>OFDA01000006.1_pt1 | contig 313374 bp, 278 predicted proteins | sample 1520921 | NCBI WGS metagenome assembly OFDA01 (sample SAMEA2699028, study PRJEB24076) | metagenome
CGAGTTCCGCACGAGCCGGAGAGCACTTAATGTGCTCTCCGTGCGAGCAGGACTGTCCGAGCAGGCGACCTTATGCCCCGCCCTCGGGACGATGGGACAAAACAAAGGAGCACCCATGGCAGGCAAGCCGCAAACACTAGCTACGACCTCGGCATTCGAGATCTTGGGCCCCGTCATGGTCGGCCCCAGCTCATCGCACACCGCCGGCGCCCTGCGCTGCGCCCAAGTTGCCGCCAGCCTGCTGGAAGGCCGCATAACCAAAGTCACCTTTGGCCTATGGAACTCCTTCGCCCACACCTACCGCGGCCACGGCACCGACCGTGCGCTCGTCGCGGGCATCCTAGGCCTTGATACCGATGACGAGAACATCAAGCAGGCCTTCGACCTCGCGCACGAGCAGGGCCTCGAATATCACTTTGACATCAAGGGCGACGACGCCTCCATCCACCCCAACACCGTCGATATCGACATGGTCGACGACACGGGCGCCACGGCACAGGTCCGCGGCGAGAGCCTGGGCGGCGGCAAGATGCGCATCAGCCGCATTAACGGCGTCGGCGTCGACATCTCGGGCATGTATTCCACGCTCTTCGTGGCGCACAAGGACGTCCCCGGCGTGCTCGCAGCGCTCACCAACCTGCTCGCCTACGCCCACGTAAACATCGCCTTCTGCCGCACCTACCGCACCGAAGTGGGCGGCCAGGCCTACTCCGTCTTTGAGACCGACGGCGCGCCCGACGACACCGTCGTCCCCATGCTGCGCAAGCTCGACAATGTCGATTACGCGACCTTTATCGAGCTCCCCGGTTCTGCCTCGTCGCTCTCTCCCGGCGTCTCGGCCAAGGAAATCTTCGACGACGGCGAGCAGTTGCTCGATGCGTGCGAGGAAATGGGGCTCAGCATCGGCGCCGTCATGGCCGTTCGTGAGGCGCGTCTGACCGGCGAGGCCCACGCCGTCGCCGCCATGCGCCGCGTGCTCGACGTCATGCGCGAGGAGACCACGGCCCCCCTCGCCAATCCGCAGCGCTCGCTCGGTGGGCTAATCGGCGGCGAAGCCAAGCTCGTCGAAGCCACCGGCCGCAACGATTTGAGTGCAAGCCTGATGGGCCCCGTTCAGACCGATGCCGTGGCCCGCGCCATGGCCGTGCTCGAGCGCTCCGCCACGATGGGCGTGATCGTCGCCGCCCCCACGGCCGGCTCCGCGGGTGTTGTGCCCGGCTGCGTGCTGGCGCTCGCCGATCGCCTGCAGCTCGACGACGAGCAGGTCATGGACGCGCTATACTGCGCAGCCGCCATCGGCCTCAACCTCACCACAAGCGCCTGCGTTGCCGGCGCCGAGGGCGGCTGCCAAGCCGAGGTCGGAAGCGCCGCCGCCATGGCAGCCGCCGCGCTGGTACAGATGCTCGGCGGCACGCCCGAGCAGGCGCTTGACGCCAGTTCCATCGCGCTAAGTAACCTGCTGGGCCTCGTTTGTGACCCCGTCGGTGGCCTCGTGGAGGTGCCCTGCCAAAACCGCAACGCCATCGGCGTGGCAGCGGCCTTTAGCTCGGCACAACTCGCCCTCGCAGGCATTAAGAGCCTGGTGCCGTTTGACCAGATGGCACATGTCATGCTCTCGGTGGGTCACGCGTTGCCGGCCACGCTGCGCGAGACGGCAAAGGGCGGCATCGCGCAGGCTCCGGCCGCACTTTCGGCCTGTGCAAAATGCGGTGTGTGCGGATAGCGGCAAAGAACGACTCAAAGGTGGGACAAATGTCCCACCTCTTTTGAATGCCACCGTTTCCGTACCACAAACAGCAGGGCAATCGCTATAATGCAAGCCCAGTAAAAACACGATGAACCGCAAGGCGAAAATCGAAGGATATGCATACGATGTCGCAAAACGATCGAACTCAACTGATTCCCGATCCGCAGCAGCCGAGCAGGCACACCGGCGGCGTTCAGTCGCCGCGTCCTATCGCGCCGAGCCACGGTCAGCAGCGTAGTGCAGCAAACGCTTCCCAACACCCGAACCAACAGCGACAGCAGCGTCAACAACGTCAGCAGCGCCAGGCAAACGGCAATGCGCCCAAGCAGCCCCCCACGCACGCTCGAGGCGATCGCGGCCCCGCGCGCAAACCCGCCGAGAACGATAAGTCGGGCAAAAAGACGACGTTATTTGTCGTCCTGGGCCTAATCGTCATTGTCTATATAGTAGGCGTCGTAGCGTTTTCGCAGGTAGCCTACCCCAACACCACCATCGCCGGCGTCGACGTCTCGTTCTCCAACGCTTCGTCTGCCGCCACCAAGGTCAATTCGGCATGGAAGCACTATAAGCTCGCCGTGACAGGCGATGACTTTAGCTGGACCTATCAGCCCGAGTCCGATGAGCCCATCGTCGACGGCGAAGCTGCCGCAAAAGAAATCATCAGCCACAACGAAGCCTTTATATGGCCGGTCCGTCTTGTGGAATCCTTAAGCGGCAAAACCAAAACAACCGCTACCTCCAACGAAGTCGATCTTGATCAAGACGTCGACCTGTCCATGCTCTCCGACACCTTTGACCAAAAGCAGTTTGAGGAGGACCTGGGCGCCGCTATCGACGAGTTTAACGAGGGCCGTTCGGGCACGTTCGAGGCCAATAGCTCCTATGACGAGCAGGCCGGCAAGTTTACCGTCGAGAAGGCGCGCTCCAACGAAAAAATCAACCGCGAGCATGTCATTAAGTATGCCGAGCTCGAGCTTTCCTCGCTGGCCGAGACCGTAGATCTTTCCAAGCTCGGCAACGATGCCTATGAACCGCTCAATGGAACGCTGACCGATGATCAGATTCAGGCCGCATGCGATGCCGCCAACAACTTCCTGGGCGTCAACGTGACCCTCAAGCTCAACGGCGAGGATGCCGGAAAGGTCGACGGCAGCTCCGTGTTGCAGTGGATCAGCTTTGCCGATCCGGCCAACCCCACGCTCGATACGTCGCAGATCAGTAGCTGGGCAGCCGAGCTCGCCAACGGCTTTAATACCGTGGGCTCCACTCGTTGGTGGACGCGCGCCGATGGCAAGCAGTGCGCCGTCGAAGGCGGCGACTTTGGTTGGTCCATCGACAGCAGCTCGCTCGCCAAGCAGGTCGAGGACGCCATTAACAACAAGCAGACCGGCGAAATCGAGATCAAGTACTCCCAGAAGGCCGACACCTTTACCGCAAAGGGAGAGCCCGACTGGAAGGCATACATCGATGTCGATCTGTCCGAGCAGCACGCGCGCTACTACGACGAGAACGGCAATATCGTGTGGGAGGCCAACTTTATTTCCGGCAAACCGGGCGAAGACGCCACCCCCGAGGGCGTGTGGCAGATCAACAGCAACGACGGCGGCAGCACCCTGATCGGAGCCAAGGACCCCGAGACCGGTAAACCCAAATATGAGAGCCCGGTGAGCTACTGGATGCCGTTTGAGGGCAACATGATCGGCTTCCACGACGCCACCTGGCAAAACGACAAGAGCTTCGATAATGCCGAGTCGTACAAGTGGTGCGGCAGCCACGGTTGCATCAACCTGCGCCTGGCCGACGCCAAGGCACTTCACGACTGCATCAAAGTCGGCCTGTGCGTGGTTGTCCACTCGTAGTGCAACGCGCGCATTCCTACAACGTGGAACCGCTGCGACCAATCTAACAGTTCCGAAAGAAACCATCCCATGCGCCCGCCCCAACCGGTGGGCGCATATAATTATCGAGGTTCTTTCTATAAAGGAGACGCTATGCCGAATGTCCCCACGATCACCCCGGGCCCAGATGATACCGAGAACACGCCCGAAGGTGCCACCGAAACGATTCCTCTGATTACAAACGTACATGCCGATAAGCAGAACGGACGCGCGAACGATGCGGCCGAGATTTCCGATGAAGAGGCATACGCCAAGCTCAAGGCAAAACGTGCCGAACGTCGGCGCAAAAAGCTGATTCGACGCGGTATTGCCGCCGGCGTCGTGGGCGCCATCGCGCTCATTGCCATTGTCGCAACCCTGGTTATCAATGCGCAGCCACAGGGCGCTAGCGAGCCTGTGACCGACATGGTGACCGAGGGCACGTTTACCACAACGGTCGAGGCGAAAGGCCAGCTCAAACCCATTTCGTCCTCAGTGGTCTCCCCTTCTGTCGACGGCACGGTCGATTCGATCAAAGTTCAGCCGGGCCCATCCGTTAACGAGGGCGACGTGCTTATGACCATTAAAAACGACGAGCTCGATCGCAACGTTGCCGAGGCGCAACGTGCAGTTGCAGCCGCTCAGGAAGACCTCGCCAACGCGCAGAAAGCCGCAGCTGCCGCGCAGGCCACCCCAACGACGGACGTCGAGGGAGCTTCCGCCGCAGCGGCAGGCGCCCCCACTGCGTCCGGCGACACGAACGCCGTATCTGCCGCGCAGCGCAGCCTCGCAACGGCCCAGGCAAACCTCGATCAGGCGAACGCCAAGGCCGCCGGCCGTACGGTTACAGCACCGAGTTCGGGCAGCATCGTGGAGCTCAACGCCAAGGTGGGCGCCACGGTAACAGGCGGCATGATCATGGGCGAAAGCGATACGAGTGGCGGCAAGCAGTGCATGCAGATCGCCGACCTATCTAAGATGAAGGTGACCGTGCAGGTGGGCGAAAAGGACATCGCCAAGATCGCTGTTGGGCAGAGCGCCAACGTCACGTATCCCGCGTTTCCCGATATCGTGAGCCAGGGCACCGTCACGGCTATCGCGTCGGTGGCAAACTCCGACGCCGCCAACGGTGGCGGCGGCAGCGTAACCTTTAACGTCGACATTCTCATCGAGGCGCCCGACGCGCGCTTGAAGCCGGGCATGACGGCCGAGGTATCGGTGGTGACCGAGCAGCTCGACGACGTGGTAATGGTGCCGACGATGGCGCTCATGACCGAAGACGGCGAACACTATTACGTCAACGTGGCGACTGATGACGAGGGCAAGCAAACCCGTCGCGTGAAGGTGACCGTCGTGACGCAAAACGACAACGAAGCCGTAGTCGGCAAGACGCAGGTCAAGCGCGACGACCAGGGCAACGAGATCAACCCCAACGTGCCGGTTACCAAGCTGCGCGATGGCGACAACCTCGTCATGGACACCGGAGCGGACGCAACGGCTGACGGCGGCTACAGCACGGATTCGGGCAGCATGTCTGACGACGAGGGCATGTAATGCGTCCCGTTATCGACATCCGCAACGTGCACCGCATCTTTGAGAGCGAGGCGGGGTGCGCCCACATCCTGCACAACGTGAGCCTGGCGGTAAATCCCGGCGAATTCGTCGCTATCACTGGCCCCTCGGGCTCGGGCAAATCAACGCTCATGAACATCCTAGGCTGCCTGGATAAGCCAACGGCAGGCGACTACTACCTGCAAGGGCTCAACGTGGCCGAGCTCGATGATGACGAGCTCACCGAAGTCCGCGCCCTGAGCATTGGCTTTGTCTTTCAGAGCTTCAACCTGCTGCCGCGCCTGTCGGTTATCGAAAACGTGATGCTGCCGCTGGCCTACACCAATGTGCCCCGTAGCCAGCGCGAGATGCGCGCCGTGCACGCGCTGCAGGCCGTCACGCTACCGGTCGACCACTGGGACCACCGCATATCCGAGCTCTCGGGCGGCCAGATACAGCGCGTCGCAATCGCGCGCGCCCTCGTCAATGACCCGCCCATCATCCTGGCCGATGAGCCGACGGGAAACCTGGACTCCGCTACCGGAGCGCTTGTAATGGAGACCTTCCATAGACTTCAGGAGCGCGGCAAAACCATCGTGCTCATCACACACGACCCCGGCATCGCCGCCGAGGCCGACCGTGCCGTGACCATCCGCGACGGTCGCATTCACGACGGCGCGTATATTCCACATGCACCGAAGACCCTGCGCAGCGCCGTAGATAGCCTGCCCATGATTTCCGCCTCCGCCAACCCGCCGAAAGGAGTGGTGGCATGAGCGCCCGCGATCTTATCCAGGAAGCCCTTCACTCGCTCGAGGCCAACAAGGGGCGCAGCCTGCTCACCATCCTGGGCATTGTCATCGGCATCGCCTCGGTTATCGCCATGACGTCGCTCATCGGCGGCATCCAAAACAGCCTGGTCAACAGTCTGGGCCTCAATGCGGCACGCATGGTGCAAATCTATTCGTCGCAAGAACTCACCGAGTCGGACATCGAGAAGCTTCAAAAACTGGTGCCGCAGATAGAGCAGATTGGCATTGTCGACAGCGCGTACACCGAGTACAAGACCGGCGATAAAAGCTATACCGTCATGGCGCAGGGCGTCGATAGCGACATGCTCGACGCCGTGGGGGCCAGCAAGCTCGTTGCGGGGCGCACCTATTCCCAGGCCGAGTCCCAATCAGGCTCGCGCGTGGCGCTCATCAGCCGCAACGGCGCCGATCAGCTTTACGGCAACGAACAGGATGCGCTGGGGAAAACCATCAAGGTGTCCAACGGCGAGGTGCAGATTGTAGGCGTGATTGATGGCGGCAGCGACTCCATGGGCTCGCTCACGCTGTATATGCCACGCGAAACCATCTCCGGGCTGTTTGGCGACGAGAATCCTTCATTCCCCAGCGTGACGGCACTTGCCGCCGAGGGCACGGACATGGATGAGCTTTGTAAGACCATCGAGTCCAAGGTGCGCGCGATGAAGGGCATCGCGGAGGAGGATGAGTACGACAGTGTGTCGGCGACATCCATGAAAAGCGCCATCGATGCACTCAACTCCTTTATGGGCGCGTTCTCGCTCATCATGGGTGCTGTCGCCAGCATCTCGCTGCTTGTCGGCGGTATCGGCATTATGAATATGATGCTCACCAACGTGACTGAGCGCATTCGCGAGATCGGCATCCGCCGCGCTCTGGGCGCCAGTCGTCGCGATATCACCGCCCAGTTTTTGGCCGAGTCCTCGGCGCTGTGCGTCACCGGCGGACTATTGGGTGTCCTGATTGGTTATCTGCTGGCATGGGCTCTTGCGATGTTTGCCGCAGGATCAGGGGTTCTCGGCGAGCTCGGTGCCAACGGGCAAATCACACCGAGCTTTTCAATCGCCACGGTGCTGCTGGCCTTCGCCGTCTCCGTCGGCATCGGCGTAATCTTTGGCTTCTACCCCGCTCGCCGCGCCGCAAAGCTCGACCCGGTGGAGTGCCTACGCTACCAGTAAGCCACCACCAACAAGTTGCGGTGAATTAGGGACTGAATATGCTATCAAGCAGCAAAAACAGACACTATTTCACCGCAACTTATTGAAGGACTGCTTGCGCCAGTTCCGGGCGTCGTCCTCGAGCTATTGGCGGATGACAGGCTTGTACGGGTCGAGCTTGCTCGGGGCGCTCCTCCTCGCGGGCGGGAGGCCGCGCAGGGGCGGCGAGCGCCTAGCGCGCGAACTCCCGTAAGAGCGCGTCTTCCACTTCCCGAAGCGAAAGGGCCCCGCTTCCCTCGGCGGGACGGGTGACCACGATGCAGCGCGCTCCCACGTTGCGCGCGGCGGCGAGCTTCTCAGCCGTGCCGCCTACGGTTCCCGAGTCCTTGGTCACAAGCCACTGGGCGCCCACCTGCCGAAGCATCGCCTCGTTGAGCTCGCGGGTGAAGGGCCCCTGCATGCCGATGACGTGCGACGGCGAAAACCCCGCGTCGATGCACTTCGTTATAGCACCGGGCAGCGGGAGCACACGCACGAAGAAGCGCTCCGCGAAATCGACGACGCGCGTGTAGGGAGCAAGCTCCTTGCTCCCCGTCGTGAGAAGAGCACGACCCGGGTTCTCGGAGAGAAAGCGCGCCGCGCAGGCGATCGACGCGACCGACACGACGCCTTTGGGCAGCGCCTCGACCGGGCGCGCAAGGCGCAGGCATCGTGCACCCACGGCGAGCGAAGCGGCCCGGATGTTGCCGCTTGCGAGCGTAGCGAAGGGGTGCGTGGCGTCGACGACGATGCGCACGCCGGAAAGCTCGCGCTCCATGTCGGCCTCGTCGAGCCTGCTCGCATGCACCTCGATGCCCGGAAGCTCGCCCAAAAGCTCACCTCCGTACTCGGTTGCCGCGTAGGCACGGGCGGGGATGCCCGCCTCGCTCGCCCATTCGCACAGAAGGCGGCCCTCGGTGGTGCCGGCGAAGATGCGCAGCGCCGGCGCGGATGCGGGCGCCGTCACGTCGGGCCGCCTGGGCGCGTGATCTGGTAGAGCAGCGCGTTCATAATGGCGGCCGCCACGGTCGAGCCGCCCTTGCGACCCCTCGCGACGATGGTCGGCACGCGTCGCGCGAGTAGCTCCTCTTTCGCCTCGACCACGTTCACAAACCCGACCGGCACCCCAACGACGAGCGCGGGCGCGATCTTCCCCGCGTCCATGAGCTCGGCGAGGCGCAGAAGTGCTGTGGGAGCGTTGCCGACGGCCACGATGAGCGGACCCTCGATGCCGCAAGCTTTGTCCATGCTCGCAACGGCGCGAGTCGTGCCCGCGGAGCGCGCAGCCGCGGCGACATCAGGGTCTGCCATGTAGCACACGGCCTTGCAGCCGAGCTTCGCGAGCGCGGGCTTGCTTATGCCTGCGAGCGCCATGTTCGTGTCGGTGAGCACCGTGGCCCCTGCGCGCAGTGCGTCGAGCGCACAGTGCGCGGCGTCATGGGTGAACACGAGGGAATCGGCGTACGAGAAGTCGGCAGTGGTGTGGATGACGCGCTTCACGACGGGCTCTTCGAGCGGCGGGAACGTGCGGCCGCCGAGCTCTTCGGTGATGATCTCGAAGCTGCGCCGCTCGATGTCGCCGGGCGCCATCTCCTTGGAATCCATCTAGTACTCCACTCCTTCCCTTGCACATATCCCCTGAGAGTAGGGGTGTTTCTCGCACCGCATCTCGGTTATGTAGTCGGCCTTCTCCACGATCTTGCGGGAAGGCGCGCGCCCGGTGAGCGCTACTTCGACGCCGCGCGCGGACATATCGAGCGCGCAGTCCACGAGCGCCTCGTCGACAAGCCCCTTCGAAAGCGCGTCGAGCGCCTCATCGAGCACGAGCAGCCCCTCATGCGCGCCCTCGAGCTCGGCGAGCGCGGAAGCTAGGTTCCCATCGTGCAGCTCGCACGTCGCGGCAAGTTCTTCCGACGTCATCGACCAGGTAAACTTGTCCGACACCTTCCCCGCGAACACGGGCACGCCGAAATGCTCGGCGAGCAGGCGCGCCTCCCCGCTTTCGCCGTCTTTCAGGAACTGCACGACGACGACGCGGCGGCCTGCGGCGAGCATGCGAAGGGCGAGGCCCATCGCCGCCGTGGTCTTGCCTTTGCCGTCGCCATGATACACGTGGATCATACGCCCTCCTCGATAATGCGGTAGACATACTCCATGTCGAGCGCCCCGCGCACGACATCGGCCAGGCGGTCGAACTCGCGCGCACGGTGATCGGCTGCGGACGCTGCGCCCGCAGCACCCACGACGCTCTCGGGCAGGCCGCGCATGCGCGCGAGCGAGCGCGCGAGGACGAGCGCCACCCCCGGTTCGTCGAACAGACCGTGGAGATAGGTTCCGAACACGTTTCCGCAGGCCGCGCCTTCTGGTTTGCCGCCAATCGTGCCCGCAGGGGCGCAGGAGACGGTCGTTTCGCCGTCGTGAATCTCGTACCCGCGCGCCGTCATGCCGTTCCACACCGAGAACGCGCCTTGGGCGCCCGTGATGCGCAACTCCGACTGGGCGAGGCGCTTTTCCTCCTTGAACACCGTACTTGCAGGGATGAGCCCGAGCCCGCGCGCGGTGCCAGCGCCTTCCCTGCCGTGCGGGTCGGAAAGCTCGTCTCCCAAAAGCTGGTAGCCTCCGCATATGCCGAGCACCGGCGTGCCCGCGCCCGAAAGCGCGCGTACGCAGACTCCGATGCCGCTATCCGCAAGCCAGCGCGCGTCGTCGAGCGTGGTCTTCGAGCCGGGAAGCACCACCAGGTCGGGTCGGCCCAGATCGGTCGCCGAGGAAACGTAGCGCACGCCCATGCCGGGCACGCGCGAAAGCGGGTCGAAGTCGGTGAAGTTCGACAGATGCGGAAGGCGCACAACGGCGACGTCGATGACGCCGCGCGCCTCGCGGGCAGATAAGCGCGGCGCGAGCGAGTCCTCGTCGTCCAGGTCGAGCGTAAGATACGGCACGACCCCCACGACGGGAACCCCGCACATTTTCTCGAGCGGGGCCAAACCCGGGCGCAGGATTTCCACATCGCCGCGGAACTTGTTCACCACAAGCCCCCGTAAAAGCGCGCGATCCTCGGGCGCAAAGAGCGCGACCGTGCCGTAGAGCTGGGCAAACACCCCGCCTGGGTCGATGTCACCTACGAGCAGCACGGGGGAGGACACGGCGCGCGCGAGCCCCATGTTGACGATGTCGTTTTCGGCAAGATTGATTTCGGCGGGGCTGCCGGCGCCCTCGATGACGATGACGTCGTTTTCCTCCGCGAGCGAATCGAACGCCTCCAAAATCTGCGGCATGAGCGCCTTCTTTCGCGCGAAGTAGTCTCTCGCAGCGAAGGCTCCCTGCGCCTTGCCGGCCACGATGAGCTGGCTTCGGTGGTCGCTTTCGGGCTTAAGAAGGATGGGGTTCATGCGCACGTCGGGCGCGATGCCGCACGCCTCGGCCTGCATGATCTGGGCGCGCCCCATCTCGAGCCCATCGGCCGTGACACCGCTGTTGAGCGCCATGTTCTGGCTCTTGAAGGGAGTCACGCGCAGGCCGTCCTGCGAAAGCACACGGCACAGCCCCGCCGCAAGCAGGCTCTTCCCCGCATTCGACATGGTGCCCTGGATCATGATGGGCTTCGCCCTACCCACGGGTATCGACCTCCTTCGCCGAGCCTCGGCCATCCGCGCCCGCCATAGCGCCGCTGCAAGAAGCGCCGCCCCGTTCGTCGGGTTCGCCTTCGTCCGATGCACCTTCCGCCCGAAGCGCGCGGCTGAACGCCATCGCAAGCCGGGCGTTCTCCTTGCGCGTGCGCACCGCGACGCGGCACCAGAAACGGGACAGCACCGAAAACGAGTCGCACGTGCGGACCAAAACCCCCTGGTTATACAGGCGCTCGGGGATGTCTTTCGCCGGCGTGCGGACTAAAAGGAAGTTCGCATCCGACGGCACGACAGAAAGCCCGAGCGAGGAGAGCTCGTGGGAAAGCCACGCTCGCTCGCCCGCCAATACATCGCGCGTGCGCGAGACGTATTCGACGTCTTCCAGGGCGGCGATGCCCGCGGCCTCGGCGACCGAGGAGACGGGCCACGCCTGCCCCGCCCGGCGAATCCCCTCGATGAGTTGGGAGTTTCCGCTGATCAGATATCCCAACCGCAACCCCGCCATTCCGTAGAGCTTGGTGAACGCGGAGAGCACGGCCACATGGCGCGAACACGCGGCGCGTGCGGCCACGCTCCTTTCGCGGGCGTCGGGCGCAAATCCGAGGAAGCACTCGTCCACGACGAGCAACGCGCCCGTCTGCTCGCAGCGGCAAGCCGCGGCATCGATCACGCGGGGGTCGACGAGGCGCCCCGTCGGGTTGTTCGGATTGCAGAGGTACGCCACGTCTCCCGGCCCCTCGATCGCGCGGGCGAAGGAGGCGGGCACGTCGAAGTCGTCCGCTTCGGAGAGCGGGAACTCCTGCACGCATGCGCCGTAGTACGATGCCGCCTCCGCATATTCAGAGAACGTCGGCGCACACACGACGATGCGTTTCGGGCGCACCGCCGCGGCGAGCCGCCAGATGATGTCAGACGCGCCCGCGCCGCAGACGATAGTATCTTCGGGAATGCCCTGGGCGCGCGCTAGGGCGCGAACGAGGGCGAGGCTTTCCCTATCGGGGTAGGCGTCGATTCGAGAAAGCGCCTTGCAAGCTGCGGCGACGGCACGCGGCGAGGGGCCTGCCGGATTCACGTTCACCGAGAAGTCAATGAGGTCGGAGGCGCCCCCTTCGCAAGCGATGCCGAGCGATTGCGTGCTACCCCCATGCGCACGGGCGCGCAGGATTCCCCCAGCCGCCCGGGGCGCGGCGTGGTCTTCCCTCATGCCATCGCCCCCACGACGAGCACGACCGCCGCGCGCGCGGCGCCGAAGACGACGAGCGCGCATACGGACGCGGCGAGCATGAGCCTTGTCGCCCGGGCGATGTCGCCCCACTCGATTTCGCGGGACGCGTCGCCTATCGTCGGTTTCTCAACGAGCTTACCGAAATACACCGCGGGTCCTGCCAGGCGCAGCCCGAGCGCGCCCGCGCACGCTGACTCGGTCTGCGCCGCGTTCGGGCTCGCATGGCGACGCCTATCGCGGCGCCAGATGCGCGCCGCCCCGCGCGCGTCGAGCCCGACGATCGGGCACACGGCAATCATGAGCAGGGCCGACAAGCGCGAGGGAATCCAATTCACCGCATCGTCGAGGCGCGCCGAGGCGCAGCCGAAGTCGATGTAGCGCTCGTTTTTGTAGCCCACCATGCTGTCGAGCGTGTTCACCGCCTTATACGCCATGCCCAAGGGCGCACCCCCGATAATAAGGTAGAAAAGCGGCGCGATGACGCCGTCGCTCGCGTTCTCCGCCACCGTTTCCACGGCGGCGCGCGCAACGCCCTGCTCGTCGAGAACAGACGTGTCGCGTCCCACGATGAGACCGACGGCTTCGCGTGCCGCGACAAGGCCGCCCTTCGAGAACGCGCGGGCCACGGCCAGGCTCTGGCGGCGCAGCTCGCATGCCGCGAGAATCTGATAGCTCGCCCATGCCTCGGCCACAAAGCGCAAGACGGGGTGAACCATGCCGCAAAGATGCAGGATTCCCCAGGTCAAAAGCCCACACGCAAGCGGAAGCGCCACGGCGAGCACAAGCCCTGCGGCGCGCGTGCCCGCGGACGTTTGCGGGAATGCGTCCCGCAGGCGGCCTTCGGCCCACGTGATCGCGCGCCCCATGGCGACAACGGGATGGGGAAGCCAGCGCGGGTCGCCAAAGGCAAGGTCGGCCGCGAACCCGGCGGCGACGGCAAGAATCGTCATCACCGGGCATCGCCCCCCGAAGCGGGGCGAACGTCGCGAAGGCAGCGCCCATCCCAGGTGGCGGCCCATGCGCCGCCCGGCTCGGTATGCACGTCGAAGTATCCCATTTTCGGGACAGCTAGCTCGGAGAGTAGCGCTTTCACGGTACCCGCGTGAACGACGAAGACGGCGCGACCACTCCCCTGGGCGCGCTCTGATTTGCACGCCTCCCGAAACGCCGCGACGACGCGGCGGGTGAAATCGCTCTTGCCCTCGCCATGCGGGCAGCGCGTCTCGCACCAGGAGTCTACCCAGGCGCGGTAGCGCGCATCCTCTTTAAGCTCGGCGGCGCTTCGCCCCTCGAAGTCGCCGAAATCCATCTCGCGCAGACCGGGGCACGCCATAAACTCCGCGTTCGGGAAGAGGATGCGCGCCGTCTGGTCGGTTCGGGCCATGCCGCTCGTGATAACACGGAACACGTCACGATCGCACGCGAGGTCGCGCAAAGCGCGCTCGCCCGCGCTCGACAGGGGCTCGTCGGTGCCCGCCCCGCTGTAGCGATGGTCTTCCGTGCCCGCCGTGGCACCATGGCGCACGAAGACAACTTCCAAAGGCGCGCCCGCGCCCTGCGTCCCTCGAGGCGCATCGGCAAGGTTTCCTTTGATGACCTGGGGAATCCCGCACGTCATGCGCACGACGACGTCGGCGCGCGCAGCGAGCGCGCATCCCAGGCGCCCCGCGCGCTCGCGCCATTGGGCGTCTTCCGCACGCATGGGGACGACCCCCGAGCCGACCAAGGACAGAATCACTGCGTCGAAGCCGATCAGCCGCTCGAGCGCCCGGTCAGCGTCGAGCGCTCGTACGAGTTCCTCTGCACGGTACGCGACGCGACCGACAAAAGCCGCGGGCACGCCGCCCTCCGCAAGCTGCGCCGCGTCGACGAAATCGTCCGCCGCGAACCCGAGCTTTTCGCGCACGAAGGTCCTCTTCCCCGAATGCGCGCCACCTACCACGAGAATCATAGGAGCATGCCCCCCCCCGCCACCAGCATGGCAAGCATCGCGAGCTCGGCCCATTGCAGAAACCATCCGGCCAAATCCCCCGTCACCCCGCCGAAGCGGGACAGGGCAACATGGCGGTACCACGCGAGCGCCAAAAGCCCCGCCACCGCCATAAGGGCGCCGACGGCCCGAGCGCACGCGACCATCCCTGCAGCCGAAGCCGCAGCGAAAGCACAAAGCGGCACGACGATCGCCGCGCGCTTCTTCGCAGGCGAGAGCCCCGCGGCCATGCCGTCCGCCCGCGCGGCAGGCCAGCATTCTACGGCGAGCCCCGAAAGCGCGCGGGAGAACACGAGCGAGCACAGAAGCGCGAGGAACGCCCCCGCCGTAAGCGGCATCGCGGTGAACAGGGAAAACTGCAGAATTAGGTACACGACAACGCCAATGACCCCGAAGGCACCCGCCCGCGGGTCGTGCATGATCTCGAGCTTTCGCTCGCGCGGGGCCCAACTTGCAAGCGCATCGGAGGTGTCACAGAGCCCGTCTAGGTGGATGCCTCCCGTCACCGCCACAGGCAGCGCCACGAGCACAGCCGCGACGATGGTCGCGGGCACGCCGAGCAGGTTCGCCATGTGCCCCCACGCCGTCATGAGGAAGCCTTCCGCAAGGCCCACCAGAGGAAACGCGGCAAGCGCATGGGTTGATCCGAAATCGGTCCAGGCCGATTTCGGGACGGGGATGCGCGAGAACGTTCCGAACGCCGCGCCGATTGCCTCTGCTATCTTCACCTTGTAGGTCCTTCGCCTTTCATCCACACGGGAATCCCGCATACCACTTCGACTGCGCGGTCGGCCAGCGCCGCCACGCCCGCGTTCACGCGCGCGAGCGCGCGCCTCCATGCCTCGGTCCCCTCATCGTAGCGCATCCCATCGGCGAACACGTCGACGGTGACCACCACCGTATACGCAGCGGCCTGAGCGAGACGTTCGATGCCTCCGAGCACCTCGCGCGCCGCAGCGTCGGGGTCTCGTGGGGACAAGCCGCCTTCCGCGAAGAGCTCGTTCGCAACCAGGTTGCCCACGTCCTCCAAAAGAAGCGTGCAGCCGCGCGGAAGCCCGGGCGCTGCGGCGCCCACGTCACGCGTGCGCTCGAGAGTGGAAAACCCCTTGCCCTCGCGCAGCGCCCGATGGCGCGCGATGCGGCGGGCGCCCTCTTCCCCGAAGGGCTCCATCGTTGCCAGGTACACGCGAGGGCCGTCGTGCCCGAGGCACAGGAACTCGGCATAGGCGCTCTTGCCGCTCGCGGCGGCGCCGATAACGAGCGTCACCGTCATTTCCCGGCCTCGAAATGCTCGTAAGCAGCCATGCCAGTCGCCGTGAACGTCTTCCCATCCCGGTACACGCGCAGCGCCGAATCCAGAAGGGGCAGATACGCCATGGCGCCCGCGCCCTCGCCCAAGTGCATGCCTGCGTCGAGGGGTGCCTTTATGCCGAGCTCGCGAAGGAGCTTCTGGCTTGCGGGTTCGCTTGATGCGTGGGTGCCCACGAGGTAGCCCAAGGCGTTGGGGCACAGGCGCGCCGCGCACAGGGCCGCCGTGCAGGATATGACCCCGTCGAGGAGCGCCGGCGCCTTCGAGGCCGCGGCCCCCAGGTAGAAGCCGCACATCGCCGCGATGTCGAAGCCGCCCACCTTCGAGAGCACGTCGATCGGGTCGGCGGGATCGGGCGAGTTCGCGTCGATAGCGCGCTCGACCACGTCGCGCTTGCGCGCGAGCGAGGCGTCCGAGAGCCCCGCGCCGCGGCCGACGAGGCTCCGCGCGTCCGCCCGGATGAGCACTGCGGCCACCGCCGCCGAGGTGGTCGTGTTGCCGATGCCCATCTCGCCCGCGGCGAGAAGGCGCACGCCGGCGCGAGCAAGCCCGCACGCAACGGCGATTCCGACCTCGATCGCGCGCACGGCCCCATCGCGAGACATAGCGGAGCCGTGCGCGATGTTGCCGCTCCCCCGCCGCACATTCGCGCGTACCATGCGCGCGTCTTCTATGCCCCGGGCCATACCCACGTCGACGGGCACGACCTCGGCACCCGCGAACGCCGCCATGCGGCAGGCACTCGTGGCCCCCTCGCACATGTTGCGCGCGACGGCTCGCGTCACGTCTTGCCCGCTTTGCGACACGCCTTCGGCAACGACCCCGTTGTCGGAGAAGAATACCGCGAGTGCACGGGGGAACTCGGCCACCTCGGCGCTCCCCTGAGCTGCGGCGATACACGCGACGGCGTCTTCAAAGTCGCCCAATCCCCCCAAGGGGTGCGCGATGGAGTCCCACGCGGCGTACGCGGCGGCGCGGGCGCACTCGTCTGCGGGCGCGATCCGGGAGAGCGCGGCTTCGAGCACGGCGCCCGGCGCCGACGAGAACGTGCGCTCGACTTCCTCGCGGATACAGGCAAGCGCGGTTTCGGTTGCTTCAGCCATGCCGTCTCCTCTCTGCGAACGACGCTGCGGCAGACGCGAACGCGCGCGCAACGTCGGGGTTCGCAGGATAGTACACATGCGGGAAGCCCGCAACCAGGGACGGGGTGGTAGTCATGCACGGCCAGCCCTTGTCGCGCCAGGGCTTCTGCGCCCAGAAGTCGCCGCCCGGGCAGGTGGACTGCCAGTAGTGGAACTCGTGCGCGCGGATGCGTGTGCCGCGCGGCCCGTAGAGCCCGTCGCGTTGGGAAGCGAGCTCCACGTACCCGAAATGGGACAGCCTTCCCCCGTTCTCGCTTGCGCCCTCAAGGGCGCCCGCAACAGGCCAGCGCCGCCCCTCGCTATCGGCGATTTCGCGCTGCAGGTACAGAAACCCACCGCATTCGGCGACCGTCGGCATGCCGGATTCCACCGCACGCCGCACCGCCTCGCGCATCGGCGCGTTCTCGGAGAGCTGCCGCGCATGGAGCTCCGGGTAGCCGCCTCCCAGATAGAGGGCGCTTGTCCCCCGGGGCAACTCGCTATCACACAGGGGGCTGAAAAAGGCCAGCTCGCAACCCAGGTCCTCGAGCGCGCGCAGGTTCTCCTCGTAGTAAAACGAGAACGCCTCGTCACGCGCGACGGCGATGATGGGCCGCGCTCCCGCGATCGGCTCCGACCGGTAAGGTTCCTCGCGGATATCGGGTGCCGTCGCCGCTATTTCGAGCAAGCGGTCGACGTCGACGCTCTTTTCCACCAGCTCGGCCATCTTATCGATGCGCGCGGAGAGCTGCTCCACCTCGTCGGCGGTCACAAGCCCCAGATGCCGGCTTTCGAGCGAGAACGCCTCGTCGGCGGGGATATTCCCCAAAACCGCGACGCCCGTGTGCTTCTCGATCGCAGGCGCCGCATAGGCGCAGGCAGCGGCGCTCGTCTTGTTCAGCACGACGCCGCGCACGTTCGCACAAGGCAGGAACTCGGCGATGCCACGGATTACGGCGGCGAGCGATAAAGACGCCCCGCGTCCGTTCACCACTAAAACGACCGGCGTTTCCGTTTCGCGCGCAACCTGGTAGCTGCTCGCGTCGGCCACGCCGGGCGCCATGCCGTCGTAGAAGCCCATGACCCCCTCGAGCACCGCGACATCCGCGCCCGCTGCGCCACGTGCGAGCAGGGCGCGCAGCGTCGGGGCTTCGGTGAAGAAACCGTCTAAATTGCCCGAGCGCGCACCCACGACGCGGCGATGAAAGAGCGGGTCAATGTAGTCGGGGCCGCATTTGAAGGCCGCGCATGCAAGGCCGCGACGCGCGAGCGCGCGCAGGAGCGCGCACGTTACGACCGTCTTGCCGCTCCCGCTCGAGGGCGCAGCGACCATGAAGCGCGGGATGGACGTGCTCACCGGGCGCCGCCTTCCCCACCTGCACCACGCGCGCTGACGAGGAACACGGGGTTTTGCGCCTTCATAAGATGGTGCGAGCCTACAGCCTCGGCGCGGGCGGCCGACACCTGGCACGCCTCGAACCCCTTAAAGCGCGAACCCGAGAGGAGCGCGCACGCCTCAGTGAGTGTCTCAATGGTGACGCATGGCACACACAAGCGAACCTGCGAATTCTTCTCGAGCGCCGCCTCCACGATGGAGGGAAGCTCGCCCGCGCTCCCGCCGACGAACACGGCGTCGGGGACGGGCAGTTTCGCGAGCGCTTCGGGAGCGACGCCGGGGACCGCATACACGTTGCCGCACCCGAATGCATCCGCGTTCTCTCGGATGAGCCGCACGCCGGCCGCGTTGCGCTCGACCGCCCATACCGACCCCGCTCGCGCGACGAGCGCCGCCTCGATCGACACGCTCCCCGTGCCGGCGCCGACGTCCCACACGGTGTCGGTCGCGGTAAGGCGCAGCTTCGCGAGCGCGACGGCTCGCACCTCCTGCTTGGTCATGGGAACGTCACCGCGGATGAAGAGCTCGTCGGGAATGCCCGAGGAAGCGTACGGCCAGCGGGAGCTCGCGGCGCGGGATGCGCCCGCAGAGTCCACCGCGGAAGAAGCCGCCGCGGGCGCAGACGCGCCGGCCGGCGCCTCGGAGGCTGCGCTAGAGCCCGCAGGCGACCCGGCGCCGCCTGCGAAATCGATAAGCATCACGTTCAAGTCGTCGAACGTCTGACCTGCGATTTCACTTGCGGTCGCACAGGTGATGCGCTCGTCGGGGTACGACAGGCGCTCGGCCACCGTCACGCGCGCGTCCCCGAAGCCCGCCTGCACAAGCTCGCCGGAAAGCCGCGAGGGGTCTTCCCCGCCCGACGTGACGAGGAAGAGCTCACCTGCGCGCTCGGCCTCGGCCACGATGTCGTACGCCACGCCGTGAGCGCTCGCAAAGCGCCAATCCTGCCATGGACGCGCGAGGCGCGCGGCGAGATACGACGCTGAGCTTATGCCGGGAATGACGCGCACGTCCACCTGCGCATCGCCGGAGAGCGCCTCCACCAGGCGGCGCGCGCCGCTGAACAGCCCCACATCGCCCGTCATCACGACCACGGCGCGCTGCCACGACGCCGCATCGGTGAGCGCGGCGACGATGTCCGCCGTCTTCACGAGCTCGCATCTCACCACGTCGGGCGGCACGTCGATGCCGGCAAGCGCGCGATGAGCGCCGATGACCACGTCGGCGATGTCGATCGCGTCGAGCGCCGCGCGCGAGAGCAAGTCGGGGTTTCCGGGCCCCGCCCCGATGATCGTTACCTTTCGCATGGAATCTCCCGATACCCGCGCGGCGTGACCATACGGCCGCCTACGAGCTTCGTGTCCGCGTTGCCGACGAACACGGTGGTGAACATGTCGGCGTCGATCTCCCCCAGCTCGGAGAGCCTGCACATGCCCGACTGCTGTCCCTCGCGCCCGATGTTGCGTACCCAGCCGCAGAGCGTGTCGGGGGCCTTCCATTCGAGCATAATTTTCGCCGCGCGTGAGAGCCTGTCGGCGCGCTTTCTGCTGCGCGGGTTGTACAAACAGATGCAGAAGTCGGCGCTCGCCACGGCGGCGAGCCTGCGCTCGATGACCTCCCATGGCGTGAGCAGGTCGGAGAGCGACACGACCGCGAAGTCGTGGGCAAGCGGGGCGCCGAGCACCGCCGACCCGCTCTGAGCCGCGGTGGCCCCGGCGATAACTTCCACGTCTACATCGGGGTAGTCCTCCGCAAGCTCCAGCACGGGGCTCGCCATGCCGTACACGCCCGCGTCGCCGCTGCACACGAGCGCCACGGCTTCTCCACTCTGCGCGCGCGAAAGCGCAAGACGGCACCGTTCGACCTCGTGCATCATCGGCGTCGCGAGATGCGCCGCGTCGGGCACGGCGGCGAGCGCGAGCTCCACGTATTTCGTGTACCCCACAACGACGTCGGACGCCTCGAGCGCACGCCGAGCCGCAATCGTCATGCCGTCGGGGCCGCCCGGGCCGATTCCCACCACGAAGAGCTTTCCCATCACCGCTCCTTAAACGAAAGTTTAATAGTTACCTTGGAAAACGCGACGGTCACGCCGCCGTGAGCGAGCTTCGGGAAGATAAGTTTGCCCCCCTCCGCGAGCGCCGCGCGCTCGCACACGTTGTCGACCCCCACCGTCGCGCGCACGAAATCAGATGGCGAAACGCTGCCTTCGACCTGCGACAACTCCTCTGCGGAATACGTCGCAAGCGGGATATTGCGCGCGCGGCAGAAGGCGAGCAGACCCTCCTCGTGCGCCTTCACGTCGATCGTCGCCGCCTCGCGCACGGCCGAAGGCGAGATGCCCGCCTGCCCGCACGCGAGAAGAAACGCCTCCCCGATCGCTTCGGCGCACGCACCGCGACGACACCCTATGCCCGCAACGATGCAGGGCACGACAAGGCGAAGCGGCTCGGGCGCAGGCGCCTGCGCCCGCACACCCGCCGGCTTCCCCGTCTCACCGGCGGGCACGACCTCGCCCGTTGTCTCCGCCGCGCGATCGGACGCACCTGCATTCGCACCAGCGAACGGCGACACGACGATATCGGCCCGAGCGCGGTCGGACGCAATGTCAACCCCCTCAGGCGGTTGTCCCGAAATCGGCATGTCGGAATAGAGCGCCACGCGCCCGCCAGAAAGCAGCCGCGCCGACACTCGCTTGATGGCCTCGGGATTCGAAACGGCGAGCCCCGCACAGCGCGCCCACGTATCCACCGCCCACACGCCGCGGACGTCGGTCGCCGTGGTGATGACGGGGATGGCCCCTGCCGCGCGTGCCACAGTTTGCGCAAGCTCGTTCGCACCGCCCAAATGCCCAGACAAAAGCGGGACGGCAAAGCGCCCCGCCTCGTCGATCGCCACAACCGCGGGATCGGTTGCCTTCGAGGCGACATGCGGCGCGATCGCCCGCACGGCGATGCCCGCCGCGCCCACGAACAGAAGCGCGTCCGACGCTTCCCACGCGAGTGCCGTCCATGCGCGCAGGTCGGCCTTCCCCTCGCCGAACCCGCGCGTAACGGAAACGTCCCAGCCAGGGTCATCTTCACCTGTCTGCGCGCAACCGGAAAGCGCGCGTGCGGTGCGCTCCGCCAACGCATACCCCCTCTCAGTGAACGCTATGCAGGAAACCCTCATCTAACGCACCACCATCGTCGAGAAGTAGCTGCCCCGATCGGGCACATCGTCGAGCGAGCGGCACACGCGCTCGCCCGGAAGCCCACAGTCCTCTACGAGCTCGGCACCGTCGAAGGCGCCCTCCTCGCGAAGGATGCGCTTCGTGTCCGCAAGCGAGCGGCGCGCCTTCATGACCACCTTCGTCCCCGGCCAGCCGATTGCGCGGCGCACCCCGTACAGAACGCCTTTACTCATACGTCGCCCCCAATTCCCCGATAACTGCATCGGCGCCCGACGTGCGGAAAAGCTCGCGGCGCTCGGCGTCGAACACGACCGCGGCGATGACGCATGCGCCCGCCGCGCGGCGGCGCAACCTGTCCTCGATTGCCGCAGCGAGCGAGGCGCGCGCAGCGTCCCCCACGCCGGCGGCCTCGATTACCTCGAGCGCCGCCGTGGTCGTGACCGACGACATGATCTCGCGCACGGTCTTCGCGCCCGCGCCGGCCAAGGCCGCGTGGGCGGCCAGAATCTCCGCGCGGCAGTCGGCGGTACGCGAATGGGTGTCCATGATGCCGCCAGCGACCTTAACCAGCTTGCCGATGTGTCCCACAAGAAGGACATTGGTGAATCCCTCACGAACGCAGCAATCAATCGCATCGCCCACAAAGTTGGAGATGAAGACCACCGGCGCACCGTTTAGGTGGAAATGCCCCGAGATGAACTGCCCGCCGTAGTTGCCGGGCGTGAGCACGACTCCGCGCCGCCCCATAGCCGCATGCTGCCGGATCTCGAGCACGATGCTGTCGCGCAAGGCAGCGAGGCTGCGCGGCTCGACGATGCCCGTCGTGCCCAGGATGGAGATGCCGCCCTCTATCCCCAGGTGCGGGTTGAAGGTCTTTTCGGCAAGGGAAACGCCCTCGGGTACCGAAATCGTCACAGCAATATTTCCAGAAAAGCCGTGCGCGGCGCACACCTCGCGCACCGCCGAAGTGATCATCGCGCGCGGCGTCGCGTTGATGGCGGCCGCCCCCACCGGCTGCTCGAGCCCGGGCAACGTCACGCGCCCCACGCCCACGCCGCCATCGACGGAAACTTCCGATTCGCGCGTGGGCACGCCCTTGCTGCCCACAGCGCCCGTGCCCGACCCCGCATGTTCCACGCGCGCGTACACGAGCACGCCGTCGGTCACATCAGCATCGTCGCCTGCGTCCTTTCGCACGGCGCACTGGGCGCACCCCTCGCCGATGCACGCGTCGACCACGTTCGCTTCGACGGACAGCCCGCCGGGGGTAACGATCGACACGAGGCCGACCGGCTTTCGTGACAAGAGCATCTCGCAGGCCGCCTTCGCCGCGAGCGCGGCGCAGCTCCCCGTGGTGTAGCCGCAGCGCAGGCGGGTCGTCCCGGTATATATGTAGTGCTCGAAGGCCACGCTAGCTGCTCGCCTTCCGATACCCCGTGGCAAACGAAGGGTCGTAAAGCTTGCTGCGCTTGTACGACTCCGCTTGCGCGCCGTCGTGCGCAAGTCCGCCGCGAGCTCCGAGCACGCGGCCCACCACCACGAGCGCCGTGCGGTCGATGCCCTCTCGCGCGCCCGCATCGGCGAGCGTGCCCACTGTGCAGCGCACCACGCGCTCCTCAGGCCAGGTCGCCTTGTACACGAGCGCCGCCGGCTCGTCGGAGCTGCGGCCCGCGGCCAAAAGCTCGGCGGAAAGCTCGGCGAGCATACCCGAGCTCAGGAAGATGACCATAGTCGAGCCGCTTTCCGCCATGGTGCGCATGCTCTCGCCCGCGGGCATGGGGGTGCGTCCGGAAAGCCGCGTGATCACGACCGACTGGCTGATTCCCGGCAGCGTGTATTCCTGGCGAAGCGCCGCCGCGGCACCGCAAAAGCTCGACACGCCGGGCACCACCTCGTAGTCCACGCCGCGCGCGTCGAGTGCGTCCATCTGCTCCTGGATGGCGCCGTACAGGCACGGGTCGCCCGTGTGCAGGCGCACCACTTCCTCGCCCCGCGCATCCGCCGCGCACATCACGTCGAGCACTTCCTCCAAGGTCATGTGCGCGCTGTCGTAGACGATGCAGGATTCCTTGCACTCAGCGAGCAGCTCGGGGTTCACAAGGCTTCCCGCCCAAACGACCACGTCAGCCGCGCGCAGAAGGCGCGCCCCGCGCAGCGTGATAAGGTCGGCGGCACCCGAGCCTGCGCCAACGATATGAATCATCCGAGCCTTCCCTTCCCGTTTCTCATCGCAACCGTTTACGCCGCCCTTCGCGCAGCGGGCAAAACACGGCGTCTGCGGCGGCAATCGGCGCAAATACGCAGGCAGGAGGCGCAATGCCGCCCGCCCTGGCTTTGACACGTTCACAAGTGCCCACTATCATAGTAAATGTTTCGGCAACGAGCATATGACAATCGGATAAAAGGAAATGACCGGCGCGGCGCCCGCACAGCCCGCGCTGGCTTGCGGAGGGAACCAGGTGGGAATCCTGGGCAAGGGACATTACTGTATAGGACGCGCGGGCGAACCGCCTCGCGCCCCAAGCCAGACTGCTTCGCCTTTTCCTCACGGCATCGCCGTGGCGTTAGCTCCTTGTGAACCCCGAGGGGTGCGCTTTTCTTTCGCTTGTGCCGACAAGCAACTGTCGCCGGGGAACCGGCAAACCGAGGAAAGGAAAAACCATGTCCGACCAGATGTCACGCCGCGGCTTCATGGGCGCCGCAGCAACCGGAGCCGTCGCGCTCGCCGGAGTCGCGCTCGCGGGCTGCTCCAACACCTCCGCGAGTTCCGAGAAATCGAGTGAAAAGGAGAAGGCCGTGAAGCCGGTCATCCTCGTCACGAGCTTCGGCACGAGCTACAACGACTCGCGCCACATCACCATCGGCGCCATCGAAGACGCTATCCGCGAGAAGTACTGGCAGGACTACGACATCCGCCGCGCCTTCACCGCGCAGATCATCATCGACAAGCTGAAGAAGCGCGACGGCATCACGATCGACAACATGACCGAGGCGCTCGACCGCTGCGTGGAAGACGGCGTGAAGGAAATCGTCGTGCAGCCGACGCATCTCATGGGTGGCCTGGAATACACCGACGTGAAAGACGAGCTCGACAAGTACGCCGACAAGTTCGACAAGATCTCGCTCGGCGACCCGCTGCTCACCTCCGACGACGACTACAAGAAGGTGGCCGCAGCCATTAAGGAGAACATGGCGTCCTTCGACGACGGCAAGACGGCGCTGTGCCTCATGGGTCACGGCACCGAAGCCGATTCCAACGCCGACTATGCCAAGATGCAGGAAGTGTTCAAGAACGAGGGCTTGACGCAGTTCTTCGTCGGCACCGTCGAGGCTGAACCGACCTGCGAGGATGTTATCGCCGCCGCGAGCGCCGCAGGCTACAAGAAGGCCGTGCTCGCGCCGTTCATGGTGGTCGCGGGCGACCACGCGAACAACGACATGGCAGACGAGACCGACCCCGACAGCTGGGCTGCGAAGTTCGTGGCCGCCGGCTTCGAAGTAACGTGCCTGCTCCAGGGTCTGGGACAGAACGTCGCGGTCGACGACATCTACGTCTCGCACGTGGACGACGCCATCGCCAAGCTGTAAACTCGCCGCGCACGGGGGCGCCGGTCGCGTCCCCGTGCAACGGGCATGCGCCTTCCCCGACCGACGGCGCATGCCCGTTGCATTCGCATCCCGCCCGCCCACCGCACGGCGCGGGCGGTCGAAGCGATTGAAAGGAACCCCCTCCATGTTGAAGAAAACCCTCGCCTTCGCCCTGTCAGCGGCGCTTTTCGCGTTCTCGCTCGCCGGCTGCGCCGGAAATTCAAGCGACAGCGCAAAGGCAAGCGATGCCGATTCCCAGGAAAAAACTGAACAGGTGGCCGATGCGCCCGAGGCCGCAAGCGCTGCCCCCATCACCGCCGACAAGGTGGCCGACGGCACCTATCCGATCACCGTAGATTCCAGCTCGAGCATGTTCAGGATTGTGGACGCCCAGCTCATCGTGGAAAACGGCTCCATGCACTGCGTGATGACGCTTTCCGGGACGGGCTACGGCAAGCTCTTCATGGGCACGGGCGACGAGGCTGCCGCCGCGAGCGAGGCCGACTTCATCCCCTATGTGGAAAACGCGGAAGGCAAGTACACCTACGACGTGCCCGTTGAAGCGCTCGACGAGGACACCGCCTGCGCCGCGTGGAGTATTAGAAAAGAGCAGTGGTACGACCGCACGCTCGTGTTCGAATCCGCCGGCGTCGATCTGCGCGCCGACGCACTGAAGTAACGCCATGCGGTCGATTCTTCCCAAGGGGGAAAGCAGGAAGCGCCGCAGCATCGCGGCGCGCGCGATCGCCTGCGTTCTCGTCGCCCTGCTCGCGCTTCCCTTCGCGGGGTGCAGTGCGAGCCCGAACGCGACCGGTGGCACGGCGGGCACTCAGGAATACACTGTGAGCGTCTCGCTTTCCGGTGGGTCAGGGCGTGCAAGCATCGCCTCGCCCACCACAATTGTGAAGGATGGCGACACCTACACCGCGACCATCACCTGGTCGAGTTCGAACTACGACAAGATGACCGTCGACGGCGTGGACTACGCGCCCGTAAACGACGGCGGCAACTCCACGTTCGAGATACCCGTCACGCTCGACGAGGACATCGCCGTGTCGGCCGAGACCGTCGCCATGTCAACGCCGCACACCATCGACTACACGCTCCACTTCGACTCATCCACCATGAAGGAGAAATCGGGCGACGAAGCAAGCGGCGGCTCCCCTGCGGGAACGGCTTCAAGCGCCGCGGCAGACTTCCACAACGCCGATTTGGGCTGCGGCTGGAAGCCGACGGGGACGCTTCAGCTTGAATACGCCGAGCACTTCACTGTCGACGAGTTCGAAGGCGGCCTGCGGCTTATCTGCATTTCGAACGGGGAGCGCTTCCTCGTGGTGCCACAAGATGCGAAGGTACCTGATGGGTTGAGCTCCGACATCGCGGTCATAAGGCGCCCCGCCGACAAGGTGTACCTCGTGTCGTCGGCGACGATGTGCCTGGTCGACGCGCTCGATGCGAACGACAATATCCTCATGTCGGGCACGAAGGCTAACGATTGCTCGGTCGCGGGCTTCAAAAGCGCGCTCGAAAGTGGGGCGATCGCCTACGGCGGCAAGTACAGCGCGCCCGACTACGAGAGAATATCGGCCTCGGGCTGCACGCTCGCCATCGAGAACACCATGATCAACCACACGCCCGATGTGAAGGAAAAGCTGCAGAAGCTCGGGCTCGTCGTGCTTACCGAACAGTCGTCGAGCGAGCCCGAAGCACTCGGGCGCGTCGAGTGGATTAAACTTTTCGGCGTCCTGTTCGACAAAGAAGACGAGGCCGCGCACCTGTTCAACGAGCAGAAGGCCCGCGTCGAGCAAACGTCGGGGCTCGCGTCGTCAGGTAAAACCGTGGCGTATTTCTACATTAACTCGAACGGGGCCGCCGTCACGCGGCGGGCGGGCGACTACGTGGCGCAGATGATCGAGCTTGCGGGCGGCAGCTACGCGCTCGATGACGCGCAGACGGCGTCGACGTCAGGTTCGTCAGTAACGCTCGAAATGGAGCGCTTCTACGCGACGGCGAAGGATGCCGACATCATCGTCTACAACGGCACCATCGACGAATCGGTTGCCACCTTGAAAGACTTCGTAGGCAAAAACGCGCTATTGTCGCAGTTCAAAGCTGTAAAGAACGGCAACGTCTGGGTCACAAGCGCCGACATGTACCAGCAGATGACTTCTACCGCCGACATTATCGACGAGCTGCACGGGGCGTTCACCGGCGATGACGCGAGCGACTTCCATTATCTGAGGAAGCTCGGCTAGCGTCATGAGAAGCCGGCTTTCCATGACATACGACGAATCGGGGCGCGCCGCGCGGTGTCGCGTCGTGACGGCGCTGCTCGCTGTTGTCCTCATCGTGCTCGTCGGGGCCAACCTGTGCATCGGGAGCGTGCTCGTGCCCGCAGACCACATCCCCGGCATCCTTTCGGGCGGCGCGGCCAATTCCATGGAAAGCCAAGTCATCTGGGAGATTCGCCTGCCGCGCGTGCTTTCAGCCGTGCTTCTCGGCGGGGCACTTTCGCTCTCCGGGTTCCTGCTACAGACGTTTTTCAACAACCCCATCGCCGACCCGTTCATCTTGGGCGTCTCCTCGGGCGCAAAGTTCGTCGTCGCGCTTACGATGATCGTACTTCTGGGCGCGAACCAGGCCATGTCCTCGCCAGCCATGGTGGCCGCAGCATTTCTGGGCTCGCTTATCACCATCGGCTTCGTGCTCCTCATCGCACGGCGCATAAGTTCCATGGCCATGCTCATCGTGGCGGGCGTCATGGTGGGATACATCTGCTCGGCGGCGACGAACTTCCTCATCGCCTTCGCCGACGACCAGTCCATCGTAAACCTGCACAACTGGTCTTTGGGTAGTTTCTCGGGTTCGAGCTGGGACGACGTCGCGGTCATCGCGGTCGTGGTGATCGCCGTGAGCGCATGCGTATTCGCGATATCGAAGCCCCTTTCCGCCTTCCAGCTGGGAGAAGCCTACGCGAAAAGCGTCGGCGTGAACGTCGCACGTTTCCGCGTGGTGCTCGTCCTTCTAGCGAGCATGCTCTCCGCCTGCGTGACCGCGTTCGCTGGTCCGGTGTCGTTCGTAGGCATCGCGGTTCCGCATCTCGTGAAGTCGGCGCTGAAGTCGTCGAAGCCCATCCGCGTGATTCCTGCGTGCTTCTTGGGAGGCGCCATCTTCTGCGCGGGCTGCGATTTGATCGCGCGCACGCTGTTCTCTCCCGTCGAGCTTTCCATCAGCGCCGTCACCGCCATCTTCGGCGCGCCGGTGGTTATCGCGCTCATGTTGAAGAAGCGGGTGAGGTAGATGGGGGAATTCGTGCCGCGGCCCAAAACGCTCGGAGGGGAGTCGAACCTCGAAACCCCGGTCGAAACGCAGGCTGACGGAGCGCCGCTTTTCCGCATAAGCGACCTGTCGGCGGGCTACGACAAGAAGGTCGTAGTCGAAGGCGTCGATCTGGAGGTTCGCGCGGGCGACGTCGTGGCGCTCATCGGGCCGAACGGCTCGGGCAAGTCGACCATCTTGAAAACCATCACACGCCATCTGGCACCGCTTGCCGGCGCGGTCGAGCTCGACGGGCGGGAGATTTCCCGATGGAAGACGGCGGAGTTCGCAAGGAACCTTGCCGTTATGCTGACAGATCGCCCCCGGACCGAGCTCCTCACCTGCCGCGATATCGTAGAGGCGGGAAGGCATCCCTACACCGGGCGAATGGGCACACTCTCGCCCGACGACCATAGTCGGGTCGATGAGGCCATGAAAACCGCACATGTGGAAGAGCTCGCCGAGCGCGACTTCATGCAGATAAGCGACGGGCAACGCCAGCGCGTCATGCTCGCACGCGCCATCGCGCAGGATCCGCGTGTGCTCGTGCTCGACGAGCCCACGTCGTATCTCGATATCCGCTACCAGATCGACCTGCTGCGAATACTTCGCCACCTTGCGAAATCGCGGAATGTGGCTGTCATCATGTCCATCCACGAACTCGAGCTCGCGCAGAAAAGCGCCGACAAGGTGATTTGCGTGAAGGACGGCCGGGTCTTCCGCGCCGGCGCACCCGAGGACATATTCACGCGCGAGACGATTGGCGAGCTCTACGGCCTTCAACATGGCACCTTCAACGAGCGCTTCGGCAGCGTGGAAATTGGGCGCCCACACGGCGATGCGCACACGTTCGTCATCGCCGGCGCAGGTACGGGGTCGGCTGTGTTTCGCCAGCTCATCCGGCAGGGCAAGGCGTTCTACGCGGGCGTTCTGCACGAAGGGGACATCGACTGCGAGCTCGCGCGCGACCTGGCGACGGAATGCGTGGCCGAGCGCGCCTTCGAGCCGATCGGGGATAAAACCATAGCCCGCGCCAAAGAGCTCCTCGTCCACTGCGTGCGTCTTATCGTGTGCCCCACCGCCTTCGGCACCATAAACGCCCGCAACGCAGAGCTCGTCGAGTTCGCACGCTCGCATGGTATCGAGGTCATGCAAGCGTGCGAAGGCGCATCGGAGGATTCCAATGGATACGCCTAGGCGCGGCCCAAGAAATCGTCCGCATCCCCATCTGACACTATTTCACCGCAACTTAGAAGGTGTCGGCGTATAACGCTTCACCCCAAATTAAATTGATTCGTTGAATAGACACATTACAAATTTTTAGACTTCGTTTAATCCACAAGTGGGTATTATCACACAGTAAGCACACGTGAAAGGATATACCCATGTCGCTTACACAGTCAGCAGAGCGTGCAGCGCTCAACAAGCTCATCGATTATCTCGACGACAACCCGCAAGAAAACATCGACAAAATCATGGACCTCGTGAACAAGCTGGTCCCCAATCGCGTATTTCCCGTACAGCGCGAGGCATTCACCAATGTCATCAAGAGCCGCGGCAATTGGTATGACCTAATCATGCGTGTGTTCAGCCTTAATCCCCAGATGCGAACCAAACTGCTTAAGACCCTCATTGTCGACGCCAACCTGCTTGCTTGGCCAGAGCAGGAATAGAACCGCGAAAAGTACCAGTGCAACGTTCCGTGGGCCATCCTGCTCGATCCCACGAGCGCCTGCAACCTGCATTGCACGGGCTGCTGGGCCGCCGAGTACGGCTACAAGCAGAATCTCTCGTTCGAAAACATCGATTCTATCGTTACGCAGGGCAAAGAGCTCGGTACGCATATCTACATCTATACCGGCGGCGAGCCGCTCGTCCGCAAGCACGACCTGATCAGAATTTGCGAAAAACATCAGGACTGCGTGTTTCTCTGCTTTACCAACTCCACGCTGATCGACGAGGCCTTCTGCGACGATATGATTCGCGTAGGTAATTTTGTCCCCGCCATCAGCGCCGAGGGCAATGAGCACACCACCGACGCCCGTCGCGGCGAGGGTACCTACGCAAAGATCGAGCACGCCATGAAACTCCTGCGCGAGCGCGACTTGCCATTTGGTATCTCCACCTGTTGGACCAGCGCCAATGCCGATACGGTTGCTACCGAGGAGAACATGGACTGGATGATCGACGAGGGAGCACTCTTCTGCTGGTACTTCCACTTTATGCCGGTTGGCCGCAATGCAACCTCCGAGCTCATGCCCACGCCCGAGCAGCGCGAGCACATGTATCACTTTATCCGCGAAATGCGTGAGAAGAAGCCGCTGTTTACGCTCGACTTCCAAAACGACGGCGAGTTTGTAGGCGGATGTATCGCCGGCGGCCGCCGCTACCTGCACATCAACGCCGCCGGAGACGTGGAGCCGTGCGTGTTCATCCACTACTCAAACGCCAACATCCACGATGTGAGCTTACTCGACGCGCTGCGCTCTCCCCTCTTTATGAAGTACTACGAAAACATGCCGTTCAACGACAACTACCTCAAACCATGCCCCATGCTCGAGAATCCCGACGTGCTGCCCAAAATGGTCGCCGAGAGTGGCGCAATGAGCACCGACCTCATCGAGAAGGAGTCACCCGAGCAGCTGCGCGAAAAGACCCAGGCTGCCGCCGAGGCATGGTCACCTGTCGCCGACCGCATCTGGAACGACTCCGACGATCCGCTATACGCCAAGCGTCACGAGGATAAGTCACAAGGTATGGCTGATAGCGACATGCACAAGTTCGAAAAACAGGGCCGCACACTCAAAAACAGCGATTAATGCTGCCCTACATGACAAACGCTCAGAAATGAAGCGGAGCAGTCTCGAGGCTCATCTTCGAGGCTGCTCCGCCTTACCATCAAAACAGTTTTACTAAGTTGCGATGAAATAGGGACTAGATCGGCCTTCCAATAACCAAAACAATCCCTATTCCACCGCAACTTCTTTAAGTTGTTGAATTATCGATGCTATTCGAAGCGAGATTCCAGGCTCGACAGGCCGTTGAGCGTGAGGTCATTGGCGACCTCAGAGACGCGCTCGATAGGAACCGAGCCGTCAGACAGCGCCCACGTGCGATAGATACCGATAATACCCGACAGCAAAAACGCCAGATAGTAGTCGAACATCTCGTCCTTGAGACCTTGGGGCAGCAGATCGCGCTCGGCAATTTCGTGTTCGAGCGGCGCACGAAGACGAGCCATAAAATCATCGAGCGGAATGTTCTCGATCAGCTGACGATTGAGCACCAAGTTGTTGCACAGTGCCTCGTTAACGGTTTTAAAGAAGGTCGCCGCCGCGCCCAGAGCGCGCTCGTTGGTGTCGCCGTCCATGGAAGCAAGCGTTTTCTCGACCGAGTCGACAATCATCTCCACCACATCGACGGCAATGGCATCGAGCAGGCCGTCAACCGTGCCAAAGTGCACGTAGAAGGTTTTGCGGTCGACATTGGCCTCGCGCGCGATGGCACTCACCGTAATGTCTGCCAGCGGCTTTTCCATGAGCAGGTGCTCGAAAGCGGAAAGGATGGCATTACGGCTGCGAACGATGCGGCGGTCAAGACGCGGTTTGCTGGTAGCCATGGGCGTGTCCTTTCGATATACGAGTATTCATCAACAGATGAGAGATAATCTACGTAAGAGGATTATCCCCCATACAGCACAAATATGCCCCGCATCATGAAGAATGCACGACTGCCCTACTGAGACTTTGGGTGCTTCTTCTTATTGAGCGCCGACGGAGATACGCGAATACCGTCGCCCGTCTGGCGCACATAGGCTTTATGAGCCGACTTAGCGGTCCCAGAAGCCTTCTGAGCGTGCTTCTTGGGATCAACAGTAACAGCAATCGCGGGGTGCGGCTTAGTGGGCGCAGAGGGCGTCTGAGGCGTGCGGCCGAGCTTGCGCATCAAGCGATCCCAGCGCGCATGGATGCTCTCGTTGTGGGCGCTCTTAAGTCCCAGCAGGGGCGCAGCCAAAATGGTCGGCGCAATAAACGTAATGAGGCGCCACAGCAGATAGCCGGCGGTCGATGCCGACCCAAAGAAATGACCCAAGAACAATGCAAAGCCGCCCTCAGCGCCACCAGTTCCACCGGGCAAGGGAACAGCAGAGCTCAGCAGCTGGACAAAGGCGCTCGCGGCCATGACCGAGAAAAAGTCGACCTCGTGGTGGCCAAAGGCAAGCATCAGGAAATACGGCACCAGATAGAAAAACGCGAGCTGCAGCATGGTGATAAACACGGTGAGCAGCATGGAAGAAAAATGTCCGGCTGAAAGCTTGAACTTCTCGGAGAAGGAGTAGATCTCGCCATCGACAAACGTGCGCCATCCCTCGATCTTAGTGGCCGAGACACCAATGCGCTCGAGCCAATTGATGATGCAATGGGCGACGCGCGTGACGGTCTTAGGCATGAGCGCGACGGCGAAGATGCCAAGCAAGATGCAGCAGTGTCCACCAAAGCTAAAAACGCACAGCAGCGTCATGTCGCCATAGCGCTCGGCAAAAAACGGCATGCGAGCAAGCAGTAGGATAGCGCCCCAGGCAACGAGGCCAAACTGATACACGATAAAGCGCGTAAATTGCGTGGCTCCGGCCTCGCCGACATTTTGGCCCGCCTTGGTCAGGCGGTAGATCTGGGCGGGAGTCGATCCCATCATCATGGGCGTCAGGTTGCCAAAGAAGATGCCACTCGCCTCGACCGAGATCAGGTCGCGGATGCCGACGGGCGAATTGGGATCGAGCCAGACGGCGATCGCATAGGCCACAATGCCAAAGAACAGGTACATGAACATGCAAAGACACGCGACAACGAGCCATGACGCCTGGACGCTCGACATAGCGGCCCAGAACTGCCCCATCTGCCCGGTTACCACCAGATAGACGATATAACCTACCAGCACGACGCCGATAAAGATGGCGCCGCGGCGTGCGCTCTTATTGTCATCTCCGCCCGAGGCCTCAACCTCGACCTGGGGCTTAGACGTATGCTGAGAGGACTCCGTCATGAGACTCCTTCTAACAGTCAAAATATCTTGGATATTGTACCCGTAAGGGCCATAGGCAGAACGCAAAGCTCTGGTTCAAACGGGAATTGCAGACGGTTGTTTGAAAATAAAAAACCCGGCCTTCCATAGGAAGACCGGGTATCAGATGCGTGGTAGCCCGTACCAGATTCGAACTGGTGATCTCCGCCTTGAGAGGGCGGCGTCCTAAACCGCTAGACGAACGGGCCACATGACATCTGCACTGCCGTGCTGCGAGGAAATATATTACGGGACAAAAAACGTTAGCGCAAGAAGAAATTCCAAATTGCCGAAAAATTGTCGGCAGGTTATGGAACACACAGGTAAACTGGGTAGCTAATTCAAGTTGAGATGGACCAAAAGAGCTTCGCGCTCGTTGGGGATGTTGTCTTCGATCACGGCGTCGAGGGCGGAGTTGAGTAGCTGCCCCAGTTCCGGCCCGGGCTTGACTCCGGCACGGATCAGGTCGCCGCCGTTGATGGCGAGCATCTTGAGCGTATAGGGCTCCCCCGCCTTCAGCAGCTCGTGCGCCATCGCGCGCATCTCCTCAATCGTCTCAACGTAATAGAAGCACGATGGGGCCTTGCCAAGCGTGTCAGCACGCTTGAGGTCCATGAGCTCGTCAATCAGGCGGGCCGTGTCGACGCCCTCACCCGAAAGTGCGCGCATCATATTGAGCAGGCAGGAGCGCTCGGGGCGCAGCGCCTTATCGTGATATTTGATGAGCAGGCAAACGTCGCGCACCAGGTCGTGCGAGAGTGCCAGGCGATCCATAATGACGCGCGCTTTCTTGGCGCCGAGCTCGGGATGACCGTAGAAGTGTCCGCTGCCGGCGTGATCGACCGTAAAGCACTCGGGCTTGGAGACATCGTGCAAAAACGCCGCCCACATAAGGCTCGACGATGGCGCGACGCCGTCGCACAGCGCCAGCTCCCCTGCCACCGTCAGCACACGGGCGATATGCTCGTAGACGTTAAACGCATGATAGACACTTCGCTGATCAAACCCGCGACCCGCTGCCAACTCGGGCACAGCGGCGCAGATGAGCTCAGGGTAGCGCAGCATGGCGTCTCCCCCGTGACCGGTCGAAAGAATGCCCTCGAGCTCAATACCCACACGCTCGCGCGCCACGGCATCGAGCAGCGGCGCGCACTCGGCAAGCGCACGCTTGGTCTCGGGCTCAATCATAAAGTCCAGGCGGCAGGCAAAGCGCACCGCGCGCAGCATGCGCAGGGCGTCCTCGTTAAAGCGACGCTTGGGATCGCCGACAGCGCGAATCAGCTTGCGCTCCAAGTCACCCTGGCCGTCGTAGCGGTCGACAAGCCCGCGCTCGGGATGCCAGGCCATGGCGTTGACGGTAAAGTCGCGGCGCGCCAGATCGTCCTCGAGCGAGGCGGCGCGCTCGACGCTCTGAGGATGGCGCCCATCGGTATAGAAGCCATCCAGACGGTACGTGGTGACCTCGATACGCTCGCCATCGGAAATAGCCGTGATTCCGCCAAATTTAATGCCCGACTCCACAACCACGATGCCGGCGGCCTCGAGCGCCGCCTTGGACTCCTGCCACAGGCCGTTACAGCACATATCAACATCGTGGCTGGGGCACCCCATCAGGGCGTCGCGCACCCAACCGCCCACGTACCAAGCCTCAAGACCAGCCGCCTCAAGCGCGCGCAGGACGCGCAGGGACGCATCGGACGGTTGAGTACCGTTGAGCGAAACATTGCACATGCCTATGGCCTCCTGCGACTATCAAATTGGCTATCGATTGCGTCTGCAAGAAGTCTAGCAAGAAACAGCCTCCACTGCACACGCAAGTCCGATAAACAAAAACGCATCCGTCCTAGTCTAAGACGGATGCGAAATAATCAAACTATTCAGACAAGGTGCCGGAACTAGCAGACCTGGCGAACCTCGATGTGCTTCTTATATTCGTCCACCTTGGCAAAATCACCCAGACCGGGGCACTCGACCACGTTGGCGCCAGTGGCCATCGAAAGGCACAGGGCGTCCCCGACGCGCTCGGGGGCGTCGTGCCACACGGACAGGAAGGCAGCGAGCGAGGAATCGCCGGCGCACACCGTCGACAGCAGCTTGACGTCGAAGGTGCGGTTGGCAAACCAGATATGCTCGCCGTTGGAGAAGTACGCACCGGCGCCACCAAGGGTCAGCAGCACGTTCTTGGCGCCCTTGGCGTGCAGCTCGGCCATAGCGCCCTTGACGGACTCGTCGTCGCCACCGCTCACCTTGATGCCAAAGATGTCAAGCAGCTCGTCGTCATTGGGCTTGATCAGCAGTGGCTCCAGAGCAATGAGGTCTGCCAGCTGATGGCTCGAGATGTCGAGGACGAACTCGGCCCCCTTGGCCTTGACACGGCGCAGGACCTCGGCCAAGAAGCCCTCGGAAGTGTTGGGAGGCAGCGAGCCGCTGATGACCAGGCAGGTCATGTCATCGAGCGAATCGATAAGTTCAAACATCTCCTGCTCGTTGGCCTCATTGATGGCGGCACCGGCATTGACCATGTTGTACTCGGTGTCGGGACCGGCGTTGAGGAACACATTGACGCGCGTAATACCGTCGGTCCACACGGGCTTGACGGGCACGCCCAGGGCCTCGGCGCCCTTAACGATAAACTCACCCGAGAAGCCGGCGAAGAAACCCAGGATCGTGGTGTCGACACCATAGTGGTCAAGCGTAAACGAGACGTTGAGGCCTTTGCCGTTGGGCGTGTAGACGGCATTGCGGGTACGCGTGACGGTATTGGCAGTAAGGCCGTCGCAGGCGATGTTGTAATCAATGGCGGGATTAGCAGTGAGCGTGTAAATCATGAATGTTCCTTTCACGAAGCAACGTGTTAATGAAAGTATATTCCACGCATCGGTAAAAGGCTAGGACAACTCGGTGAACGGTGTGGAAGCGATGAAGTACGGCAGGACACCTCTCCCCCATGGCGGAACAAAAAAGGCGCCCCGGCCGAAACCGGGGCGCCGCATGCGCACGAATATGTCGCGTTTCGATTACTGACGATCGAGCTTGCGGACAGCAACGCGCTTGCTGTACTCGTCGACGTGACCGAAGTCACCAATGCCGACGGACTCGGCAACGTTGGCGCCGGTGGCCATAGCGAGCTTCATGGCCTCCTCGACGTTGTCGCGATCCCTGTACCACTTGTGCAGGAACGCAGCGAGGGTGCAGTCGCCGGCGCAGACGGAAGAGACCAGCTTGATGTTGAACTCACGCTTGGCGTACCAGATGTCCTCGCCGTTGGAGAAGTAAGCGTCGCCGCGGCTACCACGGGTGAGCAGCACGTTCTGAACGCCGGCGTCGTGAGCCATCTTCATGGCAACGCGGACCTCGTCGTCGGTGTCGACCGGCACGCCGAAGATGGCCTTCATCTCGTGATGGTTCGGCTTGATGAGCAGCGGCTTCTTGTGAGCGAGCTCCTTGAGCTTGTCGGAGGACAGGTCCAGGACGACGTCAGCGCCACGAGCCTGAGCGTGCTCCATGACCTGAGCCAGGAAGTCGGGCGTAGCTTTGGGAGGCACGGAGCCGGAGACAATCAGGCACTCGAGATCGCCCGCGGTGTCCAGGATGTTGTAGAGCTCCTCCTGGTGCTGCGGCGTGATCGGAGCACCCGGGTTCAGGATGCCGTACTCGTGCTGGCCATCGTTGACGTAGGTGTTAATGCGCGTGATACCGTCGGTCCAGACCGGGCGGCAGAGGCAACCCAGGTTCATGACCTCCTCGACGATGAACTTGCCCGTGAAGCCAGCGAAGAAGCCGAGCGCGACGGTGTCGACGCCCATCTTCTTAAAGGCGAAGGACACGTCGAGGCCCTTGCCGTTAGCCGTGTAGCTGGCCGAACCGGTGCGGACGTTCTCGTCGGGCTCGAGCGGAGAGCTCGAAACCGTCATGTCGACAGCCGGGTTAGCGGTTAGCGTGTAGAACATTTACAGTACCCCCTGTATATGTGAGGGCCGCGTGGCCGGCCCATTCCAACCACGCGGTTACCTCTGATACCAAATTAGCGAGCTGCGGACTCGAGCAGTGCCTTGACCTCGGCGGCGGTGTTGCAGGCAAGCGCCTTCTCGGCGAGCTCGTCGCACTCGGCCTTGGTCCACTGGCTGATGGTCTTACGGGCGCGCAGGATCGACGGAGCACTCATCGAGAACTCCTCCAGGCCCCAGCTGATCAGCAGCGGCTCGAGCAGCGGATCGGCAGCGGCCTCGCCGCACATACCGACCATGATGCCGGCCTTCACGCCGCTCTCGATGATGTTCTTGAGCGAGCGGAGCACGGCGGGATAGTAAACCTGGTACAGGTTGGAGATGGTGTCGTTGCCACGGTCGGCGCACATGGTGTAGCCGATCAGGTCGTTGGTGCCGATGGAGAAGAAGTCGGCGACCTCGGCAAGACGGTCTGCGAGCAGCGAAGCGGCAGGCGTCTCAACCATGATGCCGACCTCGATGTTCTCGTTGAACTTGCGACCCTCTTCAGTCAGCTCGGCCTTGCACTGCTCGACAAGCTCCTTGACAGCCAAGACCTCCTCGACGCAGGTGACGAGCGGGATCATGATCTTTACGTCACCGAAGGCGCTAGCGCGCAGCAGAGCGCGGAGCTGGACCTTGTACTGGTCGGGATTGGCCAGGCAGTAACGCACGGCGCGGAAGCCCATGAAGGGGTTATCTTCCTTGACCATGTGCAGATACGGAATCTCCTTGTCGCCACCCACATCGAGCGTGCGGATGATGACCGGAGCGCCCTTGAGCGCGCTGGCGACCTTACGGTAGGCGTTGAACTGCTCCTCCTCGGAAGGAAGCTCGGCAGAGTCCATGAACAGGAACTCGGAGCGGAACAGACCGATGGCCTCGGCATCGTGATCGAGCGCGTTGGGCACGTCATCAGGGTTACCGATGTTGCAGGCGATGATCTTCTTGATGCCATCGGCAGTCACGGACGGCTTGCCACGGAAGGCCTCGAGGGCTGCCTTCTCGGCAGCGAAGGCCTCGGCCTTGGCAGTGTAGGCAGCGAGCGTCTCCTCGTCGGGATCGGCCTCAACGATACCCTTGCCACCGTCGACGACAACGGTCATACCGTTGCGCAGCGCGGTGCAGCTGTTGGAAACCGAAAGGACAGCCGGGATCTCGAGGGCACGCGCGATGATCGCGGAGTGCGACGTGCGGCCACCGGTCTCGGTGACGATACCGGCAACGTGGGCCTTATCGATCGTGGCGGTCATGGACGGCGTGAGGTCATGCACGACAACGACGGTGTTCTCGGGCAGGACGGAGAGGTCGACGACCTCCTTGCCCAGCAGCTCGGCCAGAATACCGGTGCGGATGTCGGCGATGTCGGCCGCGCGCAGACGGAACATCTCGTCGTCCATGGACAGGAACATGTTCTCGAACATGGTCGAGGTGTCCATAAGCGCCTGCTCGGCGCAGGTACCACCGTCAATGGCGGCGTTGATGGCGTCGGTCATACCCGGATCCTGAGCCAGGACAATATGTCCGCTCATGATCTCGGCCTCGGCCTCGCCCACCGTCTCCTTCATGTGGTCGGCCTGAGCCTGGGTCTTCTCGCAGAAGACCGAAAGAGCGGACTGATAGCGCTCCTTCTCTGCTGCCGAATCAGCAACCTCGTGCGGCTCAAACGTCAAGTCGGGATCGACGGCGACCATGACGGTGCCGATACCGATGCCCTCGGAAGCGTTGACTCCCTGATACATTCCCATTCCTCTCTCCGTGTCATGTGATAAAGCGTTTTGCCATATCCATGACAAAAGAGCGCAGTTACCTTACAACAGGTCACTGCGCCCCCAAATATGAACTTAGTTGTTCAACATGCGACCCGTTTGAGTTCTACTCGCCAAGACCGCTCTTGATGAGCTCGATGGCAGCAGCCAGAGCCTCGGCCTCGTCAGCGCCGTCGCACTTTACCTCGACCTCGGTGCCGCAGGGGATACCAGCAGCCATGAGGGCCATCGGGGACTTGCCGTTGACCTCCTTCTCGGGGGTGACGACCGTCACGTCACAGGCGTACTTGCCCATGGTGGAGGCGAACAGACCAGCCGGACGCATGTGCAGACCCTGAGGATTAACGAGGGTAGCCTTCTCAGAAACCATAGTTGACTCCTTTTTGTGTTTAACCCCTGTCATGCATGTGGCAGGAGTCAGATTCACGACGTTGTTTATATTAACTCACATCAAACGGTTTTTCATTGTGTTTCACACGAATTGTTGGACAGATGTCGTATCCCTGCGCTCGCCCGCCGGGCGGGACGATTAAGTTTGCTGCTCTACAGTCCTGCGCAAGACGGAAAGCACATTAAGTGCTTTCCTTTGCGTGCGGAACTCGCGACAAACTTAATCGCCCCGTCCGGCGGGCGAGCCGCAGAAACTCGGTCGGTCCAGAGCGATATCGTGCGAACGGAATTCTGGCTGATGATCTGTTCGCGACAAAGACTCGATAGGTAGCCCCCTCTATGCCCTTTTATAAGTTGCGGTGAAATAGGGACTGAATTTGGGGTTGAATCGTTTAAACAGTCCCTATTTCACCGCAACTTATTTGGGGATGAAAAAGGCGGAGGCCCTGGAGAGGGACTCCGCCTTATATACAGGGGGCGATGTTATTCGCGGGCTGGGGGATTAGACCAGGCGGGCGTTGATCGTCTTGGCGATCTCGGCGGCGTCGGTGGAACCCTTGACGGTGGCACGGAAGTCCTCGTCCATGAGCGCCTCGGCGACCTTGGACAGGATCTTGAGGTGCGTGGTGCCAGCCTGGGCACCCGGGATGAGCAGGGCGATAGCCACGTTAACGGGAGCGCCGTCCATGGTGTCCCAACCGGTCACGCCGGACTCGTCCTTAACGACGATGACGGCAGCCTCGGTAATGGCGTCGGACTTGGCATGCGGGATGGCGAAGCCCTCCATCATGCCCGTGGTGCCCTCGGCCTCGCGAGCCAGGAAGGCGTTCATCACGGCGTCGGCGTCGCTGGCGATACCTGCCTTGACGGCCTGGTTGGAAACGAAGCTCAGAGCCTCGTCACGAGAAGCGAAGTCCTCGGCGACAAAGACATTCTCGACCTTCACGAAGTCGGCAGCCTCGGCCTTGGGGGCCTCGACGGCAGCGGCCTTGGGGGCCTCAACGGGCTTGGCTACAGGAGCGGCCTTCTGATTCTTCTCGAAGTCGTACTTCTTGAAGGCCACGAACAGGATGCCACCGACCACAGCGCCGATGAGGATCGCGAGGACCCACAGCGGACCGTTCTCGACAACAGGCAGGACCAGGAAGCCGCCGTGAGGCGCCGGATCGTGAACGTTGAAGAAGATGGTCAAGATGGAAGCGATGGAAGAACCGAGCATCATGATGGGCATGACGGGCCAGATGTTCTTGGTCATGAACGGAATGGCGCCCTCGGTGATGTGGGTGCAACCAAGGATGAGGTTGACGATACCGGCGTCATGATCCTCCTGGCTGAAGTACTTCTTGCCGACAACGACGGCGAAGGTGGTGATCAGCGGCGGAACGATGCAAGCGGCGGAGACGGCAGCCATGAAGTTGGTGCCGAAGTTGTAGGTCTCGGTGCCGACGCCAGCTTCGAGAGCGGTACCGAGCAGGAAGGTGCCAGTAGCGTAAGCAGCCTTGTTGACCGGGCCGCCCATATCAAAGGCGCACATGCAGCCGATGGCCAGGCCAAGGATCACCGGACCGGAGTTACCGAGGCTCTGCAGGAAATCCATCATGCCCTGGTTAATGGCAGCCATGGGGCCGGAAATACCGAGCATGACCAGGCCGACGATGGCGGTAGAGCACAGCGGATACAGGAAGATTGCCTTCAGGCCATTAAGGCTCGCGGGAATTTTAGAGAAAGCCTTCTCGAGCAGCAGGATGACATAGCCAGCGAGGAAGCCGCCGACGATGCCGCCCAGGAAGCCGAAGCCCACACCCGAGCCTCCAGCGTCGATCATGCCGGTATCGGCGTTGATGGGAAGACCCTGGATGGCAATCATACCGGCAACAAAGCCGGGGACGAGCGCCGGGCGCTTGCCGATGGACTCGGCGATGTAAGCGGAGAGCACCGGAACCATGAGGTTCATGGCGATACCGCCGATAATCTTGAGCATCGCGGCAAAGCTGTTGTAGTCGGCAGCCGTCGAATCAAAGGACGTGATGCCCCACAGGAACGAAATGGCGGTCAGAACACCACCGGCAACGACGAAGACCAGCATGTGGCTGACGCCGTTCATGAGGTGCTTGTAGATGACGTGACCGATGGACTCCTTCTCCTCGACCTCGTCCTCGACATCGGCGGCAGCGGCAACCGTGTCGTCGCCCTTGGCGGCGAGCGCGCGGTCGATCAGCTTTCCGGCGGCCTCGACGGACAGGGCCTTGGAAACACCGACGGAAACCATGGGCTTGCCGGCGAAACGCTCAGCCTGGACATCCTTATCGGCTGCGACGACGACGGCCTTGGCACCAGCGATCTCACTCTTGGTGAGCTCGTTCTCGACACCGACCTGGCCATGTGTCTCGACCTTAATGGTCAGACCACGCTCGGCAGCAGCCTTCTCCAGCGCCTCCTTCGCCATGAAGGTGTGCGCAATGCCGGTCGGGCAACCGGTCGCGGCGATGATGTCAAACTTAGCCATGTGTCCCTCCTTCTTGAGTACAGCGCCCGCGGGCGCTCCCCTACACGCGCTTCGATGCGCGTTTTTCCACAACTGAAAGATACCAACCTACCGTCCGCGTGAGAAGAGCTAAGGTGCAAATCTCCGGTGAAAGGTTCTTTCATAACCGTAAACGGTAAGTGAAAGTTTACCATCAACACTTGAAACGGCAAGGTGTATCTTGTAATTGAAAATGCCCGTATACTATGGCATTGCAAATCAAGCTAGATTTTCATGCCAACCAGGAGCCATCCATGACCGATAGTAGCAAGAGCGCACTTTCCCTCATTAGCACCCATCAGGGATACAGCGAGTCCGAGCAGCGCATTGTCGACTATATATTGGAGCACCAGTCCGAGGCGCCACGCCTCACGGCCGCTCAGCTCTCGCGCGCCGCCGCCACGTCCGAGGCGACCGTTTCGCGCTTCTGCCGCAAGCTTGGCTTTGGTAGCTTCCGCAGCTTTCAGTTTTCGTTGGCGAGGGATTTGGAAAGCCAGCGTAACGAGGGCCTGACTGACGAGGTCTCGCTCGACAATATGGAGCAGAGCCTAAAAAATATCCTCGCCGCCAAGGTGAGTGAGCTTAATGCGACCATCGACGGCATAGATCACGACACGTTGGCCGCAGTTGTACACGCGCTTAAGAATGCCGGCGTTATTGAGTTCGCCGCCGTGGGCAATACGAACGCGGTCGCGCTCGATGCGACGTTTAAGTTTTCGCAGCTGGGCCTGCGCTGCATGGCGAGCACCATTAGCGAGACATCAATCGGCTTTGCGCTCACGTTACGCCCGGGTGACGTCATCGTGCTAATCTCAAACTCTGGCAAATCGCGCCGACTGAATCGCATGGCAAAAGCGGCTCACAACTGCGGCGCAACCGTAGTCGTCATCAGCAGCGACAGTAAATCCCCGCTCGCGCGCCTGGCAGACTACACTTTTAACACCGTCAACCACGAAGCGCTGCTGACAACGGGCGACTTTGCGTTCTCTAAGATCAGCGCCACGATGATCATCGAAGTCATCTACAACTTCCTGCTGCCCGAGATTGAAGACGCTCGCGAGCATATCAGCTACTACGAGGAGCTCATCCAGCCGGATAAGGTCGTTGAGTAAAACGCGTAGTGGGACAAAAAATTCAGTCCATTTTGTCCCACCAACACCGCTGATACGACCTAACCTCGAGCTTCTTCGAGCATCTGCTTCGCGTGGGCCAAGCTTGCCTCGGACTGATCGCCGCTCAACATGCGGGCGATCTCGGCGGTACGCGCTTCACCGGTTACCTCGTCCAAATGCGTCTGGGGAACATCGCCCGGTTCCTTGCTGACGACATAATGCTTGTCAGCCATGACGGCGACCTGCGCCAAGTGGGTTACGACAATCACCTGATGCGTAGCGGCGAGATCTGCCAGCACGCCCGCGAGCGCACGCGCCGTGGAGCCACCGACGCCAGCATCGACCTCGTCAAACACCAGCGTATCGACACCGTCCGCGTTACCGAGGACAACCTTACTTGCCAACATGACGCGGCTGAGCTCGCCGCCCGACGCAATGCGGCGCAGGGGACGCGGAGTCAAACCGGCACCGCTGCGGTATAGCAGCTCGTAGCTCGAAGGACCAACGGGCGTCCACTCAGCACGGGGAAGATCGCGCGACTCCCAGACGAGCTCGGCGCCGCCCATCTCCAGGCGAGCCATCTGGCGGCCAACCTCGTGACAGAAGCGCGGGGCCGCCGTATTGCGGGCGCGCTTAAGTGCCTTGGCAGCGGCAAACAACTCGCGCTCAGCGCTCCCGAGTGCCTCACGCGCCTTTTTGATCTGTTCATCGCCATCATCGACCAGGGACAGCAGCTCTTGCGAGCGATCGCGCATGGCAAAAACATCGTCCATGGTGGGGCCCCACTGACGCAACAGGCCCTTGAGGTCGGAATACCGCTCACGCATGCGAGCGAGCTCGCGCGGGTCGAAGGCGACGCCATCGCGATAGGCACGAAGCTCGTTCGCGCAATCCTCAAGTGAGATACAGGCATCCGAAAGCGCATCGGCAATGTCGCCCAGTTTGCGATCGACGGTAGCCATTCGGGAAAGTTCTGCCACGGCGCTGTTCACGGCGTCGAGCGCTCCCCCTTCGGAGGCAAGCGATGCATGGGCATCGTTAGCTGTGGCAACCAGTACCTCGGCATGTTCGGAGCGCGGCAGCAGTTCCTCGAGTTCCTCATACTCGCCCGGTTTGGGGTCGACCTCGCCGATGCGCTCGAGCGCAAAGCGCGCTTCCTCGACGCGACTCCCCCGCGCACGTGAGGCCTCCTCGACGCGACGGACCTCCTTGGCAGCCGCGCGCGAGGCTTTAAAGCAAGCACGGTAGTGCTCGAGCGCCTCGAGCGCAGAGCGTCCCGCCCAGGCATCGACCATCGCAACGTGATGCGCCGGATCGAGCAAGCGCTGGTGCTCGTGCTGGCCGCACAGATCCATCATCACGCCGACGCGCTCCGAAAGCTCGCGCACACTGGCAATGCGACCGTCAATCTTCACGCGGCTGCGGCCCTCGGCAGAAAGGCTGCGCTGTACGGTGAACCCCTCCGTGTCGTGCGGCCCGTCGAAGAGTCGCGCCTCGACGCTCGCCAGTGCCTCGCCCTCGCGCACCGTCGACGAATCCGCACGCTCGCCCAAAATTAGCTTGAGGGCCGAGAGCAGCGCGGTCTTGCCGGCGCCAGTCTCGCCAGTCAGGACAGTCAGGCCGGCACTCGGCACCAGCGTCGCCTCGCGAATGAGTGCAATGTTATAAACCTGCAGCTCATCGATCATGACGGACTCCGTAGAATACGCGGCTCACCGAGTTATAGAAGCTCTCGGGGCCGTAATCCAGCAGCAACACATCTCCGGGCCCGCGGCGCACCGCCACGCTCTCAACGGTGCCATCGCAGGTAATAAACTGTCCATCGATAGCGATCGCCGGAACGCTCGGGCGATCATCGGACATAAAGATTTCGACGACATCACTCGGCGAGGTCAAAAAGGCACGAGCCTGAATGGTGTGCGGCGCAATTGGTACGCAGACCATGCCCGTATAGTCGGGGCTCACGATGGGGCCACCGGCACTGAGCGCGTAACCCGTAGAACCAGTCGCCGTGGACACGACCACGCCGTCGCCACGCAGACGGTCGATATGATGGCCGGACACCGTGATGTCGAACTCGACCATATCGGACAGCGGACCGCGGGTAAGCGCCATGTCGTTGAGGGCGAAGGTGCGCACGACATCCTTCGTACCGTCTTCGCGCACGGACACGATATCCGCGGCGATGGTGGCGCGACGGCTCACGTGCAGCTCACCGGACAGGGCGTCGCTCACGACCTGCAGGATGTCGCGCTCCTCGGGGCTCGCAGCAGTTAGAAAGCCCAGGTGACCATAGGAAAGACCGAGGATAGGAATCTCACGATGGTTGAGGATGCGGGCAGCGCGCAGCAACGTACCGTCGCCGCCGAGCGTAATGACCAGATCGGAGCCGTCAATATCAGGCGTGCTCTGAATCTTGGATCGCTGGTCGGCAGCCCATGCGACCTCATAGCCCTGGCGAGTCAGCCAAAGCTCGAGCATCAGGCCGCTCTCGACCGCCTCTTGCTTGTAGTAATTGGGAACCAGAAAGACCTTCATAGCGTTGCAGCTTTCTCGCTCATAACCGATACCTGGGATTGCAGCTCGTCTTGCGAGCGATCGCCGGGGTCAAATCTCGTGCCGTACAGGAAAAACTCAACGTTGCCCTTGGCACCATGAATGGGCGACACGCACACATCGACCGGGAACAGGCCCTTGGCAGCAAAGAGTTCAGCCGCCGCCACGAGTGTATCGCGGCGCACGGCGGGATCGGTCACAATGCCGCCCTCGCCCACCAGCGCCGCCGGAGCCTCAAACTGCGGCTTTACGAGCGTGCAGAATGCACCCGTAGGCGCCAGGCACGCCAGTACCGCATCGATAATGTTCGCGATGCTGGTAAACGAGACATCACACACAGCCAGGTCGATAGTGCCGGCATAGCCAAGCTCAGGCAGCTGCGTCACGTTTGTGCGCTCATGCAGCGTCACGCGATCGTCCTGGCGCAACGACCAATCGAACTGGGCGCGACCCACGTCCACCGAGACAACGGTCGCAGCTCCGCGCTTGAGCAGACAATCGGTAAAGCCGCCGGTAGAGCAGCCCACATCCAGACAGGCAAGGCCCGTCGGATTGATGCCAAACGCATCAAGCGCGCCTTCGAGCTTAAGACCGCCGCGGCCAACATAGGGAATGCGCCCCTTCACATGCAGCGGCAGCCCCGGGATCACCTTAAGGCCCGGCGAAGTCAAGCGCTCACCGCCACTCGAGACCAAGCCGGCCATAAGAGTGCGAAGGGCATCCGCGCGATCGGCGCAGATGCCCTGTGAAATCAGTTCGTCATCAAGACGCACGCGTTTCATGAATGCCATCAACCATTCGTATCCGGAGATGCGGCCTAGCTATCCTGGGATTCGTTTGCCGCATCCTCATCGTATTCCTGCTCGAGCTTGTCGGCCTCACGCGGCGTCAACTCAAACTTGTCGACCATATCGACCGCGCGGGAGCCCAGCTCAATCGCTTCGTCAAACAGATCGAGTGAACGCTCCAAGGACGTATCCTTGGAGCGAACGGTAGCGATGATCTGATCCAGACGGTCCGAGATCTCGTCGAAGTTGCGGACGGAACCCTCTGGCATGGCTACTCCTCGACGGAGTCGACAACAGCCTCGGCGGCGTCCGCATCCTCGGCCAGCACGCCAGCCTCAGCCTGAGCAACCGCAACCTTTGCGGCAGCCTCGGCAGCCTGTGCCTCCTCGCGAGCGCGATCTTCGGCCAGCAGCTCCTGGTACAGGTCCTCGCCCGGCAGCTCCTCGCTGCGAGCGATCTTGCCCAGCACGCCGTTGACGAACGACGCGGACTGGTCGGTGCCATAGGCCTTGGCAAGCTCGACGGCCTCGTTGATCACGATGGCGTCCGAGACCTCCTCGTCGGTGAGGAAACGCATCTCGTAAACGGCGATACGTAGCAGATTGCGGTCGGCGCCGGGCATGCGCATAAGATCCCAGTTCTTGGCAACGGAACGCAGAGCGCAGTCGATGCGGTCGATATGCTCGTAGGCACCGCGGCACAGCTCCAGCGCATAGGGGTCGAGGGGACCCTTCGAGATCAGGAAATCACCCTCGAGGACGCGCTCGAGCGGGCTGTCCGTGGCCTCGGCCTGAAACAGCAGCTGCAGCGCCTGACTGCGGGCAAGAGTACGCCCGCGATAAACCTTAAGGCTCAAAGGTTACTCCTTGGGGAAAACGAGGCCGTCGATGCAAACGTCAACACGCTCAACCTCAACGCCCACCTGGGCATCGATGGCGGCGACCACGGCGGCGCGAACGGCCTCGGCGAGTTTCTTGAACGGATAGCCAAAGAACACCACGACACGCACGGTGAGTGCGAGCTTGTCGCCGACGACCTCGGCCTCGACCGCCGGCTCGGAAGCCGGGGCCTTGGACGAGAGCATCATGGAGACAAGGTTGGTGGCAAGGTCCTTGACGCCAACGGAGGCGATGCCCTCGACATCGGACACGGCGCGCGAGACGATGGCGGTCAGAACATCGGGCGAAATGCCGATGCCGTCAATCTTGATTTCCTGGGGCATGAGTCCTCCTAGAAGATTTGGTTGCTAGACGCGGGAGACGAACTTGCCGTCGCGGGTGTCAACCTTGATGACCTCGCCCTCGTTGAGGTACATGGGGACCTGGATGACAGCGCCGGTGTCGATCGTGGCCGGCTTGGTGGAACCCTGGACGGTGTCGCCCTTAAAGCCCGGGTCGGTCTGGACGATGGTGGTCTCGATGAACATCGGCGGAGTCACGCCCATGAGCTCATCGTCGGCGAAGAGCAGCTGGCAGATGTCGTTCTCGCGCAGCCACTTGGAGTTCTCGCCCACCATGTCCTCGGGAACGGGAACCTGCTCATAGGTCTCATTGTCCATGAAGATGTAGTCGGCGCCATCGTTGTAGAGGTACTGGAACTCACGGGTGGTGAGCATGACGCTCTCGAACTTGGTGCCGGCGTTGCAGGTGTTCTCGACGACGCGGCCGCTCTTGATGTCGCGGGTCTTGTAGCGCACAAACGCGCCGCCCTTGCCCGGCTTGACATGCTGGAACTCGACGATGGTGTAGACCTTGTCCTTAATACGGAGACCGAGGCCGTTCTTGAAGTCGGCGGTAGAAATGGTAGGCATAGCGACCTTTCTTGTTATGGGCAGAACGCACAAGCGTCCAAATTACATACGACCGAAATTATACACTTGCAGACGGCGCCTGCAGCGAGCGCATAAAAAGAGAACGCGGGGCGTCCGAATTGCTCCGGACGCCCCGCCCAAAAAAATCTATCGAAATGGGCTAGCAATCGATGATGTGCAGGTCGTGCGGGGTCTTGGTGAAGGGCTCATAGCCGTTCTCGGTGACCACGCCGTAGTCCTCCAGGCGCACGCCGCCCACACCGGGCAGATACACGCCGGGCTCCATGGTGATAACCGAGCCGACCTCGATGGTGTTCTTGCTGCGGTTGAAGTTGGGCAGCTCATGGATGTCGATGCCCACGCCGTGGCCCAGACCATGGTTGTAGTAATCGCCATAGCCGGCATCACCGATGATCTTCTTGGAAAGCTTGAAAATGTCGTTGCCCTCGACGCCCGGATGGATGGCGGCGACGCACTCCTCGTGCGTACGGCGCACGAGCGCGTACAGGTCGAGCTGCTCCTGGGTAGGCTCGCCCATCACGACGGTGCGCGTCATGTCGGAACGATAATCGCAGTAGCCCGCACCGTAATCCATGAGGACGAAGTCGCCCTTCTCAATCACGCGGTCGCTCGGCACGGCATGCGGGTTGGCGGTGTTGGGGCCGCTCGCCACGATGGAGCCGAAGGCCAGGCTGTCGGCGCCGTTGGCGAACATAAAGTTCTCGAGCTCGTTGCGAACCTGCTTCTCGGTCATACCAGGCTTAATAAAGCCGAGCATGTGCTGGAAGGCGGCGTCGGTGATCGACTGTGCGTGGCGCATGAGCTCAATCTCCTCGGCATCCTTGATGGCGCGCATCTTGCGGATGTCGTCGTGCATCAGCGGCAGCATGCAGGCGACGGAGCGGTCCTCCAGGCCGCGCTGAATGCCCTGGTAGAAATTAATCTGCATATCATCCTCGACAGCGCAGACGCGGCACTTGTTGGCCGCGATCTTGCCGGCGACCCAACCGGGGATGGTGCCCTCATCCATGTCGTAGACCCAGGGGCTGCCGGCGGGCGTGTTCTCCTCAAAGCTGTTGAGGTAGCGCGAGTCGGTGTGGAACAGGCACTGGTCGGCCGTAATAAACGCCGCGTGCGGGAACTCGAAGGTGTAGTCGAAAACGCCCTTCACGCCCGTAAGCCAACGAAGGTTGGCCTCGTCGCGCACCACGATGGCGTCGTAGCCACGCTCGGCCATAAGGGCACGGACACGCTCGATACGACCGGCAGGACCGGCAGCAAACTCAGACATGCAGATTCCTTTCTTGTTGTCTCAATATAGACGGGACGGGTCTCAACCGAACGACGGAATCGCATGCGATCCGCAACCGATTGGAAACCCGCCCCTCAACATGATACGAAAGACGATGGATGTCAATAAATCTTAGAGAAGTTCTTTGCGAGCAGCCAAGTAGGCGTGAGCATGGCGCTCAAGAACCTCGTCCTCAACGCTCGTTAGACGAATGGCGCCGAGTGCAGCGGGCAGCGGCAACATACTGCGGTTCGAGCGAACAAACTGCTGCCTACGGAACTCCTCGATATAAACGGCAGGCTCCAGATCGAAGGCAAGCTCCTCGATGCCAAAGTCCTCCAGGCAGTCATCGACCTCAAAGACGTAATCGATATCGAAATCGCAGGCATCATGTGCTAGGCGCGCCTCAAAGCGCATGCCCTCGGACAACAGCTGGTAGGCAGGGACCTGCGAAGCGGCATCGCCCAAGCAGGCGCGCAGGGTACGCTCCCCCGTTTTGCCAAAATCGAGAGCATGGCGGGCGCTCGGGTTCGTTGCCGTCAGCACGTCTTTACGGGCAGTCTGAGACCATTGAACGGCATTGACGAGTGCGACCTCTTCGCCCGCGAGAATCTCGGGGACGGTCTCAGTAAACTGATTCCAGCGGGACTTACTGCTCGAAAGCATGGTGCCAACAAGTACCACATAGCCGAGCTTGAGGTCCTCGGGGTCCGTCTCGCGAACAAGGTCGAGGTCACACACGACCAAGCCCGGTTCGGGACGGAACGCGATGGCGGGAAGCGCATTCGCCGACGAGGCGACGAGCGGCTTCATGGTCGTCGCGACCGTGAGCATGGCGTCGAAGGTCGTCGGCAACAGCGCGCACTCGGTTCGGCCGCACCACTGGTTGGCGCACCAGCTAACAACCGAGCAGGTTGCGGCATCGCCAACGGCGACAACCAGATCGTCGCAGGTAATGCCGTTGGCAGACAGGGCGCCAAAGATCGCATCGGCATCGGCCAGCGTGGCACCAGCAGGCGAAAGCTCAAGGACTAGCAGCGACACGGCAAAGCCGGCGTCGACCAGCGCATGCTCGACGACCTCACCAAAACGCTCTGACGTGTCGTCGTTCCAAACGACCATCGCGCGCTTAGGCTTGCCCACAGCCGAGGAAAACATGCGCGACAGCTCATCGAACGCGCCCAATCCGACGCGGACATCGACACTGCGGTTTTGGAAATTGATCAGTTGACGGCGAATCATAGCAGCCCACGCTCCAAAAGCATCTCGGCACAAAGGTAGGAAACGTCCTCGAAGGACTTGTTGCGAATATCAAGGGTAAGGTCGGCGGCCTGGCGATACAGCGGACGGCGATGCTCAAACAGGCGCGCGGCATGCTCGGGAGAGCGAAAATCGGGGCGCGTGTCGGACCGACGAATCTGGCGAATCGAATCCTCAAAGTCGCCCTCGAGGTACACGCACGTACCCATTTCGTGCATCAGCTCAATATTCACCGGCGTCTCGACGATACCGCCCCCGCACGAAACCAACAGGCTGCGCTCGCTTTGGAGCGAACGGAGCGCCGAGGTCTCGAGCTCGCGAAAACGACCCTCACCCTCAGTCTCAAAAATCTCGGTTACCGACTTGCCGCAACGGCGCACGACCAGGCGGTCGGTATCGATAAAACGCCGCTTGAACATGGTTCCGACGTTGCGCGCGAGCGTCGATTTGCCCGCGCCCAAAAAGCCGATAAAGAAGATATGGTCGCAGCCGTGTTTGGTGTGCTGGGACATAGCGAGACCTATTCCTCGCAGGGAAGGTCGCGCAGGGCCCGGCGCTCAAAGATACGGAAGATCTGCGTATACCACAGGTCCTGCGTCGCCTGCGGCTTAACCAAGATGGTATCGACGCCGGCGAAGTTGCCGCTCCACACGTCCGTGTAGAGCTGATCACCGATCAGCACCGCCTCGTCGGCCGTGGCGCCGAGGCGCTTAAGACCCGCCTTGAGGGCAAACGGCGCCGGCTTCATAGCGTGGCTGATGGCCTCGAGTCCCAGCTCGCGTGCAGAGCTCATGACCTGGTCGCGATGCCAGTTGTTGGACACCATGCACAGCTTAAAACCTTTGGCGCGGGCGGCGTCGAGCCAAGCGGAAACCGCGGTGGGAACCTGCTCGGTGTCGCGCGGCACGAGGGTGTTATCGCGATCGAGCAGAATGGCGCGTTTACCGTCGGCCCACAGGGTATCAAGGTCGATGCGATCGACCGAGGCAACGTATCGTTTGGGGCTAAAAATCCTCATGTTAATTCCAAGACTGTTGATGCTCTTCGTAGGTTTGCGAGAAGTACTCCTCGTCCTGCGTAATGTAGAAATACAGGTCCTCGGAGTCGGTCGGCTCAAGCGTGGCCTTGAGTGCCTCGAGCGACGGAGAGCAGATGGGCGTGGGCGGCAGACCCTCGTGTTTATAGGTGTTATACGGACTATCGCTCTGCAGGTCGTCGGCGGTAACCTCGCCACCGGTGACATACATCATGGTCGCATCGCTGTTGAGATAGCGCAGACCGTCGAGCTTGCCGGCAAGGCGGTTGTAGAAGACCGAGGCCACGTGCGCACGTTGATCGGCGTTGAGGCCCTCGCGCTCAACGATAGAGGCCAAGTTGACGATGTCGTAGTCGGACATCTCCACACCGTAGCGTTCCTTGATCTTGGCTTCGCAGCTCGCAAAGTCAAGCGACTTGTACTCGGTCTTAAACTGATCGAGCATAGCGCGAATCACGCCATCGGCCGTCGGCGAATCACCCAACGAATAGGTCTTGGGGAACAAGAAACCCTCGAGCGAGTCGTTGGCGGCGCCCTTAAGGAAGCTATAGTCGTCCACGTAGTTGGAGGCCTTGGCCTGGTTGAGGAAGTCTTCCTTAGAGATGCTGTCGTAGGCCTGAGCCACACGGTCGGCGACTTGATCGACCGTCAGGCCCTCAGGGATAGTCAGCGTATTGGAGCCCGCGTTGGGGCCTTCCATGAGCTGCTGAACAACCTTGGTCGCATCCATGAGTGTGGTGAACGAATAATCACCAGGCTTGAGCGACATATCGGCGTTGAGCTTTTTCACCGCCGCATAGTAATCCTTGGGATTTTCTACGATATGGTTCTCGGAGAGAATCGTGGCGATCGTATCGCCCGAAGCACCGTCGGGAATGGTTACCGTAACCTGCTGACCAGCCGTGACCTTCGTATCCTCACCGGCAAAGAAGCCCTTGACGTCCGGCACGACAAAGAAAACGATCGCGACAAGCGCAAGCACCGCCACCACAACGCCGATGATCATGGGAACCGGAGAGCTCTTCTTTTGAGAACCGCGACGAGTATGCGTGTTGTAGCTCGAGCGGGTCGCCGGAGCAACGCCATGCGAACCGCGAGCGTGATGCGAATGCGATTGGGGGGCCTGCGTTCGCTGGGTAGGCGCCTGCTGCTTAAAGCGGGTACCGCCTGCAGGCTGGGCCGTACGAGCAGTGGGCTGCTGAGCCGCGTGAGAAGCCGGATGCTGAACCGAACGAGCAGAAGGCTGCTGACCCGTCCGTTGAACAGGTTGGGCCGAACGAGAGAAGGACTGCACCGGGCGCGCGGCAGGCTGAGCTGCGCGCTGCGTCGGCTGTGCCGGACGCTGGCCAGGCTGGGCAGGGCGCGACGCCGGCTGACGTGTACGATTCGGCTGGCGCGGATCGGAAGCACTAGGCATGCGAAACCTCCTCGTTTTTACGATCGAGCCACGTCTGCAAAAAAAGGCTGGCGGCAATCATGTCGATCTTGCCCCTCATCTGCTTTTCATTGAGGCCCTGCTCGCGCAGGATACGCTTGGCCTCTTGCGAGGACAGACGCTCGTCCTCAAACTCCAGCGGAAGATCGAGCTCGTCAGCAATCTTTTGCGCCACGGCGGCAACGCGCTCGGCCTGGGGGCCGGGCTCACCGGCCATGGTCAAGGGACGTCCGCTTACCAGGATGTCGGGCTCATAGTCCTCGACCAGGTAGCGGAACGTCTTGGCCATACCGGTGACCTCGGCGGCCGGGAGCACCTTGACGGGCATCGCCATCTTGCCATCACGGCTCGAGACGGCAATGCCGATCCTAGTCTCCCCTATGTCCAGCGCAAGCGCGACCACAGTGACTTCTTAGATTCTTAGGCGCCGAGCGCGGTCTTGGCGGCCGCGAGGGCATCGGCGATGCCGGCAGCATTCTTGCCACCGGCCTGGGCCATGTTGGGACGGCCACCACCGCGACCGTCGACCAGACCCGCGATCTGCTTGATCACGTTACCGGCGTGGAACCCGGCCTTCACAGCGTCATCGGAGCCGGCAGCGAGCAGGGCCGGAGTGCCCTTCTCAGTCACGCTGGCGACGACACAAGCGACAGGGCCGGCGACCTTCTGGTGCACGGTATCCCATACGTTGCGCAGGTCGGCAGCTTCAAGGCCCTGGAGCTCAGCAACGACGAGCTTGTAGCCGCCAAGCTCGACGGCGACCTCGATGGCGCTGGAGATGGCGTCGGAGGAGCCACCGGTCAGAGCCTTCTTGAGCTTATTGGACGTCTCGCGCAGCTCGGCCTGCAGGTTCTCCACGCGAGCGGGAACCTCATCCACGCGGCACTTGAGCGCAGTAGCAGCGGCGTCAACGAGTGCCAGGCGGTCGGCCATATAGTCGAGGGCACCCTTAGAGGTCACAGCCTCGATACGGCGGACATTGGAGCCCGTGGAGGACTCGGAAATGATCTTGAACAGGCCGATCTCGGCGGTGTTGGCAGCGTGTGTGCCACCGCAGAGTTCGCGGGAGAACGGCTGGTCCTCAGCGCCCACGGAGACAACGCGGACGACGTCACCGTACTTCTCGCCAAACAGGGCGACAGCGCCGGCAGCCTTGGCCTCGTCGATGCCCATGACGCGGGTCACAACCGGCTTGGAAGCGAAGATCTGCTGGTTGACCAGGTCCTCGACAGCCTTGAGCTGCTCGGAGGACAGGGCCTCGAAGTGCGTGAAGTCAAAGCGCAGGTGCTCGGGCGTCACCAGCGAGCCGGCCTGGGAGACATGCTCGCCCAGGACCTGCTTAAGCGCAGCGTCGAGCAGGTGGGTGGCGGTGTGGTTGCGACGCAGGAAACCACGGCGCTCGGCGTCGAGCGCGGCGGTCACGGTAGCACCGACGGTCAGCGTGCCCTCGGCAACGTGGGCGACGTGAGCATACAGGCCGTTGTGGTTCTTGGTGTCGGCAACAGTCAGCGCAACGCCCTCGGCAGAAAGCTCACCGGCGTCGCCCTGCTGGCCACCCATCTCGGCGTAGAACGGGGTGCGATCGAGCACGACCTCAGCGTCCTCGCCGGCGGCAGCGGACTCGACGGACTCGCCGTTGCGAACGATGGCGACAACCTTGGCGCCCTCGATGACGTCGTTGTCATAGCCGTCGAACTCGGTCGCGATAACCTTGTCGGAAAGCTCGACCCACACGTCGTTAAAGCTACCCCAGGCATCGCCCTTCGCGTTGGCGCGGGCGCGGGCCTTCTGGTCCTCCATGCAGGCGGTAAAGCCATCCATGTCGACGTCGTGACCGGCGGTGCCGGCGATCTCGACAGTCAGGTCGATGGGGAAACCAAAGGTGTCGTGCAGCTTAAAGGCAACGTCGCCCGGAAGGACAGCGCCGTCGGCGAGCGCGGCCAAGGCCTCGTCCAGGTAAACGCGGCCGTTGTCGAGCGTCGTGGAGAAGCGCTCTTCCTCGGAGGCGACGATGCCCTTGACGAGTGCGACGTTCTTGAGCAGCTCGGGATAGGCCTCGCCCATCTGGGCGTTGACCTCGTCGATGAACTTGGTCAGGAAGGCGCCCTCGATGCCCAGCAGACGACCGTGGAACACGGCACGGCGGAGCAGGCGGCGAAGGACGTACTCGCGGCCCTCGTTACCGGGAAGGATGCCGTCCGAGATCATAAAGTCGACGGCACGGGAGTGGTCGGCGATGATGCGCAGGGAGCGGCTGGCGCCGGAGTAATCGTCGGCGTCATAGGTCTTGCCGCTGATCTCCTCACCGAGCTTGATAAGGTGCTGCATCAGATCGCCGTCGTAGTTAGCGGTCTTGTGCTGCATGATAGCGGCCATGCGCTCCAGACCCATGCCCGTATCGAGGTTGCGGTGCGGCAGCTCCGGCATGGAGCCGTCCTCCTGGCGGTCGTACTGGGTAAACACGAGGTTCCAGAACTCAAGGAAGCGGTCGCAGTCGCAGCCGGGCTTGCAGTCGGGGCTGCCGCAACCGACCTCCTCGCCCATGTCAAAGTAGATCTCGGAGCACGGACCGCAGGGGCCGGTGGGGCCAGCGGCCCAGAAGTTGTCGTCCTCGCCCAGACGCGAGATGTGGTCCTCGGCAACGCCCAGGGAGCGCCACACGTCGTGGGTCTCATCGTCCTCGGTAAAGACGGTGAAGTACAGGCGGTCGAGCGGCAGCTTGAACTCCTTGGTGATGAGCTCAAAGGCCCAAGCGCAGGCCTGCTGCTTGGAGACGCCGCCAAAGGAGAAGTCGCCGAGCATCTCGAAGAAGGACAGGTGACGGCCGTCCTCGCCGATGCAGTCGATGTCGTTGGTGCGGACGCACTTCTGGCAGGAGATCGCGCCGATCTCCTTCATGGTCTTCTTGCCCTGGTAGTACTCCTTAAACTGGTTCATGCCGGCGTTGGCAAGCAGCAGCGAAGGATCGTCGGGGACGAGAGACGAAGAAGGATAGAGCTTAAGACCGCGCTCCTCAAAGAAGTTGAGGAACTTGGAGCGGATCTCGGCCGTAGTCATTGACGGGTAGTCAGCACTCATAGAGGGAATCTCCTCGGTTTCACATCGAAACAGTTCAAACGTAACGATATTACCATCCCACCGCGCCTGTGCAAAAAAGAGGGCCGCCAAACAGCGACCCTCCAGCGAAAGTGCATGTTATTTAGGACTAAGCAATCCTTTGAAATAAATGGGTTTGGTAAAATGCTATATATGGACCATCCGGAAGGAGCGATCGATGAAAAGCAAACGATTTGTCCTGAATGCACTTCTGGTTGTAGCACTTTTAGCGCTCTTGGCCTTCTCCCACTGGTATTCAAACCAACCAGCATTTGGCTACGTATTATATGCAGTAACGTCCGGCGATAAGGCTTATTGCCCTCTACGTGCAATTGACGTTCTCTATTTTTATGTAGCCGGCCCCTTATCAATCGCTTTGCTCGTGTTTCTTGTCTTTTACAACATAAAGAAACGCTAACAGGCCTATTTGGAATCCGAATCGTCCATGGAACCGTCGATGCCGGTTTTAGTGTCGTCATTCGAGTCGGCATCATCGTCCTTGGCGAAGGGGTTCTTGAAAAAGCCTGTCGCGTCGGGCTGAAGACCCGACAGCTTAATCCAGGGATTCTCGAGCTCGGGCTTGGGCATCGCCTGGGCCTCGGGCGCAGTCTCGTTGCCGATGAGCTCGGACTCATAGATGAACGTATCGTCTCCAAGCGCGTCGTAGGCGGCGACCGGGTTGCCCTCGGCATCGCGATACGGCGCGCCCTTAAACACAGCGCCATCGTATGCCACGAGCTGGCGACCGGTCTCGTTCTCAAAGTAGTAGACGAAAATGCCCTTGAGGGCCGCGCACAGCGGAATGGCGATGACCATACCGATGGGACCCATAAGCGCCGAACCGATAACGAGGACCGTCAGGCTCATAACGGGATGCACCTGCACTGAGCTCTGCATAACCTTAGGCGAAATGACGTTGTCGGTGACATTTTGCGCCACCATGGTCACGACAAGCGTCCACAACGCCAGCATGGGGCTGAACATGAAACCGAGCACCGTGGCGATCGCCGCGCTCACCCAGGGACCGACAACCGGGACCAAATGCATAATGCCGGTGAAGATGGCCATGAGTGCTGCGTATGGATGGCCAATGAGTGTAAAGCCGATAAAGGCGAGGATGCCACCGCAGATCGACGTCACGACCATGCCACGCATGTAGCCGCCGACCGAGCGCGAAAGAATCGCGACCATAAAACGGTACGATGTCTCCTTTTCCTGACCAATGATGGTGCAGACCTCGTGGTGCATACGGGGATAGTCGCAGGCCAACCAGTAGGCAAGCACCAAGCCTAAGAAGATGACGAACAGCTGCGAGGCCGTATTGGTAATGAGCGGGAATACACCGCGACCGAGCTCGGCAGCGATTTGCGAGACATACTTAGACGCCACCGTAACGAGCGAAGAAAGGTTATCGTCCAGATACTCCTTGAGCGGCGTGTTATTGAGCGTCTTGGCATGCGAAATCATCTCGTTGAGGTCGCCACCAGCAACACGAAGCTGCTCGGGCAGGCGGCTCAGGACTTCCATGATCTGACCAAAGAGAATCGGCGACAAGATGCAAACGACGCCGACGAGCACAGCAACGACCACAATAAGCGCGACAAGCGAACCGATGCCGCGATTCACGCCATGGTGCTCGAGCCAATTGGTGATCGGCGACATCACAAAGGCGATGATGGAGCCGACAGCGAGAAACTCGATAACCGGCGCCAGGATGCCCATAAGGTTAAAGATGACGGCAGCGATGACAATGCAGCCGACGACGCCCCAAATGCGCAACGTCAGAATACGGGTATCGCGCAGCGTGCGGTCGGTTTGTTGGGGGTGCTCACTCATGAACGAACCATCACTCCGTCGGGGTCAATCTTGTCTTGAATCTTCTTAAGGGTACGTCGCAGCAGGCGCGAGACCTGCACCTGCGAGATGCCCAGCTTCTTGGCAATCTCGATCTGGGTCATGCCCTTTACGAAGCGCAGCTCGATAACCTCGCGCTCGCGCGGCGAGAAATCGCGGATGGCTTCCTCGATTACCAGGCGATCATCGGTAAAGTCGAGCTCGTTGTCGTCGTCGGCGTAGCGATCGAGAATCGAAGGCGCATCGTCGGAATCGGACGCACCGGGGGCCTCGATGGGCACCGAGGTGTAGGCCGAGGACGATTCCATGGCTTCGAGCACCTCGTCGACGGTCACGCCCAGGTAATCGGCGATTTCCTCAACCTTAGGCGAGCGCTGTAGCTCGTTGGTGAGCTTGTCGGTAGCCTGGTTGACCTTGGCCGAGAGCTCCTGCAAGCGACGGGGCACGCGCACGCTCCAGCCCTTGTCGCGAAAATGACGCTTAATCTCACCCAGGATGGTAGGTGTGGCAAACGTCGTGAACTCGAGCCCACGCTCGGGGTCAAAGCGGTCGATAGCCTTGAGCAAGCCCAAATAGCCGACCTGCAAAAGGTCATCGAGCGGCTCTCCACGGTTCTTAAATTTGTTGGCAAGAAACCTTACCAGGTTCATATGGGACATGACGAGCTGCTCGCGGGCATCCGGATCACCGGTCTCCTTATAACGACGAAACAGCTCGCGAGTTTTCTCCTTGTCCCAAGCGGTCTTGCCGCTCCGGGAACGTTCGGTCATATTAGATATCCGCCTTGAGGTCGAGGGAAAGCGTTAGGGGCGCCGAAGTCTTTTCGTAGGAATCGCACACGCTCGCCAAAATGAGCTCGACATATACGGCAGCCTGGTCATCCTCATCGACAGTCGCCTGATCACCAAAGGTAAAGGTCATACCCACATGAGATTCGTCGACATCGAATTTGATCGAGATGTCATCGGAATCAACAGCCGTGCAGCCGAAAATAAATGCTTCCTCGGCAGCCATACGAATGTCCTCGATGCGATCGACGGACATGGAGCAGAGCGCACCGACATTTGCCGCCGTCATGCGCACAAGGCGCGCCAGACGCGGGTCGCCGGCAACGGTCAGCGTAATGGGGCAAGTTGCTTCGCTACTCATCGCAGGACTCCTCGGTGGTCTCGGCGGGCGTATAGGTGTAATACTGAGCCGTCTTGGCTGCGGGCTTCTGAGCCGCATCCGCACCATCGGCGGCCTCGTCCTCAGCCTCACCAATCAGAACGCGCTCGGTAGGCTGCTCGGCCTCGGCGGCGGCAGCGGCGAGCTTGCGATCGGCGTCGGCTGCAGGAGCCTTCACCTTATTGAAAAGCTTCTGCACGGCGCCGGCGGCAGAGTCGGTCACGCTCGATACGGCATTGCTGGCATCGGCCACGCTGCCCGTAACCTCGGAGATGTCGCGAACGACCGCCTCAACCTCAACGAGGTTGGACGTAAGGGCGTCCACAGCGGTCTTGCTCGACTTGAGGAGCGGCTCAACCTGCGCCAGCGCGGGGGTGAGCTCATCGACAGCGCCATCGAGCTTTGCCACCACGGGCTGAGCCTCGGCGATCGTGTTGTTGAGGTCGCTCACCGTCTTGTCGAGCGAATCAACGACGGTGCGGGTCTTGCGCAGCGTGAGCGCGAGCTCGATAACAGCCCACACGCCGGCAACGGCGAGCAGCAGCAGGGCGATTTGAATGGGACTCATACAAGCCTCCCGAAGGAATCGAAATACAGACGCTGTTCATGGTACCCCAAAGGGGACTGAACATGCCAAGCGTGAGATCGTGGGACAAAATAATCAGTAGCTACTTCGGAGCATTCCCGCTACGGTCGCGCTCGCTTTGCTCCACGCGCCACTCTTCCCAGCCGCGGCCGGCAGGCTGCCAAAACGCACCGCGCTCCAGCCCCTCGGGCAAATAGCGCTGATCGACCCAGCCTTCGGGATAATCATGCGGATATTTATACACACCGTATTCGTCGCTGCCCGGGCGATGACGGTCGCGCAGGTAGCTGGGCACCTCGCGAAGACCACTGCTGTGGATATCTGCCAGCGCCGCATCGATCGAAGCCTCGCACGCGTTGGATTTAGGCGCCAAACACACATAGAGCGCAGCCTGAGCCAGGTTAATGCGGCATTCGGGATAGCCAATGACCTCGGCAGACTTAAACGCGGCATGTGCCACCAAGAGCGCCTGCGGATCGGCGTTGCCGACGTCCTCGGAAGCGTGGATCATAATGCGGCGCGCAATAAACTTGGGATCCTCCCCAGCGTCGATCATGCGTGCGAGCCAATAAATCGTGGCATCGGGGTCGCTGCCGCGCATAGACTTAATAAACGCACTGATGATGTCGTAGTGCATGTCGCCGTTTTTGTCATACGAAAAACCACGACGAGGGTTGGCAATCTTAACGTCATCCACGGTGATGGGGTAGCGCTCCCCCGCCGCCGGCGCTGGCGTTCCCTCGGTATCGGGACGCGTGACGGCAATCTCGCTCGCAAGCTCGAGCGTCGTGAGCGCCGAGCGAGCATCACCCGCGGCCAACGTGCAGATGGACTTAACCGTATCCTCATCGGCAGAGAACTTACCGTTTAAACCCTGCGGAGCCTCGAGCGCACGCTCAATAAGCGTAGCGATATCCTCGTCCTTCAGGTGCTCAAGCTCTACCACGCGACCGCGCGAGAGCAACGCCGAGTTGACCTCGAAGTACGGGTTCTCCGTCGTGGCGCCAATCATAATGACGGTACGGTTTTCAACCGCATGCAAAAGCGCATCCTGCTGCGATTTCGAAAAACGGTGAATCTCGTCGATGAACAAGATAGTACGGCGGTCATACGTATTCAGGCGCGTCTTTGCCTTGTCGATTACGCGACGCAGGTCCTTCACGGTACCCGTGACGGCGCTGACCTCGACAAACTCGCTCTTGGTATGGTTAGCGATAATGTGGGCCAGCGTCGTTTTGCCCGTACCGGCCGGCCCATACAGAATCACACTCGACAGTACGTCATGCTCAATCGCAGCACGCAGCCACGAGCCCTTACCGACGGCCTTTTGCTGGCCAACGTACTCGTCGAGCGAATTGGGGCGCATGCGCACCGCAAGCGGCGCATTCTGAAAGGAACGCTCGCGCGTCGAAGCAGAAAAAAGGTCGTCCATAGCCATCCCGTGCGTCAATCAAAAACGTTTTTCACCTACAGTATACCGAATAAATACGAACTATCGTTCGTTAATATAGGTACGATGCGGAAACTCTAGACCAGGGAATAGCTTGCTCGTCAGCTCGCAGAAATAGCCGTCCGTCATGCTCGCGATGTAATCCACCACCGCTTGATCCTTGTCGTCCTGCCAAGCATAGGTGCGATCGTAATAGGAAAGCTGTTGCTCAATACGAGAAATATGATGCTTAAAGATGTACGAGGACTCGTCGCCTTCGTTTATATCCTGCAGGCAACGGTCGTAGAGCTTTTCGAACGCCTCGCGCAGCTCCGCTTCGGAGTCGCCTTCAATGCCGCCCTTGCTATAGATCTTCTCGTAGTTCTCGCGCTTGGCTCGGCGGATTTCCTCAAACAGCTCCTCGCTCATCTCGATGCGCGGCTTGCCATAGCTGTGCTCGACGATATCAATGGAGGCATGCGTAAGGATCCAGCTGTTGTATGCTCCGCCCAGGTCATCGTCAAAGGCGTCGGGCGCCAGCAGGCCCGCCGCAATGGCGTCTTGGCGATCGCGTCCAACATAGGCAAGGATATCCGAGATGCGAACCACGCAGCCCTCGAGCGTCATGGGACGTAGATGCTCAATTGCGCTATAGCCCTTGGCAATGCAGTCCTCAACCGTCTGATCGAACTGGTCAAAGGAACCCATGTCCGAGAGCTCAAACACGCGCTGCTCGTATTCGCCGTTATGGCACAAGACGCCGTCGAGCGTCTGGAGCGACACGTTGCGGCTGTACAGCGCATCGAGCACGCGGACCGACTGCACGTTATGGAAAAAGTAGCGACCCGTGCGCTCGTGGTAGATATCGTTGAGGAATCGCTCGCCCGCATGGCCAAAAGGCGCGTGTCCCAAGTCATGGCCCAGGCCAATCGCCTCGATCAGATCGCAGTTGAGCCCCAGAGCACGTCCAATATCGCGAGCGATGCGCGAGACAAGTTGCACGTGCAGGCCGCGACGCGACAGATCATCGTTGCTGCGAAAACTGAAGACCTGCGTTTTGCCTGCATAACGTGTGTATGCGGGCAGATGTAGAATCTTTTCGGTATCGCGCATAAAAGCCGGACGCATGAGCGTGCCTTTGTCGGCAGCGCGATCAATTCGACGAATGACCTGGTCGTCGTTGCAACGATACGGATTGACGGCACCCGAAGCACGATCGGCGGAAATGCGCTCGACGAGTTCGGGCGACAACGCCGCGGGAATGCGGTCCATGCGCGCCTTAATGACGGCCGTTTCTTGATTAGTTGCCATGGCATGCTCCTTAAGAAGGATGCGCAATCGGTTACAATGTGCAGCCCACGACCTCGATTATGGCAAAAATCGGCACCAAAAACGGGAGCAATGGCAGGGAGCGCGATTTTGTGAAGAGGCAGGAGAGGGCAAGGACCAGGAGCGCGACGGCAAATGCCACGATGCCGCCCATAGGGTCGAGCGTGCAAAGCGCGAAGAGCGCCTTGACGTCCCCCATGCCAATGCCGGGGGCGTGGCGAACACGACGCCAGAGTGACTCAGTAAGCACAAGGGCAAGGTAGACGATGACCGCAAGACCGGCATGATCAAGTGCAGTGTTAACGCCCCTGTCGAGCCAAACGCCTGCTAACGCCGCCACCGCACACGCGCCGGCAAGCGCATTCGGAAACCGCCGCTCACGGGCATCAACCACCGCACCGGCAAAGATGCAAATCCAAAATGGGATGTAGGACATCGTGCAACTCCATGGACAGCAACTCGAACGCAAAAACCACCACAAAGGTGCCTGTCCCCTTTGCGGTGGTTTTGGTGGTGGTTATTTGGCGCCCTGCATGACCTCGTCGAGGGTAACGTTGACGGCGTGCTGCGTCGGGACCCAGTCAACCTTCAGGAACAGCGCTGCCACCGTAATGGGGATATAGCTGAACATAAAGATCGGGAAGGTAAACAGGTTGGTCACTAAACGCCACTTTTGCGCGCAATGAATGTGCTTGTACTCGAAGATGGTCGTGAGTAGTGCCAGGATAAAGAAGGTCTGGTACATCATCGCGAAAGTCATAATGAGCGAGGCGGCACAAGCCTGCATCTCGACCTCGGTGGCCAAGAAACCATGCGAAAGGCCACCCACAATCAAGAACGTCGCATTAGCGAGCATCGAGATCAGCGATAGCAGCATACCCGGGGCGATCGTCATGAACATGTCGTAGGCGGCAAAGCGATGATAGCGGAACGTCGACTTGACCAGATGCTTGCCGTAGGTAAAGAACACCTGGTAAAAGCCCTTGGTCCAGCGCATACGCTGCTTCCAGGATGCCTTGAACGTCACGGGTTGCTCGTCAAAGAACTCCGCCGGCGCATAGCCAATGCGAATACCGTGAATAGCGCAGAACGTAGTGAACTGAATGTCCTCGGTCAGCGTGTGGAACTGCCAGCCGTGCATGCCCTCAATAACACTGGCGGAGATGAGGTAGCCCGAACCCGAGACGGCGCAAGACGTCTTACAGATATTACGCGCGTTGTTGAGAAAGCGCGCCTCGCGCAGGTACCAAGTAGCATTAGCTGCCGAGATCCACGAGCTGCCAAAATTCTTGGAGTTGCGATAGCTCGTGACCACATGGAATCCCTGGTCAAAGGCATCGTTCATCTTGGACACGTAATCGCGGGAGATAACGTTATCGGCATCGAAGATAAAGTAGCCTTCAAACGTGTCGGGATACTCGTTAAGGATGCGGTCGAAGCCAAAGTCCATGACCCAGCTCTTACCCTTACGGGCAAGATCATTGCGCTCGTAAACAATGGCACCTGCCTCGCGCGCGAGCTGTGCGGTGTTGTCGGTGCAGGCGTCGGCAACCACGAAGACCTCGATAAGCTCGGACGGATAATCCTGGTCCTTGATGGAGCGAACAAGGTTGGCGATCACGGCCTCCTCGTTATGCGCCGCGATAAAGAAAGCATAACGATGGAGTTTTTTGGCCTTGGGAGGCGCGACCTCGCCACGAAGAGCGCCAATGACAAAGAAGACCACCTGGTACAGAAAGCAGACCGTGAGTAGCGTGACGACAATCTGGTTGAAGACCACGATGGGTGTGTTGGTTTGTAAAAAGGCGAGCATGCAGGCTCCCGAGAACGCGTTACGTAAACAACCGTATATCTTACCGCAGGCTTACCGAGTTCAAGAAACCACCTAATACTGGCTAGGCTTCGAGCAGACCGAGCTGCGGAACGATTTCGTCACCGGCGGCAGTGCGACCGAGCGATCGCGGGGCCAGGTCATCCAGAACCGCGGCAAGGTCCCACGGCAGCTCGTCACGGCACTCAATGCGCTCCCCCGTCACGGGATGGTCGAATGCGACGCGCCAAGAATGAAGGAATTGCCTGGTCAGACCCTGATCGGCGCGTGCATCGCACTTGCCGTAGAGCGGATCGCCAACGCAGGCGTGGTTGATATGGCGCATATGCACGCGAATCTGATGTGTGCGGCCAGTAAACAGGTGGCACTCGACGAGCGTATAGCCGTCGTCAAAACGCGTGGAATCGAAGCGCTCGAGGACCTTAAAGGTCGTAATGGCCTGGCGTGCGAAAGGATCGTCCGAAACCGCCATCTTGACACGGTCACGGGTAGAACGGGCAATGCCGGTGTTAATGGTGCCCTCATCCATAGCGATATGACCGTGAACGAGCGAAATGTAGCGGCGGTCGAGCGTGCGCGTGCGGATAAGATTTTGGAGCGCGCGCTGGGTGTCGTCGTCCTTTGCCGCAAGCATGAGACCCGAAGTATCGCGATCCAAACGATGCACGATACCGGGGCGGTCCTCGCCCTGCACGGTGCCCAGATGGTCGATACCGCAGTGATAGACCAGGGCATTCGCGAGCGTACCGCTCTCATGACCATGTGCAGGATGGCACACCAGGCCGCGCTGCTTGGAGAGCACAATGAGATAGTCGTCCTCATAGCGAATGTCGAGCGGGATGGCCTCGGGAATCACATCGGTGGGATCGTGCGGCTCGGGCAGATCGACCGAAATACGGTCGCCGGCTCGGACGGCGTACTTTTTGGACAGGCAGGTCTCGCCATTGACACATACGGCACCGCCCTCAATCAGATGCGCACAGGCAGAGCGCGTAGGGCAGCCGTCATTGGCGCCCAGATAGGCGTCAAGACGCTGGCCAGCGGCATCGTCGGCAACAAGGATATGGAAGTCGGCCATTAGCGCTCATTCCTTTCGCGAATCTTGCGGGCACGCTCCCCACGCTGCTGGGCCTTGCGCTTGGCGCGGGCCTCGTCACGGGCGTTGAGTTCGGCGGTCGCATCGACCTCACGGGCCGCGGGGCTCAAGAACATGTAGCCAAAGAGGGCGAGCACGACGCCCAAGGTAATGCCGATATCGGCCACATTGAAGACAGGGAAGTCAATGAAGGTGGTGGCAATAAAATCGGTCACGAAGCCAAAGGCCAAACGATCGATAGCGTTGCCGATAGCACCGCCCGCAACCATCGCCATGCCCACAACCTCAAGATGGGCAAGCTGGGGTGCACGAACGAGGTACACGGCAATAGCGATAATGACCGCCAACGCCAGCACGGCAAACGCGATGCCATGCCCCTCGCCCATGCTAAAGGCGGCGCCGATATTGCGGACAAACATAAAGTCGATGACACCGGGGATGACGGTCACATGCAAAGCGTCGCCCACGGCACGAACCGCAAGCTTGGTCAGCTGGTCAACAAGCAGCACAACCAGCGCCACCCCACCAGCAACACCCAACCGCCAACGCAAAGGCGGCGTCATATCCCCAGTACGACCCAAAGAAATCCCCTACCCTCAAGAACATCGAATTACGTTTAACGCAAGTAATCATCTTATAGTGACAAACGCCAAACGCGCAGCATATTCACCAACGCTAGCGAAATAACCAGCTAAAAACGAAAGCGACATTCCGAATAACGGAATGTCGCTTGGACGTGACAAAAGTTGACGTTGGGGACGTACTTGTTTGACAGTCGTTTAAGAACGTCCCCAAAGGCTAGTTCAGCGCTTCGGCACAACGCTTGCAGATGTGAGCATGGCCGTTGTACTCGCCGACGGTGGTGCGGTAGTTCCAGCAACGGTCGCAGCACTCGCCCTCGGCAGCCTCGATGGCAACGGAGAGCTCCTCACCCTGGGTCAGCTCAACATCGGAGACGATGTAGAACTCGGCCAGGTCGACCGCCTTGTCGCCGGTCAGCAGCGCGTACATCTCGGCGGGAACGACCGCCTTGACGCGGACCTGCTGGCTCTTGGTGAAGGTACCGGCGGAGCGGGCATCCTCAAGGGCCTTGGTCACGGCGCTACGGAGCTCGAGCGAAGCCTCGAGCACGCCCTCGAACTCATTGGCCTCGTCGACCGTGATGGGCGACTTGTACCAATCGAGCAGCGCGGCGTACTTCTGGTGATCGACGCAGCCGGCGGGCGCATAGGCCATGGCCTCGTCGACCGTGTAGGACAGGATCGGCTGCAGGTCGCGCATGAGCATCGAGAAGAGCTCGGCGAGCACAGTCTGGGCGCTGCGACGCTCGAGCGAGCCGGGCTTCTCGCAGTACAGACGGTCCTTCAGGGCGTCGAGGTACACGTTGGAGAGCTCGGTAACCACGAAGTCGTAAAGCGCACGGTAGGCGCGCGGGAACTCGTAGCTGGCGTAGGCATCGTCGACCTCGGCCTGAACCTGGGTCAGGCGGGCAACCATGAGCTTGTCGAGCGGCAGCAGGTCGGCAAAGGCGACGCCGTCGGTCTCGGGCTCAAACTGACCCTCGAGCTCGGAGAGCAGGAAGCGCAGCGTGTTGCGGAAACGACGGTAGGCATCGGACGTACGAGCAAGGATCTCGTGGTCGATGGACACGTCGGAGCTGGTATCGACGGATGCAACCCACAGGCGGATAATGTCGGCGCCCATCTCGTCGCAGACCTTGTTGGGGTCGATGACGTTACCGAGCGACTTGGACATCTTGCGGCCCTGGCCGTCGAGGGTGAAGCCCTGCGAGACGACCGCCTTGTACGGAGCGTGGCCGTTGGCGCCCACCGAGGTGAGCAACGAGCTCTGGAACCAGCCGCGGTGCTGGTCGGAACCCTCGAGATACACATCCGCCGGATACTCCAGCTCGGGACGGTACTCGCAGACGGCCTTCCAGGAGACGCCGGAATCCCACCACACGTCGAGGATGTCCTTATCGGCCTTGAGGTGATGGCCGCCGCACTTGGGGCAGACGCAGGCCTCGCCCAGGTAGCTCTCGGGAGCGTCGGTGAACCAGGCGTCGGAGCCGTTCCCGTGGAAGAGCTTGATGACGGCGTCGAGCGTGGCGTCGTTCATGACCTTCTCGCCGCAGTCGGCGCAAGTGTAGCTGGGGATAGGCACGCCCCAGTTGCGCTGACGGCTGATGCACCAGTCGGGACGCTGCTCGACCATGGCGCCGATGCGGTTGGCGGCGTGAGCCGGATACCACTTGACGTTCTCGCGGACCTCTTTGCCAGCCTGCTCGCGCAGACCGGTCTTGTCCATCGAGACGAACCACTGGTCGGTAGCACGGAAGAGCACCGGGTGCTTGCAGCGCCAGCAGTGCGGATAGCTGTGCGTGATCTTCTTCTCGAGGACCAGGGTGCCGCGCTCGCGCAGGAACTCGATGATGTGCGGGTTGGCCTCGTCGGTATCCATGCCGCTGAAGGGGCCGCCGGTGCCAAACTCCTCGCCGGTGTAGAACTTGCCGTCGTCATCGACCGGCATGCAAATGTCGGTGATGCCCTCCTTGAGGCAGGCGAAGTAGTCGTCGACGCCGTGACCGGGCGAGTTGTGGACGATACCGGTACCGTCATCGACACCGACGTAATCGGCCAACAGCGCAACGCCCTCGACACCGTCAAAGATCGGCTGCTTATAGTGAATGTGGTGGAAGGTCTCGGCGGGAACCACGTAGGGCTTGCCGTCGACCAACACCGGGGTGTACTCCCAGCCAAACTCCTCGCAGCACTTGGGAGCCAGGTCCTCGAGCATAACCTCGGCGCGGCCGTCGTGCTCAACGGCGACATACGCGGCACCCGGCTTGAGGGAAACGGCCTGGTCGGAGGGGATGGTCCACGGCGTGGTCGTCCAGATGATAAAGTCAACCGGGCCCTCGAAGTTCTCGAGGCCGGCGGGCTTGGAGGTCATCTCAAAGCGCACGAAAATGGACGGGCTCGTCTCATCGGAGTACTCGATCTCGGCCTCGGCCAGCGCGGTGTGGCAGTGCTTGCACCAGTGAACCGGCTTGTGGCCACGATAGATCATGCCCTTATCGAACATGGCCTTGAAGACCTCGATGTCGGCGGCGTCATGCTGGTGATAGAGCGTCAGATACGGGTTGTCCCAATCTCCGAGCACGCCCAGGCGACGGAAGCCGGCCTTCTGGAGCTCAATGTTCTCGACAGCAAACTCGTTGCAGAGCTCGCGGATCTGAGCCGTGGAGGTCTGGTTGAACTTCTCGGTGCCGAGCTTCTCCTCGACCTTATGCTCGATCGGCTGGCCATGGCAGTCCCAACCGGGGACATAGGGAACCTCATAGCCCTGCATCATCCAGTAGCGGTTGATCATGTCCTTGGAGATCTTGTTCATGGCGTGGCCGATGTGGATCGGGCCGTTGGCGTACGGAGGGCCGTCGTGCAGCACGAACTTCTTGTGACCCTCGTTCTTCTTTAGAACTTGCTCGTAGACCTTGTTGTCCTGCCAGTCCTTGAGTCGCTTGGGCTCGGACTTGGAAAGACCGGCACGCATGGGAAATCCGGTTTTGGGCAGATTCATCGTCTGCTTGTACTCGTTTGCCACGGTACCCCTTTCATGTCATGGGCGCACACGCCCGTTGGGCACCAAAAAAGCGCCCGTCCCTACAAGCTGGGACGAAGCGCCACAAAACGGGCAGCCTGCCCGTAAAAGCTCTTCGCTTAACCACCCAGCTTAGATGCCCTCGCCCGCATATTCGCGCGCTCGCATCCGTTACTCGGCTGGCCTGTATCGACGACCATCTCGGCGATGTCTACTAAGACGAACCTGCACGGCACGTCCGTTGGGACCGCAGCTCCGGGGTGATTTTCATCGGTCGCATGCACGGGTTCTCAGCGCTCCCCGCTCTCTGTGGCATGCGGACGGCCGACTACTCGTCCCCATCAACGCTTATGCGGAGTATGCTAGCACGTTCCGCGCCGGCGAAAAACCCTCAACACTGGTTTTATACGTTCGAAATTTCTCGCGGCTGTGGACCTTCTATTGGAGCAAAATACCTGAAAGCACTTTATCGAACGAAAGAAGGTTGCTATGCGCACGATTGGAATGAGCGACTACACCGTTGGCGAGGATTGCTTTGACGAGCTGTCCGCCGCACTGGCGGAGTACGGCGCGACAAAAGTCGCGATCATCGGTGGCAAGCGGGCACTGGCCGCAGCACTTCCCGGTATCGAAGCTGCGCTGGCGGGTACCGACGTCGAAATTCTGGAGACGCGCGTCTACGGCACCAACAGTACGCGCGCAAATATCGCCAAGGTCGTAAACTCCCCTGCCTGCCAGGAAGCTGACGTGCTTATCGCATGCGGCGGCGGCAAGGCGCTCGACACCGTGAAGACCGCAGCTATCGAGCTCAAGAAGATCGTCTTTACGGTCCCGACGATCTGTTCCAACTGCTCCGCCGCGACCGCCATTGCCGTCGTGTACAACGACGACGGCTCGCTCGAGGGCTATTCGTACCCCAACCGACCGGCGCACATCTTCATCAACCCCAAGATCATCGCCGAGGCACCGGCAGAGTATTTCTGGGCCGGCGTAGGCGATGCCCTATCCAAGCAGCCCGAGGTCGAGTACGCCACGAGCGCCGGCAATTTGGAGCACACGGCAGGCCTTGGCCTGGCGCTTGCCCACACCTGCTCCGAGCCGCTGTTTACCTATGGCGTCCAAGGTCTTGAGGACGTGCGCCGGGACCTGTCGAGCGAGGCCGTCAAGCAGATCGCACTCGATATCGTGGTCAATACGGGCTATGTCTCGAACCTGACCAACCAGAACGATTACTACTACAACTCGAGCGTGGCGCACGCGTTCTACAACGCCACCTGCAGCATCCCGCGCGAGGGCACCTACCTGCACGGCGAGGTCGTAAGCCTGGGCGTGCTCGTGCTGTTTGCCTATACGGGCGACACCGAGAACCTTAAGCGCTACGCTGCCTTTAACAAGCAGATGGGGCTGCCCGTGACGCTTGGGCAGGTCGGTCTTTCTGAGGCCGATATCCCGGCCCTGTGCGAGTACGCGCACGCCACCAACGAGTGGAAGCAGGGCAACCCGGAACCTTTCACCGACGAAAAGTTCGCCGCCGCCATCAAGACCGCCAACGCCTACGGCCACACCCTCTAGCTCTAACCCAAAACCACCACAAAGGGGACAGGCACCTTTGTGGTGGTTTTTTATTGCTCCAACATTCAGTTCGCACTCGAACCCGATTCTATACGAGAAAGGGTCCGGGTAGGTTTTTTGTTTATCGGTAATTCTTCGGAAGGACCACTCGGAACGGTAAACAGAAACGAACAGAGGCAGAGTACCATCGTGGTGATGGTATCCTGCCTTTTGTTTTGCGGAACCAAGGTCGCTTTATGCGAACTTGATCGCCACTTATATGGCGCATTGATGGCAATTGCTGCGTACGTGCGTACCGGGAGCCTGTACACCTCTGGCAAGGCGTAACACGCTAGACTTTGTTCCAAAGTCCGTGTGCTAAGGGGGCAGGGCCCTTAGAATTCCTGTGGAGTGTACGCACGTACGCAGGAAAACAGCAAATTACGCTATATCAGGGCGTTCTTTCATTGGTGAGTATGGTATACACGGCTTAGTTCAACAAATAAGAATTTATATATAAAGGAGAATATTGATGAAAATGTTTTTATGTTCGCACTTTTCAAGTGTAGGAAGTCTGATAAAGGAAGAAATTGAAAATAAAAAAGTCGCATTTATTCCAACAGCTTCGCTGCGTGAAGGCTACACCGGTTATGTCGGCTCGGCTCGAAAATTATTCAAAAAGTTGGGAGCAATCGTAACTGAAATTGATATTTCAACGGAGGCTTATTCAACGATACAGTCTCTTTTTGAAGATGCGGATGTGATCTATTTTACCGGCGGAAATTCTTTTTTCCTTATAGACCAGCTCCGTAAAACGGGAACGGATGAGCTGCTGAAGAAAGAATTGGCAAAGGGAAAACTGATGATTGGTGAATCGGCAGGTGCGATTGTATGCGCTCCAAGCATCCAATATATCGAGCAAATGGATGAAAAGCCGGAGGACTACTTACAAGAAGATGATGCAGGGCTTAATTTGATTGATTTCTATGTTCTTCCGCATTTTCTTACAGCACCATTTAAGAAAGTTACCGAGAAAATAATGACTGAGTTTTCGGATTTGAATCTATGCCCAATTAACAATCGTCAGGGAATTGTAATTGATGGTGAAGGTTCAAAGGTTATTTGCAAAGACTAATTTAAAATTCCAGTTTGCTGCACTCGTTCCTAGCAGGGTTTGGGGCAGGAGGGGCGCAAGAGACGGGAGGGCCTTGTACGCGTTCCTGCGCGAGGGCCGCAGGGAGGGGCTGCCTGGATACGGCGCCTGTCAACTCGGTCTACGTCTTTGATGACCGGGTCGTACTCAATATCAACTTCACGGATGATGCCAAAACGGTCACCCGTGAGGAAGTGTTGGGTTCGAGTGCTGTGGACAATGTTCCAACATGCTGGGGTCGAACTCGCTTGCCGGGATCACACGGTAGCCGTGGCGCAGGAGCAGGTCGACGAAAACACCGTTGCCCGCGGTGAGCGTACCGCTAAAGGTGCCGTCGTAGATGTGACCCGCACCACACGAGGGGCTGCGGTCCTGCAGAATGCACGCGGCGATCTCTTCCGGACCGCCCGCTTGCTCGCACATATCGAGCGCACATTGGGCACCCAGGCGGAATTCCTGGTCAACCGACACGCCCTCGCAAGTACGGACCTCGCCGTTCACAATCTCGGACGGTTTGCGCGGTGTGGGCAAGCCACCAAAAACCTCGGGGCATACCAACAGGACCTCGGTCCCCGTACGCTCGCAGGCCTCGACCAACGCGCGATGATAGTTGTCGAGCCCGTTATACTTGCAGCTCTCGCCCATCAAGCAGGCACTTACCACGATCTTCATATACAACTCTCCCCACGCAAAACGCCCCATTTGAGATTGACACTCAAATGGGGCGATTGACACTGCGCAACTAGTATTACTGCTGCTTCGGCATCAGCGGATTCTCGCGCGTGAGGAGGTTCATGAACTCCTCACCCGTGATGGTCTCCTTCTTGTACAGATAACGAGCCAGCTCATGGAGCTTGAACTTGTTCTCCTTGAGGATCTGCAGGGCGCGATCGTGCGCGTCCTCGATCAGCTTAGCGACAATCGCGTCCACGCGCTCGGCCGTACCGGGAGCGCAGGTGAGCGACGTGTCCTGGTTGAGGTACGCGTTCTGCACGGTACCGAGCGCCATCATGCCAAACTCATCGGACATACCAAAGCGCGTCACCATGTTGCGGGCGAGCTTGGTGGCCTGCTCGATATCGTTGGCGGCACCGGTCGTCATCTCGCCAAAGATGAGCTCCTCGGCCGCGCGACCACCGCAGTAGACGGCGAGCTTGTCCAGAACCTCCTGGCGCGTCGTCAGGAAGCGCTCGTCCTCCTCCACTTGCATGGTGTAGCCCAGAGCACCGCTCGTGCGCGGCACGATGGTGATCTTCGTGACCGGCGCAGAGCCCTTCTGGCGGGCGGCAACAATAGCATGACCGATTTCGTGATAAGAAACGACCTGCTTCTCGTGGTCGGACAGCACCGTGGACTTGCGCTGCTGTCCGGCGATGACGACCTCAACCGACTCCTCAAAATCGTCCTGCGTGGCACGCTTGCGACCCTCACGGACGGCTCGCAGGGCGCCCTCGTTGATGATATTGGCCAAATCGGCGCCCGAGGCACCAGGCGTGGCGCGGGCAATCGCGGTCAGATCGATCGGCGGCTGCGTCTTCACGCTCTTGGCATGCAACTCAAGAATGTTCTTACGGCCGGTCAGATCGGGCAACTCGACGGGGATGCGGCGGTCAAAACGACCGGGGCGCAGCAGGGCCGGATCGAGGCTGTCGGGACGGTTGGTGGCAGCGAGGACAACGATACCCTTGTGGTTATCGAAGCCATCCATCTCGGTCAGCAACTGATTGAGCGTCTGCTCGCGCTCGTCGTTGCCGCTAAAGCCGCCGCCATCGCGCTTCTTACCAATGGTATCGATCTCGTCGATAAAGACGATGCACGGGGCCTTTTCCTTGGCCTGCTTAAACAGGTCACGAACCTTAGCAGCGCCGCGACCAACAAACATCTCAACGAACTCAGAGCCAGAAATGCTAAAGAACGGAACACCGGCCTCGCCGGCAACAGCCTTGGCAAGCAGGGTCTTACCGGTACCTGGAGGGCCAACAAGGAGAGCACCGCGCGGCAGCTTGGCGCCGATCTCCTCGTAGCGCTGCGGCTTCTCCAGAAAATCGACGACCTCCTTGAGGGATTCCTTGGCCTCTTCCTGGCCAGCGACGTCCTTAAAGGTCACGCCCACGTCCTTGGAGGCGATCACGCGCGCGCCGGACTTACCCAGCCCGCCGCCGCCAAAACCGCCGCCGCCAAAGTTCATCGACGGGCCGTCATCGCCCATAGCCTTCTTCATGCGGCGGTTGAGCCACCAACCGATGAGGAAGAAAATCGCCATGGGAAGAATGAGTGTGAGCAGGTAGTAGGTCATCAAACCCGAGTTTTTATCGGGAACGACCGACTCCAGCGAAGCGCCAGACTCAAGCACGCGATCGGTAAAGCCTGCATCATTCGGCACACCGGTCGTCTTATAGGCGATGTTCTCGTCCTCGCCCTTCTTGGTGTAATAAATCGTATAGTCGTCGGTGTTGTACTCGACCTTTTCGACGCACTTCTTGTCGAGCGCTTTCACAAACGTCGAGTAATCGGTCTCCGTAATCTGCTGCGTGTGACCGATGTTGGGGAACAGAACGGTCGAGAGCACGAGGTAGACGACGAAGGCGATGAGCACGTAGAGGATCATATTCCGTCTACGCTTGTTGTCATCCATCTCCATCTGCTTGAACTCCATCTACTGGGGTTGATAATGCTTTCTAGAATACCCAACCCGGACGGCGATAAACCGACGCCGGGCACGAAAGGACAGAGATGGCATCACTGTAAGTCGGCAAGGTTCAAATCTATACAGGCGACGGCAAGGGCAAGACGACGTCTGCGCTGGGGCTCGCGCTGCGCGCCACGGGCTATGGACTTAACGTGCTCATGCTTCAGTTAGCCAAGAAGCTGCACCGCGCCGAGCATGATGCGGCGCCCCGTTTGGGTCTGCGCATCGTACAAGCCGACCGCGACACGCCCGAGGCCTGCGCGGCACAGATTCTGGATCTAGCACACGAGCAGATCTCGCAGGTCGATGTGCTCATCCTGGACGAACTCGGCGAAGCGATGCGCCGCGGCTTTGTAACCCGCAAGGATGTCGAAGCGCTGATCGCGATAAAGCCCGCCACCACGAAACTCGTGCTCCCCGGCCGCGGCTTGCTACCCCTCGCCGACCTTGCCGACCTAGTAACCGTAATGCGCCCCGTCAAACACTACTTCGATGAAGGTCTCCTAGCCCGCCAAGGCATCGAATACTAATTGATTCGTTTTCCGCCAACACCTACAGCTCATAAGGAAGTTGCGGTGGAATAGAACTTGTTTGACGGTCCGCAAGGGCTTTTCAGGAACTATTTCACCGCAACTTATCAGGGGAACCCGACGGATGAGCTAGGCGGTGGCGCGACCTAGCCAGTTGCCACTGTGGTGGTAGATGGTGAACATCGTGGCCGTGATGAGCCAGGTTACGGGGTAAACCAACAGCAGGTGCTCAAGAGACGGATCGAACGGCATAATCGCAAACACCCAGATCACCCTGAGCACGACGGTACCAAAAATCGTGAGCAGCATGGGCTGCAAGCTCACGCCGGCGCCGCGAATGGATCCCGACGCGTTCTCGATAATCGAGAAAATCGCATAGAACGGCGCAATGAAATGGAGGATGGTCGTGGTGTACGCCGAAATCGAAGCATCGTCGACAAACAGACGAGACAGCGGACCCGAGAATACCAGCAGCACGGCAGACAGGCCACCAATGAGCATAAACGACAGCACGAGCGACGTATGGTAGCCCTTGCGCATGCGTTCGTAGTTGCGCGCGCCGAAGTTCTGCGCCGAGAACGTGGTGATCGACACGCCAAGCGCCTCGGTAACCATCCAGACAATGCCATCCAGGCGGCCCGAAAGACCCCAAGCCGTGGTGACATCGGCACCAAACGAGTTGACCGACACCTGAATCAAAACGTTGGAAATCGAATACGCAGCAGACTGAAAGCCAAGCGGCAGACCACACGAGATCATGCTCTTACAAATGCCAGGATCAATGCCGAGTTTGGACAGTGAAAGCCGCCACGCACCCGGCGCGTGCATCATACGAATCACGATCATCGTGGCGTTGGAGCAAATGGTCAGCGCCACCGCGATGCCACAGCCCAGAGCCTCCATATGAAGCACGGCAACGAAGATGACATCCAGCACCGCATTAACAAGGCAGCCGGAAGCGATGATCACAGCAGGCCCGCGCGTGTCGCCCACGGCGCGCAGCAATGCCGTTCCCATATTGAGCAGCAGCGCCGCAACCATGGCGGCAAAATAGCAACGGGCATAGGCCACGCCCTCGGCCAATAGTTCATGCGGCGTGTTCATAAACACCAGCATGGGTTCAACGAACACTATGCCAAGAATCGAGAAAACGATACCGCCCACCAGCGCGAGCGTCATAGCCGTATGGACCGATCGGCTCAGGCGCTCGTCATCGTGCTGGCCAAAAAACTGGCCCGTAATGACCGCGCAGCCGGCACCCACACCGACGCAAAAACCAATGCAGAGCTCCGTAAGCACCATCGTGGCCTGAATACCACCCAGCGCGAGCTTGCCGCCAAACTGACCGACGATATAGGTACCGATAAGCGTGTATGCCTGCTGAAAGAACGAACTAAAGAAGATGGGAACGCACAGCGACAGCAGCTGCTGCCAAATGACACCCTGCGTTACATCGATAGCCGTAGATTTCTTAGCCACACGCCCTCCCCACTAGCGTACGTCATACAACATAACGGAAATTTAAGACCAAAGCCGATACCAGCTTAGCACCGACCGATATCGGCCGAAACGCCACAAACCAGAGCCCGGTGCGAAATATCTGCCTAGTGATACAAACCCGGCTGGTAGTGGTACTCGTTGCTCACATGCGGGCACAGCTGCCAAAAGGCGACAGCACTTGCCGCGGCCACGTTGAGCGAATCGACCCCATGCGCCATCGGAATTCGCACGGCTCGGTCGCAGCCCGCAATGGTCTTGGCGCCCAAGCCAGCGCCCTCGGTGCCCATAAAGATTGCCAGGCGGTCAATCTCCTGCAGCGCGGGATCGTCCAACGACACCGAATCATCCGTCAATGCCATGGCGGCACACGAGAAGCCGGCATCGTGCAGCGCCGCCAGCCCATCATGCGGCCATACGCGCGCCTCGCTGCCAATGCGCGTCCACGGCACCTGAAACACGGTGCCCATGCTCACGCGGGCCGAGCGACGGTACAGCGGGTCGCAGCACGTCGGGCTGACCAAAATACCGTCAACGTTCAATGCGGCAGCCGAGCGGAAAATCGCGCCGACGTTGGTGTGGTCGACAATGCCCTCAAGCACGCACACGCGCACCGGGCGCTCCCCCGCCGCCCCGACGACGCCGCCCAAGAACTCATCAACCGGAATCTGACGCGGGCGACGGAACGCCGCGAGCGCACCACGCGTCACGTTAAAGCCCGTCAACTGCTCCATGAGCTCCATGGAGGCCACGAACACAGGAACCGAACCCGCGCCCTCGCGCACAACCAGGCGCTCAAACAGCGGCATCATCTGGTCGAGCCAGCATTCGCCCAAAAGAAAGCTCACCGGCTGGTATCCGGCACGCACCGCGCGCTCGATAACCTTGGCACTCTCGGCGATAAAGATGCCCTTTTGCGGCTCCAGCACGCAGCGCAGCTCGCGCTCCGTCAATCGCACGTAGGCATCGAGCCGCTCGTCCTCGAGCGAATCAATTCGCAGAACCTCAACGGCATCAGTCATAGCAGCCAGCCCGCACCTTTCTTTGCAGCACCTATACAAATATCGGGGCAACGCCATGCGCTGCCCCGCCACTCATTCCAACCCGATAATACCGAAGGGATAATCGGGTTTACACATCAACGCGACGGTACGTCACGAACTCATATTTGAGGCCCTCATCGCCCTCACCGGCAGCGACAACCGCCGATTCGCTGGCCCGCGCAACCTCCCACGCGGGATCGACGTCCAAGTCGGGAAAGAACGTGTCCACGGCATGGGTGCAATGGTTGTGCGTAACCTCGGCCTCGACGCAATACGGCAAAAACTGCCGATACACTTCGCCGCCACCGATAACCCACGCAACGGGCTCGTCGGCAACCGCGGCGAGCGCCTCGTCGATGCTATGCACCACGTCGACGCCCTCGGGCGCAAAATCCTCGTCGCGCGTGAGCACAATATTACGACGATTCTTGAGCGGACGCCCGCCGGGAAAACTCAGTAGGGTCTTGCGCCCCATAATAACCGGGCAGCCCTTGGTGCAGGCCACAAAATGGCGCATATCGGCGCGATTGGACACCACCATGTCGCCCTCGCACCCAATGCCCCAATCGTCACACACGGCGACGATAGCAGATAGCTTACACGTCATGAGCACCACCTACACCGCAATGGGAATGTTCTTGACCTGCGGGCCGTGCTCATAGCCCTCGACGATCAGGTCATCGGTCGTAAACGCATAGAAGTCATGCACATCGGGGTTGAGCGTTACCTTGGGTGCCGCAAACTGCGGACGCTCGATAAGCTCGCGGACGATATCGACATGACGATCATAGATATGGGCGTCGGCGATCACGTGCAGCAGCTCACCGGGAATCATATCGACCGACTGCGCCACCATCATCAGCAAAATGGCGTACTGGCACACATTCCAGTTATTCGCGGCCAAAATGTCCTGGCTGCGCTGGTTGAGAATCATGTTGAGCGTCGGCTTGTCGTCCTGAGGACGCTGCGTCACGTTATAGGTCACGCTATAGGCGCACGGATAAAGGTGCATCTCGGACAGATCGCTAAACACGTACGTATTGGTCATAATGCGGCGACTATACGGCGTGTGCTTAAGGTCGTACAGCACACGGTCCATCTGGTCGAAGTCGCCCTCGGCGTAATGGCTCTTCTGACCAATCTGATAGCCGTAGGCTTTACCGATGGAACCGGTCTCATCGGCCCACTCATCCCAGATATGGCTGTTGAGATCATGCACGTTATTGGACTTCTTTTGATAGATCCACAGAATCTCGTCCATGGCAGACTTAAGCGCCGTACGACGCAGGGTGAGCGCGGGGAACTCCTCGCGCAGATCATAGCGCGCCGTGACACCAAAGTATTTAATGGTATAGGCAGGGGTGCCGTCCTCCCACACCGGACGGACCTTTTGGCCCTCGGTGGTGGTGCCATGGTCCAAGATATCGCGGCACATGGTTACAAACTGTTGATCAGCTTTGCTCATTGACCCTCCTGTCAGTCGCCTACAAGCGAGATTCATTGTAGCCCAGGCGCACGCGGCCCCACAGCCCAAACATAAGCCCTCATTTTCTGACATATGCCAGAAATTCCTTGTGCAAATCCGCGCGTTCGCTATCCTATTGTTGACATATGTCAGATAAGGAGTGTGCATGGCAGGAAGACGCGAAAAACTGCGCCGCGTCGGGATCATCCCCGAATACCGCGGCTTTACCCCCGATGGCCTGGCCAGCGGTGATGCCATCGACATGACCGTCGACGAGCTTGAGGTGCTGCGCCTGTGCGACCTGGAAGGCCTCAATCAGGAGGCCGTCGCACAGCAGATGGGCATTGCCCGCGCCACGGTGGCGGCCATCTGCAGCCGCGCACATCGCAAAGTGGCAAACGCGCTGGTCAACGGACGGTCGATCGTCATCGAAGGCGGCAATATCGCGTACTCCCCCATTACCACGACAACGGCCGCATGGCCAGCAAAGGAGGTCGGCACCATGAGGGTGGCAACGACGTACGACAACGGCAACATCTTTATGCACTTTGGCCGCAGCGAGCAGTTCAAGATCTACGACATCCAGGATGGCAAGGTGCTCAACGAGCAGGTCGTAGGCACCGGTGGCACCGGCCACGGCGCCTTGGCGGGCCTGCTTGCCAACGGTGGCGTTGACACGCTCATTTGCGGCGGTATCGGCGGCGGCGCCATCAACGCACTTGCCCAAGCCGGTATCACCGTCTATGCGGGAGCCCAGGGCAGCTGCGATGCGTGCGTCGAGGCCCTTATCGCCGGCACGCTCGCACAGAACGGCGAGGCCACCTGCGGCTGCCACGGTCACGACCACGAGCATTCCCATGAGCATGGCGAGTCCTGTGGCTGCAACGGCCATCACGAGCACGAGGGCCACGAGGGTTGCGGCTGCCACTAACGGCACGGCACCGCGAACTCGGGGCGCGACACTGAACGCAACCCAACAATCAAAGCCAACAACAAAGGCCACCCGGTAGCTACCGAGTGGCCTTTGCCATATCAAGCTGGAATTACAGCACTATTTCTTATTGCGCATCTGCGCTTCCATCTGGCGCAGCAGGTCCATATCGGACTTGGGGCCGCCCGTTCCCAGGCCGCCCATGCCGCCCAGCCCCATGGCATCCAGACCGGGAATATTGGGCATGCGCATCTTTTTGCCCTTCTTGCCCTTCTTGCCCTTCTTGCCGCCGGCCTGTGCCTGATTGGCCATCGTGCGCATGCGGCCCATCATCTTGTTCATCTCGCCCCACTGCTTCATAAGGCTATTGACCTCGGTGGGGGTCACGCCGGCGCCCTTGGCGATACGCGCGCGGCGCTGGCCGTTGATGATGGAGGGGCGAAGGCGCTCCTCCTTGGTCATCGACATGATGATGGCCTCGTTCTTATCGAAGATACCTTCGTCCAGGTTGCCACCCATCTGGTTGAGCGCACGCTGGCCACCGGGGAGCATGCCCAGAATGCCCTTCATGCCGCCCATCTTCTTGACGGCCTTCATCTGGTCGAGCATGTCGTTCATGGTAAAGCCCTCGCGCAGCATGCGCTCGGCGGCCTCGAGCTGCTCGGCATCGGCGGCCTCCTGGGCCTTCTCGATAATGCCGACAACATCACCCATGCCCAGGATGCGCTTGGCCATACGATCGGGGTAGAACGGCTCCAGCGAATCGGGCTTCTCGCCCATGCTCACAAACTTGATGGGCTTGCCGGTCACCTGGCGCACGGAAAGCGCGCCGCCGCCACGGGCGTCGCCGTCGAGCTTGGAGATGATCACGCCGTCAAAGTCGGTGCGCTCGGCGAAGGTCGAGACGACGTTGACGATATCCTGACCGGTCATGGCATCGACGACCATCAGCACCTGATCGGGCTTGACGGCCTTCTTGATGTCCACGGCCTCCTGCATCATCTGCTCGTCGATCTGCAGACGACCGGCGGTATCGACGATGACCACGTCGCGCAGATGGTCGACGGCCTCCTGGATGGCGCCCTTGGCGATGTCGACCGGGTGCGCGCCGTCACCGCGGAAGACCGGCACGCCGATCTCGCCGCCGAGCGTGGCCAGCTGGTCGGCAGCGGCGGGACGGTAGACGTCGCACGCGGCGAGCAACGGCGAGCGGCCCTGCTTCTTGAGCAGGTAGGCCAGCTTTACGGCAGCCGTGGTCTTACCGGAGCCCTGCAGGCCCACGAGCATGATGACATTGGGAATGCGATTGCTAAAGACGAGCTTGCTCTCGGTGGAGCCGAGCATCTCTGTGAGCTCGTCGAGCACGATCTTGACGACGTTTTGCGCCGGCGACAGCGACTCCATGACCTCGGCGGTCATGCAGCGCTCCTTGGTCTTGGCGACGAACTCCTTGACGACCTTGAAGTTGACGTCGGCCTCGAGCAGCGCCATACGGATGTCGCGCATGGCCGAGGTGATATCGGCCTCGGTCAGCTTGCCCTTGCCGCGCAGGCGGTCAAATGTGTCGTTGAGGCGATCGCTCAGAGAATCAAACACTAGTCACTCCTTAATTGGACTCGCCCACCAGGGCGCGGCAGAAATCTTTGGCATTAAACTCCTGCAGGTCATCGACCTGCTCGCCCACGCCGACGCGCAGGATCGGGAGCTTGAGCTTCTCGGCCACGGCCATGGCGATGCCGCCCTTAGCCGTGCCGTCGAGCTTAGTCATGATAATACCGTCCAGGCCCAGTGCCTCGTTAAACTCGAGCGCCTGGTTCAGACCGTTCTGGCCGGTGGCGGCATCGATCACGAGCACGACTGAGACGGGCATGGGGCCGGCGGCCATATTGGCGGCGCGCTTACGCGTCACGTTGACCACCTTGGCAAGCTCGCGCATGAGCTCGGGGCTCGTGTGCAGACGGCCGGCGGTATCGATAAGCACCAGGTCGCTGCCGCGCTTGTCGGCCTCGTCGAGCACGTCGTAGCAAACACTTGCCGGGTCGGAGCCGCGGTCGCGCTTGATGACGGGGACGCCAGCGCGCTGTCCCCACACATCGAGCTGCTCGATAGCGGCAGCACGGAAGGTATCGGCCGAACCGATCACGACGTTCTTGCCGCGGGCGGCCATGGCGCTCGCGATCTTACCGACCGTCGTGGTCTTGCCGGCACCGTTAATGCCCACAAACAGCACGCAGCTCGGCGTATCGGAGAACGGATCGCGCTCGATGGGCACAAAGTGCTGCTCAAGCTGCTCGGCCAGGGCACGGCGAAGCTGCGGAGCGGTCTTGAGGTTCTTCTTGGCCGCGGCATCGCGCAGGTCATCGGAGACCTTGATAGCGACCTCGGCGCCCATGTCACCCATGACGAGGGTGTCCTCCAGGTCCTCCCAAAAATCCTCGTCGACCTCGCCGCCAAAGTAAAAGACCTCGTTGAGGGCCTCGCGGCTGCGCTCAAGTCCGCGCGAGAGAGCATCGAAGAATCCCATTATGCATTCACGACCTTTCCGGTTTCGCGATCGAGTTTTTGCGAGACGACGCGACTGACGCCGTCGGCTTGCATCGAGACGCCATAGAGGACGTCAGCGTCCTCCATAGTACGGCGCTGATGCGAGATAACCAAGAGCTGCGTATCGGAACGCAACACATCGAGCGCGCCGATGAGCTTGGACAGGTTGGCGTCATCGAGCGCCGCCTCGACCTCGTCCAGCACATAGAACGGCACCGTGCGCGTGCGATACACGGCAAAGAGCAGGGCGAGCGCCGTCAGGCTCTTCTCGCCGCCCGACATGAGCATCATCTTGGTGATGCGCTTGCCGCGCGGCTGCGCCACGACCTCGATACCCGTCTCGGCAGGATGCTCGGGATCGGTCATCTCCAGATGAGCCTGACCGCCCGGGAAGAGCATAGCGAAGATCTCGCGGAAGTTCGCGTCGACCTTCTCAAAGGTCACCAGGAAGGCCTTCCGAATCTTACGGTCGATGGCCACGGTAATCTTGGTGAGCGCCTTGCGCGCGCTCTCCAGATCGGCCAGCTGCTCCTCGATGTAATCGGCGCGGCGCTTGAGCTGCTCGTACTCCTCCATGGCAACCTGGTTCACAGGGCCCAGGTTGTTGATCTGACGCACGAGCTGGTTGAGCTCGCGCTCAGCAGCGTCACGGTCGGTGGGCGCAGGAAGCATGAGCGCTTCCTCGAGTACCGTGGTGCCATCGGCGGTAATGGCCTTGATGGCAGCCTCGACCTGCACTTCGAGCCTGCCACGCGCGACCTTGAACTCGTTTTGCGTGGCGGAGGCGGTATCGACTCGCTCCTTAGCGCGGGCAACCTCTGCCTTGGCATCCTCGATGGTCTTCTTGAGCGAAGCGGAGTCCGCCTCCTCCAGAGAGGCCTGGTCACGCAGGCGAGCTGCCCAATCCGACGCGCGTTCCAACAGGGCAGAATAGCGTTCGTGCATGGGGTCGACGCGCAGGCGCAGCAGCTCGAGCGAGCGCGAGGCCTGGCGTGTTCCGCGGATACGACGGTCGATGCCCTCAAGACGATGCTCCAGGTCGGGCACGCGGCTCTTCAGCGAACGCAGGCGTTCACTCGTCTGGGCTAGGCGAACCTTGGCGTCGGCGAGCTTGCCGGCAGCCTCGGAATCGTCACGGCGAACGCGGTCGAGTTCGTCGTTGGCCTCGGCAATCTGCAAGCCCAGATCGCTTGCCTGCGCGCGGGCCTCGTCACGCGAACGGGTGAGCTCATCAACCCGCGGGCGCGCAGCGCGAACGGCTTCGGAGGCCTGCTCGCGGCGCTTGGAGATGCGCACGCGCTCGACCTCGGCATTATTGGCGCTTTGCTCCAAGCGGCCGATCTCGGAGAGCAGCGAGCGGCGCTCGCCCTCAAGACGGGCGATCTCACCGGCGGCATCGCCCTCGGCGGCACGCGCTTCCTCAACGGCCGCATTGGCCTCAACGACCTGGCCTGACACATGTTCAAACACAGCGGCCAAATCGGGCTCCAGGCCCTCGAGCTCACGGATGCGGCGCTTGCGCTCCAAGGCACCCGAAGCCTCGCCGGCATCGAGCCCCACGCGCACCAGACCACCACAGCACACGCGGGCGCCATCGGGAGTCACATAGGTCACGCCGTCAACGACCGGCGCCGACAGCGCGGCAGCCAAGTCATCGACCACGTAATAGCCGCCGAGCAGCGCCTCGACGACGGGTCCGTAGCCTGCGCGCACGGACAGACGATCAACCAGGCGGGTACCGGCAGCGCCCTCAGCGGCGGTAGAGCCGCTCACGCCGCGCGCCACCAGCAGTGCCTCGCCCGAGGCCTTCTTTTGGTCCAGAGCCGCACGACCGGCACGCTCAAGCGTGGCGGCGTCGTCAAACAGCAGCGCATCGATATCGCCGGCGAGCAATTGCTCGACCAGGCCCTCAAGCTCACGCGGGGCCTCGAGCACGTCGCCCAGACGACCCGAGACATCGTCGCCCAGCGCACCCACCAGACGGCTCACGAGCGGCGAGCTGTCGGCCATGCGGGCATCGAGTTTCTTTTGGCTGGCAAGCTCCGAGCGCACCTCGGATAACTTGTTGCGTGCCTCGCTCTCGCGGGCACGCAGGTCCTTCAGGGCCGCGCGTGCCGTCTCGGTGGCCTCACGCGCATCAACCTGAGCCTGGCGCGCTTCCTCAAGAGCGCCCTCAAGCTCCTCAGCGCGCCCGCGACGGCTCTCGAGCGAGGCCATGACCTCCTCGAGCTGCTCGTCGATCTGCTCCAGACGCGAGGCATACATGTTGTCCTCGACCTCGGCATTGCTCAGCGAGTCCTTCACCTTGGCGAGCTCGAGCGCGGCGTTATCGGCCACGCGCTGCACATCGCGTTGTTCACGCGTAAGCTTCGAAATCTGATTGTCGAGCGCCACGCGCCGCTCGTGGAGCTCGGCGGCGGCAGGGCCAGCGGCGTCAACGTCCTCCTGGGCCTGCATGTGCGCACCGGTCACTTCCTCAAGCTGCGCACGCGCGTCCTCGAGCTCCTCGACCACGCGACGTCGCTGATGCTCGGAGCTCGAAATCTGCCCGCGCATGTCAGACAGGCGCGACACCATGTTGTGGCCCTTTTCCTCGAGCAGGCGCATGTCGGAGTTAATGCGGCCGACCACATCTTGCATATGACGGCGCTGCTCTCCCAGGTCGCCCACAAACAGGCCCTTTTCCTCGAGCATGACCTGGAGCTTCTCGAGCTCGCGCTCCTTTTCGCCCAAGCGGTACTGCGCAAGCTCAAGCTCGGCAGCGCCCTCCTTGGAGCGGCTCTCCAGGTCGTTCCACTGCGACTGCAGCGAACGCAGCTCATCGACGGCCAGCATCTGCGTAAGCTCGTTCGCGCGCGAGGACAGCTCTTTGTACTTGCGCGCGCGATCGACCTGACGCTCCAGCGGCCGCAGCTGGCGGGCAATCTCCTTATTGATGTCGCGGGCACGCGTCAGGTGCTCGTCCATCGACTTAATCTTTTTGAGCGCACGCTCCTTGCGGCGCTTGTGCTTGGAGATGCCGGCGGCCTCCTCGATAAGGGCGCGGCGCTCCTCGGGGCGGCTCTGCAAAATGGCGTCGAGCTTGCCCTGGCTGATGATGGAATGCGTATCCTTGCCCAGGCCCGAATCGTGCAGGATGTCCTGAATATCCATCAGGCGGCACGGACTCGAATTGATGAGGTACTCGCTCTCGCCCGAGCGATACATGCGGCGGGTGATGGCGACCTCGTCAAAGTCGACGGGCAGCACATGGTCGGAGTTGTCGAGCACCAGCGTGACCTCGGCCACGCCCACCGGTTTGCGCGCTGACGAGCCCGAGAAGATAACATCCTCCATGGCCTGGCCACGCAGCTGCTTTGCGCTCTGCTCGCCCAGAACCCATAGGATTGAATCGGAGATATTCGATTTTCCCGAGCCGTTGGGGCCGACGATGACCGTCAGGCCCGGTTCAAACGACATGTGGGCGCGGTCGGCGAACGACTTGAACCCTTTGAGCGTGAGGGACTTGAGATACACGGTTCCTCGCTTACACGTGCTTCTTGTTGAGAATCACGCCGTTGGTGGTGTAGCCCATGCGGTCGAGCGCCTCGAGTGCGGCGGCTGCCTCGGCTTCCTTCTTAGAGGAACCGGTGCCGCGACCCTGGCGAATGCCATCGATCAACACCACGGCGGTAAAGGTGGGCGCATGTGCCGGCCCCTCGGAGCCAACCAGCTTGTACGCCGGGGGCTCATGGCCGTCGGCCTGCACGCACTCCTGCAAAAACGACTTGGGGTTCGCAGGATGCTCGGCGCGCTCGGAAGCCAAATGCGGCTTAAGCGTACGATGGATAAACTCCGCCGCAACGTCCCAGCCGGCATCCAGGTACAGCGCACCCACGAGCGACTCATAGACGTTCTCGAGGGCCGAATGCAGGCCGCGCGCACCAGTACCGGTCTCAGAGGCACCAAAGATGATGATGTCGTCGATGCCCAGCTCGTGAGAAACCTCGGACAGCGTAGCACCCGAGACAAGCGACACCTTCAGGCGCGTGAGCTTGCCCTCGTCAAACTCCGGATAGGACTCAAACAGGGAGCGTGCGACCACAGCGCCCAAAATGGAATCGCCCAAGAACTCAAGGCGCTCATAGCTGGCAGAAACCGGCTGTCCCTCGACTGCCGAGGGATGCGTAAGGGCCGCGCGCAGCAGCACCTTATTGTTGAACTCGTGGCCCAGGATTTCCTGGGCGCGCGTAAGTCGGTCGGATAAAGCCAAGACTTAGGCCTCCTTGGCAGCTTCGATAGCGTCGACGGCGTCGGCGACAGAGTTGAGCGAGAGCAGGGTCTCGTCATCGATCTCGAGGTTGAACTCGTCCTCGATAGCCGTAACCAGCTGCAGGCGCTCGAGCGAGTTGGCATCGAGGTCGTCAAAGGTGGTCTCCTCGCTAATTTCGGCAACATCGACGCCCAGAACGTCAGCAGCGACCTCGGCGATCTTGTCGAAGATTTCGGAGCGGTCCATAGCGCTTCCTCTCATAGTGCATGAATACCAAAAGAATGGTACCGCCCGGGCGGTACCAAGACACGGTTCTGATTCTACCCCACGGCGTGCACCGCGAAGCACATAACAGCGCTCTAACTCGCTCTTATAAAACGATACCATCCATAGAGTTGGCGACATTCTCGACCAGCCCGGCGCGCACGGCTTCGGCCGCCGCGAGCGTACCGTTTTTGACAGCCTCGACTGAGGTGGCACCATGGCCGATCAGGACCACGCCGCGCAGGCCCAGAAGAATCGCGCCGCCCTTGGCGTCGCCAGAGAGCTTGGCCTTAATCTCGCGCATCTGCTTTTTAATGAGCAGCGCGGCGATCTTGGTGCCGAGCGAGGCCATAAAGGCGCCCTTGAGCTCCTGCAGCAAAAACTTGGCAGCGCCCTCGGTGGCCTTGAGCGCAATATTGCCCGACATGCCATCGGCAACGATGACATCGAAGTTACCTGAGGTGAGGTCGGTGCCCTCGCAGTTACCAACAAAGCCGGGAACGGCGGCCTTCATAGCAGGGAAACAGGCCTTGGTAAAGTTGGAGCCCTTCTCGTCCTCGGTGCCGTTGGCGAGCAGGCCCACGCGAGGATGCTCGATGCCCAGGACGACGCGGGCATAGGCGCTGCCCATCTGGGCAAAACGCACCATATCGTCAACCTCGACATCGGGGTTGGCACCCATGTCGCACAGCACCGTCAGACCGCCGGCGCGATTGGGCAGTGCATTGGTCAGACAGGGGCGCACCGGCTGCTTCTTGCCTTCGGCCTGATACCTAAACGGCGTCACGTAGGCGGTGGCAGCGGCGGTCATGGCACCGGTCGAGCCGGCGGAGAAGAACGCATCCGCGTTGCCCTTCTTAATGGCGCGGCAAGAAAGCACGATCGACGACTTACGCTTGGTCATCACGGCGCGAATGGGATCGTCATCCATGGCGATAACGTCAGGTGCCTCAAGGGCCTCAACACGTGCATGGGAAGCTGCAAAGGGATTGACGATTTCGGCGGGGCCAGCTGCCAAGACCTCGATATCGGGATCGGCGGCAAGCGCAGCCTCGATACCATCGAGAACAACCTGAGGTTTCTCGTCTCCGCCCACAACGTCTACACAAACGCGAACGTTACTCATATACATGCTCCTTATACAAAAATGGCCGACTCACTGAGCCGGCCATTGTGGTTCCATTTGGAACGGCATCGCATCCAGAGTATACCGTTACTCGGTAACGATAACCTCGCGGTCCTTGTAGAAACCGCAGCTGGGGCACACGTGGTGCGGAAGCTTGACAGCGCCGCAACGGGGGCACGTGGACTGAGCCGCAGCCGAGATCTTCATGTTGGCGGAACGACGGGTGTGAGTGCGGATACGACCCTGCTTTTGTTTAGGTACGGGCATAGTGACCTTCCTTATGAACTATCCAGTGTGGCGATTACGCGCAAGTAGCGATACTACCACAGTTTTACTCATCGAGCTTGAGATTCTTCAATGCTGCAAATGGATTTTCCGTGGCAGCGGCCCATTCTGCCTCTGCCTGGGCGGCGCAATCGCATTGCTCGACGTTGAGATTGCAACCGCAGGTGGGGCACAGACCACGGCAATCGGGCTTGCAGAGCACCACAAACGGCGTGTCCATAACGACCGCGTCATTGATGGGCTCACCCAGATCGACGATGCGGTCCTCACCCAGGAGCTCGTAGCCGTCCTCGTAGGCCTCGGGATCCTCGGGCTCCTCAAAGAGGTAGAACTCCTCGATCTCTCCGGCGATATCAAACGAGGCGGGCTCCAGGCAACGGTCGCACTCACCGGTGGCGTGCGCGCGGACCATGCCCGTGAGCAAGACACCGGTACCGGCATTGGTAAAGACAACGTCGTAGTCGATGCCGTCCTGTAGCTGGTACTCCTTCTCGCCCACCGTGTAGGTGGCGACATCGACCTTACCGGTCAGCGGAAACGAATCTCCAGGAAACTCGAGCTGCTCGGAAAGATCGACGGTAACGCTCGGGAACTCAGCCATTACCACTGACCATTCTGCTGGGCGGCACCCTCGTTGAGCTGCTGACGGCAACGGGTAACGGTGCCGGTCAGGCTCTTGAGGTTCTCCTCCAGGTGCGTAAAGACCTGCTCTGCGTAGTCCTCGGCAGCATAACGCGTCTCGCGCTCGTACTGCTGGGCACGATCGCGGATGTCGTCGGCCTGCTGCTGCGCAAGGCGGACAATCTCCTGCTCACCGGCAATGGTGAGGGCCTGCTGCTGAGCATCGGCGATGATGGAATCGGCCTGAGCGGCGGCGGAAGCCATAAGCTCCTCGCGCTCTTTGAGGATACGGCGGGACTTCTGCCATTCCTCGGGATAGCTCATGCGGATCTCATCGAGGATGTTGAAGAACACGTCGGCGTCGATGACCTTGAACTGAGCGTTCTTGCCGAAAGGCGGCTTGGCTTCCTCGATCAGCCCTTCGAGCTCATCGACCAAGCTGACGATCCTATCGCCAGGAAAATTCTCGCCCGGCATCCGGTCTCCTTTCATAGGTAACATATCATCGTGCTAGTTTACCACATGCCACCAGGCAATAAAAAACGTCACGAAAAGCGATGTCTGAGCGCTTCGACCACGTTGGGCGGCACAAACGTCGATACATCGCTGCCGAGCGAGGCGATCTGGCGAACGACCGAGCTCGAGATGTAACCGTACTGCGGAGCACTCATGACAAAGATGGACTCCAGCTCGCTATCCAAGCGATAATTGAGGTCGGCCTGCTGCAGCTCATACTCAAAGTCGGTCATGGCGCGCAGGCCCTTGACCACGGCCCCCGCCCCCTGCTCACGAGCGAAGTCGACCAAGAGGCCGGTAAAGGGCAGGACTTCGACGCCGTCGATATCACCGAGCGCCTCGCGGGCCAGCGCCACGCGCTCATCGAGCATAAACGTGGTGCCCACACCGTTTTTACCCTGCGACTCTGCAACAGCGACGATCACACTGGGAAAGATGCGGCGGGCGCGGCGGATCACATCGATATGGCCAAACGTGATGGGATCGAAGGTGCCCGGGACGATCACGCGGTTGATGGTGTCATTCATGGGCGTCCTCCTGAAACGTCGTGGCATCGTTGTTATCGGCATCGGTGACGGCACTATCGTCCTCACCGTCGTCATCGCCGACCCAACGAAGCAGGTCGACCGAGGTAATGCCGTAGCGCTTCTCACGTACAGTCTCAAAGCCTGCCGGATGCGCGCCCGCATCGGCGGAGGCATGCTCAAACAGGGCATAAGCGCCAGGCGCAAGCAGACCCTGCTGAGCCAGGTTCTGCAGCATTTCCTCGACCGGCTCGGCACCAAAAGCATAGGGCGGGTCGAGCAGGACCAAATCAAAGGGGCCGCCTGGTACACGACCGCGCGAGGCACTCACCAGCATGTCGCCCGTGACCACGCGCCAACGCGCACGGTCACGGCAGAGCGACTCGATATTCTTGCTAATGAGCCGCGCGGCGTTGCGATCGATCTCAAACGTCGTGAGCGAGCGGGCCCCACGAGAGAGCATCTCTAACCCTAAGGCGCCGGAGCCGCCAAAGGCGTCCAGCACGCGGACCTCGTCCAGATCGAAGTCGAATGCCGACATGACCATAGATGCGCACGCCTCACGCACGCGATCAGTCGTGGGGCGGGTGACATCGCGACCACGGGGCTCCTCGATCTTACGACCGCGCCATTCGCCGCCGATGATTCTCATCCTCCGCTGACCTCCTTAAAAATATGTCGATATCGCATGGCGACCGCATCGCGCAGGGGGCGCGTCGCCACGGAGTCAAGGGTGCAAGCATACCGCAAGAGCTCGACCGCGTCCAAATGGGCCCACTCGATTAGTTCCTCGTCGGCATCCAGGTCGACAAAGCGCAGAGTCACACCGCCATGCTGGCGATAACCCAGGATTTCGCCCTCGTGACGCAGACGCAGGTCCATCTGGGCGAGCGTAAAGCCATCCGCGGTTTTTTCGAGCGATTGCAGGCGATCTTGTGCTGCGGACGCGCCGCCGTTGCCCTTGGAGTGCGTCATGACCAGGCACGTGCCCGACACACTGCCACGGCCCACGCGGCCGCGCAGCTGGTGCAGGGCAGCCAATCCAAAGCGCTCGCCGTTCTCGATGACCATGACGGTGGCGTTAGGCACATCGACGCCCACCTCGACCACCGTAGTCGAGACGAGCACGTCAATCTCGCCACGCTTGAAGGCATCGATAACCTGGTCCTTCTCCCCCGCCGGCATGCGGCCGTGAAGGCGCTCGACGGTAAGCCCCGGCAACGCCAGACGCAGGCGATCGAGCTCGGTCGCCGTATCGTGCAGCGGCACGGGTACGGTTACGCGGCCCTCATCGTCGCGGGCAATACCGGGCACGTCTTCCAGCTCATCGGCCGAGTCACTCGGCTCCACGAGTGGGCAAATCACGTAGGCCTGCTGACCCTTTTCATGCGCCTCGCGGATGGCGCCATAGGCGAGGTCGCGGCTCGACTCGGTGAACACGCGTGTCGACACGCCAGCGCCAGGGACGGGCCGATGGCGGATGATGCTCGTATCCAGATCGCCGTAGACCGAAAGTGCCAACGTGCGCGGGATGGGCGTCGCCGTCATAACGAGCAGATCGGCACCCGGGCCCTTCGCGCGCAGCGCGTTGCGTTGGCCGACGCCAAACCGGTGCTGTTCATCGATGACCACGAGCGACAGATGCTTGAACGCAACGTCATCCGAAAGGACCGCGTGTGTTCCAAAGAGGACGTCGAGCTCGCCCGATTTCAGCTGAGCATGGATGCGCTCGCGCTCCGAGGCCGGCGTGGCACCCGTCAGAAGCGCCCAGGACATGCCGGCCTGCGAGAGCAGAGGGCCGGTCTTATCGGCATATTGGCGCGCCAGCACGCCCGTGGGCGCCATAACGCAGGCCTGCGTGCCGCTATCGGCAGCCACAGCTAGCGCGCAGGCGGCAACGGCGGTCTTACCGGTACCGACATCGCCCAGCAGCAGGCGGTTCATCACGCGCCCACCATCGCACATGTCATGCAGGATGTCTTGGAATGCGGCCTCCTGCTCGTCGCTCAGCGAAAACGGAAGGGCCTGTTTAAGCGCGCCCAGATGCTCGCCCGCAGTGTGGGCATAGGGCACCACATCGACCAGGCCGCCGTCGTTGCGCAGACGCAGCGCCAGCTGCAGGTAGAGGCACTCCTCGTAGGCAAGACGCCGGCGTGCGATGTCGCGCTCAGCCATGCTCGAGGGAAAGTGGATCGAACGCAACGCGCGGGCATTGCTCATGAGCTTCCGCTTTGCGCGCAACGGCGCGGGAATCGGATCGAACGGATTGCCGACGACCTCGAGCGCGCCGCTTACGATGCGGCGCATCCACGCCTGGCTCACGCCATCACTCACGTAATGGACCGGCAGGATGGTGCCTGCGGCACGCCCGTCCTCGAGCTTTTCAAAGTGCGGCGAGGCCATCTGCTTAAAGCCGTAGGCAAACTCGACCTTGCCCATCACGGCCAGGCGGTCGCCCTGCTTAAGCTGCTGGGCAATCCAGGGCTGGCGGAAAAAGGCGACCTGCAGCACGCCCGTCTCGTCAACAAGCGAGACCTCGGTCACCTGCATGCGCGGACGCGGCTGCTTTTGGACGATACGGTCGACCGTGGCGATGATGGTGCACACGGTACCGATGGGCGCCATCTCGATAGACCAAGAACGGGTAAAGTCGAGGTATCGATGAGGGATATGGAGAAGGAGGTCCCCCACCGTCCGAATTCCCAGACGGCGAAGGGCCTCCTCACGTTTACCCGAAACATATTTGAGTCGCGCGATATCCTCGTCGAGCGCATTGCTCTGGGCAAAGCGCTCCGAGACGCGCGGCACGGAGCACAGCTCGGACATGGGCAGTTGCCTACTCGATCGAGAAGATCACGGGATAGAGCGGCTGCTCGCCACGATGGGCGTCAATCTCCAGATCGGGCTGAGCCTCCTCGATAGCGTCGACGATCTCCTGGAAGGCCTCATCGGACAGCTCCTCGCCGGCCAGAATCGTCAGCGCGTCGCCCTCCTCTTCCTCCTGCATGCGGTTGATGCAGTCGAGCGTGACCTGCTTCACGTCGGAACCGACCACGTCGATGGAGCCGGCGATGATACCCATGACGTCACCGGAGTGAATCGGAGAACCGTCAGAGGCACTGGAGTCGCGCACGGCGCGGGTGACCTCGCCATCGCGGACCTCGCTGATGGCGTCGACCATGGCGGCGACGGCATCCTCGAGCTCGGAATCGGGCAGGACCGCGAACAGCGCGGAGAAGGCCTGCGGGACGGTCTTGGTGGGAACGACGGCGACCTTCTTGTCGGTGCAGGCTGAAGCAGCAGCCTCAGCGGCCATGCGGATGTTGCCGTTGTTGGGCAGGATGATGACCGAGGTCGCGTTGACCTGGTCCACCGCGCCCAGCAGGTCGGCGGTCGAGGGATTCATAGTCTGGCCACCGGACACGATCACGTCGACGCCGAGGGACTTGAGGATGTCGGCCTCGCCGGAACCGGCGGCAACGGCGACAAAGCCCAGCGCCTTGGCGGGCTCGGCGGCCTTTTCCTGATCCTCGTGGATCTTGGCGGTACGGTCGTGGGCCTCCATCTCCATGTTGTGGATAAAGACCTCATAGATCTGACCGAGCTGCAGCATGTGCTCGAGCACCAGGTTGGGGGTGTTGGAGTGCACATGGATCTTGTAGTCGGGATAGGCGCCCACGAGAAGCTCGCAGTCGCCCATGGAACCCAGGAACTTAAGGCACTCGTCCTCGTCAAACGGGGCGTCGGCCTTAAACAGGAACTCGTTGCAGTAGCGGAACTCCGAGCCCTCCCAATCGTCGTTGGCCTCGATCTCAACGCGACCAAGGGCCGCGTCGCGGGCAGAGACAGCGGAATCAAACGTGGCGGAGAAATCCTCGACAACGGTGCTGCGGCCAAGTGCTGCAGCCACAAAGTTCTCAAGGAAGATGGCGAAGCCAAAGGCGCCGGAGTCGACCACGCCGTTCTCCTTCAGAACGGGCAGCAGGTCGGGCGTGCGGGCGACGGACTGGTACGCCTCGACGACGATAGCATCGAGCGCATCCTCGGCCGAGAACTTCTTCTTCTCGCACTCATCGGCCTTGGTCGAGACATCGCGCAGGACCGTGAGGATCGTGCCCTCGATGGGCTTGCGGACAGCCTGGAAGGCAACCTTGACGGCACGACGGAAGGCGAAGGCAATGTTGGCGGACGTAATAGGCTCGTCGGCAGAGACAAGACCCTCGGCCACGCCGCGCAGAATCTGCGAGGTGATGACTCCGGAGTTACCGCGGGCACCCATCAGGGAGCCGTGGGTGATGGCGCCGGCGATGGCCTCCATATCGGCATCGGCGGGAAGGGCGGAAAGCTCCTTGGTCACCGAGGCGAGCGTGAGCGACATGTTGGTGCCGGTGTCGCCGTCGGGTACGGGGAAGACGTTGAGCTTGTTGATCTCCTCGGCCTTGTCGGAAACGGCAGCCGCAGCGATCGGAAAACAGGTGCGAATGGTCTTTGCAATCATGGGTATTTGAATCTCCGTTTTCGGATGCTAGTTCAGACGGCTCTTGAGCGCGTCGATATGGATGCCGATCTTAAGGCTGGCGGGATCGATCTGGGCGATCTCCTGCAGGGTAAAGGCAACGGAGCTCGAAAGATTGTGGCAGACGGACTTCATGTTGACGCCGTTCTCGAGCACGACGTGAAGATCGACCGTAAGGCCGTTCTCGTCGGCGGAGACAAGCACGCCCTTGCGGAGGCGCTGACCGGCAAGCAGGCGCACGCTCTCGGCGCCCTGGAGCTGTTCGGCCATACCGACGACGCCATAGCACGTCATCGCGGCATAACCGGCAATATCGGCAATAACGTCGTTCGAGACGCTCAGGCTGCCGTTAATGGTCTCAGACACAAGAATCTCCTTATCTGGTGCTCGCGGCACCATCTCGTGGGAGCAATCATTGGAATATTCTACAACGACCGCGCCATGTTGAGGTGGCGGGCCTCGGGATTACATCCTCGACACGAAATGTTGATACGGTAACGTTCGCGAACAGCGATCGCGGCATGAAAAAACCCGCCGCATAAGCGACGGGTTTTACAACCTGGCTCCCCGGGTAGGACTCGAACCTACAACAGCGCGGTTAACAGCCGCGTGCTCTACCATTGAGCTACCGAGGAATAGGTGCGTGCTCTCAAGCAACGAAGTTTATTATACGGACGAATCAGCTCAGGGCAAGAACTTTTTTAAGAAATTTTCCGACCTAGTCATTGGGGACGTTCTTAAACGACCAGTCATTCAAGAACGTCCCCAACGACCACATGAAAGCGCCCTCAAGCGGATGTGCTTGAGGGCGGCTCTTGCTTGACTAGCTTTCGATATAGTCCTTGAGCTTGCTCGAGCGGCTCGGGTGGCGAAGCTTGGCCAGAGTCTTGGACTCGATCTGGCGGATGCGCTCGCGCGTGACGCCAAACTCGCGGCCGACCTCCTCGAGCGTACGGGGATGTCCGTCGACAAGGCCAAAGCGCAGCTCGATAACCTTGCGCTCACGATCGGCAAGCGAATCGAGCACCTGGGTGAGCTGCTCCTGCAGCATGGAGAAGCTGGCCGCATCGGGCGGAACGATAGCCTGGGAGTCCTCGATGAAATCGCCCAGCTGGGAATCCTCTTCCTCGCCGATGGGGGTCTCGAGCGACACGGGCTCCTGCGAGATCTTCTGGATCTCGCGAACGCGGTCGGCGCTCATGTCCATCTCGGCACCGATCTCCTCGGGGGTCGGGTCGCGACCCAGGTCCTGAAGGAGCTGGCGCTGCACACGGACGAGCTTGTTGATGGTCTCGACCATGTGCACGGGAATACGGATGGTACGGGCCTGGTCGGCGATAGCGCGCGTAATGGCCTGACGGATCCACCACGTGGCGTACGTGGAGAACTTAAAGCCCTTCTGGTAGTCGAACTTCTCGACGGCGCGGATCAGACCGAGGTTGCCCTCCTGAATAAGGTCCAGGAACAGCATGCCGCGACCGACATAGCGCTTGGCGATGGAGACGACCAGACGCAGGTTTGCGCTGATGAGTGCCTGCTTGGCTTCGAGACCCACGTTCTCAATGCGCGTAAGACGACGCATTTCGGCACGCGTGAGCTCGAGCTCGCCTGCCTCGGCAGCCTCGAGCTTCTCGGTGGCCTCAAGACCGGCCTCAATCTTCATGGCCAGATCGACCTCTTCGGAGGCGGTCAGCAGGTCGACCTTGCCGATCTCCTTGAGGTACATACGGACCGGGTCGCCGGTCAGCATCACCGTGGAGGCATCGATGCCGCGCACGCGGGAGCGTGAACGGGACGTGCGCACGGTGCGCTTCTTCTTGCTCTTGGAAGAACCCATCTCGGCGTCGGCCTGACGGGCCATCTTGAGCTCATGATCGTCGAGCGAGCCGGAATCGTGCTCGTCGTCGTCGAAATCGTCGGTATCGGTATCGTTATCGTCATCGTCGACGTCCATGGGGGCGTCGTCGTTACCGCTCGCGGAGATAATCTGGATGCCGCTGTTGCGCAGCGCGGAATACACCGCGGTGAGCTGCTCGTCAGAAACATCGATATCCTTCAGGGCGACCTGAATCTCGTCCTCGGTTACCGAAGTCCTGTTTGAGCCGTTGCCCATGAGCTTTGCAACGTAGGATTCCAGCCCAGTACCCGTGCTCTCAGTCTTTTTTGGCACAGATTCTCCCTTCATAGTCCACAGGACTCAATACTTTAGCACACACATTGACGTCTATACCCAAAAAAAGGGCTGGATATAGGCGAGAATACGCTGGTTGACCACAACATCTAGGCCTGTTCTGTGCCTGCGGCCTCCAGACCGATCAAACGGAACGGGTCCGCCACGCCGCCGATCGACTTTTGCAGTTCGCGCTGACGCTGCGAGTCCTGCGCGGCCTGCACGGTCAGCGCACGACGGGCCTCATCATCGAGCGAACGGTCCTGGCGCAGCTTGGCCTGTGCGGCACGCATGCGGCGCTTGATGGTGTAGAGCTCGAGCGTATCGAGCATGAACACGATGTTCGTCTCGGTGGGGTGCTTGCTCGTCGCCGAGATGCGCCCGGCACTCACAAGCGTTGCCGCCTCGGGACACACTGAGCGCGCCGCATCCATGCAGGCTGCAGGATCGGTTCCCGGCGGCGTTGCCAGAACGGCCCATGCGATGGACTCGTGACGTGGGTCAACCCACTCGATGGAGCAGATGCGGTCGGCATACGTGCGGAACAGGTCGGGGTAGCTCGTGAGCATCGTCAACAGCTCGCGCTCCCCAGCCAAGGACTTGCGTTCAAGATCGGTAAGAACCATCGGCGTCGCCGCAGCCGGTGCGCCCGAACCGTCAGCCGCAGGCACAGCGCCCATGCCATCAGGCACATCGATCGGCGGCAAGTCGTCAACGACCTCCACTGGTGCAGCGCCATAGGCATCGAGCGGGACGTAGTCGTACGGTTCTTCCTCGACCGGCGCCGCTACGGCCGGAGTCGCGCCCGATGCCCAAGCACCACGACCGGCATCGCGAGAACCCGACGCCCGACCGCCCGCGCTACCGGACCGCTCAGCCTGTGCCCGCTGGCGCTCATAGTTCTGCTCACGACGTCGTTCCGTATCCTCGCGCTTGGCGACATCGCGAAACACGCGGCCCGAGCTCGCACGCACGGTCTCCAGATCCAAACCCAACAGGTCGGCAATCTGGATAAAGTACGTGTCGATCATATAGCTATCGCGCAGCGGATAGATGAGCGTCAGCGCATCCTCGAGCGCCTTGGCACGACCGCCCGGCGTGGTAATGTCGCTCGACTCCTGCAGCGAACGGTAGACAAAGTCCATGAGCGGCTCGGCCGCGTCGATGCGCGCCTGCAGCTCCTCTCCGCCGTGCGCCGTGATGAACTCCATGGGATCGTTGCCGTCGGGCAGCACCACGCAGCGCAGGTCCATCGAATCCTGCTCGATAAACTGAATCGCGCGGCGCGCGGCCTTTTGACCGGCGGCGTCACCATCGAACATATACACGATGCGCTTGGCAAAGCGGGTGAGCGTTTTGACGTGATGCTCCGTGAGCGCGGTGCCCAGCGTAGCGACAACGTTTTTAATCCCCGCCTCCCAACAGGCGATGCAGTCGGTATAGCCCTCCACCACAATGGCGGTATCCTGCGCGACGATAAACTCCTTGGCCCAATTAAAACCGTAGAGGTTTCGCTTTTTATGAAATACGCTCGTCTCGGCGGTATTGAGGTACTTGGGTTGGCCGTCGCCCATAATGCGACCGCCAAAGGCAATATTGTGGCCCTGCTCGTCAAAGATGGGAAACATCACGCGGTCGTAAAAGCGGTCGGCGAGCTGTCCGCGCCCACGGCTCACGGCCACGTTGGCATCGATCATCTCCTGCGGGGTAAAGCCCGCCTGGGACAGGTGCGACACCAGCGCGTTGCGACCCGGCGCAAAGCCCAGGCAGTAGCGGCGGCAGACGTCGCCACCCATGCCGCGGCTGGCAAAGTACTCGCGTGGACGGCCGTCCTTACCGCGCATAAGCATGATGTGGTAGAACTGGGCGGTCTCGGCGCACAGATCGTAGATTCGGGCACGCTTGGTGCCGCGCTCGCGGCGATCTCCGGTGTCGTGCAGCTCAATACCCGCGCGATCGGCCAAATAACGGATTGACTCGGGAAAGCTCAGGTTCTCGCGCTTCATGATATAGGTGAAGACGTCGCCACCCTCGCCGCAGCCAAAGCAATGCCACACCTGCGTGGCGGGGATAATGTGGAAGGACGGCGTCTTTTCGCCATGAAAGGGGCAGCAACCCCAAAACTCATGACCGCGAGGCTTGAGCTCAACCGTTTCCTGCACGATGGCGACTAAGTCGGACGCAGCGCGTACCTGGTCTTTTTCCTCATCGCTAATCACGGATGCTCACCCCCTGCTCACCCAAGTTGTGACGAATGTCCTCGATATTGCCCTCGACGGTCGCGATCAACTCATCCAGCGAATCGAACACACGCGAGGGACGCAGCCAGCGCATAAACGCCAGCGAAACGGAAGCGCCGTACAGGTCGCCCGTATAACCAATTAAATTAGCCTCGAGATGCGCAGATGCCGCATCGTCAGCATACGTTGGCGGCAGGCCGACGTTCACAGCAGCGGGCCACGCGGTGTCATCGACCAGCACCAGACCCTCATACACGCCATCGGCTGGCACCTGAATGCCGTCGGGAACCTGCAAGTTTGCCGTGGGAAAGCCCATGCCAGAACCCTCGTGACGGCCGCGAATAACACCGCCACGCACCATATACGGACGGCCGAGTAACTCAGCAGCAAGCTCCACATGGCCCTGTCCCAGCTCATGACGGATACGGGTGGCGCAAATGGCCTCACCGCCCTCGCAAAGCAAGTCGTGACCATACACGTCAACGCCGCGTTCGGCACCCCAGGCGCGCATCTCGGCAACACCAGATGCGCCACCGCGACCCAGCCTAAAGTCGCTACCAACGCGAATCGAGCGAATGTCAACCAGACGCGACACCAGCGAGAGAAAATCAACATGGTCAAGCGCCGCAACCTCAGGCGTAAAGGGAACGGCCACCACCGCATCGACCCCGGTCTGAGCCAGGGCATGCAGACGGTCGGCCGTCGTCATCAATTTTTGAGCTGGCGAAGGGCTCACCACGACGTCCGGGTCGGGATCGAAGGTAACCACGACCGCCTTACAGCCATGGGCACGGGCATCACGGACAAGCGATTCAATGAGTTCCTGGTGTCCACGGTGAACGCCGTCGAACACGCCGATGGCAATCGATGCGGCACCCAAGTGCTCACACTCATCAAACGCATCGGCAGTAACGATGCGAGCCTCGTCCGACTCGCCCGCAAAAAAGACACGCGCGAGCTCGCGAGCGGACAACATCATCGAACACCGCCGATTGCCTGCGGAAACACGTGCTCCATGACAAAGCGGCCACCCTCAATGCGGGCGAGCGCCTTGAGTCCCCCATCGAGTACCAACGCAAACGGCGCCTTCGAGGCATCGAAGCCCGCAAGCGCACGCCCAACGGGAATGCGACGGCCGCAGAGGAGGTCGTCGGCAAGATTGCCCGGCAAGTCAACACGCGTGGCGCCCAGGGCTGCAATGGGATCCAGAGCAAAGCTAGCCGCGGACTCGGGAGAAAGCTCCTCCACCGCATGACAGGCGCCAATGGAAACAACACCGGAGGCCGTGCGGCGCAGCGCGGAAATGTGCGCGGCGCTCTCGCAGGCGCGGCCCAGGTCGCGAGCGAGCGCACGGATATAGGTGCCCTTGCTCACCGAGAACGCCACGGTCCACACGCACGTATCACCCTCGCCGCCCACGGCGATCAGGTCGGCGGCATAGACCTCGACGGGGCGCGGAGGTAGGTCCACCGCATTGCCCTCACGAGCAGACTTGTAGGCGCGAACGCCATTAACCGAGATAGCCGAAAAAGCCGGCGGCACCTGCATCTGCGGGCCCAGCATGGCGGCTAAGCGCTCACGGGCATAGGCAGGATCGCGGAGCTCGTTGGCAACAGCCACCGTGCGGACGGCCTCGCCCTCCGCATCATCGGTATTGGTCTCGGCACCAAACGAGATGTCGGCGACGTAGCTTTTGGTATCGAGCGTGAGCATGCCCAGCAGACGGGTGGCCTGACCCACGCCCACCACCATGACACCCGATGCCATGGGGTCGAGCGTGCCGGCATGGCCGACGCGCCGCTCATGGAGGGCGCGTCGGCATTGCGAGACCACATCGTGGGACGTGCAGCCCACCGGCTTATCGACGGCGAGCAGCATATTCAGTTGAGAAGGCGTACGACGAGCCATGTACCATCCAAAAAGTTAAAGCTCGACGGTCACCGAAGCGGGATCCTCCCCTACCAGCTCGGCCAGCATGGGTAGTGCCACGGTGAGCGTCTCGAGAATCGTTCCGTTGTTGGAGAAACCGGCGGCAGCGGAATGCCCGCCTCCGCCAAAAGCAGCAGCGATCTCGGACACGTTGAGGTCGCCCTTGGAGCGCAGGTTGCCGCGCACCTTGGTATCGCCCTCAATGCCCTTCAGGAACAGGCAGACCTCCACGCCCATCACCGAGCGCACCACGTCAACCAGGCCGTCGCACTCATCCGAGGTGACACCGCAAGCCTCAAGGTCACTCTGGTACGCGTAGCTATACGCCACGCGCCCGTGGGCCACCGTCTTGATGCGGCCCATAACGATGGACTTGAGGTGCAAAAACTCAACGCGCATGCTCTGATATACCTCGAGTGCCACACGCGCCGGATCGGCACCGTGAGCAACCAGTCGCGAGGCCGCATGGAACGCAGCAGCATCGGCGTTTTGGTACTGAAAACGACCGGTGTCGGTCACCAAGCCGCACAGCAAGCAAGTCGCGACGCCATCACGGGCGACAATGCCACAATTGTCCAAGAAGCGGTCGATGATCATAGCGCAGGCTGCAGCTTCAACGCGCCTCAGGCTGAGCTCGGCAAACTCCTCGCGCGCCGGATGGTGATCGAAGCACACCACATGCTTGGAGCGGCGAAGCACCTCGGCGGAATTATTGAGGCGCTCGACGACCGGCACATCCACCGAGATGAACAGGTCTGGATTGCCGGTGTACGTAGATGCCGACACCAGACGGTCGGCACCCTCCATAAAGCGGTAGATGCGCGGAACCGGGTCATCGTCTGCCAGCAGCAGGGCAATGTCCTTATTGGGGAAAAACTTCATGAGCGAGAGGCCCAGACCCAACACGGAGCCCAGGGCGTCACCATCGGGAGAAGTGTGTCCCGAAATCGCAATGGAGGACGCACCCTCGATGAGCTCGAGGATGCGTCGCTGAATATCTGCAGACTCGCACGAGGCGAGGTCGGCGGAATTAGTCATCTAAAGCTGCCTCCTGGGCGGCATCCGCTATCGGATAGCCGTCCTCGTCCTTTTCGATCGCAAGCGTGGCGGGAACGTTTTCCAGCGCACGCGTGATGCGCTCGGCTTCATCGGTCGAGCGATCGATGCGAAAATCGAGTTCGGGCGTGACACGCCAATCGAGCGAGCGAGCCAACAGGCTGCGAATACGGCCCTTGGCGCTTGCGAGCGCATCCATGACCTCGTCGTAGCGGCTCGCATCGCACGACACGTACACACGCGCGAACGAACGGTCCACCGCGACCTCGACCGCGGTCAAAGTAACCAGGTCGAGACGCGGATCGGAAACCTCAAAGAGCAGGATATAACCGAGCTTCTCGCGAAGCTGCTCGCCCAGACGGCGGGTTGCCTGCGTTTGCTTCATAGCGCTACCCCCTACTCGGTACGGGCAACCTGGTCGATGCGGTAACCCTCGATCTGGTCGCCGGGCTTGATGTCCTGGAAGTTCTCCAGGCCAATGCCGCCCTCGGAACCGCTCTTGAGGCTCTTGGCCTCGTCCTTGTAGTGGCGCATCGAGGCGATCTTGCCGTTGAAGACCACGATACCGTCGCGCACCAGACGCACGGAATCGGTCGCGGCGATCTCGCCCTCCTCGACGCGGACACCGGCGGCGATACCGACTTTGGGCACCTTGAAGGTGTCCAGGACGGTCGCGGTACCCGTGGCGACCTCGACCTCGGTGGGCTTGAGCATGCCGATACGGGCGGCGTCGAGCTCCTCGAGGCACTTGTAGATAACGTCGTAGCAACGGATCTCGACGCCCTCGCGCTCGGCAGCGGAGCGGGCCTTACCGTCGGGACGGACGCCAAAGCCGATGATGATGGCGTTGGAGGCGTCGGCCAGGACGACGTCGGTCTCGTTGATGGCGCCGACAGCGGAGTGGATCGTGTTGATGCGAACCTCGGACTGATCCATCTTGTCGAGCGAGTCCTGAAGAGCCTCGATGGAACCCTGGACGTCTGCCTTGATGATCAGGTTGAGCTCCTTGACCTCGGCGTCGGCAATGGTCTCGAAGAGGTTCTCGAGCGTGACGTGCTTGACGCGGCTCTGCTCCTCGATACGGGCCTTCAGCGAACGCTCGTCGGCCAGGGCACGAGCCTCGCGCTCGTCCTCGAACACGCGGAACTCGTCACCGGCGTTGGGCACGGACTGCAGGCCCAGGATCTCGACGGCGTCGGAGGGACCAGCCTCGGTGACGGCGCGGCCCTTGGGGTCGAGCATGGCGCGGACGCGGCCGTAGGTAAGGCCGGCGACCAGCGTATCGCCCACGTGCAGGGTACCGCGGGTCACGAGCACGGTAGCAACCGAGCCGCGGCCCTTGTCGAGCTTGGCCTCGAGGACGTTGCCGGAGGCAAAGGTGTCCGGGTTGGCCTTGAGCTCGAGCACGTCGGCCTGGAGCAGCACGGTCTCCAGAAGTTCGTCGATACCGATCTTCTGCTTAGCCGAGATGTTGACGAACATGTTCTGTCCGCCCCACTCCTCGGGGATGACTCCGTACTCGGTGAGCTCCTGACGCACACGGTCGGGGTTGGCGCCCGGCTTATCGATCTTGTTGACGGCGACGACGATGGGTACGCCGGCGGCCTTGGCGTGGTTGATCGACTCGACGGTCTGGGGCATGACGCCGTCGTCGGCAGCCACGATCAGAATGACGATGTCGGTCACCTTGGCGCCACGGGCACGCATAGCCGTAAAGGTGGCGTGGCCCGGGGTATCGATGAAGGTGATCTTGCGGTCGTTGATCATGACCTGCGAAGCGCCGATGGCCTGCGTAATGCCGCCCGCCTCGCCGGCAGCAACGCCGGTGTGACGGATGGCGTCGAGCAGCGACGTCTTGCCGTGGTCGACGTGGCCCATGACGGTGACGACCGGGGCGCGCGGCTTGAGGTCGGCGGGATCGTCATAGAACGAGAAGGTGTTCTCCTCCTCGGGGGTGATGATCTTGATCTGACGACCCAGGTCGTCGGCGACGAGCTCGACGAGGTCGTCGGACATGGACTGCGTCATGGTGAGCGGCGTACCCAGCAGGAACAGGCGCTTGATGATGTCGTTGGCCGGAACGTCAAGCGCCTCGGCAAGCTCCTGGACGGTAACGCCCTGGGAGACCTTGATGGCGTCGAGGTCCTCGGGATTCACGCCCTGGGCCAGCGCCTCCTCTATCTTGCGCTCCTCCTGAGCCTTGGCAGCCTCGCGCTCGCGCTTCTCCTTGCGCTTCTTGCGGCGACCGGTGGACTCGCGAGAGGCCTCCTCGACGGCAGCACGAGCCTCCTCGAGCACCTTCTCGCGGCTGTACTCCTCGGCCTCGCGAGCCATGCGGCTGTAGTGGTCCTCTTCGTTGTTGTGACCGCCCTTGCGCTTCTTGCCCTTGCCCTGCTTGTCGGGGTTGGGGAAGTCCATGCCGGCAGCGACGTTGTTGCTGGCGTTGGTGCGATGGCTGTGCGGACGGCTCTCGGAGGCGTTGCGCTCGGAGTTGTTGTCGGAAGCGTTGCGATCGTTACGACGGCCACCGCGGCGGTCGTTGTTGCCGCCACGACGGTTACCGCGCTCGGCGGCGCGCTCGGCCTTGGCCTTGTCCTCGGCGTCCTTCTTCTCCTTGAGCACGGTCTCCTGTGCGGCGATCTGGTCGAGCAGCGAACGGAAACGCGAACCGGAGTCGGAAGCGGGAACGGCGCGGCGCTGGGCCTCGCGGGCAGCCTCCTCCTTCTCGCGGGCAAGGCGCTCCTGCTCGGCCTTCTTCTTGGCCTCGGCCTCGGCGCGGGCAGCCTCCTCGGCAGCCTGGGCTGCGGCAAACTGGCGACGCTCCTCCTCGCGGGCCTTCTCGGCGGCGATGCGCTCGCGCTCGGCCTCGGCGGCGCGAGCGGCCTCCTCGGCGGCAGCTGCCTGCTCCTCGGCCTGCTTAGCGGCCTCGACTTCCTGGGCGCGGGCCTCGATCACCGAGGCGAGCTGCTTGCGGACCATGGCGACATAGGCGTCCTCCAAGGTGGAGGAAGCGGACTTAGCGGGAATCTTCATATCGGCAAGATGACCCATCAGTTCCTTGGAGGTCATGCCGAACTCTTTGGCCAGGGTGGACACACGGACTTTTGCCATATGACTTCACCTACCCTTTCTGGCACCTTGGGTGCCTAGAGACTGAACGAGCGTGGGAGACGCGCCGGGACCCGCCCGGCGCGACCGCGCGCTAGATCAGGTCCTCCGCATCATCGAAGGCGTCGGTGTCGTGGACACCGCAGAAACGGGAGCCGGGACGAGCCTGGTTGCGGCACTGGATGCCGTCCTCGGACACGTACTCGCAGCGGCGGACGTCCTCGTCCTCCTCGTCACCGATCAGGTCGGCGGCGGGCTCCTCGTGAACGGGAACGTTCTTGAGGATATCGGCGGCAAGCGTCTCGGACTTGATGTCGATGTGCCAGCCGGTCAGGCGCGCGGCGAGGCGGGCGTTCTGGCCCTCCTTGCCGATGGCGAGGGACAGCTGGTCGTCGGGCACGATGACGCCGGCGTAGGCCTTCTCCTCGTCGATGAGGACGCGGGTGACCTTAGCGGGCGACAGGGCGTTGGCGACGTAGACGGCAGGATCGGCATCCCACAGGATGACGTCGACGCGCTCGCCACGGAGCTCGCCCACGACAGCGCGAACACGGCTGCCCTTTGGACCGACGCAGGCGCCCACGGGATCCAGACGATCGTCAAGCGAGTGGACGGCGACCTTGGAGCGCTGGCCGGGCTCGCGGGCGATCGACTTGATCTGGACGGTGCCCTCATAGATCTCGGGCACCTCCTGCTCAAACAGACGACGCATGAGCTCGGGGTGGGTACGGGAGATGACAATCGGCGGACGGCTGTGCTCGCCACGAACCGGCTGCAGGTTGGAGTTGGGGTCGCGAACGTCGATGATCACGGCCTTGATGTGCTGATTGTGCAGGTAGCGCTCGCCCATCGGACGCTCATTGCGCTCGTTCTCGTAACGACGCTGATCGAAGTGCGGAAGCTCGGCCTCGACGCCCTCGCGGATCTTGACGATCGTGAAGTCGGGCGTGGACTGCAGCACGGTGCCGCTGATGAGGTCACCGATGCGGCCGGAAAACTCCTCGTAGATCTGCTCTCGGGCGGAGTTGCGCACGATGGCGTTGATCTCGGCCTTGGCGTGCTGGGCGGCGATGCGGCTCGTGTTCTTGGGGGTGACGTCGATCTCCTCGAACTCGGTGAAGTTGCCCTCCTCGTCCATGGAATCGTCGATCGGCTCCAGGCGGTAGACGTAGATCTTGCCGGTGGTGCGGTCGATGGTCACCTTGGCGCCCCACTCAAGATGCAGGATCTCGGCATAGCTCTTGGCGAGCGACTGCTCCAGGCGGTCGATCAAGTAGAGCTGGTCGATGTGCTTCTCCTGGCAAAGCTCCATCAGGGCGGACATCATGTCGGATGCTGCCATCTTACTTTCCTTCCTTCGCGGGCTTGAAGTCGTAGGTGGGCTTCAACTTGCACTTTTTAACATCAGAAAAATCGAGGGTAACGGACTCGCCGTCCTCGAGCTCGAGGGTCACGTTCGTCTCGGTGGCGGCGGCAATCTTGCCGGCGTACTTGCGACGGCCCTCGGTGGCGGTGGAGGTGAGCTCGCAGTTTTCGCCCACAAAGCGGGCAAAGTCACTCGGGCGGCGCAGCGGGCGCGCCATACCCGGGCTCGACACCTCGAGCGTATAGCTCGAGGAGATGGGGTCGAGCCCCTCAATCACATCGCCGACCCACTTGGTGTTGGCCGTGACGTCGTTGAGCGACAGGCTCTGACCCTCGGCACCCTCGATACGCACGCGCACGCAGGGGGCCTTGGTGGCACCCACGAGCTCGACGTCGACGATGTCGACATCGTGCTGGGGAGCGACGGCCTCGAGCGCGTCGATGATCGCCTGCTCGGTCTTGGTCTTGACCATTGCGGCACCTCCATCCATACAAAAAAGAAGCGGGGCCGAAACCCCACTTCTTTCAATTACAACTTCATTTGCAAGCAAACTATACCAATAGCTGCGGAAACGTGCAAGCACAGTACGAATCTGCAGGTCAGCGTGCGCACAGCTTCTCCACAAGAATAGGACAATTGGTCGAGGAACCCCATGCGGCGCACCCTCAACAGCCCCAAAACGGGCCATGCGTCCCATTCCACAGGCCCGTTCGGACCCCAAGGGCATTCCTCCCCGAGCCCCTATCGATCAGACTTACGCTAAGGGGCATTCTGCAACAAGCCAGCCAGCAAGTCGCGCAACGACGAACCTTTCCAAATCCTCTACGGCAAGGAGGCACCCATGAAACGTCTAGGCACCCCCTGCATAACTGCACTCGCCATTGCAACGTGCTCGTTGGCCCTCTTGGGCTGCGGCAACACGAATGGCAAAACCGGAACATGCGAACCGAACCCTGGCAGCACCAAAGCCATCGAGAAAACGACGCCATCGGAGAGCTTCGACAAAATAAACGAAGACATCGTCGATCCCCAGGGCCTGGGCTCCGACCCCCAAGAACAGTTCCCCATCGACCTGGAGGCGGACGAGAACGTCCATGTTACCTGCGCGGGCAAGGACACCGACGGCTACGGGGACGCTGTGCTCGTCTTTACGGTGTCCAACAACACCGGTGTCGACATGATGTTTGGCGATGTGGACTCCTATGCCTACGTCAACGGTAAGGTCCGCGACGTGCGCATGCGCCAGCAGGTCGCAGCGGGCGAGGAAACGCGCGCCATGCTCACCTTTGTGGGCACCTTCGACGATCCGGACTTTGATGTGAACAACGACCTCAACGACATCTACCTCAACATTTGGATGTTCGAAGAGGCAACGGGCAACGTTTACTTTAGGGACCTGGTACACATCCCATAGAAGACGGTGCGACGCACTGACCAGGCAGGACATACAACACAAAACGAGGGACGACCCAACCGGACCGTCCCTCGTTTATTGCATGTCAGCTTTACTCGCAGTGCTTACTTGACCACCAGGTTGACCAGCTTGCCAGGCACGCAGATGGCCTTGACGACCGTCTTGCCCTCAAGCCACTTGGCAACGGCCTTCTCGGCGGCAGCCTGCATGTCCTCATTGGAGGCATCGCGGGCAACGTCAACACGACCGCGGACCTTACCGAGCACCTGAACCACAATCTGCACCGTGTCCTCAACGGACTCGGCCAGGTCGAACTCGGGCCAGGCAGCGGTGTAGGCGTTGCCATCGCAGCCGAGGGCCTCGTGCCACAGCTCGTCGGCCCAGAACGGGCAGATGGGGGCAAGGACGCTCACGATATCCTTAGCCACGCCGTAGCACAGCGCCTTGTCGCGGGCGGTACCCTCGGTGGCGTTGAGGTAGGCGCTCGCCGCGTTGACGAGCTCCATGACGGCCGAGATGGCGGTGTTGAACTGGCCGCGGTCGAAGTCCTCGGTGCACTTGGCGATGGTGCGGTGACGCTCGCGATAGAGCTTCATCGCAACCTCGTCGAGCGCGGACTTGTCGAAGACCACGTTGGCGTCGCCGGACTGGACGAGCTGCCAAACGATACGCCAGGCGCGCTTGATGAAGCGGTTGGCGCCCTCAACGGCCTTGGGATCCCAGTCGAAGTCCTTCTCGGGCGGGGCGATAAACAAGATCGCCAGACGCATGGTGTCGGCGCCGTAAGGTTCGATGACCGAGCTCGGGGGCACCACATTGCCCTTGGACTTGGACATGGTGTCGCCGTTCTCGTCCTTGACCATGCCCTGGCACAGCAGGTTGGTGAAGGGCTCGTCAACGCTCAGCAGGCCCAGGTCGCGCAGTGCCTTGGTAAAGAAGCGGCTGTAGAGCAGGTGCAAAATAGCGTGCTCGATGCCGCCGATGTAGTTATCGACGGGCATCCAACGGTCTGCCGCCTCGCGGGAGAAGGGCAGCTCGGTGTTGTGCGGGTCGGTATAGCGCAGGTAATACCAGCTGGAGCAGGTAAAGGTATCCATGGTATCGGTCTCGCGCTTGGCCGGGCGACCGCAGACCGGGCAGGTGGTCTCGTAGAAGTCCTTGCACTCGGCAAGGGTTTCGCCGGCACCCAGGTCCAGGTTCTCGGGCAGCGTCACCGGCAGCTGATCCTCGGGCACGGGCACGATACCGCAGTGCTCGCAGTGGATGGCCGGGATGGGGTTGCCCCAATAGCGCTGACGGGAAATGAGCCAGTCGCGCAGACGGAACTCGACCTTGCGACGACCGCAGCCCATGGCCTCGAGGTCGGCCACGATCGCAGCCTCGCCCTCGGAGTGTTTGCCGCCGCGCATGCCGGTGTACTTGCCGGACTGGACGAGCGTGCCCTCGGCAGCGTGAGCGCAATCCCAGTCGACGGTCTCGGCATGGAAGGTATCGATGGTCTCACCGCTGGCCTCGACGGCAGCGCGATCGTCATCGTCCAGGATGATCGGCACGATCGGCAGGTCGTACTTGCGGGCAAACTCAAAGTCGCGCTGGTCGCCGCAGGGAACAGCCATGACGGCGCCGGTGCCGTAGTCGGCAACGACATAATCGGCAACCCACACGGGGACCTTCTCGCCGTTGACGGGGTTTACCACATAGCGGCCCGTGAAGGCACCGTGCTTCTCGAGGGTGCCCTGGGCACGCTCGACGGCAGAAATATGCTTGGAGTCCTCGACGATCTTGGTGACGGCCTCCTCGTACTCCGTGCCCTCGACGAGCTCGTGCAGGCCGGCGTACTCGGGAGCCAGGACAAAGAAGGAGACGCCAAAAAGGGTATCGGCACGCGTAGTGAAGACGGTGATCTTGCCCTCATCGCCCTCAATGGGCTCGCCATCCTGGTCGCACAGGGTAAAGTCGACCTCGGCGCCCTCGGAGCGACCGATCCAGTTGGCCTGCATCTGCTTGACGCGCTCGGGCCAGCCGGGGAGCTTCTCCAGATCGTCGAGCAGCTCCTGAGAGTACTCGGTAATCTTGTAGTACCACTGCTCAAGGTCGCGCTTCTCGGGCTCGGTGCCGCAACGCCAGCACTTGCCCTCGGTCACCTGCTCGTTAGCCAGAACGGTCTTGCAGTTAGGGCACCAGTTGACCGGGTTCTTCTTGCGGTAGACCAGGCCCTTTTCCCACATCTTCTCAAAGATCCACTGACCCCAACGGTAGTAGTCGGGACTGCAGGTCTTGACCATGCGATCCAGATCGTAGGAGAAGCCCATACGCTTCATCGTGGCGAGCGCCTGGTCCATATTCTTATACGTCCAGGCGGCAGCCTGCGTATTGTGCTTAATAGCGGCGTTCTCGGCAGGCAGGCCAAAGGCGTCAAAGCCGATAGGGTGCAACACGTCGTAGCCGCGCATGCGGGCCTGACGGGCCATGGCATCGCCGATGGTATAGTTGCGCGCGTGGCCCATGTGCAGGTCGCCCGACGGATACGGGAACATCTCGAGCACATACTTTTTAGGCTTGCTGTCGTCGGTGTCGACGGCAAAGAGGTTGGAGTCCTCCCAGGCCTTCATCCACCGGGACTCAATGGCCTGCGCGTCGTAGGCAGGGATCTCGTCCTTATGATCTGTGCAATCGCACATATCAGCTCCTTTAATCTTAGCTGGGGTCGGTCGGCTTAGCTTTATTCGCTACTGCAGACAGTCCTGCGCAAGACGAAGAGCACATTAAGTGCTCTTCTTTGCGTGAGGAACTTGTAGCAAACAAAGCTAAGCCGACCGACCCTAAGGTTAACTTGACTGATGATAGCAAATACGACAAGCGAGATGCCTGCGACTTGCAGGCATCTCGCTTTATCTAAATAACGTGGTTGTGAATCAACCGCTAATTGTTACCCGCCCAAACATGATCGGGTTTTCCAAGTGCCGCAGATTGCCGTGAAAGAGGAGCGACGCGTACTTTGGTACGCGAGCGACGGTTTGAACGGCAAGGTGCGGTGCTTGGGAAAGCCGCTTATCGATAGGAAACGCTCTGCTGGGAATCCTTGACGACTACGTCGTGGGCGCCGCCTTCGACGATCGAGGTCGAGCTGACCAGCGTTAGGCGTGCCTTTTCCTGGAGCTCGGGGATCGAGAGGGCGCCGCAGTTGCACATCGTTGACTTGACCTTGTAGAGCGTGCCGCCCACGCCGTCCTTGAGGGAACCGGCGTAGGGAACGTAGGAGTCGACGCCCTCGACGAAGCTAAGCTTCGCGGCGCCGCCCAGGTCGTAGCGCTGCCAGTTGCGAGCACGCGCAGAACCCTCGCCCCAGTACTCCTTCATGTACTGACCGTTCACGTTGACGCGCTCGGTCGGGCTCTCATCAAAGCGGGCGAAGTAACGACCCAGCATCATAAAGTCTGCACCCATGGCTAGGGCGAGCGTCATGTGGTAGTCGTAGACGATACCGCCGTCGGAGCACACGGGCACGTAGACGCCGGTCTCCTCGTAGTACTCGTCGCGAGCGCGGCAGACATCGATCAGCGCGGTGGCCTGGCCACGGCCGATACCCTTGGTCTCACGGGTGATGCAGATGGAACCGCCGCCGATACCGACCTTGATGAAATCGGCACCACAGTCAGCCAGGAAGCGGAAGCCCTCGGCGTCGACGACGTTACCGGCACCGACCTTGACGTCCTCGCCGTAGTTGGCGCGGATCCACTCGATGGTGCGCTTCTGCCACTCGCTGAAGCCCTCGGAAGAGTCGATGCACAGGACATCGGCACCAGCCTCGATGAGCAGCGGCACGCGCTCGGCATAGTCGCGGGTGTTGATACCGGCGCCGACCATGTAGCGCTTGTCGTTATCGAGCAGCTCGTTGGGGTTAGTCTTGTGGCTGTCGTAGTCCTTGCGGAACACAATGCCCATGAGGTGATCGTTATCGTCGACGATGGGCAGGGCGTTGAGCTTGTTGTCCCAGATGACGTCGTTGGCAACCTTGAGGCTGATGTTCTTGTCGCCCACGATGAGCTGCTCACGCGGGGTCATGAACTCGGAGACCTTCGTCTGGTGGTCATCGCGACTGGGGCGATAGTCACGGCTGGTGACGATGCCCAGGAGCTTACCCTTGGGAGTGCCGTCATCAGTAACCGGCATGGTGGAGTGACCGGTCTTCTCCTTGAGCTCGATGACCTGCTCCATGGTCATGTCGGGGGTCAGCGTGGAATCGGACTGAACGAAACCGGCCTTGTGATCCTTGACGGCCTTGACCATGGCGGCCTCGGACTCGGCGCTCTGGGAACCGTAAATGAAGGACAGGCCACCCTCGGTAGCGAGCGCGACACCCATGTCGACGCCCGAGACGGACTGCATGATGGCGGAAACCATGGGGATGTTCAGGGTGATTGCCGGCTTCTCACCGCGCTTAAAGCGGGTCAGCGGCGTCTTAAGAGAGACGTTGTTGGGGATGCACTGCGAGGACGAGTAACCAGGGACCAGCAGATACTCCGAAAACGTGTGGGACTCACCGGGAAAGAACGTAGCCATGTTTCTCCTTTTTCCATGCGACCGGTCGGCTGCAGGCCTCGTAGGACCCAGCCCAACCTTGGGCGCCCAATACTGGGGAAGTATCTTAACGCACTTTGACTGCTACAATGCATGATTTAAGAAGAGCACACGAGGGTTTGACGCAGGCTTTGCGTTTGCCCAGCAAACACTTTAGCGGGGAGACGTGGAGCGTATGGAGTACAAGACGACGGCAAAGTTGGTCATTCAAGCGTGCGACAAGGATTTGCCGGGCGTGTTCGGCCACGGCTGCGTCTTGCTGCTGCAAGGTATCGCCCGCGAACACTCGCTCAACCGGGCCGCCAAAAGCATGGGCATGGCGTATTCCAAGGCCTGGCGCATCGTGAACGAGGCCGAAGGTCAGCTGGGCTGCAAACTCATCGAGCGCGACGGAGCCCGCGGATCCACCCTCACCCCCGCCGGCGAGCGAGCCATAGCGGTCTACGAGGAGCTGCAGGCCGACATCAACCAAGTAATTGCCGCAAAGGCCAACGACCTCATCGCCAGCATCAAAGAGTAGCTAATTTGGGACGGGGCCTTTTTAGCTGGTCGGTCACCATAGATGATTATTCTGGGACGGGGATTAAAAAATCATTGTGTACCTAATGATTTTTTAATCCCCGTCCCAGAATAATCATCGAAGGGCGTTGTCTAGGGTGGCCGCTACAACCAGGGGGTTGTCGGTGCCGGCGAAGAGGCGGATAGTGTTCCCCTGTTTGCCGCTTGGGGCTGAAAGGCGCGTCGTTGCGCCGCCGGCAAGCGATGTGCGAAACTCCCCGGGCAAAGCATCGAACAGCTCGCACGCACTACGCTCGATAAGATCAAATTCAACTGCCGGGCCAAAGCCGTGCTCGAGGATTCCCGTTGCAGCCGCATGGTCGGGATGCGAGCTCAGCCCGGGATAGCGCACGTTGCGCACCATCTCATTGGCGGCCAGATACTCGGCCAGCGCACGTGCGCGGTCGAAATGCGCCTGCATGCGGGCATCGAGCGTGTCCAGCCCGCGCTCCAGCACACCGGCCTCGTCAGCAGGCATATCAAGCTTGGCCAAGCCACAGCCCTCAAGCAGGGCATGCGCGCACTCAGCCGCGGCATCCACACGATGGCGCTTGAGCTGCGAGCGCGCGACCGATACGGCAACCAATTTGCGCGGAGCATCACCGGCACATACGCGATCGAGCGCCTCGAGCGACAGCGCAGCACCCAGCCGCAGCGGATTGCAGCCAAAAGCCGACGCCACGGTGTTATCCACAACCAGCAACGCGCGGGCCTCACGCGCCGCGCGGCCCAGAGCGCGAAGGTCGGGCACACGCAGACCAAACCCGCCGATGGAGTTGACGAACCACCACAGGTGCGGACCCTCGGCATCAAACGAAGCATCAAAGCCCTCGGACGCGGCGGCAAACGCCTCGGCGGACGGCGAGCCCACCAGCGCGACATCGCAGCCATCAAAGCCGCGCGCAAACGCATCTGCAAAGTCGTCCGCAAAGACAACCAGACGATCGCCGGGACACACATTCCCCAGCAGCGACAGCGCTGCCGGCACATGCGAGGCCGCAAGCAACCGCGCCTCACGCGCGCCGGCTCTCAAAGCCCAAGCCTCTTCTAGCTGTTGCACATCCACACGGCACCGTCCCCTCATAAACAAAAACCCACAATGCGGGTGTTCCCCGCATCGTGGGCAACGGCTGCAGTATAGCGCCGATATGCGACGAAACGCCTAGATGTTGAGCGTGTGATAGTTCACGCTCGCACCCGGAGCGACAACGGTCACGCCATAGGCCTCGGGATAGATGCGCGTCGAAAACACGAGCGCGCCATCGTTCACAAACACCTCGACCGACGAGACATCGCCAACAATGCGCACGTTACGAACCACGTCGACGGGCTCCCAGCGCACGGTACGACCGCAGCCGGCAGAAGCGCGGCCCTCATCGGTAAATCGCATCTCAAAGCGCGAGGGCAGTTCGCCCTCGGCGGGAACAAACGCCAGCTTCAGCTCGCCATCAACGGTTGCGGCAAACGCGCCATCGACACCGTCGGCAACAACGTCAAAGCAAGTATCGCCAGCAACCTCCAACGAGCCCTCCCCCACACGCACCGAGGCAAAATGGAGCTCGATCTCGCGCGCCGGCTGCTGCAGCACCACGCCGCCATCACCGGCCGTAAGCTCGCGCGGCACCGTCATGCAGTGCTGCCAGCCGCACGCCACGGTAGGCGCGTTGCCATAGGTCGGCTCATCGGGCATGCCCATCCAGCCGATCAGAATGTGGCGACCATCCTCGGACATGAACTCCTGCGGAGCATAGAAGTCAAAACCGGCGTCCCACAGGCGGAACTCGCCCAGCTCATAGGCACCGTCACCACCGGCAATGTCGCCCGTTACAGGCATGTAGCCAGCAGCGTATACGTTGCCGCGGTCCCAACGGCCGCCCTCGAGCCCCTGGGGAGAGAAAGACAGAAACTTTGCCGGTACACCGCCATCCGCCTCAAGCTCAAGGTATCCCGGGCACTCCCACATAAAGCCAAAGCGCTCGGACGTAGACACACGGCTCTCGAGCTCCCAACTCAGCATATCGGCCGAGCCATACACCAGGATCTCACCCACATCGCGCCCGGCACCCTCGCCGTGCATGGCGCAAAATCGACTATCGACATGCGGACCGTCCACGCGACGACGCGCGCCCAGCACCATGTGGTAACGTCCATCATCATCGCGCCACACCTTGGGGTCACGCACGTGGCAGGTCAAATCCTCGGGATAATCCTCGGACGCCAGCACCACGCGCTTTTGGCTGAACTCCCGACCGGCAAGGCCATCAACGCTCTCGACATAAACAGTATCGGCGCGGCGGCCGGTATTGACGTAGTCGTACGTCCCGTCCGAATCGGAAAGCTTAACGTTGCCCGTATAAAGTACGCGAATGCGACCGTCCTCGGCAAGCGCGGAGCCCGAATACACGCCATGGCAATCGAACGGCTCGTCGGGCAGCAATGGGGCGCCAACGTAGTCCCACGTCATAAGATCGCGGCTCGTCGCATGGCCCCAGGTCTTAACGCCGCCCTCGACATCAAACGGCGCATACTGAAAATAGGCATGGAACACGCCACCCGCCTGGCAGAGACCGTTGGGGTCGTTGAGCCAACCCGCCGGCGGCATAATATGGAAGTGCTGGCCATACACGCCATGACCGCACTCAGAGGCGGCAGCGTCAACAGCGGCAACCAACTTTGCAAGGTCGCGACCAAGTGCATTAGACATATCAAAGTCCTAACGGATCGAAAGTAACAAGGCACCAGAGATCGGCACCAGATACGGGAAACGCCCGCGAACATACGACCCGCGGGCATCTCCTCAATCAAAAGCTCTTAGACCTGCTCGGAAGCCTTGGGCTCGTCCTTGTACAGGACAAACGAGATAGCAAAGGAAACCAGCGCGGCGACCGCAAACATGATCGCGTACTGCACGGGCTGGGCCAGGCACAGCAGGATACCGAAGATACCGGTAACGCCCGTGCCGGAGGCAGCCAGCGAAGTGAGCGCGCAGACCAGGGCACCGCAACCGCCGCCGATGCAGCCGGCGATGAAGGGCTTAAAGAAGCGCAGGTTCACACCAAAGATGGCAGGCTCGGTAATGCCCATGAAGGCGGACAGGGCCGAAGGAAGCGCCAGGCCCTTGATCTTGGCATCGCGGGTCTTAAAGGCAACGGCGAGCGCGGCACCACCCTGAGCGATGTTGGCGGCACTGGCGATGGGTAGCCAATAGGTCACGCCATACTGAGCGAGCTGGCCCAGGTCGATGGCGGTGTACATCTGGTGGATACCGGTAACGACCGTGGGGGCATAGAACAGGCCGACGATAAAGGAACCGATGCCGAAGGGCAGGGTCAGAAGGGCCTGGATCAGACCGAGGATGGCGTTCTCGGCCCAGACAAAGATGGGGCCGACGGCAACAAGAGTCACGAGCACGGTCACGAACACCGAGACGAGCGGGGTCACAAAGAGGTCGAACATCTCGGGAACGATCTTGTGCAGGCGCTTCTCGAGGAAGGCCAGAATGGCGCAGGCGATGACGATGGGAATCACGTGGCCCTGATAACCGACCCACTCAAAGCTGTAGACGCCGGGGATGACGGTGACCATGGTCTGAACGCCCTCGGAGGCAACCGTGTAGGCGCTCTGCAGCGAGGAGTTGATGAATGCACCACCGACGACGGCGCCCAGGTACGGGTTGGCGCCAAAGGCCTTAGCCGCGGAGTAACCGATCAGGATCTGCAGAATGCCAAAGGACGTGCCCGAGACCAGGTCGGCAATCTTATAAATAAAGTTATTGGTGTCGAGCGCGATAAAGCCGTTGGAGGCCATAAAGTTGAGGGCGCTCATAATGCCCAGCAGCAGGCCCGAAGCCACGATGGCGGGGATGATGGGGACAAAGACGTCGCCGAGCACCTTAATGGCACGCATAAAGATGTTCTGCTGCTGCGCCGCTGCCTCCTTGACCTCGGCCTTGGTGGCAGCCTCGACGCCGCTAAGCGCAATGAACTCGTCGTAGACCTTGTTGACGGTGCCAGTGCCAAAAATAATCTGGAGCTGGCCTTGGGCCTCAAAGACGCCCTTGGCGCCGTCGATATTCTCGAGGGCCTCCTTGTCGACCTTGGCGTTATCGGCAATCACAAGGCGCAGACGCGTGGCGCAGTGTGCGGCCGAAACAACGTTGCCGGCGCCACCGATGTTGTCGAGCACCTCTTGGGCTGATTTGAGGTAGTCCATGACTTCCCTTTCCTCCAACGGGCGCATCTGCGCCCGGCCATCTTTGACACTTACACTGTAATCGTTTTCAGTTTCATATGTCTGTAATCGTTTTCATATAGCGGTAAACGGTAGGAATAGGCCGGCGAATGGTAGTTTTGCGGCAAATATGAGGGGTCGGAGGCACACAGAAATGCCCAAAGCCTAGACATTCATGAGCTGATGCCCAAGTTTGAGCGTCCGCAGGCCGCCCACCCCCTCCACGCCGTCAAGCGCGTCAAGCAACATATTGGTCGCCTCGACGCCACTGGTCAGGTAGCCATAGTGCACGGTGGGAATGCCACCCGTCAGCGCGCGCAAAAACGCGTTGTCGCCAAAACCGCTCACGCGGTGTATACCCTCGCCCATGCCGCGAACCTCATCGATAGCACGCAGCGCGCCCGCCGCCATGGTGTCGGTCGCGCAGGCGATAAACGAAACATCGGGAGCGGCAGAAAGCAGTTCACGCGCCGCACCATAGCCCGAGTCGAGCGTAAACGAGCCCAGACAAATCAAGGCGGCATCGAGCGGGTTACCCGCGGCGCGCAATCCGGCCTCAAAACCGCGACGGCGGTCATAACCGGCCGCGCGGTCCTCCTCGGTAACCCCGATGTAGGCGATCTTGCCGTCCACACGACCCGCAAGCGCCTGGCCCAGCTCAAAGGCAGCCTCATAATCGTCATGGTAGACGCAAGCCGCGCCCTCGACGTTTTGGCCGATCAGCACAATGGGCACACGGCACGACTCAATCGCGCGACGGTGCTCGTCGGTGATCATGGTTGCCACCAGCACAATGCCATCGACCGGGTGGTTTTGGAATAAATCGAGGTACTCGAGCTCGCGATCGGGGGCGTTATCGGTATTGGCAAGCAGCATCTGGTAGCCACGGCGACCGAGCACCTGGCCAATACCGGCGGTAATGCGGCTCACGGATTCCGAGTTAATCTTAGGTACGATGACGCCGATGAGCTTGGTGGAACCGGTGCGCAGCGCGCGAGCCTGGCTGGATCGCACGTATCCGGTCAGCTCGATTGCCTGCTTAATGCGCTCGGCCTTGTCCGCCGAGATATATCCCCCGTTGAGGTAGCGCGAGACGGCGGCGCTCGAAACGCCAGCCAGCTCGGCCACATCTTTCATCTTTACCACGAGCACCCCTGTCGTTGAAATCGCTTTCACCATGATACCCAACCCATGCCAGCAAATTGAGCAAATGAGACGGGCCCATGGATCATTTCAACCGCCCAGGTCGAGCAAACGTCAGCGAGCGGGCAGCTGCCGTGACGAGGTGCCGCGAAAGAGGAGCGAAGCGTACTTTATGTACGCGAGCGACGGTTTGAGCGGCAGATCGCCCGGCAGATGTCCGCGCAGCGTCGAGCGGTCCGGCGTTTGTTAAAACGCCGGAACATAGTTAGCCGTGGTACTCGCCGTTGTACTGGATGAGAGTCAGGTCTTCAACGCCGTCGAGCGCGCGAATGGCGTCAGCATAGGGCATATCCACACCATCCGAGAACACCTCGGCGGCCATTTCGACCTTGTCGCCGCGCATAGTCTTGGACTTAACGGTGAACTTGGTGCGCCCAAATGCACGCACGATATCGTCGCCGGTGGTCTGGCCCGTGTAGTGGATGACCATCATGTACACGCGCGCCTTGTCCTGGTGGCTCGCAAAGCCGGCGATCATCACCACGATCACCACCGCCGTGAGCGCCACGAGCGCATACATGCCGGCTCCCGCCGTAATGCCCGTGGTAATGGCCCAAAACAGATACAGCAGGTCGAGCGGGTCCTTGACCGCCGTACGGTAACGCACGATGGACAGAGCGCCGACCATACCGAGCGAGATGACCACGTTGGTCGAGATCGCGAGCGTGACCATGCAGGTGAGCACGCACATACCCACGAGCGTCACGGCAAAGCTACGCGAATACACCACGCCGGTAAAAAAGCGCTTGTACACGTAATAGATCAGGATGCCCATGGCGAGCGCCACGAGCAGCGAAAGGCCAATCTTGGCAGGGTCGACCTGGCCAAACGCCTCCAAGACGGAGTTCTTAAAAAAGTCCCTGGTGCTCATGGTCTAAATATCCCCTCGGTTCTCAAAATCCGATTCCCAGTAGTTAAATCCGCGCAGGTAGGCGGTCATTTCGTAACACAGGCAGTACTTGGAGACCGCTGTGAGTTCGGCCGCGCCCGGCGGCACCAAATCGCGCACCAGTTGCGGGCAAAACTCCGTAAACTTGACCTCCATCACCAGCTTGCCGGGCTCCAGCACAGGCAGCGCGGGCAAGGTAGCGTCAAAGATGTCAAAGCTACCCACCGCGGCACGCACGTTCATGTCAAACGTAATACGCACGGTGCCCTCGTCCATCACCCACGGCTCGCGCTCGTAGTCCACGATGGTCCGCGGGCGCATCATATTGCAGATGCACTCGATGTAGAACTCGCGGCAGAGTTGGTGCGGGCTCCTCAGCAAAAAGTCGTAGTCGCCAGCCAGGATCTGCTCAAACTCGCCGCGCGTAAGCGGCGCGTCCTCCTTGTAGATCCAGCTGCCGTACTTCTTTTTGCGCTCGAGCTTAATCACCTTGTCGCTGCCGTTATAGATGCGCACGCGATACTTTTTGCGCATGAGAATGCCGGCGTCTTTTTCCTCGTAGGCCGAGTTGCAGTAGTCGTCAAAGTACAGGCTGCGAATGGTGTAACCGCCTGCCCGCGCATGCTTGTCCAGCTTAAACACCGGCGCCATGCGACAGGCAAGCGCGGCGTGCTCGCCCTCGTTAATGAGATATTTGAGCTCGTGGCGGTAACGCTCCTGCGTGGTACGGACAGGCGGGGCCGCCAAGCGCTCAAGCAGCGCGCTAGCCCTCCTCATACGTGTCCTCCACGACCTTACCGCCGTCTTGCACGTAAAAACACTTCATGCCGTAGTGCTTGCCGTCGTCGGTCACATAGTAGTCAAACGCATCTTGCGTATAGCCATCGGAGTTGGTGGCACGCACGCGCACAAAATACTGACCGGCATCGGGCGCATCGCAGGTCACCGCGGGAAGCAGCACGTCCTCGGCCTTAAAGACCACGTCGCTTATGGCATAGTCGCGCGCAAGCTCTACGGTGTAGCGAATGTCGCGCGCCTTAAAGTCGTAGGACGCGTCCCAGTTCATGCGCAGTTTACCGTTATCGATCTGCGGCACGCCGATGTAGAACGGCATGGGCTTTTTAAAACTCTCGCGAAAGCTCTTGTAGTTCTCCTCGATCTCGGAGGGAATCGCCGCGGCGATCTGCTCGTATAGGTCCTTGGTGACAGGCAGATTGTCGATATCGGGCGAAGCAAAGACCAGGGATTCAGTCACCTCGCGGTAGCGCTTGATCATCTTGGTCAGGCGAGTCTCGGTCAAATACGAGCGCAAGTCCTTGACGGCACGGTCGAGTTCGCTGCGGAACGACTTGCTGCGCAACGCGCGGTTAAACAGCACGTTGCCCCAGTAGTTGCTTGCACCGCGCTCCCAGCTCGCGTAGTCCGAAAACCCGGTAAGAGAAAGCTCGAGCTTACGCAGCATGCCGTCGTTATCCCAATCCAGGATGTACCAGACCTTGGAGTTAAGCGGGCTGTACAGATAGCAGTTGCGGTTCTGCGTATCGCAGTTGCCCGTCAGGATCTGAAACGCCAACCAATAGACCAGGTTCTCGGTATCAAAGTAGGTGTCGAGCACGTCATCGATCTTTTGCGATTCGTCGTTGAGCGCATCGAGCATCTCGATGAGCTTGGTGTGGTCCGTATCGCCCTTAATCTCGAGCATGCCTTCAAAGCTTGCCTGGTTGTAGTCGGGATCATCGGCAAGCTTAATGGTGTCCTCGTAGCGATGGAAATCAAAGCTGTTCACCTTGTACAGGTGCCCGCTCTTATCCAGGCCATGTGCCTTAAGCGCCGTCTTGTTGAGCTGCTCCACCTGCGTAAACAGGCCGTAGTCCTCAAAGGTATCGTTGGACTTTTCGGTCTGGTCGCACACCCACAGATGCACAAACTGCGTGCGCAGGCCCATCATCTGGGGAATCCCGCGGATAAGGTCATAGGCCATCTTGTTGCGAAAACGCATACCCTCGCCCATGTGCTTGTTGAGCGCAATCGCACGCTGCTGGCGCCAGGTACCTTTTCCTTTTTTGAGCTCCACCTTGTAATTCTTCTGCGTATAACCGCTCGACGTCTGGCCACGCACCTGCACGGTAGCATTGGGCGCTTCCTCGCCATAGCCAACCTCGCCGGCCACCGGGCCGTCTTCGTCGCCCGCCTGCAAAAGCCCCATTACCTGATAGCGCGTCACGCCCATGTCGGCGTAGTCATACACCGAGTACGTATTGATCTCGGCCCAGCTATGATCGGTGTTCTCGGAGCTGTTACCGCGCGAGACCGTCAGGTACATGGTCACAATGCCCGAGTCGTCGTAGACCTCGTACAGCTCGTCCTTATCGCGCAGGTGCTTGGACTGGTCGGAGGCCTCGGCCTTTTTAATCTTGCCCTGCTTTTTGACCTTTTTGGTCGAGGAGTCTTCCTGCACCGAGCAGCCCGAAAGCAACAGCGCACCGGCAGCCGCCTCAAACAGGCAACGGCGAGACATCATCCTATCGGTCATCAGAACCTCCCCAATGGTTGCGATACACGTGAACTGCTGCGCGCTCAAACGCACCATGTGGCTCACCCTTATGGCGACCTTCCTCATAGCGCTGCTCGGCACGGTCGAGCAAGCGGCCCAGCTGTGTAAACCAGCCCGTCTTGTCGGTCGCCACAATGGGCTGCTGGCTCAGGATACGATACGGCAAGTTGGCGGTATAGGTATCGAGCCGCAGCAGCGCCACGATAAAAAACACCGCCGCACCCAACAAAAAGCCAAAGCCGTAAAACTGCTGTGGCAAGAGCAACGACACGGCAGTCGCCAGCCCGGCCACACCGGCAAACAGGCCCGAAGCCAGCACGGCTCCCTTGTAGTCGGTAAAGTACAGCAAGATAAGCATCACCGTATTGCCCACGGCATATAGGCCATAGCCCACGCACAGCGTGCGAAAATACCCGTGCATAAGGTTGTTAAAGCCCAACGGCAGGGCCGAGAGCACCGTGGTCTCGAGCGAAATGACCGCAGCGGTCACAAACAGCTGCTTGAGCGCACAAAAGCGCAGTTCGCTGTTAAGCGTGGAGAGCATCTCCTCCTCGGCCACCACAATGTCGCCTACCACGCCGCCGTCATTGAACAGGCTGTAGTAGTCGCGGTAGCGCGGATAGAAGTTGACCTCGACCGAGACCACAAAGTTGACGGTCGTGACCAGGATCGTCAAAAACGCAATGAGCGCCGGCACATCGTAGTAGGGCGCACCATAAAACAAGCCCTTGACCTGCACACCAATGGGACCGGCCCAAATAATCGCCAGGTGCGCAAAGAGTCCCAGATTGGTTAACAGGCCCGTGAGCGCCAGCGGCATAAACTGATCGAGCCACTGCAGAAAGGGCCAGGGGCTGCGGTCGCTCTGAGGAAAATACCGGTACAGCAGTACCACGTCCCAGACGAGCATGACGCCGTAGCCCAGAGCAATTGATGCCAACAGGCCCTCGACCGGCGGCAGTCCCAGCGCCAGCGCGGTCAGGGCGCATAGGAACGCCACGCCAATGGCAGCCGCAAAGCTGCACAGGATGCCGCGGTAATCCTTGATGGCCGTGAGGTAACTCATACCGTTCCAGTTGACGATCATAATGTTGAACAGCCACAGGCACAGCAGCCCCTGCAGCAGCGTGGCGCCCGAGAACAGCAAAAAGACGCCGTAGAGCACCGTGCCCGCAACGAGCATGATGGCGTTGGAGCCCCAAAACGAAGGCAGTATCTCATCCTCGCGCTCGGCAAACAACATATCGGCCAAAAAGCGCGTGACCGGCATGGAGAAAAAGCTCGTGAGCAAAAGCGAGGCCAGCAGTGTGTAGGTCACCATGCACACCAGCAGATCCTGGTTGGCACGCCCTACGCCCCACAGACCGCACAGCACCAAGATACCCACCTGGAGCAGCACGCCCAACAGCATGGGACCCGTGCACACAATGCCGGCGTAGCCGTAAGCGCGCATCGTGGCAAACAGGCCCTTGCGCCTAAACAGGCGCTTGAGCTCAAAACCAATTCCGGCCACCGGCTACTCCCCCTCTCTGGACAGGTTAAACGCACGCGCCGTCTCGTCGTACAGCGCGCGATAGTTGGCGAGCATCTGCTCGTGCAAAAAGTACGTGGCAACGCGACGCTGCCCGCGCTCCCCCATCTCAATGCGACGGGCGCGACTCACGCACATGCGTTCCATGGCATCGGCCAAGCCCTTGCGATACATAGGCGGCGTCACAAAACCCGCCACGCCAAAGTCGTCGCCCGGGGCGCCTTCGAGCAGCTCGCGGCAGCAGCCCACCTCGGTCGTTACGCAGGGACGACGCGCTGCAAGCGACTCCAGTACGCTAAGCGGCTGGCCCTCGGAGATGCTCGTCAAAATGGTAAAGTCGAGCTTTTCCATGTACTCGACCACGTTGACGCGGCCGGTAAAGATCAGGTCGCGCACGCCTAGGGTATCGACCAGCGCGTGGCACTCGGCGCCGTACTCCTCGTCGTCCACGCCGCCCATGATGTGCAGGCGCACCTTGGGCAGGCGCTCGTGCAGCTCAAAGAAGGCATAGATCATGGTCTTGACGTCCTTGATGGGCGCCAGGCGCACCACCGCGCCAATGTCCACCCAGCCGTCATCGGTCTTTAAGGGAATATCCTTAAAGCGATCGAACTGGATACCGTTGGGGATGACCAGGCATTTGTCCGCATCGCAGCCCATATCGATCTGCGTCTTGCGGGCGTTATGGAACAAACTCGTCACGCGGAAGGCGCGGCGGTAGATCTCCTCCGAAAGCAGGTAGAAAAAGCGAATCCAGCGGTCCTTAAACGACGGCACCACCCAATCGGCACGAATGATCTCTTCCTCGCGCTCGCGGGTATAGATGCCATGCTCGGTCAGCAGCACCGGCGCATGGTGAACGCTTGAGCCCAGGCAGGCGAGCAGGCCACCGTAGCCGGTCGAGATGGCGTGGTACACGTCGGCCACCGGAACCTCGCTGCCCAGCAGATAGAGCACGGGCAGCAACATCGAACGCATGGTGTGGAAGGCGTCGGCGAAAGGCGTATACGGGTACTCGGCCAGGCACACGTCGCGGAAGATGTCCATAAACGTGCGGCTCTGCAAAAATGAGAGCGGATGCACGTGGCGGCGCTGGAAAATGTCGAGCAGCACGTCCCAGTCCGGATTGGAGAGCGAAACCAGACGGCGCAACGCCTCGCGCTCGCGGTCGTCGAACTCGACTTCTTGCTGCTCGCCCGAAAGACGCAGGGCATCGTCCAGGAACACCTCGTGCACCTCGACCACGTTGCCGGGCAGCTCATAGACAAACTTGCCACGGTCGGCAGCATGCGCGCCGATCACCCACAGCACAAACTCGTGCTCGGGCATGGCCGTAATGTAGCCATGCATCCAGGTAGATACGCCGCCGTGCACATAGGGGTAGCAACCCTCGAGTACCAAGCAGATTCTCATTTATCGCCACCCTCCTTGCGCTCGATCGTCACGGTCTTATCATTTGCCTTGAGCAGATACAGATTGCCCGTAAGGTGCGTCAGTTCGCCACCCGCCACCGCACCCGGCTCGCCATTATTGGCGCGGAACATGAGCCATGCCTCGTCGTAGAAATTGCCCAGGCTGAGCGTCCAGGCATCCGCGCTGGTATCCACGCTCACCGTCACGGACGAAAAACGCTGGATGGCACCGGAGCACTCCGACGCCGTCTGGTGCCGCAGGTCGGGCGCGGATTTGGTAAGCCACTCCAGGAAGTCGACCAGGCCGCCCTTGTAGACCTCCCAGCCCTCCTTGGCTCCGCGATCGGGGTCCAAAAGGTCGTCCGGGTGCATAAAGTGCGTGCTCACGTAGTGCATGTTGAGCTCGGACACGGCCGCCAGGCGCATATAGGAATCGTCGACCATGCCGCCCGAAACAATACGTGGCTGCTCCACAATGCCATCGCTCGCCACGCCAAACTCCTGTACGTACGGCAGGTCGGTGCCGTCCTCAAAATACGTGCTGGCGATGGTCTTAATGCGCGGAACGTCGGTGCCGATGAGCTTGCGCGCTCGGGCCGAAAGGATATTCGACGGCGGTACGTAAACCGAGCCGTGCGCGTTGGGCAGGACCTCGTCCTGAAACGCGATAAGTTCGTTGAGAGAAGCGACGAGCGTCTCTTTGTTCTTCCAGGTCTTGTAGTCGTACAGCGTGCCGTAGTCGGTGTCCCAGAGCGCGAGCGGCTGATGGTTGTAGCCGTGAAAGCCCAGCTCACCGCCCATCTGCAGCAGCATGCCGCCAAAATAGCGGAACTGCGTGGTATCGGCCTGTCGCGCGGGCTCGGTCTGGTTGACCGCGTCCTCGTAGTTTTCGATCATCACGCCGGTATAGCGAATGCCGTATTTTTGCGCGAGCTTTTGCAGATCGGGCCACCAGACCTTGGTGTAAAAATCCGCAATGGAAAGGCCATAGTCACGCTTGATAAAAGTACCATCGCCCGAGGGCACGGGGCTAGGAAAGTCGTCCAAATAGAACACGGCGCCGTTGATGACCGGATAGGCCGTGGTATCACCCAGCAAGCTTATGGCCGAAGCATAGAACCCACGCATGACCTTGTCGTAGATGCCAATGTTGCACACCACGGTGTGACCACTGCCGCAATCGTTAGACCAAATGAGCGGCGTGCCCGTGTCACCGGTCTTTGCCCATACGTGCGCCGTCTCGCGCAATGAAACCGAGAGCGAAGAATCGAAGGGATCCGAGAACTCGTAGCGCTCTCCTCCGCCCAACATAAAGTCCTCGCTCGGAATGATACTTTCGGCTGTCGCATAGTCATATCCGGCCGATTCGATCCCAAGCTTGGAAGCAATAGCCTGCAGGCAGTTCGAGTTATCTGGCGTCATGCCCAGCATGAGTGAGCCGCCCGCACTCACCCAACTCATCAGATCGGTCAGATGCGTACCCAGTCCGTCAAGCAAGGGCATAAGCACAATCACGCGATCAAACGACGTGAGCGATGGAATCGCGTCCGCACCGTCGGTGGCAATATCAACATCGCGATGGGCGATCTTCATGTCCAGCAAAATCTGGTCGAACTGTTCCTTTACGTCCTCGACGCCAGCTTGATCGGAATCGGTAATGACCAGGCATGTGGGCTTTTGGCCAAAGATTGCCGAGGAGGCAGGCACCGCATCGTTGGCGGCAAGCATCCCCAGCTTATGCTGGCCCGCACTGTACTGCACGCCGGCACGCTCCACCAGCAGCACGGCGGCCATGGCAATAAAGACCGCCCACACCACGAGGAGTCCCATCCAACGAAAGCGGCCTGCTCGGTCGCGGATATGTTGCGCCACGCTCATCTAGCCTCCTCCCCGTCGCGCCAAAACGCCAACTTTTCGCGGTTGTCGGCGCTCAAATACACATGTTGCTTGTCAATCGCATCGATCACACGGTGAACCTCGTCACCGTCGCGGCGCATCACGGCCAAGCGCAGGCAAAGCATCCAAACCTCCTGCTCCTCGGGCACGTCGAGCACCAACTGGTCGGTCACGACCTGCGCCTCGTCGATCTGTCCGACATCGGCCAGCGCCGTCGCGTATCGAATGCGCAGCTCAAGGGTGTCCTCGCGCTCGCAGCGACGCGCAAGCAGGCGCGCGTACTGTTGGCGCTGAATCTGAGCCACGCGTCCCTCGGCCAAGCCCGAGCCCAAAAATTCACCAAGAAAATCGCAGTATTCGTTGAGGTTTTGCGCGCTCGGGTCCGTCTTAAAGGCACGCTCCAGTTGCTGCAGTTTAAGGTCGGACTCCTTGGAGATCTGCGCCACCGCCGTCGCGGCATAGTGCGCCACCTCAACGTCGTCGTTAAGCTTAGCCGCCTGCAGCTGCGCCAGGTACGCGTCGGGCTCCTCGGTGAGCATGGAGAGCATTAGGCGGCGCCGGTATGCCGGGTCGTTGACGATAAGCGCCTCCTCGAGCGGGACCACGCCCGCATCGGCGTCACGGTCGTGCACCAGGATGCTGCGATGCAGGTCGTCGTTAAAGCGCAGCGACTCCAGCGCAGACTCTTTCAGCCCCTCGCCAAACATCGCGCTGCGGACCGATAGCAGAACCACCAGCAACGGGCCCCACAGCGGCACCAGCACTATCACAGCCAGCATGTGCCCGCGCACCGGCAGCAGGCCCAGCTTCATGAGCGTCCACAGCATCAGGCAAACCAGCGCATGAATCAGCAGCAAGACGGCAGCAACGACAAGCGAGATCAAGCGGCACCCCCCTCACCGTCACCGGTGTAAGAGATGTGCTGCAGCAGCTCCACGATGTCCTCGCCGTCGACGGGTTCCACCGCAATCTGTTTTGCGCTCAGGCGCTCGCGGATAATGGGCAGATCGCACGCCTTTGCCTGGCGCATAAGCAGGTAGAGCACGTCGCCGTCGACCAAGCCCGCCGCGTCGCTCTCGCGGATTGCCGACCCAATTGCGCCCACCAGCTCGCCGACAGGCTCCATGCCCGGCACCACGCGCAGGAGCAAAAAACTCCCCATCTTGCTATCTGCCAGCGCCTGCTCCGCCGCGAGCTCTTGGCCAAAGGCAGCCTGCTTGAGCACGCACGTGCCATCAACGCAGCGTTTATCCTGCGCCACCGCCTCATAGTCAAAGGCACGGCCCAGCGCGCTTTCGACCAGCCCGCACAAGATGCGGAACAGGTTTTGATAATAGAGGGTCATTTGGTTTTCGGCCGCGCTACGCACAAAGATCAACACGGCGGGTGCCCCGTCGCGCTCGATCGTGTATCCAAACATGGGAAGCCCCGGCGTCAGCTCGCGGTTCACCCACAGGTTCGAACGACCCCCGTCGCCCAAAAGAGGTGCAAGCTGCTCAAGCGTGAGCGAGCGTGCGGCATCTTCGGCAATCGCGGGACTTGCTGCCACCAGGCGTGCAAATGCCCCGCCCGAAACATGGTAGATCGCAACCGAATCGTTCTCGAGGATCTCGCCCAGAAGCTCGCAGCACTTGCGATAGATGTCGCGTGGGTTGAGCACGTCGAGCTCCTGCGTCACGGCAAAGATCTTGCCAAAGCTGTCGTGGCGACCCACGATCTGGCGCCTGTACGCGCGCTTGTCCTCGATCGCGTCGTGGTAGAGCTGTGTGAGGAACGTATTGCGGTTGCGCACGAGCTCGTTTTGATCGCGCTCCGCCCTGATGGCTTCACTGTTGCGCAGCTGCACATAGCCGCACACGGCACCCACCACAAAGTACGCAATAAACGGCAGCCAGTTGGACGGCTCGTAGAACAGGCCCTGAAAGGTATAGCCGTACTGAGTAAAGTAACTCGCGGCCAAACCCACCGACGCCAGCAGCGCCGCAACCAGGCCAAAGTCCAAGCCATACAGCGTGCCGATCAGCACCAAGTAGAGCAGGCGATAATCAAGCACGTTGAGCTGGGCCGATTGGGAGAACAAATGCTCCAGTACCTCGAACAGAACCCAGGCAACGCCCGTCTCTAGGCATTTAATAGGCAGCGTGCGCATCTGGATGCGGTCGATGGCGGCGCGAAAGGGGTTGACCTTCTTTGCGCGGCCAGCACCCCAACGCGCTTGAATGGTCGAAAGATCGCGCAGCAAGTCGTAGCGCTGGAACCAGCCATAACGCACGCGAACGACGTCGCTGACGGGCAGGGCGTAGCCGGCAGAATCGCCATAGGCAACTGAAAGCCCTGGGAACAGCGCCTTGAGGGCGTCGCCCACCTCACCCGCCGTGTGTTGGAAGGTATCGGCTACGTCGAGCGTCTCAAAGTTACCATCCCAGCTATCGAAGATACGGCGTACCAGCACCGCAAGCTCCTCGGCACACAGCAGAGGAAACGCCGCATCCTGCGCGCCCTGCAGAGCGACCGATCCGGTTGAGCACGCGTCGAACAGCGGCACCAAAAACGGGTCCTCCAGCGCGGCAGACGCGGTATACAGGAACGGCACGCGCAGGATCTTGGTTTGAACGCCCTCGCGAGCAGCGTAGTAGCGGCACAGGTCGTTGGCTGCGCGCGCGATAATGCCCTTGCCCGTTCGCCCCGCGGCGTCGGTGGCACCCTCGGCACCCGCGGGCCCCGCGACATACAGCAGTTGGACCCGGCGACCCGCGCACGCACGAAAGACCGAGCGCAACAGCTCGATATCGCCCACGTTATCGGTATGCGGGGTAAGGTAATTGGATAGGTAGACCATGCGGTCGAACTCGTAGGCCTGATCCAGGTGTTGCAGAAGCTCTTTCCACGAAGAATGGGGCGACGACTCGTCGCGGCGCGTGTCCTGCGCGGCTACGACCTGCACATGGTCCTCGGGGAACGCCTTGGCACAAAAGTCATCGTCAACATATGCGGTGTTGCCAACAACCAGCACCTCCATGGCGTTCTCCTCCCCTAAAATCCACTTCGTTCATAGTCAAACATGCGTATTTTACGCTGTCAACGCGAGCTGGAGCGCCTTTAAGGCTGTTTTAAGAACTTTTTTAGAGGATGTGGGAATGGCAACTCGTCCGACCCAGGCTCATTAAGAGGCTGCTATTCGCTCTGAAAAGGCACATCGCAATCTGCTGACAGCTCTGCAGGGAGAATGGCAGGCAATGTAAGCGCTCCCATGGGCGAAAGTCCAGTAACAACCATCAAATAGCTCTTCGCATGGGCATATGCCATCGAAATAGCATTTGAAAGAAGGTAGTGACGCACCTCGTCATCAGGAGAGTTCATTGGTATTTGCGCTGAAACCGAGATGGATACTGTAACGCCAGCGTGCATCTTCTCCTGTACACCTTCATCTCTGTCAAGGAGGCTGCCAATTACGCACATCTTTAAACTTGCGCGAGCGTCATTACCGTTTTTCCAAAGGTGGACATCTTGGTAGCTAACGTCAACTTTTAATTCCATGTTATCCGAGGGCGAATCCTCGATATGGAAATCGGAGTCAACGACGAACAAGTGAACGACTTGAATCGGAGCAATAAAATCCCCACTCATGCTGCCAAACCTCCGGAAATCATCTCGAGATTCACATGCGAGGACGGACGCTCGTTCCTAAAAGACCATTGCTTGCGCAGGGATTCATTGGACGAGAGAAACGGTAGCTCTTTAGAATAGTTAACGGTAACCTTAGGAACGATTTTGATACCTAAAGCGAGCTCGAACCTGGCGATCGTCTTCAGCGTCATATTGGGCTGAGAATTCAACAGCTTCGAAAGCGACTGAAGGCTCACGCCCATACGCTTTGCCAAATCGCTTTTGCTTAAACCCAAATGCCTCATCTCGCGATGAACAATAAACTCGATATCTAGCGCGTGTTCATAAGCGCGTGTTTCGCTAGTTTCTGTCTCGGCGTAAAAATCAGATAAATCTACTTTATTCATTGTATTCTCCGTTTCGAAAGCCAAGCATGAAAGTCAACGCTCAGTTTCCAGAAGTTGACGTGCTATTACGGCTAATCGCTTGGCCCGCTCGATTTCTTTACTGATATTTCCTGATCCCTGATGTCCTTTAAACCAAAACAATAGAACAATTTTGTCTACGCCCTGACATATGGCATAAATCATCTCTCGATTTGCCCCGTCAAACCCTTTCAGTTCATAGAGGCCAATCTTAGAATCAATACATCGTAGCTTTGAGGTCCCACTCGCAACCTTTAACCCATAATCATAGATTTTTGAAATCTGGTCGATCATTTTACGGGCGGCAAGCTTCTTTTTAGGGTCTGTCAACATTTTCTGGAATTGAGAGTTGGCGGGAGAAGTCGTCAGCTCCCAAAACGGTCGGCCCTTGGGATCCCCATATTCGACAAGATCGTATCCTTCAACCAAGGGCCACCTCCCATTTCTAGGTACACTTAACTTATAAGTTAAGTGTACCTATTTAAATACAAATAACAAGGCTTATGCTAGATTCCACAGCTCCAAATCGATAAACAACCCAGTCGACTTGTGCTAAATCCGGAAGCATGCGGCAAATTCCAGACATGCCGACCGCACTGGATAGCGACAACGCTACTACCTGCTGCTTCTTTACCCAAAAAAGGCGGTGTGTTCGGGGATTCCGGAATTTGCCGCATACTTCCGTCGGGCAATTCCGGAAGTGCGGAGAAAATCAGAGCATTGCCGGCCAGACCCCTGTTTTGAGCTCCGCTGACTTGCGGTTTTGTTGCCGAAAAACGGGTTGCGCTCGGCAAGTTTCGATTTTTCCCGGCACTTCCGAAATAACACGCTAAAAGCGAGTGTCCGGAAGCCAAACGCGACAAATACTCCTCGGAAAATAGCCCCCTTGAACGCAAAAACCGCCTATCGGCGGCTTCCACGTACATCCAAACAAATAATAAAAAGAGGCGGCCATTCAAAAGAAAAGCCACCTCTCCGCAGGACGCAGGCCCGTAGGTTGACTGCATCAATACCGCTAGGTTTACTCTAGTATCCTATCGGGTCCCAAAAGGTCAATCCAGTTAAAGACGGCAGGCAACCCAAAACAACATCTTTCATGAATCTCCAGTCCTATCGAGCCCGATCGAGCCCGGCTATCCAACCAGATACGGCCCAATCACATCGAAAATCTCGCCCGCCTTGGTTGCGGGATTTTGCAAAGAGGGCTTGAGGTTACCCAGCTCCCTATGGTGCGTATCGAGGCGCCCAGCACGCTGAAGTGCCTCGCCCCGTTTAACGTCCACTGCTTCGAACAGCCCGCCCAAGTTCTTGCGGTACTCGACGCCCAAATCCTTAGACATCGCCTGAGCAAGGGCGCGCTGACACTCCGCGGCCGACATGGGGGCAGACGTATAACGAAAGTGCAGAAGCGGCCACAGCTCGAAGCAGGGGTTGGACCACAACGCGTGGAAGGTCCTCGAACCATCAGAGAGCTCGTTGCACTTGCACTCCATCGCGTCAAAGTCGGACGCAGGGAAGTCATCCTTGTCATACACGAGCCACACATGGTCGAATGTCTCGGGCGCATAGCGGCAGTGTTCGACGGCGAAGTCAAGCAGGTCAAGCGTGTGTTTGCCGGTTCCTTTAACGACAATGGCAACCTTGCGCTCGTTCGCCGCGCCCAACGCCGCACGCACACCCTCAAAGTAGCGAGGCTCGGTCTCCTTGCCCTCGCTCACCACAAGATGACGCGTCATCTGAACCATGCGCAAGCGGCCCTCTCGCTTGCCGCTACGCCAGCCCTTCGACTTCTTCGCCACCATGCTAATCCCACTCCTCGATGCGGGTGAGATACGGATCGGCGCCGTAGCGACCGGACAGGTATTGCTTGTCGAAAGCCGCGTTCTTGCTTACCAGATTACCGTTTGCCTCGTGGATGTCGGCGAGAGACCACAGTTGGCTCGCCTCCCCCTCGCCGCGTGCAGCGAACCATATCTCGTCACGGCGAAACACATCGTTTCGCATGGTTGACACATCCTGGGACGAGAAGATGAGCTGCGCGTCACTCTTGTTGACCTCAGGATCCTTAAACAGCAGAATCACATAGCGAAGAAGCTTCGGGTGCAGTTTGGCGTCGAGCTCGTCTACCACAACGGTGCCACCACGCTCAAGCGCTGTCATCAGATACGCAGCCAACCCCATGAGCTTCTGGGTTCCGGCAGATTCCTCGGATAAACGCAGCTCGTACGCCTTGCCGCCCACCTCGTGCCTCACGAAGACGCGCTGGCCGCGCCACTCCGGCGCCCTCTCCACTCTGAAGCCATCAATACGCACATCAACGGCGCGCAAAAAACGCGTGACCTCGCGCGAGTCGCCCTCGTCGAGCATTTGCTCGAGCATCCGCTCCAGGTAGGAACTGTTGTAGTTGAGAAACACGGCGTCTAGAAACCAGCTGGCCGCCTCCTGGACCACCGGCGCATCGAAGTTGATGCAAAGGAACGATAGGTACGGCAGACTAGGGTTGAACTTCGCTGCCGTCACAAGCTTGCGCAGCGTGGGACCGAGCGAAACCTCTGCACCCTCGCGCTCGAACAGCATCGCCGTACGCGACGCTCCCAATTTACGCCGCCACAGCCCTTCGGACACGATCTCATCGGCGTGTACAGACAGAACATAGCGGTACTCATGCTCACCCGCACGGTAATAGAGCTCGAACTCGGTGGGCTCGGCAGCAGACACGTCATCGAACTCAAACGCCGAACAACGGGCTATCAAAGGGCGATCACCCTCTGGTGCATCAGAGCTGGCAGACAGCAATCTAATTGGTCTGGACACCGCCGAACGAACGTAATCAAGAGCCTCAAGCAGGTTAGACTTACCGCCAGCGTTGGGTCCGTACACCGCGGCCACTGGAAGGAAACTCTGCCCGTCGGGGCACGCGATAAGGGAGCGCTCAAACTCCCTCATCGGCGTAGCTTGCATGGAAAGCTCAGCCTCGTCGCGATAGGATCTATAGTTCCTGAAGGTGAACTGGCAAAGCATCGTCCTCAACATTCCTTTCATCATTTTGAAAAGATATTTCAGAGTTTTTCTTTGATTATAGACTTTAAGCATGCTAAATCAAGTGCTTGCTAAATCATAGACAGCAGATGCAAGGTGCAAACCGCCCATACTCGACCATCCCATTGCCGGAATGGCGTTTAGCTAGCACGTCACACATTACATGCATGAAAAAAGGGCAACACTCTCTAACAGAAAGCGTCACCCTTAAAGCTCCCAAAAAGCTTTTGTACATCAGGACGACATTCTACGCTATCTCAAGGAGACTGAAGGTCGTATCATGGCCTGTAAGGTAAAAGCACAGACAGGCCTTGATTGAACGAGGCAACAGCAGGACTAGCGATCACCGCAATCAAAAGAGCCCAAATAATACAGCGAACCCTTCACAACCGGAGCATTAGGGTCTCGGTCTAAGAAATTGACACTGTAAGAAGGAGATCCAACGTAAACGTGAGTCTTACCGGCCTCGCAACAGAACAAAATATCGCGAGCGCTGTTCTGTGTCAGAGTGTTGTAATTCGAGTAATACTCAAGCTCGTCTGACGGAGCTTTTCCAACAACGATCAACCGAGGATCCAGCTTATCCAGCCATGTCTTAGGGACGCGACCAGACTTCCGTCCATGATGCGGTGCAAATAGAATGTCCACAGGCGAAAGCGAGATGTCGTCTTCAATCGCCACCATGTAGTCATTCTCCATGTCACCAAGCCAAAGCGCACGGACCCCTTCCTCAAGAGAGTAGACAATCGCAGGACTAATATTATTGGGTTTATCAGAGCTTTCGGCATCCCGCAAAGCATCCTGGAAGGTCTCATTATTCACATCGGGCCAGAGGACGCTAATCCCAGCAGAGCCGCGCTCACCATCAGAAACGTTCATCCATTTGCGATTACACCCCTTGTATATTTTGTAAGCGAACGACGACCCCTTCAGATCTTTATACTTTTTGAAACTCTCAGTCTCCGTGGACTTAGAGACATTATTGTCAACGCAATAGAAATTCTTGATAAGCCCGAGCTCATCAAGATACTCAATACCCTGGATATGATCTTGGTCCGGATGCGTACTGATAAAACGAACGACGCCCTTTTTCCCTGCAAGGTTTTTGACCTCATCAAGGATTTCCGACTTACGCTCATCGGTAATATTACAGTCAATCATGCTGAAGTTATCAGTATTGTGATTGATATAAAACATGTCGCCGTTATCAACGGACAGAGACTTAATCTCGCTCATGGTTATCACACTCCTCAAGATTGAAGTTGATTCGTTTTTCTACATACCATTCCTGCTTGACCCAAGCGATAACAAACAGAACGGTAAAAGCGAATAGGGTCACAAAAGCCGCTTCAAATCGAAAAGATTCCGGCAGCAACGATGCGAGCAGAACAATGACGAGCAAAACACCCGCCCCAGCCATGCTGCGATACATGTTTGAAATCATTAGGAGCTGTTCGACCTTAGGATCATTTTTCTGAGCATACGCAAAGGCAGAATAGTCCCGTTTTCTGGTAGGCTTCAGGTTTTGAACCAACGGCTCAATGCAGAGAGAGCCAATCCGTGAAGCAATAAGCCCGAGAACATAACTCATTACAGATAACGCCATCCAGTTAGAACAATCGATAAAACTGCCCAACGGTGTCTGACTGGCGAAATATGTTACGAGTGCGCCCGGTATGAGCACATTGAACAGATCGTAAGCAGAAATCTTCCCAAGCAACTCATTAAGAAAGTTATTGACCAATAATCTCACTCCTCCAATAATCCAGAAGCCATCCTCCGCAATTTTTGCGCACTATCCAGCCCTGCCACGCAAGTGAAAGGTTGCTGAAGAAAAGCAATTTGTAAATGAGTTGAGCAAACAGGAGCGCATACTGCTGTTGACCAATAAGCGCACACGCCCCTAAAGAAATTTAATGGACCATCAATATGGCCTCGATTTTGACAGCTATTCCTTCCGACTCCTTCCGAACAATTAGGTTGTAATGGGGAAACGACGCTTCTCGTTGTTTCAATTGTAGCCCTTCGCCAGTTCCATATCCTGTATTCTTTTTTGATGATGAGCACAAGATGTTGTGTTTTAACAGGTAAACGCAGCTAAAATAATGCGGAACTTATTCACGCGAAATTACGAGTCAGCTCATCCCCTTGTAGACAGCACCCTTGACCTGCATGAAAACATAATTAGACTCAATCGCTTTCGCCCGGTACAAAGCCATCCACATCGAATACCTGTTCGAAATTAACAAAAGATTTTGCTTGACCAACATGTTGAGACGCCCGCTTATTGCCCGGTCGTAAGCCGCAATAAACTAGGCGGCAGCCTAGCGGACTTTTCCTGGAAGGTCTCGGTGGCGAGTCTCGAAGAGGCGCAAGGCGACCTCATGCTGGAGTTGCCGCATCAGGCATAGTCAACGAAGCACGAGCCCGAGCGCCACCGGGGACTAAAGTGGGGCCACCGCCCCTCCCCAACATCCCCCAGAAAGTTCGCTGATGTTGACTGGGGTTCCCGTAAAATAAACCGCAACTAAATATGTGCGGAGTGCTGGCCTGGAGCTGCCTTCGGACCCTATTGGCTGCTCACCGAGAGGCTCCGCTATGAAACGACCCCTTTACTACCTGCTCTGCGCGATCGCGTGCACGTCCATGGCCGGCGCGACGATGCCCATGGCGGCCATCGCAGAGGCCATGCAGCCTCGGGCAACAGCCGAGCAACAGACGCAATCCGACGCCACGAGCAGCGACACAGGCAAGGCCGAAGACTGCACCAACACAAATGCGACAGCAGATACCGAAGAGGACAGCACCACAACATCAACCGGCACCAACGCCGTCAATGCGGAAAGCGCTGACGGCACCACCGTCGCAACCGGCGCGGCCACCACAGCCCCCGCCCCATCCCTCCGCGCCCAAGCCACCCCCACACCCGCCGCAATCTCCACCACGTCACAAACCACCTACGCCCACTCCGCCACGGCAAGCCAAAACGGCGTCACCTTCACCGTCTCGTGGAACGACGCCCCCGCGGGCACCGCGACGACCTTCCACGTAACCCAAACCAACGGCTCGTCGCAAGCCAAGGCGCGCATGGACGTGCCCACCTATTGGGACGGCGGCAGCCAGGAAAGCGTCTGCGACCCGTCGCGCGCGACATGGGGCAGCTACTACAACCTGGGCACCACGGGCCACGACTTTACCTTTGCCTTCACGGCATCGGGCACGTACCGCATCTACTTCTACTTTATGGACAACGACAGAAACGACCCCCAAAACGACAAGGGGATTTACTACCTGCGCACCACGGCGGAGGTGACCGTAAACGACGCCGCCCGCCCGAGTGTCACGCAGCTCGTCAACAGCGCCGTGGCCCAGTGCAGGCAAGAGACAAACGGCTCGGAATACGACATGGCGCTGTGGCTCCACGACTGGACACTCGACCAGCTGGAGTACGACCACAGCCTCAACTGGTGCTCGGCCGAAAGCGGCCTCACGCGCCACCAGGGCACCTGCGAGAGCTACCAGCGCATCTACTCCAAGCTCCTTAACGCAGCGGGCATCGCCAACGGCCGCATCACCGGCAACGGCCACACCTGGAACGCCGTAAAGATCGACGGCAAATGGCGCCAGATGGACCTAACCTGGGACGACACCAGCGACAACTGGTACGGAGACCTGGAGCAACACCTTGCCGTTGCGCGTGCGGTCTACTCCAGTCCCCCGTGCTCCTGCTCGATGAATGCACATCGGCCCTCGACCCCAAGACCGAGCGAGAAATGCTGGGCCGCATGCGAAATCTCGGCCGTACCGTCATCATCGTCACGCACAGGCCTGCCGCGCTGGAGGTTTGCGATCGAGTTGTAAGCCCTGAACCCAAATGAGGAGTGGATCGCTGCGGTTGTTTTCGACAGCGCTCTCGCCATACTCATTGATGTGCGAGACACAAGGTGACTCAATCCCGCACGATGGTATTTGACGGATAGCCGAATATATGGGTCGTAAATCAAGCCCCGAAAGGAGGTAAAGATATGGACGAGACGACTCAGCACTATTTGGACTCACTGCTTGCAATCGCGTTCCCAAACGGCCAGGCCTTTGTTGAGCGCCAGGACTTGCCTTTGGCAAAAAGGCTTATAGACCTCGGTTTGGCAGTAAATCGAATTGAGTATGCTGACTGCAGCGGAAACCGCTGGATTTGGTTGAACAAGTCGGCAATGAGGCTCTAAGTCGAGACGCAAATTGCTCAAGGCTCAATGAATAGCGGCTCGTCGTGAGTATTTTCTCGCATAAGCACTGCCGAATATCGCGAAACAGCACCGCCGTTATTGCGCTTGGGCACCGGGGCCGACATGGATCCCGGTGCCCATTTATTGCTGACATTCGACGCCGCGGCGCTACCGCATGTTGGTCTCGCCCATGACGACCTGCTCGGCGAGCCGTTCTTCGTTAAACAGGCGCCAGGGTGCCGCCCTTACACCAACATTTTCGACGCGATCTTCTTGACGGCACCTCAACCAGTTCTATTTAACAGCTCATTTGAAAAGTCAGTCCCAAAAACTCAGCAAAAGCAGCAATGCCGACCTCATCCCCTCGCATGCGCGTGACGACAAGGTCGGCATTGTCTTTCTTGTTTATGTTCCAAAAGAGCAGCTTCATAAAACAGCTCAGAGAAAGCTACTGCGCCAGCACGTCCGCGATGCGCTCGCTCGCATGTCCGTCACCGTAGGGGTTCGAAGCGTGGCTCATGGCCTCGTACTCGGCCTGATCGGAGAGAAGGCGACTGAACTCGCGGTAGATGACGTCCTCCTCGGTGCCGACGAGCTTCAGCGTGCCGGCCGCCACGCCCTCGGGGCGCTCGGTGGTGTCGCGCATGACGAGCACCGGCTTACCCAGGCTAGGGGCCTCCTCCTGGATACCGCCGGAGTCAGTGAGGATGAGATGGCTCGCCGCCATGAAGTTGTGGAAGTCGAGCACCTCGAGCGGGTCGATGATGTGGAGCCTGTCGAAGCCGTCGAGCTCCTCGTGCGCTGCCTTGCGGACGAGCGGGTTCATGTGGATGGGGTAGATCGCCTTGGTATCGGGATGCTCCTCCATCACGCGGCGGATGGCGCGGAACATGCGGTGCATGGGCTCGCCCAGGTTCTCGCGGCGGTGCGCCGTGATGAGGATGAGGCGGGAGCCCTCCGCCCAGGCGAGCTCGGTGTGGGAATATCCCTCGCGTACGGTGGTGCGCAGGGCGTCGATGCCGGTGTTGCCGGTGACCCAGATCTTGGACTCAGGCTTGCCCTCGTCGAGCAGGTTCTGCTTGCTGGCCTCCGTGGGCGCGAAGTAGTACTCGCTCACGATGTCGACCGCCTGGCGATTGAACTCCTCGGGCCAGGGGCTGCAGATGTCGTGCGTGCGCAGGCCGGCCTCCACATGTCCCACGGGGATCTGCAGGTAGAAACACGCGAGCGCCGCGGCGAAGCTGCTCGTGGTGTCGCCGTGGACCAGGACTACGTCGGGTCTCTCGCCCTCGAGGACCGCCTTGAGCTTGAGTAGCACGTCGCACGTCACGTCGAACAGCGTCTGGCCGGGCTTCATGATCGCCAGGTCGTGGTCGGGCGTCACGTCGAAGACTCGCAGCACCTGGTCGAGCATCTCACGGTGCTGGCCCGTCACGGTCACGACGGTCTCGAACTCATCCCTGCGCGCCTTCAGCTCGTTGACGAGCGGGCACATCTTGATTGCCTCCGGGCGGGTGCCGAAGACGAGCATGATTTTTTTCATTATCGGTCCTTTCTCATGTGCTGAGCCTTATGGGCATGAGAGCTATAAGAAACAGCGGACGATTGCCTAACTACAGAAAGAAGAGCCAAAAACAAAGCTACCGTAAGGACAGCCTCGGATATCGCAATAGCTGACGCAACACCCATGGCGCCCCAAGCATGGCCAAGCCAAACGTTAAGCACCAACGAAAGAACGGAATCGACAATCATAAGCAAGCTATATAGGGACTGATATCCAAAAGGAATGAGAAGCTGAACACCGAGAAAATTGTTTACGATGCCCAGCAACACCCAAATAGCAAGCGGAATGAGTGTATCAGCGCAAACTAGATACTCTTTGCCATAGAGAATCTCGACTACAGGATTGCGAAGGATCGCCATACCAAATAAACCAGCCGCAAACAATACGACCACGGGAATACCAAACTTAGCAACAAGCCGCGCCGCGGAGCGCCGAGATTTCATTCGTTCTTCGTTTACGCGCGGATACAGCGCTTGGCCAACAGGAGTAAACATCAGGCTCGCCATTTGCGGCACCTTCAAAATGGCAGCATACGAGCCAACGACCGCGCTTGGCTGACAACCGCCGAGCACCGTAACGCCAACATTTCCAATGATCTTGCCGGCGGCAGATGAAAGAAAAATCGGCATTCCGTCTCGCATCTCACCGAGTATCTGCTTTATAGATGCAAAACCCATTTTGATCCCATAGCGCTTCCAAGCAAATACATGAGTAATAACACCCGAAGCAAGGAAAGTAATTGAATACAGGAACGAGTAAAGCATCAATTGACCGGGGTTATTTATAAGGAGGAAAATCAGAATGACAGAAAGCCCTCGCGCAGCCGCCGTGGCTATAGTGATGACCTTCATGTCCTGCAAACCCTGAAAAAGCCAGTTAAGCTGTAAAGCAATGCCAACAAGCATAGAAAACAACGCAAGCATACAGGATAGCTGGTCCCCGGTTGCGACCGACGTAATACCGAGAATTATTACTACGACAAAGCAGGCGGCAACAAGTCCTAGTCGAGCAATAACGACAGCGGACACGAGGTCGTTAAGCTCTTCCCCATCTTTAACCTCAACGACCTTTTTCGTTGCGCTCAGGTTGAAACCAAACTCGACAACAAGCTGAAAATAAGTTATCCAATTAAGAGCAATAGAGAACACGCCATACCGTTCAGCACCGAAGACACGGGTAACGTAAGGCACCGTAACAAAAGGCAACACAATATTTATTGCCTGCAACGCAAGCAGCCAGCCAGTATTCTGAAGAAGCTTTTTCTCTTTAAACGCCAAACTAATTCTCCTTCGTCATCTTCTCGAGGAACAGCAGTTGTGCCTCGCGAACACGCCCGATTCCTTCCTGAGCAGCGGGAGCAGAACGCCCACATAACTCACTGACAAGGGCGCTCGCAGAAGTAGAATCGACCGCAACGCTTCTCCAAGGTTCTCCAACCTTGCTTAAAAGATCCCTCTTGCGGAAGTCACTAGAATTTGATTTGGGTTCAAAAGACACAAAACGCTTTCCGAATAGCAGTGAAAACGCCGTTCCATGGAAAGAGTCCGTACAGACAAAAGAAGCGCCCGCGAATAGCTTAAGGAAATCCTCAGGGCCAGCATCAGTAATCATCTCGGGCTTAAATGAGTCACGCCCAAAACGCACATTTACAACCTTCAAGGGCAATCCAAGCTCGGAAGCAGCCTGCTCAGTAAGCTCCAAATATCGCGCAGAAGCCTCTTTATTAATGTAGTAGCCCAAAACATACCCACGGTCTTCAACCGAAGTATCGACAGCTTGCGCCCAACGCTTTGAATCCAAAAGGAAAACAGGGTCGTCAACCACCTCGGGAGACCGCCCGCATAAGCTATTAACCACGGGTGCATCAGTATTCTCTCTTACACAGAGGACATCGAAGGAAGCTAGGTCATCTGAAAAAGGAGCTAATTCAGTTTCAGTAGCGCTGCCGAGACTTGCCGCAAAACTGCCCTTACGAGCCGACGTTTCAAAGGGAAAAAGGAAAGCTTCATCGAAATCGGCAATATTAGGATTGAAAACCTGGTCGCTACCAGAGATAAGGAGATCGAAACTTTCTTCATTAACAAAATCGCGCATCTCGTCAATTGAATAAAACCGAGGCGTCAGATGAAGGTAACGCGACTCATATTCAGCAAATTTGCGCTCCTTAGAACGCCTTTTGCCTTCAAAAGGAAGCAACGCGACATTAACCGCCAAATTAGATAGAAAACCATCCCTTTTGTGATGAAGGGAGTTATTGCGCTCCTGACGATCATTTTGGAAGTTAAGCACCCAAACATCATGACCCATAGAGCGAAGCTGCTCTTGCAGTGCGTAACACTGCAAGATCGCACCGTAGTTGCGGGCAAAATGGTAAGTAATGATTCCAATTTTCATTTGTTAATTTCCAATAAAATAATGCTCCAGCGAGCATTCCAACGTTAATCAGCCCAACTCGCGACTTCGGAAACAGGCATTCTCCGAGCAACAGGTCTCGCGAACGTTTCTTTTGGATAGCCAAATCCGACGACCGCAATGATCACTTCATTTGCTGAAATGCCTAAGGACGAACGCATTTCTTTTCCAAAGTCACCGACAACCCACTGGAAAATACATGAACCAATCCCATAGGCCTTTAAGGCCAAAACGAAGGACTGGCGATAGATACCGCCGTTGATAAACCATTGGTCATATTCGGCGCAGGAAAACAGAGAAGTGTCAGCAGTAATAACGGCCCATTGGAAAATTGATTGCTCAAACCCTTTATTGCCACGCACGGCAGCAGAAACAACATGAGCAGATTTTGGACCGGAAAAATACACGCGGCTTGGTTGGCGGTTGCACGCCGAAGGCGCGCTCTGCGCAAGCTCAACAACTTGCGTCAGCGTTTCCTGAGGAACAGGGGTTGAATCAAATGACCGAACACTATGTCTCCCGTTAATAAAATTGATCGCATTCTTATCGCAATCAGAGACAGAAGCAAAAGAATCAGAAACAATTCCAGACCTATCACTCATGTCAGTTCGGCCAACTTCATATGAAGTCTGCTTAGCTAGCGATTCAAAACCATGCTGCCATTTAGAGCAATCAAGTCCAAGTCGGGCCCTACGAGAAAGCCAATTCTCAAGTGCCGCCATAGATTCAACAAAAGCATACGAATGATTATCAAAAGAAGGATCTTTTGCTGCAAGTGTTAAATAATCAAGAAGACGGTCGGCCTTTTGTGTTCCGAAATCATCGCGGCAGCTTTCAATACAAAGAGCCTTCTCGAAAGAATGAGCAATAAGAAGAGAGTCTCTGTACAAGGTGTCTAAAGACCTAAAGTCTTCGCAAGCAAGCAAGCGATTCGATTTAACAGCAAACGACAATCTTCGAATTTTATTGTATGCAGGCAGTACTGCAGCCTTTATGTCCATACCCACTCCTAAGACGCGTGTTGTTTGTCGGCATAACGAAACTAATTACTTTTTGGAGGAAAATGAGGAAAACAAAAACGAGATATACATCAATGCTCTGCGTGAGCAAGGCAAGAATGACAACGAATAGCATCGCTTCTGTCGAAGCGCTTTTAACACAGTCCGTAAGATGGCAAAGAGCAACGATCAGCACACAGCTCAAGAGAAGACCGAAATATGAGAAGTTAATGATGCACATCTCGAACCAGCATGGCGTTGTGCCAGCCGGAAGCTCGGATATTGGCAATCCTAGAATAGAAGATGTTAGGTATTGGTAATCCTGATATGGTTTGCTAGGCCAAATTGATCTAGGGACCCAAATAAATAGAGTCGAGAGAAACGACTGACCGTAATAATCGAGTATATGATCACCTAAAAAGAACTCATGATAGATTACATATTTTGTAACATCATCTCTGCCAAAATCAACGCGGAGCATCTCATAGACGCTATTGAAACCCGTATCCCGCAACGGTCGAACAACAATTAGATAAAAGGATGAGAAGAAAAGGAGCGCGCAAAGCACGAGCGGAAAGAAGACCCTCAACTTTTTTCTCTGTTCAAGAGCAGGATTTCTTCTTAGATAGAAAAACAAATACAGGACGATTAATATCGCAAGCATGAATCGTTTGCCAGAAATCCAACCAGTAACAATCGAGTAACAGACAATAAGAACTAAATTGGCAACCGTCCCCAGCCTGTCCTGACGAAAGAACAGGGAGCAAAAAGAAATTACACTTAGCAGAAGCAGCTCCGCAACGATCATACTCACGCCGCTAGACGCAACTCCACGAGAAACCGAGTCACCATAAGTTAGATAAGAGCTGACATTGCCGGTAAGCAAAATATATAAATATGGAGAGATAATAAACAAACACATTACAACTTTATTGTCAAATATCACCCCTCCCCATTTTTTTTGAACTTTAATCTTCTTTTTTTGATAGTAATTTGAGTAGAAAAACAATGAAGTGCAGGCCGATATAAGCAAAAGGTCATAAATGGCCGACACATAGTCATTGGCCATTGGGGCTATAAAAGGTTTATACCAGTAAACTGTCTGGTAACTTGGCCTACCAATTGCATAATCGAGCAAAATAGGTAGACAACAGAACGCCCATAAAATTAAATATACATAGTTTGCAATAGAAACCTGCGGCTTCATAATTAATCGATTATAAATTACGCACAAATAAAATGAAGAAAGCAGGATCAGCATCCAGTCAAGGGCAACTCGCCAAAGCTCCATTAATCGTCCGCCTCATCAAATGCACCAAGACTCTGCAGCAGCGATTTCATAACAGCAAGATTACCTGTTCCATTAAAGAAATCATATGCACAAGATCTAAATTGACTATATTCATGATCGATTTGCTTAATAGCATCGGCTATTGATTCGGGTTCAAAGTCAACGCACTTACCGCTGCCGCTGGCCTCAACAGTTGTAACCAAGCCCGGCAAACGATTGGCAAGCGTAGGGAGGCCAAATGCTGCATACTCATATATTTTATTAGGCGCGCAAAAGGCCTTATTAAGCGATGTGTCATCATAAAGCACGACGCCAATTCGCGACCTTGCAGTAATTTCCAAATGCTTTGGCGCTGGAACAAAACCATACACAAAAGTATCCGGGTAAATCTCCTTCATTCGTTCAGTCGTACCGTAGCGATCTTTTCCCATAAGAACGAAAGCGTAATCAGACTCCATCATACGAAGAGCCTCAGCGATGGGCGCAACATATTCAGGACGCTGGAATAGCCCCTGGTAAAGAAGGATCTTTCTTCCGTCAAGCTCATCCAAGATCTGCTTTGTGACGTTTGTCGAAACAGAGGGGATTTCACCCGCTTTTAGCCCGTATGGCTTATTCGGGAAAACTGAGGGAAGCGAATTCAGCCCCCATTTAATTTTCATATAGTAGGCACGATTTAACTCGCAACACGTAACTGCAAGAGCCTTGCGACAAACCGCCGCAAATAGTCGTTCTTTTGTCGGTTGATCATCACACAGCTCAAGCGCCGTGGCCACATAGGGAATACCGGAAAGTGCCCCGTAAAGCGGAAGCGCAGATTCAGCAGTTCCAAACCAGATAAGATAATCCATTGGCTCTTTTTTTAGGCGGGCGAGAACGGCTTTGCGGAAATGAGTCCAGTTATTCAACGTATCCAGTTTTCCGCCAACGCTCAGATGCGGATCAACGAGCTCCGTAAAAGGAATGCCCTCGCCTTTTAGAATTTCCTTAGCCGTATCCTTGCTGGAACCAAACCAGACTTCAATCTGCACGCCCAAATCTTTAATCATTCTTATTTGTGACATGCAGGGGGGATAGAACGCTAAGTCCGACTTAACGATATATATAATCCTCTTAAACATATAACCCCTCGTAAAGATTGATAACCCTCTTTGCGTAAGTCTCATAGCTTCGGTCTTCTTGGAGAGAAGGCACCAAGAGGCTGGTTGATTCACAAAGCATTTCGTAGTATCTGCTGTCTTCTAGCTTGGAAATCGCCTCGCAAAGAGAGGAAACATCGCCATTTTTAAATAGGAGACCATTTTCACCATCCTTGATATATGCAATAGCTCCACAGGTATCCGGAACGATTGATGGAATACCAGAGGTGAGCATGGCTTCAAGGCACACCAAAGGCGAAGCTTCATACCAAGATGAAGTCATCACCAAGGCTTTAGTTGTTTTGAACTGTTCAGCGAGAATATCCTTATCACACCAACCCAAAAAATTCAGATTTGGATAAGCGTCTCTTAGCCTCTCGAACTCAGGACCAGATCCGCATAACGTTCCTGGCAAGCCCAACGATGTGAGAGCCCTGCAAAACAACTCGGGGTTCTTCTCCTTATCGAAGCGACCCACAAACAAGTAACCGCTCTTTTCAGACGGTATACCAGGCGAAAACTCTCCTTCAACAGAAATAGGATTGGGAAGAATGCATGGCATGCCATCATCAAATTCACTCCCGCGCATAATATCGTAGGTAAAATCCGAAAGGTAACAGAACTTTGGATGAGCACGCCTGATTGAGCGATTTTGAAGAGCAATGCGAGCTACTCGATACAGCTTCTGTCCATAGCTTCTCTTATCACAATTGCATTGGATGCACTTTGCGGAACATGGTTTCAAATGGCAGATTTCATGCTTTTTAAAATCATAAAACCCACCATTAGGGCATACAAGAAAATATTCATGGAGCGTAACGAGCACGTTAAAGCCTAAATCGGCAATAGCATCAAAAATTGAAGATGAAAGCGCATGAGTCCATGAATGAACATGCACGACAGTGTCATCAGGATTAAATTCGTTTAATAGAGAGCAAAACTTCTTATAAGTTTTACCGCTGTGCAGGCCGTTAATGGCACCGGAAACCTTATTAGCCAATTCGAGAAACGGCCTTTCATTTGCGACAACAACCCTAAAACCGTTAAGGCGGCTATGTATTGGCCCGCAACCAGCAAAGTAAACAACGTTATATCCGCAGTCACGAAGAACCACGGCAGTGATATAGGCGATTTGGGCAGTTCCACCAAAATTATCAGCAGTGTCATCAACAATAATGACGTTTTTGACTCTTTTGTCCATCAAATTATGTCTCCGTTTGCTAGCTGCAAATATCGCCTTGAAAGCCAATCAGCCTGTTGATCAATGTTGTAATTTGCAAATAAATCAAGAGAAGTGGATTTACGTCCCTCATAAGACTTTTTTGAAAGAGAGCAAATCGCATCAGCCCATTCGACAGGAGTATCAATGGGCAGAAACGTACACTCCCCTGTTACATCCACCTCACGCGGAATAACATCACTTAGCAGACATGGCAAACCAGACACCTGAGCCTCGACACCAACGAGGCCCAGACCTTCATAAAGGCTTGGAAGAACGAACACATCAAATGCCTGGTATAGTCGATTTACATCGTTTCTCTGTCCCAAGAATTTAACGCAGTCTGAAAGGCCGTGTTCATCCACCAATGCCTTTATGGAGTCCTTGTCTTCACCGGAGCCGACAAGCAACAGGACGGCGTCGTCGCGGCGTTTTGCGACTTCGGCGAAAACATCAATCAAGAACGGATGATTCTTCTGCGCCATAAACCGACCAACATGCCCAATTACAAACTGACCGCCAACAAGGCCCAGGTCGGTTCGTGCTTGTTCGCGAGCCTCTGCATTGAAGCGGAAGCTGTTCAAATCAATAGCGTTGTATACAACCTCGAAGTTAGCATCTTTGCCGAAAAGCCACTCACCGGCAAACCGGCTACATGCAAATCGATGCGTCGGATACCGGTTAGATTGCGTTTTCAGCACTGCCTTAAGAACATTCTTGGCATACTCACCCTTACCGCTCGTAGAGTGGCTATGGGCGATACGCACGGGGACACCCGCCTTCTTCGCAGCGCGCAGTGGAAAAACCGAAAGCGCATTGATGTGACTGTGTACGATCTTCCAGCCCTCTTCCCTAAAGAGGCGCTGAAGCTCTCGCTGATATTCAATTACGTGCTGGTAGGGCGGAATCTCGAAAACTCTGCCACCGAGTGATTCAATCTCCTCGCGAGGGGCAAGCGACGAATCGGAATCGATAAGGAAATCAAACTGCACTTTGCTACGATCAATATGACGGTAGTAATTCATGACGACGGCCTCAACGCCGCCGCCATTCATTTTTCCGACTATCTGTGCGACACGAATTGGATTAGCCATCTAACGCCCCGTCCTCTTCTTGCCGAACATGGCACCAAAAGTGCCGGTGAAACATTTCCAGTCCATGCAGAAGCAACGATTACGCACATAGCGAAGCTCAATCTTCTGTCGCAGGCCACTGTCGAAGGTTGCCTCGTTTCGGTCAGTCGCCTGCCAAAGGCCTGTAATGCCAGGCTGGACGGAAAGCAACTCAGCCTTTTCCTCGTCAGAAAAATGCTGTTCAAGCTCATCCCTTGTAATGGGACGCGGTCCAATAACGGAAAGATCGCCGTTAAGCACGTTCAGAAACTGAGGCATCTCATCGATAGAGCATTTACGAATGAACTGACCAATCTTGGTAATACGAGGATCATCGTCAACCTTGCGTTCAACTTCCCACTGATGTAGCTGCTCGGGACTCAGATACTTCTGCACATCGCCAGCATCGGCGACCATACTGCGAAGCTTGAAAATCTTGATTGTCTTTCCACCCTTGCCAACGCGTTCTTGCGTATACATAGGACTGCCGGGCGTCTCAAGGCTAATGAGCGCACACACAATGGCGATGGGGATAAGCAACAGTACACTCATCAAAAGACTGAACACCAGATCAAACAGCCTCTTAACAAAGCGATAGCCAAGAGTACCGCTCGGTTTAATCTCTTTAATAGCCAGTGCGTCCCCCACAGATGCACAGTTCTCTGTTACTTCCTTAGCAGCCACAGTCAAACGTACGTCCCTGTCCACCAGGGATCCCCCAATCAGTAATTTCAAAAATGCGAACGAACGGCCGGTGCAACGTCTCCCTTACGTTTTGCTGGGTACGTCGAGCGGTAGCAGCTCCCTAAAAGCGGAATCGCCTTCGCCCACGTCCACCAGGCACCAGCGTTTATGACGGTCGATCTTTTTAACGCGGGCCTCTTGCCCCACCAAGGGCCCCTGTTCTATGTGCAACACGCCGTCTTCTATGTGAGCTACGCTGTTGCGCACCACGCCGTCGTCGTCCAGCACGCTGCGGTACCAATCCTGCGCATCGTCCGGCATGGGCATGTACGCCCGCTCCCTACTGCCGGCGATGCGACAGCCAAAGCTCAACTGGGCCAAAGCCCTATCGAGCGCGGCGGCATCGTGCGTGGCGACGAAGAAATATTCTTTGTACATAGGTTTGGTTTGGAGCGACCATGCGCCGTCCCGCTTAAACCAGAACTCCTTTTGCATTACAAAAGCGTCCTGCATAAGGTTGTGTGGGATAATGCAGCGGACCTTTTCGCAGGTCTCGCGCTCTTTTCCATAGGGGGTGTGAACCAGATACCAGCGGACGCGGCCGTGCTGGCTGTTTGTGGTGGAGCCATTAAATGCGCCCGGCAGCTGCTCTTGGCGCCGCGCCGTCTGTTCCATGTTCTCGCCCCCCCTCGTCGGCTTTGCGATGCACGCAAATGCAGGGGCGTTTAGAACAGGCTTCTCGCTCGCAGCTAGGCGCAGTCGCAAAAGTACAGGTTTTTGTAGAGGGGTATGGAGATGTACCTACTAGCAGTACATTTTGCGTAATCTGGTCAAACGCTGATTAATTGCTCGTATAATGTCGTCTGTCGAAAGATACAAAAAACTGTACCTTTTTGTGCAACAAAAAAAGCCGCTCAACCAGCGGCTTTTCTTATTTCGGCATGAAAAAGGCGACCGCCCTTTGTGGACGGTCGCCTTTGATAATTGTTGTGAAGTTTGCCTTAGGCGCGGGTCTTGATCTCCTCGAGCACCTTCGCAACAAACTCGTCAACGCTCATCTGAACGGTCTCATTGGAGCGATCGCGGACGGAGATGTTGCCGGCCTCGACCTCCTTCTCGCCCAGGATGAGCATATAGGGCACGCGGTCGATGCTGCGGGCCTCGCGGATCTTGTAGCCGATCTTCTCGTCGCGGTCGTCGCAGACCACGCGAATGCCGGCCGCCTCCAGCTTGGCGCACACCTCGTGGGCGTAGTCGCGGCTCTTCTCAGAGACGGGAAGCGCCTTGACCTGCACAGGAGCCAGCCAGGTGGGGAACTTGCCCGCAAAGTGCTCAATCAGAATACCGATGAAGCGCTCGATGGAGCCAAAGCATACGCGGTGCAGCATAATGGGGCGCTTCTTGGTGCCGTCGGCGTCCACGTACTCCAAGTCAAAGTTGAGCGGCATCTGGAAGTCGAGCTGGACGGTACCGCACTGCCAGGTGCGGCCGAGCGAGTCCTCCAGGTGGAAGTCGATCTTGGGGCCGTAGAAGGCGCCGTCGCCCTCGTTGACCTCGTAGTCCATGTGCAACTGCTCCAGAGCGGTGCGCAGGCCCTCCTCGGCGCGCGCCCAGTCCTCGTCGGAACCCATGGAGTCCTCGGGGCGGGTGGAAAGCTCAACGTGATACTTAAAGCCAAACTTCTGGTACACGGAGTCGATGAGGTTGACCACGCCCACGATCTCGTCGGTCAGCTGATCGGGACGCACAAACAGGTGGGCGTCGTCCTGGTTAAAGCAGCGCACGCGGAACAGGCCGTGCAGGGCGCCGCGCAGCTCGTGGCGGTGCACCAGGCCAATCTCGCCGGCACGAATGGGCAGCTCGCGGTAAGAGTGCGGCTTGGAGGCGTACACCAGCACGCCGCCCGGGCAGTTCATGGGCTTAATGCAGTACTCTTCGTCATCGATGACGGTGGAGTACATGTTGTCCTTGTAGTGGTCCCAGTGGCCCGAGGTCTTCCACAGCTGCTTGTTCATGATGAGCGGCGTGGAGATCTCCACGTAGCCGGCCTTGTGGTGGATCTCGCGCCAGTAGTCCAGCAGCGTGTTCTTAAGGATCATGCCGTTGGGCAGGAAGAACGGGAAGCCGGGGGCCTCGTCGCGCATCATAAAGAGGTCCATCTCGCGGCCGATCTTGCGGTGGTCGCGCTTCTTGGCCTCCTCCAGCATGTGCATGTGCTCGTCGAGCTCTTCCTTGGTGGCAAAGGCGACGCCGTTGATGCGAGTGAGCATCTTGTTGTCCTTATCGCCCTTCCAGTAGGCACCCGAGACGCCGGTGAGCTTAAAGGCCTTGAGGGCCTTGGTATAGCAGATGTGGGGGCCGACGCACATGTCGATGTAGTCGCCCTGCTGGTAGAAGGTGATGCGGGCGTCGTCGTCCAGGTCGCCGATGTGCTCGACCTTGTACTTCTCGCCGCGCTCCTCCATAAGGGCGATAGCCTCGGCGCGAGGCTTCTCGTACACGGAGAACTTGAGGTTCTCCTTGACGATCTTCTTCATCTCGGCCTCGATCGCGGGGAAGTCGTCCTCGCTGATCTTGACGCCCTCGGGCAGGTCGACGTCGTAGTAAAAACCGTTGTCGGTCGCGGGACCGTAGGCAAAGTCAGCCTCGGGATAGAGGCGCTTGATGGCCTGCGCCATGATGTGCGCGGCAGAGTGGCGGATGACGTGCGTGACCTCGTCCTGCGGGAGTTCGGCCACCGAACCGTCATTGTAGAGTGCCTTCATGGGTATGTTTTCTCCTCTCGGATGCCTGATGCAAGTGTGTGCGATGCGCTCGGCGTTTTTGACTTGCATCATTATAGGCAGGTTGCCTTGGTATACAAGCGCCCGCCGTACCTTAATGGCACGGCGGGCGATTTTCTACGCATGCTTCATCGTGTGGGCGCGGGGTGTGGGGCGCGCGCGGCTTGCGGTGTGCGCGAGATGCGCGGTGCCCGTGGCTTGCGGCCGGCCCGGCGATGGATGCGTTACTGGATGCGAGTTCGGCAGTAGGGGCAGACCTTCCAGTGCGCATCGAGCGGGCGATGGCAGCTGGGGCAGACGTTGCGGACCTGGGTGTCGCACACCGGGCAGACGACGAAGTCCTTCTCGATGGGCGCGCCGCACTGCGGGCAGGTGCCGTACTGGGCAAGCTGGCGCTCGCGCAGAGCCATATCCAGCTCCTGCTCTTCGCGGTCGGACGCGTAGGAGTGCGGGCGCAGGACCAGGTAGGCGATGAGGCCCACAAACGGGATGAGGGCGATGATGCCCCATGCCACGTAGGCGCTGGCGCCGCGGCGGCGAGCATCGATGAACACATAGACGACCGACAGCACATACAGGGCGATGATAAAGCCAACGAAGGCATAGACGACGCCCATAAGCTGCGGCGACATGAGCTCGGAGATGTACTTGGACATTACGGGTACCTTTCGGAATACTTACAGTCCGGTCAAGTTTACCACGGGGTTTGTTTATATGGGACCACGGCTAGGGGCGGGGCTAGCGCGGACACAAACACCTCAATCTGTAACAGTTAGGAGCGGAATCCGGGTCTAGATGTTACAGACTGAGACAAACGGAGGACCCGCCAGACTAACGTCTCAATCTGTAACATCTGGAACCCAAATCCTCGTCTAACTGTTACAGATCGAGACGAACGGTTGCCGCAGTTGTCGGCAGACGAGGTCGGCATTCGTGCCGGATCTCCCCTCGCCTGCCGTTGGCGGGTGTTGCGGGGCTGTTCGCCGCATTGCCGCCCTGCTAGAGGCGCGCAGACCGTAGGATGGTTTTATTGACAGCCTGTCAACTTGTCTGGGAGGCACCGTGGCAGAAACGTTTGATATCGCAATTGTAGGCGCGGGCATTACCGGCTGCGCCATCGCGAGGCAGCTCGCGCGCTACGACTTGTCCATTTGCGTGGTCGAGGCGGCTAACGATATTGCGCTGGGTGCGTCGAAGGCCAACGGCGGCCTGGTACACGCCGGCTACGATCCGGCACCGGGCACCGTAAAGGCACAGGTCAACGCCCGTGGCTGCGAGTTGTACGGCACGTGGGCGCAGGAGCTGAGCTTTCTGTTCTGCCGCACGGGCTCCATGGTGCTGGGCTTTAACGACGAGGACCGTGCGCACTTGGAGCAGCTTCGCAGCAACGGCCTTGCCAACGGCGTACCCGAGTTGTTGATTATCGGCCCCGAACGCGTCCACGAGCTGGAACCGCGCGCGAGCGCCAAGGCGACGTGCGCATTGTGGTGCCCCTCGACTGGGTTTGTCGACCCGTTTGAGGTTGCCATCGCCGCGCTGGAGAATGCCGTGGCTAACGGGGTGACGTTTATGCGGTCCGCGCCGGTGGAAGCGATTGAAGTCGCGGGCTCGGGCGACGACGCGCGCTTTACGCTGGCGACCCCCGCTGGCAACGTGCGCTGCCGCTACCTGATCAACGCCGCGGGCAACGGCGCCGCCGACATCTCGCATATGGCGGGCGCTGAGGAGTTCCAGATGGTCTGGCGCCAGGGAAACATCGTGGTGCTGGACAAGGAGCCGCGCACGCTCATGCCGCTCTACCCCGTGCCGACGCCGATATCGAAGGGCGTTATCGTCACGGGTACCGTACACGGAAACACCGTGATCACCGCGACCGCCGCCGTGCGCGAGCCGGGCGACACGCAGACCTATGCGAGCGATGTGAATGCGCTGCTGACCGGCGCGCGCAAGCTGGTGCCCGATCTGGATACGCGCCGCGTGGTGCGCGCATTTGCCGGCGGGCGTCCGGTCATTCAGGGAACGAACGACTTCTTTATTGGACAGTCGGCCGTGGTGCCGGGGCTGTTCCAGGCGGCGGGCATTCAGTCGCCGGGCGTGGCGAGCGCGCCGGCCATTGCCGAGCGAATGGAGCAGGTGCTGCGCGATGCAGGCGTGGCCCTGCGCGAACGGGACGATTGGGACCCTATTCGCCGCGCGCCGGACGACTTTGACCGCGCGTCGCTTGCCCGCAAGGAAGAACTTATTGAGTCCGACCCTGCATGGGGGCAGATTGTCTGTCGCTGCGAGACGGTGCCCGAGGCCGAGATCGTGGCCGCGATTCGGCGCCGCCCGGGCGCGGTTTCGGTCGAGGGCGTCAAGCGCCGCTGTCGTGCTGGCATGGGTCGGTGCCAGAGCGGTTTTTGCCAGAGCCGTGTGGTGGCAATCCTGGCGCGCGAGTTGGGCTGCGACCCCAGCGAGGTGCTGTTAGAGGATGCCGGATCTTGGCTGGTCGAGGGACCTTTGAAGGGGGTGCACTAGGATGGCGACGTTTGATATGCGCGACGGACGAGCGGAGGCCGGAGCCGTAGTGTCGGTAGCAACGCAGGCCTTCGACGTGGTCGTTATCGGCGGCGGACCTGCCGGCATGGCGGCCGCGCTGGCCGCGCACAAGGCAGGCACACGCGTGGCCATCGTGGAGCGCGAGCAGCACCTGGGCGGCATCCTGCGCCAGTGCATCCACCCCGGTTTTGGCCTGTCGCACTTTAAACAGGAGCTCACCGGTCCCGAGTACGCGCAGCGCTTTATCGACCAGGTGCGCTCGACCGACATTGCGCTGTTCTTGGTCAGCATGGTGCTTGGGATTGATTCGGACGAGCCTACGGAAGACACCGCGGTCCATACCGTCACGCTCATGAACCCCGCCGGCATGCTACGGCTCACCGGACGCGCGGTCGTCCTTGCCATGGGTTGCCGCGAGCGCACCCGCAGCGAGATCAAGATTCCCGGTAGCCGTCCCGCCGGCGTGTTTACGGCCGGCCTGGCGCAGCGATACATCAATATCGAAAACCTCAAGCCCGGCTCGCGCGCCGTCATTTTAGGTTCGGGCGATATCGGGCTGATCATGGCACGCCGCTGCACGCTCGAGGGGATTTCCGTCGAGGGCGTGTATGAGCTCATGCCATACGCCAATGGTCTGCGCCGCAACGTCAAGAACTGCCTTGACGACTTTGGCATTCCGCTGCACCTGTCCACCACCGTCACACGCGTGATCGGGCACGACCGCGTGGAAGCCGTCGAGGTAAGCCAAGTCGACGAGCACCTGGCGCCCATTCCGGGGACCGAGCGCATTGTTCCGTGTGACACGCTGCTGCTTTCGGTGGGATTGATTCCCGAGAATGAGCTTTCGGTTGCCGCGGGCGTGGAGCTGGACCCCCGCACGCGCGGCGCCGTGGTGGACCAAAGCCTGCAGACAGGCGTGCCGGGCATCTTTGCCTGCGGCAACGTACTGCACGTGCACGACTTGGCCGACAACGTAACAACCGAGTCCGAGAGGGCTGGCGCAGCTGCGGCGGCGTACGCGCTGGGGACCGGTGCGGGCGCCGTTCCGAACTGCGAGCTCACCGTCTCCCCTGCCGGCATTGCGGGCTACGCGCTACCGGGACGCATTACAACCGTGGCGCTCACCAAGCTGAACTTCCGCGTGCGCCGGCCAGTCGATACCACCCGCGTGAGGATCTTAGCTGACGACGAGGAACTGTTCGCCGGCAAGGTCCGCGCGTTTAAGCCGAGCGTTATGGAAAGCTTCCCACTGCCAGCAAAGGTGATTCAGCGCGCACTCGACCTAGGTGCTAGCGAAATTGTCCTGTCCGTCGATCCCGTCGAGGAGGCATAGACTATGAGCGATAACGTGATCGAAACGCTGCAGTTCAACTGCACGACCTGCCCATCCGAGTGCCTTCTGACCGTGGAGGTCAAGCGCAGATCAAACGGCGCCGTGGTAGAGGTGCGCTCCGTGACCGGAAACAGCTGCCCGCGCGGCGAGAAATTCGCGCACCAGGAGCTCACCTGCCCCATGCGCGTACTCACGACGACCGTGGCCGTCTCCGGCGGCGACGAAGCGCTTCTGCCTGTGCGCACGGCCGAAGCCATCCCGCTGGCACTCCACGCCCAAGCCATGAACCTCATCCGAGGCCTAGTCGTCAACGCCCCCATCCTCATGGGCGACGTCGTGCTGGAGAACCTCCTAGACACCAACATCAACCTAATCGCCAGCATGGACATCAACCGAGCCCAAGAAGCTAATTAGGGACAGGGCTCTTCTAGCTACCCCGCCATCCACCCCGCCCCCCTCAATTGCGGTGAAATAGTTCCTGATTCCCGCTAAAACCCCGGCATCCAGGAACTATTCCACCGCAACTTTCTTTGAGAATCGTGCATTTTGCTACTACTCGGTTAGTGCTATTTCAAAACTACCCCGGTTTACGGGGCTAAATTGATAACCACCAACCACACCGACCATTTTCGATTTTCGCCAAGCCATCTACCTGCGGTTTTATTTTGGCAATTTCAGTCATGGTCAGCCAAGAGCAATCCAGCGCCGTAATCCGGCATAGTTTTGAAAACATGCTAATTCGGCACAAGGCTTTTTGACTACTTTCGCTGCTACGTCCATTCGCCCACCTGAGTTGCGGTGAAATACGGACTGGTGAGCGACTCCAGCCGGTTAACAGTCCGTATTTCACCGCAACTCATGAGGGTACGTATGGGCTACCATGGTGGCACTCTAGCGAAAGGATGTTTCATGGCACATGTCGATAACCAGCGTGTGGCGCGCGTGCTCGATGCGCTCGAGGCTCAGCACCCCGGCGCGCAGCTGCTCGTAAATGACCCGTGGTCGATCTATTACCTGACCGGCTTTTATGCCGATATGTTCGAACGTTTTTGCGGCGTGCTGCTCACACGCGGTAGCGAGCCGGTGATCCTAGTCAACGCGCTGCATCAGCTGCCGGAGTATGACAATGCCCGCGTTGCCTACCACACCGATACCGACGTCGTGGCCGACGTCATCGTTCGCGAGGTCGATCCGACCAAACCGCTCGGCATCGACACCGTTATGCGCTCCGGCTTTTTGATGCCGCTCATGGAGCGCCATGCTACGAGCGAGTTTTTCCTAGGCGACTTTGCCGTCACCGCCGCGCGCACCTACAAGGATGCCGCCGAGCAGGAGCTGATGCGCGCGTCCTCGGCCGCTAACGACGCCGTGATGGCCGACGCCATCAAACTCATCCACGAGGGCGTGACGGAGCGCGAAATTGCCGACCAGATGCTCGGCCTGTATCGCAAGCACGGCTGCGAGGGCTTTAGCTTTCCGCCCATCGTGAGCTTTGGTGCCAACGCCGGCGACCCGCACCACGAGCCCGACAACACCGTGCTCAAGCGCGGCGACGTGGTGCTGTTCGACATTGGCGGGCGTCGTCGCAACTACTGCTCGGACATGACGCGCACGTTCTTTTGGGGCGAGCCGGACGAGGAGACGGCGCGCATCTACGACATCGTTCGCCGCGCCAACGAGGCCGCCGAGGCGCCCATCGCACCGGGTGTGCGCATGTGTGACCTGGACCGCGCCGCGCGCGACGTGATTGAGGACGCTGGCTACGGCAAGTACTTCACGCACCGCCTGGGCCACTCGATCGGTCTTCAGGACCACGAGCCGGGCGACGTCTCGCTGGTCAACGAACAGGTTATCGAGCCAGGCATGACGTTCTCCATCGAACCGGGCATCTACCTCCCCGGCCGCACCGGCGTCCGCATCGAGGACCTAGCCCTGGTGACCGAGAACGGCGTCGAGATTCTCAACGCCTACCCCCACGACCCAGTCCGCCTAGTCTAGGCAATGCGGCAAAGGGACAGCCCCTTTGACACATTCCGCTAACGCCGCGCCACGAAAACGGCCCATCTACTACGTTTAACCCGCAAGGGTCGACCATGCGGGTCTTTTTTGAAAAATGGCGAGCCATTTACCTGCGGTTTTGATTTCGCAATTCTCTGTATGGTCGAGGGTTACCGGTCAAACGTAGTAAATAGGGCCATTTCGTGGCGAGCAGTCCGCTCAAGGCAAAAGCCCCGTCCCAAATTAGCTGCCCTACAGTCAAACGAAAGGCCTCCCGATTCCCCGACGAGAACCGGGAGGCCTTCTTGAGACCTAAAGTACTACGCTCTCGACGCTACTTAGCGCGATGGCGCAGCTTTTCGATCGCTGCGGCAATCAGCGCCAGCAGGCCAGTTCCGCCAAGCGCTGCGACGGCCACGGCAGTGTTATCGCCCGTCTCGGCCAGGCTTCCCTTAGCGGCCTTCTTGCCATTCTTCTTGCCCGAAGGATCCTTGGCATCGGGCTTGGCACCGTTATCCTTGCCGCTCGTCGGCTTCTGCACGACAGCGGGCTCAACAACCTCAACGGTAACCGAAGCGGTGAGCTGTTGAGGCGCCGGCGTCTCTGCAGCGCCATCCTCGGCAAGCGTCGCAATCGCCGCGGCGTCACCGTCAACTGACATCGTCACGGTAATGACGACGGTTCCGTTCTTGAGGGCCTTGACTTTACCGTTCTCGACCGTAGCGATCGTCGGGTCGGACGAGGCCCACGTCACGGCACCACGCAGCAGAGCGCCATCGGCCGCATTGCTCGCCGCGGCAGCAAGGTCAATTTCCTTGCCGCGCTCTACCTTGAGCACGGTTTCGGCAGTCGTGGCCTTGCCGTTTTGGTCAACGATAACCAGGCCGTTGGCCACGGGGCGCGCCTTAACGCATACCCTGCAGCTGACCGTCAGATCCGTACCGCGAACCTTACCGCCCACGGTCACATCATCGGCGCCCCAATCCAGAGCGGGAACATTCTCCCAATCGACATCGTAGTCCTCCTGGCTGCCGTCCTTCATCATCACGGAGACCTTCTTGGGCAGCGACTTCAGCACATCGTCGGCAGAGCTCGACTCAAACACCTCAATGGGAGCGAACGTCGCAGGCCTCACGGGAATCTCGCTCGCCGGCGTCTCGACGACCAGCTTGCAGGTCGCCTTGAGCGTCGCGCCTTCAACGGAGCCCTCGAGCGTGTACTCGCCGACAGAGGCAAGATGCTTGTCCAGGCCATCCGTATTCCACGTGACCGCGGCCTCATCCGTGTGGCCATCGGAGTACGTCACGGCAACCTACTTGGGCAGCTGCCCCGTCACGGTGTCGGCCTTGGCATCGCGCTCGACCGTGATCTGCGGCACCTCGGCAACCTTGTTGATCGTTGTCGTGGAGGTAACGGTGACCTCGACCGGCAGGCTACCGTTCACCGTCACGCCCTTGGCGACAACGGTGTTGCCGTACGTAGCAGCCGCGGCGGGAACCTCAGTCCACGTGATCTCCGACTCTGCCGTCGTCTTGCCGTCCTTCATGAGCACGGTCGCCTTAACGCCCTTGAGCGCATCACGCACGACATCGACCGATGCGCCCTCGGGAACGTTAACTCTCGCGAGAGGCTCAACAGAGGCCGGAATCTCAGCATTGCTCTTAACAACCGTCACCGTGCACTTAGCCTTGACCGAAGAGCCCTCGACCGCGCCTTCAAGTGCGATGTCACCCAGCTTGCCCAAGGCATCTGCCGTGAGCGGGGTCTTATCCCACGTGACGGCAGCGGCCTTCGTCGAGCCATCAGACATGTTAAGCGTCACCTGGGTGGGCAGAGCAATGTCGTCGGCGGCAGTGTTGCGAGCAACCGAAAGCTTGATGTCAGCGGCGCTCTCGACGACCGGCACCAGGTTGACCGTAGCCTTGACCTCAAAGCTACCAACCGCGGTTTTGCCCGTAACGACAACGCTCGTGCCATCATTCTTGATGGTGAGGTTCTCCTTGGGAGCGGTCCAGTCGATCTTCGAGTCGATCTCGGATCCGTCCTTCATCGCAACCTTCACGGTAGTAGGCAGCGCTGCCACAACAGCCTCGGGCTTCGCCCCGTCGTCAAGCGTCACAGCGTCAACCGTACCAGCCAGGTGATCAGGAATCTCACGAAGCGGTTTGACGACCTTGATGGTGCACTCCGCCTTCTGATCCGTGCCGGCAACCGTGCCCTTAACCGTAACTTCACCTTCCTTGGCAAAGTCCTTGTCGGAGAGGCCCTTGGTATCCCACGCTACCTTGGCTTCGGAATCGGTATCGTCAGAGTAGATCGCTGTGACCGTGGCGGGCAGCTTGGCCAAGGCATCAGCTGCCTTGGTGTCGCGCTCGACCTCAATCTCGCCAACGGTATCAAAGCCCACGATATGCGCCGTCACCTTGACCTGAGCCTTTACGGTCATGCCGTTGTCCGTTAGACCCGTGACCTCAAACTCGGTGCCGGCACGGCCCAGGCTGTCGGCCTGAGACCACTTAACGGGCGTCTCGTTCTTGGTCTTGCCGTCCTTCATGACAACCGTCACCTTAGACGGCAGCTTATCCATAAGGTCGCTGACCTTGGCATTGTCCGCAATCTCAATTACATCGATCGGCTCGACGTGGTCGGGCGTCTGAGCATCCTGATCCACCACGGTCACATTGCAGGTCACCTTGGCGCCGTTGAGCTTAACCGTACCCGTGATCCCCACGGTGCCGGTTCCGTTGAGCAGCTCGTCCGTGACGTTAGAAAGATCCCACACGTCAATGTCGAGCAGATCGGTCGAGCCATCGGAATAGGTCGCCACAACCTGCTTGGGCATCTGGGCGTACAGTTCCTGCTTGGACGTACCACTGGCAACGCTAAACGACTTGGCCTCGAGCTTGGTGATGGCTCGCGGCGCCTCGGAGACGTTGACGTATACGATGGCGTTGACGTTGTCGACATCCTTGAGCTTGCCAACGAGTTTGTACGTGCCCTTCTTGGCGAGCGGCTTGGAAAGGTCGAGGCCATCGGTGTCGGTCCACTTTTCGATCTCGATGCCGCCTAAACTGCCCCGAGTATCCCGCGCTGAGCCATCCGAGTAATATACGGACACAGCATCGGGCAGCTCCAGCATCGATCCGACCGTGGTGTTGACCACGACGGCCTCGGGCTGCAGCGCCACCTTCTTCGCCTTCTTATCGGCAACCGTCACCTTGGCGGTCACGTTACCGTTCTCATCCACGCCGACCTTCTGGCCTTCATCGTCCACAAGCGCCATAACGGCAGCGGCATCGAAGCCGGCCACATGACCCGTTGCATAGAACGTGCCGGGCTGCTCGTACTTCTCGGGCGCAATCGGATCCCAATCAATAGCCGCCGTCGAAACGGAGCCGTCGCTCATCTCGACCGCCATCTTGGACGGCATAGCAGGCGCAGTGCCGGCCTTGGTGGTCACTGCGGTCTCGCCGTTATCGATTGCCTTCTCAACGCCTTGGATAACGATCTTGGTCTGAACAGTGAGGCCGGTGTTGGTGCCGTCGGCGTATCCGTTAAGGCCGCTTGCAAACAGCGTGCCAGACACTGTCGTGACCTGACCCGGTTCTCCGGTATAAACCGAGGGACGAACGTAATCCCATTGAACCTGAGCATTGTGCGTTTTGCCATCACTCGTAGCAACCGAGACATTCCACGGCAGCTCGGGGAAAACACCGCTGGCCGTATTAATTCGCTCAGGAACGGCAACGGAGGTGACGGAACAGACGTCTACGGTGATCGTCGCCTCGGCACCACCTTGGAGCTTGCCCTTCACCTTAAACGAACCGTCCTTGGCATACGCGTCTTCGGCGACACGGTCCCATGTGACCTTTTCGCGCTGGGGCTCAGAAGACACATCGTTGTCATATCGAACCTCAAGGTATTCCGGCAGCATCGGCTTGATGCCGGGGACGGTCCATATGGTTCCGCCCTGCACCGAGGTCGCCTTGCTCGCGATCTTAACGGTGGCAGTAATCGGAACGTCGACCGTCTGCATACCGTTCCCTGTGCTAAAGCTAATTGTTGCAGTGCCGCGGACCACGCCGCCCTGGGTCCAATCGAAGCCCTTCGTGTTCCACTTGGCCTCGGCGTATTTGTGCGAATAATCCGGATGCTCGACCGCATCGGGGCTAACAAGTTCGGCATAGCTGGGAAGCATGGCGGTGCCGTCGCTGCCCTTGAGCACCGTAATGGTTTGCGGCTGAGCCTCCCAGTTTTTAGTCACGATGACATGGACCTTCACGGGGATATTCGTTCCGGCGACCGTTCCAGTTATCGTGCAGTCCTTCTGGGGGCACCTATCGTAGGTGTCCCAGTTGACGCCGAGACTGTCAAAAGTCGTTCCGTCCTGCAATGCGCCGGACACATAGAAGTAGTCCAGATTGACTTCCTCACCGGGATAGATAACGCGCCAGTCCTCGTACGACTGTCCAAGCGTCACACCGTTATCGTTGTAGTTGTTGACACCCTTGACCTCGCCGCACACCGCAGTCGCATGGATCTTTGCCAGCGAGTCGGCGATCGTGCCGGTAATTTCGTACTCGCCCGGTTTGCCGTCCAGCAGCTCTTGAGGGAACTCATCCCAGCTATAAGGCTGTCCCGAGGAATACCTGGGGTAGTAGGAGCTGCCGTCCGATAAATACAGGTCGGACAGATAGCGCGGAGCCAGAAGTCCGGCGCCGGGAATATAGGGAATCTTGCCGATGTTGTTATCTTCGAGATCACAAATATTGACCGTCGCCGTAACCGGGATGTTGGAACCGGTAAAGTATCCGTTGACCGTAATCTGGCCAAGGTTCTTTAGGGCGTCCTGACTAATCGTCGACCACTGAACGGGGAAATTACCTCGCGAACCATTCCACATCGTGGCCTCGATTGAATCGGGCATATTGGGCTGGCATCCGATAAGCGTGCTTGTCGATGTCGAAGAAGGCATCTGCAGGGCGCGGACGGAAACGGTCGCCGTGACTCGATTGCTGTCACCCAGCTCCACCTGACTAGTCGATGAAGATGAGGTATTGGTCCAATATGTCAGCGAGCCGGAAAGCTTAAATGACCCCTCGTTTGCCACCTGTGTGTCCAAAATGGGATCCCACGCAATGACGCACTGCTGCTTTGTACCGTCGGTAAATGTAACTAAAACGCCGCCGGGAAGACCGCTGCCCGTTGTAGGGCGTACGCCGACGGGGGTGTTGACGGGGGCAAGAGAGTCGATAGAGGCAACTTCCTTGACCTCGACCTGAGCAGTCACCTTAAGGCCGTTAACAGGTGACGCATCATACGACGTGAGCGTGCCCGTGACCGTATAGGTGCCGGCCTTTTGAAATTGAGACACATCGGCGTTGTCCCAAGTAACCTGATAGCCGTGAGAGTATATGGTGTTATTCGACTGAGTGACGGGGAAATAGACATACGTGCTAAGAGGAGTGTTGTCTCCGACCACGCGCTCAAACCTTAGTGAATCAAGATCGAGCACGTCCTTGGGGTCCTTAACAGTGACAGTACAGGTAACCTCACGGTTATCAAAACCATTGAGTTTGCCTTTAACCGTAAACGTTCCCACTTTAGAGTAAAGCGACGCGTCAACAAGATCCCAAGATACCGGGACATGCTCGGTAGCACCGTTATCGAAGGTTACCGCTGCAGAATACGGAAGATTCGGGGACTCGCCGGTTAGGGTCGTACACGTCAACTCGGTCTGGACGCTCTTGACCGCACGAACATACACGGTGCAGTACACGAGCATGGAGGGGCAGTCCTTTATATGGCCCTCAACAATAAACGTGCCCGCATTCTGGTACTGGTCCTCGGAAATTTCATTCCACACAACCGGGCACGACCGGGACTCACCATTGGAGTAGTAAACGGACACGCTCGAAGTCAGCGTGGGCGCAAAACCCGCTGCGGTCCATGTGGACCACTGAGTGCCACCCGTTGTGCGGGGAGCGTAGACTTTGAGAACACCGGCCACATCGAACGGCTCGGCGAGAGAGAACCATTGACCGTTAGCGTACCCACCGCGAATCTGGCCCGTGATGGCGATTTCGGACTCTTCGGTTGCTGAGGCAAACGTCTCTATCGACTTTTCATCCCACTGCACAAAAGCAGAGCCCTCGGTGCCGTCAGACCATTTTACCTTCACTTCAGGGGATGGCACATAGTCGCCGTTATCGAAGCCGACATACTTTTCAATGATGGGATTAGATTCGACCGAAACGACTTTGTGGCCGTTTTCGCTGGTCGGTGCAACGACGTTGGCTGCGTCAACTGCCGCCGGGTCCGCCGTAACAGCTTCGACAACCACGCGCTGCTTGACCGTCTGCGTGGTGCCGTCGACAGCGCCTTCGAACTCATACGAGCCGGCAGGCAGCTGTGCCAGAGTTGCCGGAGCGTCAGCGCCGTTCAACTTCCAGGTGACGTTTTCCTGTTTGGTGGTACCGCTCTCGTAGGTTGCCGTTACAGTTTGGGGCAGCGTGGCGTCGGAACCCTCGGCAACGTGCAGCTCATTCAGGCTGGCAAAAGAGGCGATCTTATCTTCACTCTGGTCTTGCGAGGTTGCCTGACCGGTGTCCGCAGATGCGGCAGCCGCACCCGTCGCATCACTTTGCTCGGCAACGACTTGGGTGGTATCACCCTGCATCATCTCGGCGAACGCCTGCGGCGGCACCGAGCCGACCGTCATCGTCAGAGCCAGACCCGCGGTAATGGCCGCGTTGACATGCCTTCTGTTCATGTTTCCTCCCGACACGCTCAACGGACCAAACAGCACTGGTCCGATTGGCAAGTTAAGTTGAGCGTATCCTTGCCCGATGGAGGTTTGCAATATGCTACAGGTTAAGCGGCATAAATGGTTTCGTAAACGGGCACCCAAACGCAGCTAATTTGGGACGGGGCTTTTGAGTTGCGGTGATATACGGACTGTTTGAGGCTTATGGCTTGTAAAACAGTCCGTATTTCACCGCAACTGCTGAGGGGATGGGTTAACGCAGCAGGCCGGCTACTTCGCCGGCTAGGGTGATGGTGCCGGCTGCTACGAAGGGCTCACTCGCGGCATCGAAGGCAGCGAGTGCCTCGGACACGCTCGGGTATACGCCCGCGAGTTTATCGGCATCAACGAGGGCGGCGAGCTCCTCTGCCGGCAGGGCGCGATCGGAATCGGTCTGGGTCACGACCACGCGGGGGAACGCCGGAACCAGAACGTCAACGATACCCGCCACGTCCTTATCGGCCAGCGCGGCACACAGCAGCGTGGGGCGGTTCTCCACGCACGGATCGATCTCGTCCAGCGCGCTCACAAAGTTCTCGCAGCTCTGAGGGTTATGGCAGGCGTCGATCAGCTTGAGCGGATCGGTCCCCAGCACGTCAAAACGACCCGGTGTGGGGCAGCCCATAAGCGAAGCGTCGAGCGCATCGTGGTCGAGCTCGCGGCCCAGATAGCCCTCGCACAGCATAATCGCGCACGCGGCATTCTGCGGCTGATACGCCGGCTTAACCATGCTCGACGTATAGATGGCACGCGACGTGGTGCAGCTAAACTCAACCGTGTCGCCCACATGCGCCGGCACCTTAGTCGTGGCATGACTCACCACGAGCGGCACAATGCCGCACTCGCGACAACGGGCATCCATCACACGCTGAACGCTCGCCTCGTGCGTGCCCTCGCCCAGCACAACCAGGCGTTCGGGCTTAATGACCGCAGCCTTCTCCCCCGCAATGGCCTCGAGCGTGTCGCCCAAAATACGTGTGTGATCGAGCCCAATGCCCGTAATAGCAACGGCGACGGGATCGGTCGCACTCGTAGCATCCCAGCGTCCGCCCATGCCGACCTCAAGCACGGCCACGTCCACGCAAGCCTCGGCAAACACTACAAGTGCGGCAGCCGTCAGCAGGTCAAACGGCGTGATGGTATAAGCGCGCTCCCCCGCCGCCACACGGTGCGCATTCACGCGGCGCCCCGCCTCGACAGCTGCCGAAACACCACGGGCAAACGCCTCGTCGCTCACAACGCACCCATCGACCTCCATGCGCTCGGGATAGCGCACCAGCTGCGGCGACGTATAAAGCGCGGTCTTGAGCCCCTCGCCGCGAAGGATGGCAGCCGAAAAACGCGTCGTCGAAGTCTTGCCATTGGTACCGGCAACCTGAATGCAATCAAAGTACTCGTCCGGACGCCCCAGCTCATCGAGCATATCGACAACCGTCTCGAGCAGAGGACCAGCATCCCCAGAAATCCGCCCCGTATCAGCAGCCAAAGCAACAGCCTCATCAAACGAAAGCAACTCAAACGAGAATGGCACACTATACGACCCCGAACGCTTAGGCATAAACCAAAGTCCCCTCAACATAAAAAGAGGCCCGTAACAAACAACGAGCCCCTCCCATTCAAAATATCAGCCAAACACCGCTTTGCAACGAGCTCAAGGCCACAACCCAGTGGCCCCAACCTACCAGTTGCAAACAACCACGTTACCGCACTAGGAGCGGCCCGATGCTTTGCTCGCCGCAAGTTCCGCACGCAAAGGACAGCACTTAATGTGCTGCCCGTCTTGCGCAGGACTGTCCGCAGCGGAGAGCAAAGCATCGGGACGCGCCCCCAAGTTAGGCCTACGAGAAGTCAGCAACCTGCGAGTTCAGCGCCGCCAGGATCTCCTTGAGCTCAGCTGCACGGTCCCTCTTCTTCTGGACCACCGCGGGCGCGGCCTTGGCCACAAAGCCCTCGTTGGCGAGCGTCTTCTCGCAGCCGGCGAGCTCCTTCTGGGCCGCGGCGATCTCCTTCTCCAGGCGCGCCTTCTCGGCCGAAAGGTCGACCTTGCCCTCGAGCACCACAAAGACCTCGACGCCGCTATCGACCACGGCGATGCTCGCGGCCGGCTTCTCAACGTCGGTGCCCATGACCAGCGATGCGGTGTTGGCCAGCGGCTCAATCGTGGATCGCAGGCTCTCGAGCTTCTCGATGTCCTCGGCACCGGCGCGCACGACCACGTCGAGCTCGGCCTTGGGGCTCAAGCGATAACGCGAACGGGTGGCGCGGGCGGCAGACACGACGGTGCGGCACAGCTCAAACGCGCGCTCGGCGTCCTCGTCGACATACTTGGCGTAGTCGGCGGGCTCGGGCCACTTGGCGATCATAAGCGCCTCCGCGCGATCCACGTTACCCTCGGCATCCAGGTCGAGCACGCTCGCCGGCATGTTGTCCCAGATCTCCTCGGTGACAAACGGCATGAGCGGGTGCATCAGGCGAATGGAGGTGTCGAGCACAAAGATCAGGTTGCGCTGGGCCTGCAGACGGCCCTCGCCCTTCAGGCGGGCCTTGGTGACCTCGACGTACCAGTCGCAGACCTCGTTCCAGAAGAACTGCTGCACGCCGCGGGCCATATCGCCAAAGGTGTAGTTCTCTATGCCCTCGGTGACCATCTTCACGGCCTTGGCCAGGCGGCTGAACATCCAAGCGTCGGCCGGCGTCTCCACGACGGGCTCGCCGGGCGTGTAGCCCTCCATGTTCATGAGCAGGAAGCGGCTGGCGTTCCAGATCTTGGTCACAAAGCTCTTGGCCTGCTCGGTGCGCGGGCTGTCGATGAGCTTCTTGGTCTTCTTATCGATGTTCGCGTCGAACTTGACGTCCTGATTGTTGGTGCACAGCGTCAGCAGGTTATAACGCATGGCGTCGGCGCCGTACATGCCGATGAGGTCCATGGGGTCAACGCCGTTGCCCTTGGATTTGGACATGCGGCTGCCGTCCTTGGCAAGGATCGTCGGGTAGATGACGACGTCCTTAAACGGCACCTCGTCCAGGAAGTACAGCGAGCTCATGACCATGCGGGCGACCCACAGCGCGATGATGTCGCGCGCGGTGACGAGCGCCGTCGTGGGGTGATGGTCCTCGAGCAGCTCCGGCTTTTGCGGCCAGCCCTGCGTGGCGAAGGTCCACAGCTGCGAGCTGAACCAGGTGTCCAGCACGTTCTCGTCCTGATGCACGTGATGACCGCCGCACTTGGGGCACACGTCGGTGTCCTCGGTAAGGGCGTCCTCCCAGCCGCAGTCCTCGCAGTAGAACACGGGGATGCGGTGGCCCCACCACAGCTGGCGGCTGATGCACCAGTCCTTGAGGTTCTCCATCCAGGTGGTGTAGGTCTGCGTCCAGCGCGCGGGATGGAAGGTGACCTTGCCAGAGTTGACAGCGTCGAGTGCCGGCCCCTTGAGCTTGTCGACGGCGACAAACCACTGCTCGGACAGCCACGGCTCCAGTGCGGAGTCGCAACGGTAGCAATGCATGACGGAGTGATCGAGGTCCTCAACGTGATCGAGCAGGTCGTGCTCCTCGAACCACTTGATAACGGCCTCGCGGCACTCGTCGCGGTTCATGCCGGTAAACTCGCCATAGCCCTCGACGACCACCGCGTGCTCATCGAAGATATTGATTTGCGGCAGGTCGTGAGCCTGACCCATGGCGTAGTCGTTGGGGTCGTGGGCCGGAGTAACCTTAACGAAGCCGGAACCGAAGTTGGCGTCGACATGCCAATCCTCAAAAATGGGGATCTCGCGGTCGACGATGGGGAGCTTGACGGTCTTACCCACAAAGGCGGCCTTCTCGGGATCCTTCGGGGAAACAGCAACGCCTGTGTCGCCGAGCATGGTCTCGGGGCGCGTGGTGGCGACGACGATGTAGTCCTGGCCGTTGACCGGCTCGGTCAGCGGGTAGCGCAGGTGCCACAGGTGGCCCTTCTCGTCCTTGTACTCGGCCTCGTCGTCCGAGATGGCGGTGGTGCAGTTGGGGCACCAGTTAACGATACGCTTGCCGCGGTAGATCAGACCGTCGTGGTACCAGTCGCAGAAGACCTTGCGCACGGCCTGCGCGTAGTCCTCGTCCATGGTGAAGCGCTCGTTATCGAAGTCGACGGAGCAGCCCATGCGCTTGATCTGCTCGACGATGATGCCGCCGTACTCGTGGGTCCAATCCCAGCAAGCGTCGACAAACTTGTCGCGACCGATCTCCAGGCGGCTGATGCCCTCGCTCTTGAGCTTCTTATCGACCTTGGTCTGTGTGGCGATACCGGCGTGATCGGTACCGAGCACCCAGCGCGTGGACTTGCCGCGCATGCGAGCCATACGGATGATGGCGTCCTGGATGGAGTCGTCGGTGGCGTGGCCCATGTGGAGCTTGCCGGTCACGTTGGGAGGCGGAATGGTGACGGTGCAGTCGCCCACGCCCTCACGGCGCTTGTAGTAGCCGCCGTCGAGCCACTTCTGCAGGATCGCCGGCTCGTTGGTCGACGGATCGTAGTTCTTGGGCATTTCTTCCATATATCTCTCCCTTGCCCGTCGGCGTGTCCGCCTGCTTGGTTTTCGCTCGGTCAGGTCCTGGGCTCGCACGAAGAGCACATTTAGTGCTCTTCGGCTCGTGCGGAATCTACGAAAACCAAGCAGGCGGAAACGCCTTAGGTATCCATTACTTCAGTCTGAAGGTACTAACTTGACAATCTCACAGAATAGCACAGGCATACCTGCCGAAAAGGGACAGGTTTATTTTGGTAGGTTTTATCAGGGGAAACGACATTTGCCCATATAAAACCGACCAAAATAAACCCGTCCCTAAATGGCAGGCCCCGCGGTGGTTGCCGCGGGGCCTGGATTCAAGCTATTTACCCGTAGATGCGTTGGGGCTGTTCTTCGCCCTTTACGGAGGCTTCGGTCACGATGACCTTGGAAACACCCTCCTCGCTGGGCAGGTCGAACATCGTCTGCTGCAGCACGTCCTCGCAGATGGAGCGCAGGCCGCGGGCACCGGTCTTGCGGGCAAGCGCCATGCGGGCGATCTCGTGCAGGGCCGCGTCCTCAAACTCAAGCTCAACGTCCTCGAGCTGGAACATCTTACGGTACTGGCGCACCACGGCGTTCTTGGGCTCGGTCAGGATCGACACCAGGTCGTCCTCGTCGAGCGCCTGCGTCTGGGTGACGACTGGCGTACGGCCCACGAACTCGGGAATCATGCCAAAGGCGTTGAGGTCCTGTGGGAGCACCTGACGCAGCAGGTCATTCTCGTCGACCGAAGTGGGGCCGGCGATCTCGGAGTTAAAGCCCACGCCCTTATTGCCCACGCGGTCGGCGATGATCTTGTCCAGACCCACAAAGGCACCGCCGCAGATAAACAGGATGTTGGTCGTGTCGATCTGCAGCAGCTCCTGCTGGGGATGCTTGCGGCCGCCGGTGGGCGGAACGCTGGCCACCGTGCCCTCAAGAATCTTAAGCAGCGCCTGCTGAACTCCCTCGCCCGAGACATCGCGGGTAATAGAGAGGTTCTCTGCCTTGCGGGCGATCTTGTCGATCTCGTCCACGTAGATAATGCCCACCTGTGCGCGCTCAATGTCGCCATCGGCAGCGTTGATGAGCTTGAGCAGGATGTTCTCCACGTCCTCGCCCACATAGCCAGCCTCGGTGAGCGCGGTGGCATCGGCGATGGCAAACGGCACCTCGAGAATGCGCGCAAGCGTCTGGGCGAGCAGGGTCTTACCGGTGCCGGTGGGACCGAGCAGCAAAATGTTGGACTTGGCGAGCTCTACCTCGTCCATATCGTCATCGAACTGCGAGCCCATGTCGTCATCAAAGGCAGACACCGCGACGCCGCCCTCAATCACGCGCCGATAGTGGTTGTACACGGCCACCGACATGGCGCGCTTGGCGTCCTCCTGACCCATAACATAGGCCGAAAGCTCGTCATAGATCTCGTGCGGCGTCGGCACGTGCGTGATGACCTGACGGTCGTCCTCGAGCTCAAAGCCCTCGGTCTCGGGGTCCACGGCGGGCTGGGATGCAGCCTGACCGTGGTCGTTGAGGAAGCCCGGCAGCTTGCCGTTGCGGGCGGCGTCCATAAAGTCCGAAGCCAGCGACTCCTCCAAAATCTCGGAGCAGGCGGCAACGCACTCGTCGCAGATAAAGATGTTGGTCGGACCCTTTACAAGGCGGCGAACCTGCCCCTGCTCTTTTCCGCAGAAGGAGCAGCGGATGGGGTTGCCGTTCTCGTCAAAGTTGTCCTGCATGTTACCTGCCATCCTAGGCATCCTTCGCGGCGAGATCGCGCGAGGTGACGATACGGTCAATCAGGCCGTAGTCGAGGGCCTCGGCAGCGGTCAGGTAGTTGTCGCGCTCGGTGTCGGCCTGGACCTTCTCAATGGGCTGGCCCGAGGCATCGGACAGGATCTGGTTGAGCTCGCGGCGGGTCTTCTTGATCTCCTCGGCAACGATCTCAATCTCGGTCTGCTGTCCCTGGGCACCGCCGCTGGGCTGGTGAATCATGACCTTGGAGTGCGGCAGGCAGAAGCGCTTGCCCTTGGCGCCGGCCGAAAGCAGCACGGCGGCCATGGAAGCGGCCATACCGACGCAGATGGTGGAGACCTGCGGCTTAATGAAGTTCATGGTGTCAAGAATCGCCAGGCCGGAGTAAACCTCGCCGCCGGGCGAATTGATGTAGAGCGAGATATCCTTCTCGGCATCCTGGCTCTCAAGATGCAGCAGCTGGGCAACGACCAGGTTGGCGCTGACGGAGTTGATCTCCTCGCCCAAGAAGATGATGCGGTCGTTGAGCAGGCGCGAATAGATATCGTAGCTGCGCTCGCCGCGCGGCGTCTGCTCGATAACGTATGGCACGAGGGCGGAATCGAACTTAGCGATCATACGCATCTCCATTTCTCTCTTGCGGACCAAACTGGTTCTAGATAAACGTACGGTGCCCGCATGCTATGCATTGGCTGGCACCGTACGAAGCAACCGGATAACCGGTGTATAACTTTACCCCATCACGGGCGCACGCATGCGCTCGCGGGCAAGGTGGCGAGAATTACTCGGCGTCCTTGGCGGTCTCGTCGACCTCGGTCACCTTGGCGTTCTCGACCAGGTGGTCGACGGCCTTGGAGCGACGGATGGACTCGCGGACGGCAGGCATGCGGCCATCGGCGATGAACTCGGCCTTGGAAGCCTCGACGTCCTTGACGCCGGCCTTCTCGAACTCGGCGTTGATGTCGTCCTCGGTGACCTCGATCTTGAGCTCGCGGGCGAGGGCGTCGAGAGCCAGGGACTCACGGGCAACGTCGTTGGCCTGCTTGTGCAGGTCGCCGATGAACTGCTCCATGGTCAGACCGGAAGCGGGCAGCCAGGTGTCCAGCGTCATGCCGCGGGCAGCGAGGTTGGACAGGAAGTTCTGGCCAAGCTCCTCAAAGACGGACTGCTCGTAGTCGGCATCCATCTCGTCGAGCTGCAGGCGCTCGGCGAGAGCGGAGACGCAACGGTTCTCCTTCTCGGCCGGGAGGCGGGAAGCCTTGTCCTGCTCGATCTCGATCTTGATGGCGTCGCGCATAGCGTCGATGCTGTCGAAGCCAAAGTCGGACTTGACGAGCTCGTCGGTGAGCTCGGGGGTGTTGCGGACCTTGATGCCCTTGACGGTGACCTCGACGGCGTGGGTCTCGGCCTCCTCGCCCTCCTCGACCTCGTCGGTCCAGGTGACGGACTTGACGTCGTCAACGTTGGCGCCGATCAGGGCCTCGTTGAACTCCTTGGGGTTGGTGTCGCTACCGGCGATGAGCATGCGGCCCTCGGCGGCAAAGTTGTCGGCGTTCTCGACGGCCTTGAGGTCGACGGTAACGTAGTCCTCGGCCTCGACGGCACGACCCTCGACGTCCTCGAAGGTGGCACGGTAGTTGAGGAGCATCTCAACCTGGTTGTTGATCTCGGACTCGGTGACCTCCGCAGGGGGCATCTCGATCTCGACAGCGTCGAAGGAGGAGAGCTCGGCAGCGGGACGCAGGGAGAACTCGACGGTGTAGGTGTAGTCCTCGTGATCCTTGGCGAGGTCGAGCTCCTTGTAGTCACCGCTCTTGGTGGGGACGATGTCCAGCTCGTTGAGGACGGCGGGCTCGTTGGCGGCGATCAGGTCGTTGGTGGCCTGAGCGAGGGTAGCCTCGGCGCCAAGTGCGGAGTCGATGACCGGACGGGGAGCCTTACCGGCACGGAAGCCCGGGAAGCGGTACTTCTTGGCGGTGTCCTTGTAGGCCTTCTTGATCGCGGCGTCGACGTCGGCGGCCGGGATGGTGACCGTAGCGGTGAGCTTGGCGTCCTTGACGTCAGAAGCGGTGATGTTCAACACGTTCCTCCTCATACTGCCCAGCTTATCTGAGGTGCTGGTACCTTTATGCAACAAAGTGTCGCGACGGCCAGGGCCGACGCAGGTGCGATGGTGCGGGCGAAAGGACTCGAACCTTCACGGGAATCCCACCAGAACCTAAATCTGGCGCGTCTACCAATTCCGCCACGCCCGCATGAGCGCACAGACTAGGAATGATAGCAGATACGAACGACAAGCGCACGCACACCTTTTACAGGCTCACGACCTCACCACGAGAGCAAGCCAATAGAGCACGCCACCCCATCTCATAAGTTGCGGTGGAATAGGGACTGTTTGGGGCTCCAGTCCTCCAAAACAGTCCCTATTCCACCGCAACTTCGGTGGGACTCGGCAGTCTGGCGGTGCTGGCCATGTGCCGGAAAGCGTGTCCCGGTTTGGAGCCTCGGAATGGGATGTAATTTCCGCTATAGCCATCAACCGGAAACTGCAACCCGTTTTGAGCCCCTATTCCGGGATGCACTTTCCGCCAAGGGCCTCAAACGGAAACTGCAGCCCACAATTCAGTTGAAAAGTGGGCTGCAGTTTCCCCGGTTAGGTAAAGAGCGGCGACAGCGGCTCCTCGCCTATTCCCCCAGCAGGGCCTTCTCGGGCGTGATCGGCAGCGAGCGAACCTGGTGGCCGGTGGCGTGTGCCACGGCCGAGGCAACGGCGGCGAGCGGTGTGTTGATGACGACCTCGCCGATCGACTTAGCGCCAAACGGGCCCGTCGGCTCGTAGCTCGGCTCAAAGGCCACGCGAATGCTGCCGATATCCAGGCGCGTGGGCAGCTTGTAGCTCATAAAGTTGCCGGTGCGCAGGCGGCCGCGATCATCGTGCTCGACGATCTCGTAGAGCGCGTGGCCGATACCCTGGGCAATGCCGCCCTCGGCCTGGACGCGCGCGAGCGCCTCGTTGATCACGGTGCCGCAGTCCACAGCCGCCGCATAGTCAACCACAGTCACCTTGCCGGTGGCCTTGTCGACCTCGACCTCGGCAATGCCGGCCATAAACGGCGGAGGCGAAACGGGCAGGCAGGCAGAGGCATGCGAGGTGAGCGCGTCGCCGCCCGCGATGTTCTTGACGCACAGGTTGGCAAAGTCGCGCAGCGTGAGGTAGCGGTTCTGCTCGCGGGCGGCACGCTCGTCGGACAGGCGCACGTACTGGCCGTCGAAGACAACGTCGGCGGCGTCCACGTCCCACATCTGGGCGGCCTTGGCGCAGATCTTCTCGCGAAGCTCCGTCGCGGCGTTCTTGGCTGCCAGGCCCGTCACGTACGTGCCCGAGCTTGCGTACGAACCGGCGTCGAACGGCGACACATCGGTGTCCACACCGCGCACCACGATAAGTGAGCTCTCCACGCCCAGCTCCTCGGCGGCAATCTGCGCCAGGATCGTGTCGACGCCCATACCGTTATCGGTGGCGCCGGTGCCGATGGTAATGAAGCCATCCTCTTCCAGGCGCATGTCGATGCCGGCGATATCCACGTTGGAGATGCCCGAGCCCTGCATGGTGAGCGCACAGCCCAGAGCACGCACACGGTCGCCCAGGTCGACGGCTAGCGGCTTGTCGCGCCAACAGATCATGTCCATCGCGCGCAGCAGACAGCGGTCGAGCGCGCAGGCGTTGAGCTTCTCGTTGTAGTACTGCGGCATGATCTCGCCCTCGCGCACGATGTTCTTAAGGCGCAGGTCGGCGGGGTCCATGTGCAGCATGTCGGCGAGCTCGTTGACGGCGCTCTCCACGGCAAACTGGCCCTGGGTGGCACCGTAGCCGCGATACGCGCCGCCGCGGTTGGTGTTGGTGTAGACGGCGTCCCAGCTAAAGCGGCTCGCCTTCACATGGTTGTAGATGGGCAGGCTCTTGTGGCCCGAAAGGCCGATCGTCGTGGTAGCGTGCTCGCCGTACGCGCCGGCGTTGGACAACGTGTGCAGATCGATGGCCGTGATGGTGCCGTCGTTCATGGCGCCCAGTTTAACGGTCATCTGCATCTGGTGGCGCGAGTTGCCCGCGGTGATGGTCTCCTCGCGGGTGTAGCAGCAATAGCTCGGACGGCCGGTCTGCTGCGTCACGAACGCCACGAAGATCTCGCAGCAGCCCGTCTGCTTGGAGCCAAAACCGCCGCCGATGCGCGGCTTAATCACCTGCACCTGCGACTGCGGAATATCGAGCGACTGCGCGACCATGCGGCGCACGTGGAAGGGCACCTGCGTGGAGGTGGTCACCGAGATACGCCCGAACGCGTCGGTCGTCGCGAAGGCGCGGAAGGTTTCCATGGGCGCGGTCTGCGTGGCCTGGCTGGTGTAGGTGCGCTCAAAGACGATGTCGCTCTGGGCGAACGCCTCGTCAAGGTTGCCAAAATCGCTGGTACCGCTGCACACCAGGTTGCGCGGAACGTCGCCGCCCTGCGGGAACATAAAGGTCACGTCGCCCTCGGGGTGGACCACGATGTCATTATCGAGCGCCTGGGTAAAATCGAGCAGCGGCTCGAGCACCTCGTAATCGACCTTGATGAGCTTGAGTGCCTTGTCGGCGGCCTCCTCGGTCTCGGCGGCGACGATAGCCACCTCTTCGTTTTGGTAACGGACAAGGTTCTCGAGAATCAGGCGGTCGTAAGGACTCGGCTGCGGATAACTCTGACCGGCGATGGTAAAACGGCGCTTGGGCACGTCCTCATAGGTGTAGACGCCCACCACGCCGGGCACCTTCAGGGCACGCGACGTATCGATGGAGCGGATCTTGGCGCGGGCATACGGGCTGCGCTTGAGCTTGACGATCAGGGCGCCGGCGGGCACCAGGTCGCCCGTGTAGACGGGACGACCCTCGAGCAGGGCCTTCGAGTCCTTCTTGGGCTGCTTGTGAGTGATCTGCTTGTAGGAGACACCGTCGCAGCTGGTGTCGTTGACTGGCAGCTCGGGCATCTCAAAGCCCACCTGCACGCCCGACTCGTTGAAGAAGCGCACGATGGCGCGCAGCTGGCTCTCGTAGCCGCTGCAGCGGCAGAGGTTGCCGGCAAGCTGGCGCGAGAGCTCCTCGCGCGTGGCGACGAGGCTCGGGTCCTCCTTGGCGGCGCGGGCAAGCGCCAGCACGTTCATGATGAGGCCGGGAGCGCAAAAACCGCACTGTTCGGCACCTTCGGCAGCCATTGCGCGGGCGAGTGCCTCAGACTCGGCCTTGAGGCCCTCGAGCGTGGTGACGGAGCGGCCCTCAACACGGGCGGCGGGAACCGAGCAGCTCAGCACCGGGTCGCCGTCGAGCCACACCGTGCACAGGCCGCAGTTGGTGGTCTCACAGGCGCAGCGCACCGACGCACAACCCTGCTCGCGCAACAGCGCAAAGAGCATGGTATCGGGGGCAATCTGAACCTTGACCTTGCGGCCGTTGAGCGTAAAGGAAAGATCGATGAGTTTGGCAGCCATTAGCGCACCTCGCTAGAATCGACGCCGGGCACGCGGCGGCAGGAATACTCGTCCGTGGCAAACTTAGGAATCTGCACGCCCTCGAGCTCGCGGGCAAGCGCGGCCGAAAGCTCGATGCCGGCGGCGCGACGCACGGCCTGAATCGCCAGCGGCGCCGAGATGCGGCGGCGGTAGTCGGCCGAGCCCCACAGGTTGGTGCCATAGCTCAGTGCGCGTACGGACGCGGCCAGGGCACGCAGCTCGTTTTCGCAAGGACGCTCATTCACCAGGCCGCACGCCTCGCCCTGCAGCAGGGTCGCGCGCAGCGGGCGGGCGCCCACGGTGACGTGCCAGGTGTTGTCCCACCAGGCGGCGGTGACGTTGAGCGAGGGGAAGTCGGTCGCAGCCTTGCGCACGGCCTCGTAGCTCGCGCGGTAGTCGTGTTTAACGACCACGATGTGCTCGATCACGTCGCGCACGTAACCCATGTCGACGAACTCGGCGAGCGGCACGCGGCCGGCGCCCGTCAGCTCAACATAGGAATCGAGCGCGAGGAAGGCGGAGAGAACGTCCGAGAAGCCAAAGCGGCCGTAGATGCTGCCGCCCACCGTGGCGGTATTGCGCAACTGCACGCCCACGATATCGTGGACGGCGAACTCAAAGACATGGTTGACAAGCGCGTTGAGCTCGGCATGGCGCTCGAGCTGGCGCAGGGTGCACATGGCACCGATGCGAAACTCGGTCTCGGTCTCCTCGATCTGATCGAGTCCGCAGGCCGAAAGGTCAATCGCCGTCGCCACACGACGCGAACCCAGGCGCATCCAGATGCCACCGCCCACAATCTTGTTGTTGCGGTTCTTCTGTAAGAGCTCATAGGCTTCGGCCGCGTTTCCAACACGGACGTAGGTACCGAACTTGAGCACGTTCTCCCCCATCTCTTCACTTGTCCAGTACGTTTAAGTGTACCAAACGAGGGGCCGCACACCGTTTTAGGACAAAATCCACCCACCCATCCATAACTTGCGGTGATATACGGACTGATTAGCCGTTCTGGAACGCAAAACAGTCCGTATTTCACCGCAAGTTATGAGGAGTCCTCCGGGATAGAAAAGGCTCCCAGCCGGAATGGCTGGGAGCCTCATCACATGCTATGTCGAGCGAAGATTTAGCAGACGCCCTGGGCGAGCATAGCGTCGGCGACCTTCAGGAAGCCGGCGATGTTGGCGCCCATGACAAAGTTGCCCTCCTGGCCGTACTCCTTGGCGGTGTCGTCCACGTTGTGGAACATGCCGCGCATGAGCTGCTCGAGCTTGCCGTCGACCTCCTCGAAGGTCCAGGAAAGGTGCTCGGCGTTCTGGCTCATCTCCAGGCCGGACACGAGCACGCCACCGGCGTTGGCAGCCTTACCGGGCATAAAGGCGACGCCGTTCTCCTGGAAGTAGGTCGTGGCCTCGATGGTCGTGGGCATGTTCGCGCCCTCACCGACCACCTTGCAGCCGTTGGCGACGAGCGCCTGGGCGTCCTCGAGCAGCAGCGTGTTCTCGCGAGCGCAGGGCAGCGCGATGTCGCAGGGCAGCTGCCACACGCCGCGACCGTCGCCCTCGTGCCACACGGCGTTGGGCTTCTCGTCAACGTACATAGCGAGCGTAACGCCCTTGTCGTGGCCGGAGCGCTTCTTGTTGTAGACATGCTCGAGCACGGTGTAGTCGATGCCGTCGGGATCCTCGACCCAGCCATGGGTGTCGGAGCAGGCCAGCACCTTGCCGCCGAGCTGGGCGACTTTCTGGACCGCGTAGATGGCGACGTTACCGGAGCCGTGAACGACGACGTTCTTGCCCTCGAAGGAGTCGCCGCGGCTCTTAAGGTACTCGTCCACAAAGTAGGCCAGACCGTAACCGGTGGCCTCGGTACGGGCGAGCGAGCCGCCAAAGGAGAGGCCCTTGCCGGTAAGGACGCCGGTCCACTCGTTGGTCAGGCGCTTGTACTGACCGAACAGGTAGGCAACCTCGCGGCCGCCAACGCCCAGGTCGCCGGCGGGAACGTCGGTGTTGGGGCCAATATGGCGATAGAGCTCAGTCATGAAGGACTGGCAGAAGTGCATGATCTCGTTGTTGGACTTGCCCTTGGGGTCAAAGTCGGAACCGCCCTTGCCGCCGCCCATGGGAAGAGTGGTCAGGCTGTTCTTGAGAATCTGCTCCAGGCCCAGGAACTTGAGCATGCCCAGGGTGACCGTCGGGTTAAAGCGCAGGCCGCCCTTGTAGGGTCCAATGGCAGAGTTGAACTCGACGCGGTAGCCGCGATTGACCTGGACCTTGCCCTGGTCGTCGACCCAGGGGACACGGAACATGACGATGCGCTCGGGCTCGACGAGGCGCTCAAGCAGGGCGGCCTCCTCGTACTCGGGATGGGCGTCGAGCGCCGGCTGGATGGTACCGAGGATCTCGGTCGCGGCCTGGATGAACTCAGGCTGCTCGGGATAGCGGGCCTTGAGCTCGTCGAGAACTTTCTGCGTGTAGCTCATGCTTCCTCCAATTGATGGAAAAGAAAGGTGTCGTTCGAGGCGCCCCATGCGCCACGAGCTTTATCGAGTATGGATAATATCGCACTGTTGCAGCAAAGTTTCGCATAAGCCGACAAGCAGATGTTTCGTTTTGATTACGATGCAGGTAGAACCGTTTTTGAGTGCCTGACGTGCAAAACCCGTGTTTCAAACCTGTTTCGTCCACGTGTTCCGAACCACCACAAAGGTGCCTGTCCCCAATGTGGTGGTTTAGGCGGCTAGAGGACGAGCTGATGGTAGTCGGCAGGGGTAATGCGGCCTTCGGTGGCAGCGCGGAAAGCGGCGAGTGCATCGCCCGAGAACGGCATGGCCCAGCACAGCCCGCAGCCGGCGGTGATGGAGCCGGGCAGCGGCATGATGCGCCCGGGTACACCGGCGGCAAGACACAGCTGCTCGCATTCCATCACATCGAAGGTGCTATCGAACGAAACGATGATCTTGCGTTCGTGATCAGAGGCATCGCCGAACGAGGCCTCGCGGTGCGACTCGCGATACGCCGCGGCGGCCGCTTCCTCTTCCGCAGTATGTCCACAGCCACCGCAACCGCAGGTACAGGGTTCGGACCCGTCGCAAGTGCAAGGTTCTCCCGTGTCGGGACAAATATCGTGAGACATGGCAACTCCAATCGTCTAGGCGAGTAACTCGGCCGCCGCAAACTCCTCGGGCGTATTGACGTTCTCGAAGCAGAGCGTCGAGCCCGCGGCCTTAACGATCTGCGGCTCATCCATATAACCGGCCTGAACGCGATTGATCAGACAGCGAATGCGCTGTCGGTCGCAGGAGAGCAGCTCTTGGGCAACCGGCGCACACGCGTCACGGCGCCAGACGGCACAAAGCGGCTCAATCCCCCGCTCCTCGCGCGGCACGCACACATCGAGCGCCTCGGCCTCAACACGATCGGCAAGCGCGCCGATGAGTTCCGGCGAGATAAACGGCATATCACAGGCGACGATCGCCACGAGCGGCAATCGGGCCGCAGCCAGCGAGCTCGCGATGCCGCGCATGGCGCCCGCCGAGCCTTCAAGGTCCGCCACTACACGCGGCACCAGGCCGCCAAACGCGCGCTCCTCAAGGTAGGCCAGCTCGCTGGGACGCGAAGTCGTCACGACCAACTCGCCGGCAACTGGCGCCAGCCGGCCCAGCACGCGCTCGATGAGAGGCTCGCCGCAAAACGCCATGCGCGCCTTATCACGGCCCATGCGCGACGACAACCCGCCCGCCTGGACGACACAAGAAAGATCGGCCCGTCTTACGGTAGTCATACGGCAAAACACCTCCATCGGCGCGTTCTAAACCCAGCGCACGGGGCAAATACCGTAGGCGACAAGGCAGACGACACGGCGGACCCGCACAAAAACAAAACAGCGCCCTTGCGGCACGCAGCAAGACCGCGAGCACAAAAGCGCTGGTAGCGTATGGCGGGAACGTATGTGAATCGAACACATCCAAGACGTTTTGCACGCCTCGCAACGGTTTTGAGGACCGCGGAGCCCACCGGAGCCCATCCGTTCCCAAGTGCGCGGGTATTTTACCAAACCGAGCAGCCAATCTAGCGCAGGGACCTCAGGCCGCCGGCATCCTTGTCGAGCACCGTAAAGCGCACGGCATCTAGGTGCTCCAAGATGCTGATGGCACGTTTGCGCGACACACCCAGGGCCTCGCGCAGCACGCTCGTTGTGGCTGCGCCACCGGCTGCCTCAATGGCAGCTGCGACGAGCTCACGCGCATGGGCCTCGGCGGCAGCGGACAGGGCAACGTCGCGCTCAACCTTAACGATCGAGCGGTTGAGCGAAAGCTCGCGCAGGGCACGCGTCATGGTGTCGCGGCCGAGCTGCAGCTGTTCGCCCACCTCGGGAAGCGCCGGTGCGTCCAGGCCCGTCTCATCAAGCAGCGCGACGATTCGCTCGCAAGCCTCTCGCACCACGCGTGCCGCCGCGGCGGCCGAATGCGGATCGAATACCTCGGCGCCCTCGGCGGCGCACACACCACGTGAGCAGCCCTCGGCAATCAACGTCGCGGCAACGGCTTCATCCGCAGCGGGCCAGGCGGCATGGGCGACCGCGCCGGGCGTAAAGCCCGTCTCCTTGGGGGCCGCCGCGTGCATGGCGGTCAGGGTCGCCGCCAACACGTCCATGGCGGCATCGAGCGCGGAAGCATCTGCATACAGCGAGCCATCCGAGCCAGCTAGCGCGCAAGCAGCGCCCTTCGCCACCAACTCGCGCAACGCCGCTTCAGCCTCACCGGCAACAAGATCGAGCGCCTCGGCAACATCAACCGCCGTAACCGGCAGCATCTGCAGCGCCAGCCAAGCTCCCACACCGTCCGCGATATCGCCGGACTCAAGCGCCGCAAACAGCGCGCGCTCCCCCGCCGAAAGCTCGCGCGAGCGACGGCAGCGCGAAAGCAGCACGCGCCCGCCTCCGATGAGCATAACGGGCGAATACGACAGCACCACGGCATGGTCTCCGGCACACAGCGGCAGCGGCTCCTCCAGGCGCACCTGCACGGTACGGGTCTCGCCCACCGCCATGGGGGCCTCGCCCTCCAAAAGCATGATGCGGCCGACGACCTCGGCCGTGCCGGCCATCACGTGCACACGCGCGCCCGACTCGAGCACGCGCGGCTTGGTGCCCTCGCGGCCCAGGTAGGTGAATGTCATCATAAAGCGCAACGTCTGGCCAAAGCGGTCCGCCACGCCGAGCATCTCACCGCGATCGAGAGCGGCAACACCATCGCCCACCAAGTTGAGCGCCACGCGCTGTCCGGGCAGTGCTCGCGGCGTATCGCCATGCACCTGAATCCCGCGCACGCGACAGACCGTACGCGACGGCAGGGCGACGAGTTCGTCGCCCACCGCAACCGGCGCATCGTGCAACGTTCCCGTCACAACAGTACCGACGCCCTTGATCGTAAAGCAGCGGTCAATCGGCAGACGCGGCGCGGCATCGGTGAGCTCGGCACGGGCACGGCAGGCATCCCAGCAAGCGGCAACCTGCTCGTCGAGCGTAGCCAGCAGGCCATCGATCCCCTCGCCGGTCTTGGACGACACGGGCACGATCGGCGCGCCTGCAAACACGGTACCTGACAAAAAGTCATCGACATCGAGCTCAGCAAGCTCGGTCATCTCGGCATCGGCCAGGTCGCACATCGTCAGCGCGACCACCATGTGTGTGACGCCCAGCAGCTCCAGCACACGCACGTGCTCGCGGGTCTGCGGCATCACGCCCTCGACGGCCGAAACCACCAGCACGGCCACGTCGATGCCCGTGGCGCCCTGCACCATGGCGCGCAGGTAGTGGGCATGGCCGGGCACGTCGACCAGGCCAACGATCTTGCCACTCGGCAGCGCCAGCTCGCCAAAGCCCAGCTCCACGGTCATACCGCGACGGCGCTCAACCTCCAGACGATCGGGATTCTTGCCGGTCAGTGCCTCGATCAGCGCCGACTTACCGTGGTCGACGTGGCCCGCCGTGCCAACGATAATGGGACACTCCACCAGCGCTTTAACCTCACTCATCGAGCAATCGCCTTCTTAACGCACGCGACGAGCGTCGTTGCCGCCGTCTCGATATCGCGGTCGCCCACGAGCGTACGCACGTCAAACAGGACGCGATCGTGCGAGGCGCGCGTGACGACCGGCGTGTCGAAATCTTGAACGAGCGAGCGCTTGAGCGCGTCAACGGAAAGACGCTCATCGACAAGACGCACGGCAACGCACATGGTGGGCAGCTCGACGGTAGGCAGCGAGCCGCCGCCGGGAGTCGACGACTCCTCGACGATTTCCAGCTGCACGGCACACGGGCAGCCAGCCTCATCGAGGCCCGCCACCATCAGCTCGCGCAGCTTGCGTGCGCGACGCTCCAGATGTGTCTGCGGAAGTGTGAGCATGTTGAGCACCGGCACCTCGCGATGGGCCACATCCGCCCCATCCATGTAAATGCGCAGTGTGGCCTCGAGCGCCGCCAGTGCGAGCTTACCCGGACGCAGGGCACGCATAAGCGGATGCGACCCGCAGGCCTGGACCAGATCGCGACGGCCCATGATAATGCCTGCCTGCGCGGCGCCCAGCAGCTTATCACCCGAGCACGACACGATATCGAGTCCCGCCGAAACCGAAGCCGGCGTGGTTTCTTCGCCACCGCGCACCAAGATGTCATCGGGCAAAAGCGCGCCCGACCCCTGGTCCTCGTAGAACAGCAGGCCATGCTTGTGAGCAAGCGCCGCAAGCTCCCGAGAACCCACCTCCTCGTGGAAACCCTCGATGCGATAGTTGGAAGGATGAACCTTCAGGATCATGGCCGTTTCGGGCGTGATGGCTCGCTCGTAGTCGCCCAGGTACGTGCGGTTGGTGGCTCCGACCTCGACGAGCTTGGCGCCTGAAGCCGCCATGACATCGGGGATGCGAAAGCTGCCGCCAATCTCGACAAGCTCGCCGCGGCTGACGATAACCTCTTTGCCCGCAGCGTGAGTCGCCAGCACCAGCAGCACCGCGGCGGCGTTGTTGTTGACCACAAGCGCGTCCTCGGCACCGGTAAGCGAGCGGATGAGCTGAGCGGCATGCTCCTTGCGCGACCCGCGCGAGCAGGTATCCACGCTGTACTCGAGCGTGCTGTAGCCGCGCGCGACCTCGGCCACGGCCTTGGCGGCCGACTCCGCGAGCGGGGCTCGACCCAGGTTGGTATGGATAACCACGCCCGTCGCGTTGACGGCGGGGCGCAGGCTCGGCAGCGCGGAGCGGTGCGCACGCCACTCAATTGCCGAAGCCAGGTCGCGCTTAGAGCGCGGGGCGGCGCCGGCGCGAATGGCGGCGCGCTCCTCGTCGAGCTCGGCCGTGACGGCGGCATGCACCACCGCGTCGCAGGTCTCCCCCGCCGCCTTCACCACCGGCCACTCGGCAAGCAGCTCGTTGACGGAGGGAATGGCGCGCAGGCGGGCGCGCACCTCATCGGACATGTTCTGGCTATCGCTCATGTGCGACCTTTCAAAACCAAAGGTGAATCAATCGTTCGAACGTCAAACTATCAGCCAATTCGATCGGCTGAGTCAATCAATCGCTATTATCCTCGCGTGCCGCGATCTTTTCCACGCGAACGGCGTTTTCCTGGGTGAGCGCGGCGCCCGTCAACGGGTCCCAACGCAACGGTGTATGGTCGAGCGGGCCCACGCCCAAGGCTTGAGCGCCGCCGGCATCGGCACCAAACGAACGCCCGCCGGGAGCGGCCGAGGTGAAGATGCACGCCGGATGCAGATACGGCGTCGTCTCCACACGCACGCGATCGCGGCCCATGTCGCTCACAAGCTCGACAACCTCGCCATCGGCGATACCCATGCGAGCGGCGACATCGGCGTTCATCTGCACGGCGTCCAGGTCTGACCCCGCCTCGGCGGCACCGGCCGCCGCGAGTCTGCGCGAGGTATGCGACTCAAAGGGTCGATTGCCGCTAATGAGGCGAAACATCCCCGGCCTGGGCTCCACCATCGGCGCGATCCAGCCTGGCACGCGTCCCAAGCCGGCTCGTTCCCATACGTCGCTTGCCAGCGCAATTTTGCCGCCATCCAAGGGAATCACCGGCTCACCCGTGCGCGACGGCAGTGCCACGCCCGTATCGGCCCAACCGCGCTCCTTGAGTGCGGCAAGATCAATCCCAAACGGAGTCACCTGAGCAGCGGCCAGATCGTCGGACGTAAAGTCGAAGCATTCGCCAACGCCGCAGGCCGCAGCCAGCCCGGCAAAGATCTCCCGCCCTGGTCTCGTGCCGTCATGCTGCACAGGCAGCACGGCGTTGCGGTAGAACACGCGCGAATCGTTGGCGCCCACGACCGTGCCTACACCGCGGTCGGCCTCCAGATACGTCACGTCGGGCAGCACGAAGTCAGAAGCGCGCGCCGTCTCGGACCAACGAATATCAATCGTCACGAGCAAGTCGAGCTGCTGCAAAATACCCAACCAAGCCTGTGCATTGCCGTATCCCGCACCGGGGTTACTGGCATAGACGATGAGTCCACGCAAATCGCCGGCAAGAATCGACTGGCCGATGGTCGTGCACAGGCCGCGCACCGGATCGACCAGAGGATAGCGCTCGGACCCCAGCTTGGGCTCGCGCGGCACCGGCGGCGTCGCAAAGCGCGTGGGATCGAGGTCGCCCAACACAAGCGGCGTAGGCGGGTTGAGGGCACCGCCCGCGTGTCCGATGCAGCCCAGCAGCACGTCGACCAAGCAGATAGCGCGCGCGGTCTGGGTGCTATTGGCATACGCGATACCGATGCCACCATGAAAACCCGCATCCACCACAGCGGCAGGCGCGGCGGCAGCGAGATCGCGCGCCGTGGCGACAATCTCTGCGGCCGGCACATCGCACATCGACTCAGCCCACTCGGGCGTCCAAACAGCGGCCGCCTGCGCCAGCTCGTCAAACCCCGTGGTATAGCGGGTCACGAACTCGTGGTCATACAGGTCCTCGGCAATCAAGACATGGGCAATACCCAACAGCAGTGCCAAGTCGCAGCCCGGGCGCACGCGCAACCAGCGGTCGGCAAGCGCAGCCGAGCCGCTGCGCCGGGGGTCGACCACGATGATCTTCGCCCCACGCCGGCGCGCATCGTTGAGCGCATCAACGGCCCCCATCGTCGACGAATCGACAATGGAACGCCCCAGATACATAATGCAATCGGTATGCGCCAGGTCGGAGGCGGGGCTATAGCCCAAGCTGTGCTCCCAACCGGTAAGTCGGCTTACCTCGCAGGCGCCGTCGGCACCGTACACGTTGGGCGAACCAAGCGCATGCATAAGGCGATAGGCCCAGTAGCGGTCGAACGAGGGCACGCCGAGCGTCATGCCCAGCGCGCGCGGACCATGCCCGTCAACAACCCCCAAAAGGCGCTCGGCAATCTGAGCAAACGCCTCGTCCCAGGAAATCGCATCGAACCCCGAGCCATCCTGGCGACGTCGCATGGGGTGCACGATGCGGTCGCGCTCGTCAAACGGCATTGCTAGGCGATGGCGCCCGCGGGCGCACAGGGCACGCGCCGCGCACGGGTGCCCCGGCACCGGCAACTCGGCCACCACACGCCCATCCTCAACGCGTGCCGCAAAGGCGCAATCGGCATAGCATCCCCCGCATGTGGTCACCACGGCGCGACCGTCACGCTTCACAGCAAATGCCATCTCGATTACCCCTTTCATCAGCCAAACGCAACAAGCCAAAAGCCCGGCAACGGACCCCAGACCCAAAAAGCCTCCCGCACGGCAACGCCCCGCGGGAGGCCCAAAGTCAAACAGACAGTACCTTACGCCTCGGACTTCTTGGCGTAGATAAACCAGTAGCCGAGCGCGACCAGAACCGCACCGCCCACGATGTTGCCAAGCGTGGCGGCGGACAGGTTAAACGCAATGCCCGCGGCGTTGAGCGCATCGGCGCCGGCGACCTTGGCACCGTAGCCGCATGCATGCATCACGGCGCCCATGGGCAAAAAGTACATGTTGGCGACGCAGTGCTCAAAACCGCAGGCCACAAAGGCGGCGATGGGCAGCAGAATGCCCACAACCTTATCGACCACGGTCTTGCCGGCGGTACCGATCCACACGGCCAGGCACACAAAGATGTTGCACAGGATGCCGCGGAAGAAGATCGTCACCCAGCCGATCGTCACCTTGCCGGCGGCGACGCTCACCATGGAATTGGCGACCGCCTCGCCGTTGAGCTTGTAAATGCCGGCCATGTACACCAAAAAGGCGATGAACAGGGCACCGACAAAGTTACCGGCCCATACGACGACCCAGGCCTTGAGCATCTGGACCAGGGTGATCTTTTTGCTCTTGAGCGCGCAGACCATAAGCGAGTTGCCGGTAAACAGCTCGGCGCCGCACACCAGCACGAGCACCAGGCCCAGGCAAAAGCACAGGCCGCCCACGACGCGCTGGGCACCCCAGCCCAGCGTGCTATCGCTCAAGAACACGGTAAAGAACAGGCCGCCGAAGGCAATAAACGCACCGGCGAACATTGCCAACAGAAAGGCCTTTGCGACCGGCAGGTGGGCCTTGGTCACGCCGGCGGCCTCGGTCTTGGCCTCGATCGCGGCGGGCGCCAGGCAATCGGGAGCGGGGTACTCCGCCTTGGAATCTGCCATGTCAATCACTTCTTTCCTAATCAGCAGGGACAAGCGCTCCTATTGCTCTTGTCCCAAGCGGACAAAGTGGGAAAAGTCGTTGGCGGCCACGGCGTCGTACACCGCGTCGACGGCGTCAAAGACCTCCGGGGACATAGGGTTGTAGAACTCCGTATCGCCCGGCTGAATCCCAATGAAGACGATATCTTCGCACGATTGCTCGATTTCCTCGATCAGAATCGACAAAGGGAGCGAATGCGTGGTGAACATCGACTTGCGGGCCACGTCACGTTTGTCGAGCAAGCGGATGGCGCCGACGGGCAGCGCCATGTCGGCGGCATCGACCAAAACCAGACGCGGCGGACGCTCGCGCTTGACCTCGATGATGTCGTCCTCGGGCGTTTGCCCGCCGTCGATGGTGTACCAACCGGCGATGGGTGCGTCTTCCATCTTTTTGGAGAGCACGGGGCCGGCGGCATCGTCGGCACGCAGCACGCTTCCCGCCGTGAGCACGATACCCTCAAACGGGGCGCCGTTCACACGTCCATCCACAACGTGACCCATTACTGCAACCTTCCCGTCAGATACACGCCCGACACATCGCGCACGCGCTCCACCAAATCGCGGAACTTCATTAAGAACGCGACCTGCTGGGCATGCAGGCCAAAGTCGTCGTCGAACACCGAGATGCCAGCCTTGGCCGACCCGCGAAAACCACGCTCGTCGAGCAGCGTGTCGCAGGCCTCGAGCAGCGACGGCACCGCAGCCTTGTCGAGCTGGCACTCGCCAAAGGAGCGGATAGCCTCGAACTTGGTCTTGGCCTCCCCTTCCGGCAGCGCGTCGACGAGCGAATAGAACACATCCACCGGCACCGACAGGCGCGGCTCAAAGCAGTCGAGCACGCCGGTGTGGTGGCCCACGGCGAGCGTGTAGTACAGCACGTCGCAGGCCTCCTGGGGAACGTCTTCCTCGGTCTCCACAAACTTACGCGTGAGCTCGTAGAAGACCACCTGGTCGGGCGCGTGGCCCAGGCAGGGGTCGGCGACGCCCTCGGCGGCCTCGTCGCTTGCGCGCGAGGCATCGCCAAAAGAGCCGCCGAGCATACCGGGGCCCGCAAAGTAACCAGAGCGGTCCGTGAGCTCCATCTAGCGACCTCCGGCCAGCACCAGATCCTGTAGCGCCGAGTAGACCTCAACGCGGCGAGGATCGTCCTGCTTGTCGATGAGCAGCGCCATGGCACCGCGGATATCGCCCTTGGGCGCACCCTCGAGCGTGTCCATAAACTCGTTGGCCAGGTCGCGGCCGTAACGGTAGCCGCTCATGGCGCGAGCCTCGCGCTCGATGGCAACGCGCAGCTTGTACGGCACACCGGGGTGCAGGATATCGGCCTGCTCGCCGGCGGCCTCCACCGTGGTCTCGGCATGGAGCTTTTGGTCCAGCAGACCGAGTGCCATGGCAAAGCCGTAGACGGTCTGCGCGGGGCTGGGCGGGCAGCCGGGGATGTAGACATCGACCGGCAGAATCTTGTCCGTGCCGCCCCAGACGCAGTAGTTGTCGTAGAAGATACCACCGGTGCAGCCGCACGCGCCATAGGACACCACGATCTTAGGATCGGGTGCGGCCTCAAAGGCGCGCAGGGCCGGCATACGCATGGCACGCGTCACGGCACCGGTGTACAGCAGCACGTCGGCGTGACGGGGCGAGGGCACGACCTTGATGCCAAAGCGCTCGACGTCGAAGACGGGCGTGATAGAACCGAAGATCTCGATCTCGCAGCCGTTGCAGCCGCCGCAGTCGACACGGTAGACGTACACCGAGCGCTTGATCTTCTTAAGAAGGGTCGCCTTGGCCTTCTCGATGCTCTCGTCGAGCTCGATCTTGGTCGGGCGGTACTGAAGCCGCTCGGGCAAAAGCGTGGGTTCGGCCATGGTTACTCCTCCTTCGTATCAAAATCCATGATGACGCCCTCGACCGGCGCCGGACCGGCGGGAATCTCGGGCGCATCGGGGTTGAGCTCGCGGTCGATATACTCCGGGTTCACGCCGTGGCCGCCCAGATACTCCATGCCGGGGCCCTGGGGCTCGCCGGACGCAAGCGTCTCGTTGGCAGCCATGCCGGCAGCGTTGCCGGTCTTGACGGCCGAGGCGGCGCGCAGGGCATCGAGCTCGCGCTTGCACTCCTGGCACATACCGACGGTACGGGCGGCCTGCTCGGCCTCCATGCCGCCGGCCTTTTGCAGCAGGCGCTTGGCGTAGTCGATCTCCTTGTGCGGGGCAAACGGCTTGCCGCAACGCGAACAGTGCTCGAGCGTATAGACGCTCTTGCTGGTGAGGTCGTCCTTGCTCATGACGGCCAGCTCAAACTCCTCGGTGAGCTTGATGGCCTCCATGGGGCAGGCTTCCTCACAGCGGCCGCAGAAGATGCAGCGACCGTAGTCGATCGACCAGGTGATGGTATCGGCCGCAAGGTCGGTGTCCATGCGAATGGCATCGGCCGGGCACGCCACGCCACAGGCACCGCAGGCGATGCAGAGCTCGGCATTGTGCTCGGGCTTGCCGCGCATGTCCTTGTTGGTGGGAAACGGCGCAAACGGGTACTTGACCGTCGCGTCGCCGGCCTTGGCGTTGACCTTCCAAAGCTTCAGCATATTAGAGCGCCTCCTCATCGAGCGGAGCGGCCATGGTGCCCTCGCCCGCAAGCGGCGACTTGTCGCGCCAGACGTTCTCGAACTGCTCCTTGTCGAGCACGTGGTCGCGCTTGGCGGCGACATCGGTCACCGTCACGCGGTCGGTGCAGGAGTAGCACGGGTCGAGCGAGCCGACGATCAGCGCCGCGTCGCCCACGGTGTTGCCGCGGAACATGTAGCGCAGGACCGGCCAGTTGCTGTACGTGGCCGCCTTGGCGCGCCAGCGGTAGCACTTCTGGTTGTTGCCGAGCATGGCCCAGTGCACGTCTTCGCCGCGCGGAGCCTCGGTGGCGCCGATGGCGTATTTGTGCGGGGTGTACTCCCAATCCGTGGTGAGGATGGGGCCCGACGGGCAGTTCTCGAGCATGGTCTCGATCATGTCGATCGAATCGTAGACCTCCTGGATGCGGACGGCGGTGCGGCCGAAGGCATCGCAGGTGTCTGCCGTAGCAGCATGCATCTTCTGAACATCCGGATCGGCGTAGCCGTCAAAGGGATGGTCAAAGCGCACGTCGCGGGCATAGCCCGAGCCACGCATGAGCGGGCCGACCGGCGAGAAGTCGCGTGCGATCTTGCGGTCCAGAATGCCGATGCCACTCGTACGCTCAATGAAGTTGGGCGTGGAGAGCAAGACGTCGACGAGCTCCTGAACCTCGGAGCGCAGCTGGTGGATGGTCGTGAGCGTGGAGAGCTTCTGCTCGGCCAAAATGTCGCGACGCACGCCGCCGATCACGTTGAGGCCGTAGGTCTTGCGGTGACCGGAGAGCTTCTCGGCCAGGTCCATAGACTTCTCGCGGACGCGGAAGAACTGCTGGAAGCCGGAGTCGAAGCCGGTGTAGTGCGATGCGAGGCCAATATTGAGCAGGTGTGAGTGTAGACGCTCGACCTCGAGCATGATGGCGCGGATGTACTGGGCGCGCGGGGGGACATGAATGCCCTGGGCGCGCTCGACGGCCTCGGCATAGGCCACCGAGTGGGCGCAGCCGCAGATGCCGCAGATGCGGTCGGCGAGGAACGTCACGGCGTCATAGTTCAGGCGCGTCTCGGCGACCTTCTCCATGCCGCGGTGCACGTAGAACAGACGGTAGTCGGCATCGACGATCGTCTCGCCCTCGACGAACAGGCGGAAGTGGCCAGGCTCGTCGGAGGTAATGTGCAGCGGGCCCATGGGGACGAGCGTGGTCTCCTTGCCCTTGGTGTCGGCCAAGAACTCGTAGTTTTCCATGTCGCTCGCGGGAGCGGGACGGAAGCGGTAGTCCATGGAGTCCTTGCGCAGCGGGTACAGGCCGCTGGGCCAGTCATCGGGCAGTACTAGGCGGCGACGGTCGGGCAGACCCTCGGGGATCAGGCCGAACATGTCGCGCAGCTCGCGCTCGCCCCACACGCAGGCGGGGACGAACGGCGTCACGGACGGGAACGTCATCTTGGCGGGATCGACCTCGGTGCGCACGGTCACCCAGCCGGGGTCCTCCCCCTCCATGGAGATGACGTAATACACGGCGTAGCGGCCGCACAGGCTGCGCTCATCGTTGCCGATGATCACGGGAATCCAGCCGTAGCGCTCGTAATACAGGTAGTGGACGGCCTCGGGCAGCTTGTCCTGCTTGACGGTGATCGTCAACTGGTCCTCGCACTGCCACTCGACCTTCTCGATGCAGCCCGGAACGGCGCGGCGCAGGGCCTCGACATGGCTCTCGCAGCGGCGGGCATACACCTTGTTCTCAGTTTCAATCATTCGTTACTCCACCTCGCTCTGAGCGGTCTCGGTACCGAACACAGCGCGGTACATCGGCGTCGCGTGAAGTTCCTCGGTGCTCTGCTCGAGCACGATGCCGGTCGCGGTCTCCACACCGTGCACAAGAGGCAGCGGGGTGGCGATGCCAAACCACAAGATCATGACAGCCAGGATGATTTCGGGGATAAGCATGAGCGCCGGGGCCTCATGCTTATCCATGCCCTGGGGCGCATGGCCGAATACCGACTTGAGTGCGATGCGGGTGAGCGCGGAGATGGCCACGGTAAGACCGAGGGCGACCACGACGACCAGCCACATGGGACCGGCGGTAACACCGGCGACAAAAGTCAGGAACTCGGAGATAAACATGCCAAAGGGCGGGAAGGCACCAAGACCGAGCAGTGCCAGGATGGCGAGCGCGGCAGTTGCGGGGGCAACCTCGACGACGCCCTGGATCTTGGCCAGGCTACGCGTGCCAAAGGCGTGCTGGATGTTGCCGGACACGCAAAAGGCAAGCGTCTTGGTAAAGCCGTGAAACACGCAGTGCAGCAGGGCCGCGGCGATACCCAGCGGGCCACCGATACCCAGGCACAGGGCGATAACGCCCACGTTCTCCACAGACGAGTACGCAAAGCGGCGCTTGAGGTCGTCCTGGCGAAACATCGAAAGTGCCGCCACCAAAATGGACAGCGTGCCAACGATCAGCAGCAAAAGTTGCGGATACTCGGCGCCCACGGCCTGGATGGTAAAGCCGTAGAAGCGCATGATCACAAGCATGGCGCACTTAAGCAGCACGCCCGAGAGCAGGGCCGAGACAGGGCTCGGGGCCTGGGAGTGGGCATCGGGCAGCCAAGTGTGCATGGGGAACAGGCCGGCCTTGGTGCCAAAGCCGATCACGATAAACGCAAAGGCGAGGCGCATGAGCGTCGGGTCGAACTGGTCGGCATACGGCAGCACGCACGACAGGAATGCGGCCTCGTGGGCGTTGGGAATCACGTCGGCGGCGTTGGCGTAGATCAGCAGCGTACCGAACAGGCCAAAGGCCACGCCGGCGGTGCAGACCATCGCATACTTCCAAGAAGCCTCGAGGGCCGTCTTGTTCTTGTAGATACCCACGAGGAACACGGTGGAAAGCGTGGTTGCCTCCACGGCGGCCCACGTGAGGATCATGTTGTTGGACAGGCACGCGAGCAGCATGGTGAACACAAACAGGCTAAACAGCGCAAAATACTGCTTGGCGCGCTCGGCGGGCATGGAGCCCTCCTCGATATCGGCCTTTACATAGGGCAGCGAGAACAGCCCCGTAAGAAAACCGATAAAGCCGATGAGCAGCACAAAGATGGCGCCCAGCGAATCGAGGTGGAACCACAGGCCAAGAGCGCTCGCGGTTTCGCCGCTCATAAGGACGTCACCGGCCGTCATAATCGACAGCACCAGTACGGCTGCGACGGAGACCAGGTTGAGACCGGCAAATACGTTATAGGACGTATTCTTGGGCAAAAACGCCATGACCAGCGAGAACACCAAAGGAGTCGCGAGCAGGGCGAGAATCAACGTTTCCATGGACTACCCCCTCAGCTCGGACAGGTCGCGCGCATCGAGCGAGTGGGAGTCGTCCCAAATGCGACGCACGACGATGGACATGATGATGACGGCAAAGATGGCGTCGGTGGCGATACCGATCTCGATGATCTCGGGAGCGGTGGGGGCCAAAAGCGCGAGCGTCACGTGGCTGCCGTTTTCCATAAGGCAGTATCCAAAGATCTGCTTCATGATGTTGCGCTGCGAGATGATGCAGGTGAGGCCCACAAAGAAGTGAGCGAAGCTAATAGCGAGCGCGGGCGTTGCGACCTCGGCCGTGGGCAGGCTGATCTGCGTCACGACGGCAAAGCAGATCGCGACCTCCACGGCGATGATGCAAATGGCCCACGCGGGCTTAAGGCCGGCCTTGAGCGATGCATCGCTCGGCTCGCCCATCTTCTTGTATGCGCGGTTGAGGATATAAGGGACCAGGACGACCTTGGTGATAAAGGCAGATCCAGCCCACATAAGCAGCTCCTGCGCACCGGTGGTGGCACCGAGCGTGGCGAGAAGCCCCACGAGCACCAGCGACTGCACCGCATACCAGTTGATGGCATGTTTGATGTTCTTGGAGACAACCACCATGGTGGACGTGACGATCAGAAGGCCGCCAAGGATGTTGACGATCGAATAACCCATGTCGTTCTACCTCCTAACCGATCCAGCTGGCCGAAAGCGGGCCGCTGACGATGACCATGATGATGAGCACGATGAACACGAACGCCATCGCGCGGGGAAGCGGGGCTCCCGCAGCGACCTCTTCGCTCGGCTCACCGGGCAGGCAATAGCCCATCCACTTGAGGAACCAGGCAAAGGTGGCGACGGTCTCGGCGACCATGATGCACACGAGCACCAGGATCGCGACGTTACCGGCACCAACAGAGAAGCCGCCGGCGATGATCTGGAACTTCGAGAAGAACGTGTTCATGGGCGGCACGCCGGCAATGGCGAGCGCCGCGACACCAAAGCCCACGCCCGAGATCGGGTACTTCTTTACGATGCCGCGAAGCTTGGGCAGCATACGCGTGCCGAGCGTAAAGGAGAACGAACCGGCGATCAGGAAGAACAGCGTCTTGGCGAAAGCGTGGTTAAAGATGTGGCACACGGCACCGTCAAAGGCCAGCTGGCTACCAAAGACCGAAAGGCCCAGACCAAAGAACACATAGGAGAGCTGGGCGATCGTGGAGAAGGCCAGCAGACGCTTCATGTCCTTTTGCGGCAGGTACATAAGGAAGCCAAAGAGCATGGTGACCATGGCGTCGATAATGGCGACCCAGCCCACGATCTCGGGAATCTCGCCGGCAGAGACGAGCGCACGCGCGAACACGCACACGCCGACCTTGACCATCGAGGCGCCATGCAGGTAGGCCGAAACAGGCGTCGGCGCCTCCATGGCCGAAGGCAGCCACATGTACATGGGGACCTGTGCGGACTTGGCCCAGGCCGCAAACAGCACGAGCAAAAGGACGATAGCCTTGAGCTTGGCGTCGAGGCCGGCAATCGCGGTAATGGCGAAGGTGCCGGTGTGGGCAAACACGATGGCGGCGCCCAGATACAGGCCGAGCGCACCGATATGCGTGATGATCAGGGCCTTCATGCCGGCCTTCTTGGCCGTAGGCGTCATGTAGTAGCTAATGAGGCCCCAAGAGCACGCACCCGTGATCTCAAAGAACACGAGCTGGCCCAAAAGGGTCGAGCTGTACACAAGGCCGGCCATGGCGCCGATGAAGGTCGCGAGGTACGCGTAGAAGCGACGACGCGGCGCGTCGGGATGCTCACGGTTATTCTCGCTCATATAGGGGATCGAATAGATCACGACAAGCAGGCCAATACCCACAAAGGCGGGCGCAAGCAGCGTGCTCATGCGATCGAAGGTGAATCCCATGACGAGGGTCTGCCCAAACGAGATCAGGGGGACCTGCGTGTCGGGCATGCCGGCGCCGGCGAAATTCGCGGCGAGGGCGATGGTGCAGGCCGTCGAGACGGCGGCACCCAAAACGCTGAACCACTTGGCGTACGGACGGGGGAACAGGGCGACGAGCACCGAGGCCACCATCGGGGCCGCGATAGCGACCAAGCCGAGAAGGGACAGACTGACTGCAAATGACATTGTTTCTCCCTTCTCCTACACGCCGACGACCACGAAAACAAACGCCAGAACGGCGATGCCCACGACGGCCCAGGTCTGATTGCCGAGCACCTTAAAACGCGAACGCGAGCAGGAGTTCTCGACCACGCCGCACACGAAAAAGTCGATCAGGCACTTCACCAAGAAGATGACCGCGCCCAGAACGGCGGCAGCACCCACGGTCGCGGGCTCGCCCCAGGGGACGAAGATCGCGCAGAACCAGGCGACGACCAGGACCTGTTTCATGGACATGGCGAGCTTGGCCATTGCAAGCGACGGGCCGGAAAGCTCGGCGAGCGGGCCTTCTTGAAGCTCCTGCTCGGCCTCGGCCTGGTCAAACGGCAGCTTGCCGAGCTCCATGTAGCAGGCGATCGCAAAGGCGATGCTGGCGAGGATCACAGCGACCGGCGCGTCGATGGCGCCCGTCATGATGTGCTGACCCATGGTAGCGATGTCGGTGGAGCCGCACACCAGGGCGGCGGCAAACAGCGCCAGCAGCATGGACGGCTCGATGAGCACGCTCATGAGCAGCTCGCGAACGCCGCCGATACCAGCGTAGGCGTTGGACGAATCCACACCGCAGAGGGCGAAGAAGAAGCGGGCGAGCGCCAGGCTGTACATGATGGTGATGGCGTCACCAAAGACCGGGATGGGGCTTTGTGTCGTAAAGAGCGGCAGGCCCATCGCGAGCATAAAGGCGACGGCGAAGAACAGCGGCGGCATAATGCGCAGCGCAAAGCTCGCGTCCTCGCTCTGGGACTCGGGGCGCGCAAAGAGCTTGGCCAGGTCGCGATAGTCCTGCATGATGCTGGGGCCGCGACGGTTGTGCATCTTGGCGCGGATCACGCGGCCGAGACCGGAGAAGAACGGCGCGACGGCCATAACGACCACGCCCTGCAGAACGGCAAGTACGATGTTGTTCATGCTCTCCCCTCCTTAACCCATTTGCACGGCGAGCACGAGGAACACCACGAGTGCCGCGACGATGTAGCAGATATAGATGCTGTAGTTGCCGCCCTCGAGCTTAGTCGCGAGGTCGGCGAGCTTCTCGACACCCTTATGCGGGGCATCGACGAGAACCTTGTCGGGTACGGGCTCCACAGCCTCGGCCACACCGGTGAGCTTCTGGAAGAAGTGCGCGATGGACCAGCAGACGGCCGTGCAGCGATCGCGCAGCGTGTAGAGCGGCTGCATAAACCAGGACACCTCGGAGGCAAAGGTCGTGGCCACGACGGGCATATGCTCGTTGGGAGCATAGCCGCAGGCCCACGGCTGGGACTTCTGCACCTTGCCGACGGTCTTGAGCTTGCGATAGCCGCAGGCAAGGCCGACGAGCACCACGAGCGCAATAGCGATCGCGGGCGTGGAGGTGGCAGCGCCTGAGTACTGGTTCATGAGCTCCATGCCCTCGGCGGCAAACACGCCACCGTACGGATGCAGCACGGATGCGGCGACATCGACCAGCACGGGAGCGATCACGGGAGCGCCAATGCCCAGCACGACGCAGATGGCCGCGAGCAGGCCCTGCGCAAACACCATGGGGGCGGGAACCTCCTTGGCATTGGCCGCAGCCTCGGAGCGGGGTGCGGAGGCAAAGGAGACGCCATAGGCCTTGACGAAGCACGTGACGGCCAGAGCGCCGGTAATGGCAAGCGCGACGGCAGCGAACACGGCCACGATCATGACGGCCTTGTCGCCCTGCATGGCGGCATTAAAGAGCGACTGGTAGGTAAACCACTCGGACACAAAGCCGTTGAAGGGTGGGATGGCCGAGATGGCAAGCGCGCCGACGAGGAAGCAGATGGCCGTTGCCGGCATACGACGGAACAGGCCTCCCATCTTCTCCATATTGCGCGTACCCGTGGAGTACAGCAGCGCACCGGCGCCCAAGAACAGCTCGCCCTTAAACATCGCGTGGTTAAACGTGTGGTAGAGGGCGGCCATCAGAGCCAGGACGGCGATGCCGACCGAGTCGAGCGCCATGGCGGCCATGGAGGCGCCGACGCCGAGCAGAATGATGCCGATGTTCTCGACGGAGTGATAGGCCAGCAGGCGCTTGATGTCATGCTCCTGCAGGGCGAAGGCCACGCCGAGGACCGACGAGATCGCACCGAAGACCATGACCATAAGGCCCCACCAGACCTGAACGCCCGAGGCGGAGAGCAGGTCGAGACCCACCTTGAGGATACCGAAGATACCGATCTTGATCATGCCGCCGGACATGAGAGCCGACACGTTGGACGGCGCCTCGGGATGTGCCTTGGGCAGCCAGCCGTGCAGCGGGATGATACCGGCCTTGGCGCCAAAGCCAAAGAAGGCAAGCACGAAGCACACGGATGCGACCGCAGGGCTAAACTGCGTGGCGCGGAAATCCGCAAAGGCAAACGAGCCGCCGGCGAAGTTGGTCATGGTGAGGAAGCTCGCCATGATGAGCACAAAGCCCACGTGCGCGATCACAAAGTAGAGCCAACCGCCATGGATGGAGTTCTCGTTCTCCTCGATTACGACCAGGAAGTACGAGGTCAGCGACATAAGCTCAAAGGCGACCAGGAACCAAAACACGTTGTCGGCGGTGATGACGAGCATCATGGACGCCACGAAGGTGTTAAAGAAGAAGCCGGCGCGGCCCTTTTTGCCCGGGTACTCATCAAAGTAGTTGAGACCGTAGATCGAACCGGCAAACGCGAGCACCGAGATGAGCGCCACGAACAGGCCGGACAGCTGATTGAGCAGCAGCTGGAAATGGGCAAACGGGAAGAACACGATGGTGTCGACCGACGTGACATCGCCCAGCACGGCCTGGATACCGGCCACAAACGAAAGCACCGCGGCGACGGCGCCGATAAGGCAGCCGGCGGTCTTGGCGGCGTTATCGGCCTTGATCAGCAGAACCGAGGCGAGCGCACCGATGCACGAGACGGCAAGCGATGCGATAAACAGCGTCATGCTATCCATTGTTTACGCTCCCTTCTGCTTTCTCGGACAGACCCTGGGCCACAGCGGTAACGTCGACGGACGGACCGTTTTCGATCGAGCGCAGGCGCTTGGCCTCGTCGAGCTCGCGATCGGCCGCGCCGCCCATGACGGTCAGCGCCTTGGTGGGGCACGCCGCCACACAATGCGGGCCGTCCGGATCGAAGGCGCACAGATCGCACTTGACGGCGCAGGTGTACTGGCCGGGAGCCCACGTAAGCAGGCTGCTCAGGGACTTAGGATACGAAGGCGTCGGGTCGCACATGCCTGCGACACCGGCGATAGACGTGCCATCGGGATGGATGGCTCCGAAGGGGCACGCAATGGCGCACAGCCTGCACCCGATGCACTCCTGCTCCTTGACGTGGATGCGATCGCCATCGTGCTCGATGGCATTCACCGGGCAAACCTCGGCGCAGGGGGCACCCTCGCAATGGTGGCAGGCAAGGGCGGCCGAAATACCGCCGGTCTTCACGAGCGCCAGGCGCGGCGTATCCTGAAGACCCTGCATCCGGTGGGCGTCGGCACAGGCGGACTGGCATGTTCCGCAGCCGATGCACCTCTCCGGGTTGATGTCGATGAAGCGGTTCATCCCCACTTCCTTTCAAAATAACGGGCCGGGCTCCCGAACGTACGGGACGCCCGGCCCAAAAAGCCAACGAGAACGGGACTACACGATTTGGTTCACGTGCGTCTCATCGTCGAACTTGGCGACGCCGGGCTCAACGTCCTGGGGAGCGGCGGCGTCCACCAGAGCTTGCTTAAGCTCGGTGTACTGACGCTCGACCTCGCCCTCGGCCCAGACCTGGTCGGCGATAGCGTCGACCTGGCAGGCGGAGAACTTGTCCTCGGGCGTATGCGAGACCGGGTCAACCTTGTGAATGGTCAGCTCGTTGCACTTGCCGATCCACCACTGGTAGGTCATATAGACCGTGCCCTTGTTGATGCGATCGCTCACGTCGGCGCGGCTGTATACCTGGCCGCGGCGGCTGTGAATCGAGACGATGTCGCCGTTCTTGATGCCGCGCGCCTCGGCGTCCGCGGGATTCATGCGGACAAAGCCGGGCTCGTCGGCAAGCAGCGCCAGCGTCTTGCAGTTGCCGGTCATCGAGCGGCAGCTGTAGTGGCCGACCTCGCGGACGGTGCACAGGATGAGCGGGTACTCATCGTCGGGAAGCTCGGAGGGCGCCTCCCAGTCGTGCGCCATCAGGTTGGCGCGGCCGTCCTTGGTGGTGAACTTGCCACCAGCGAACATGTCGGGCGTACCGTGGTCGTTCACATCGGTGCTCTTGACGGGCCACTGGGCGTAGCCGCCCTCGGGAGCCATCTTCTCGTAGGTCGCGCCCACAAAGTTGGGGCACAGGCTAATGCACTCGTTCCAGATCTGCTCGGTGTTGTCGTAATGCATGGGGTAGCCCATGCGCGTGGACAGGTCCGCGAAGATCTCCCAGTCGTGGCGGCACTCGCCCTTGGGCGGAACGGCCGCGTCAAAGTGCTGGAAGCTACGGTCGGATGCGGTAAAGACACCCTCGTGCTCGCCCCAAGAGGTGGCAGGCAGGATGACGTCGGCGAGCATGGTCGTCTGCGTCATAAAGATGTCCTGGCAAATGAACAGATCCAGCTCGGAGAGCGTCTTGCGCATTCCGGCCGAATCGGGCTCGGTCTGCACCGGGTCCTCGCCGTAGTTGTAGAAGCAGTGCACCTTGCCCTCGTCGACCAGGTGGCCCAGGTCGGTGAGCTTGTAGCCCTCCTCGAGCGGGAGCTTTTCCTCGGGCACGCCCCAAGCCTTGGCAAACTTGGCACGCACTGCCGGGTCGGTGACCTTCTGGTAGCCAGGGTACAGGTTGGGCAGCATGCCCATATCGCAGGAGCCCTGGACGTTGTTCTGACCGCGCACGGGCGCGAGGCCGGAATTGGGTTTGCCGATCTGGCCGGCAACGCAGGCGATGGAGGCGATGGTGTGCACCGTCTTCAGGTTCTGCTTCTGCTGGCATACGCCCATACCCCAGCCAATGATGGCAGAGGGCTTCGCCGTGGCGTACATCTCGGCAGCTTGGTGGATCAACGCGGGCTCGACACCCGTGATGTCCTGTACGGATTCGGGAGTGTAGTTCTTGATGGTCTCCCACCATTCGTCAAAGCCGTTCGTGTGCTCGGCGACGAATTCCTTGTCGTAGAGGCCATCGTTGACCAAGCAGTTGGCAAAGGCGTTGAGGAACGCAACGTTGCAACCGTTCTTGATCGGAAGGTAGAGATCGGCGATACGCGCGGTTTCGATATGGCGCGGGTCGGCGACGATGATCTTGCAACCCTTTTCTTTGGCTCGCACGATACGCCTTGCGACGATGGGGTGCGAATCGGCAGGGTTATAGCCGAAGAGGAAAATGCAGCCCGCATCCTCCATACCGGGGATGGAGCATGACATGCAACCTGAACCAACCGTGTCCATCAGACCGAGGACAGTAGGGCCGTGTCAAGTACGGGCGCAGTTGTCCACGCTGTGGGTGCCGATGCACGCACGCGTAAACTTCTGCATGACGTAGTTCGCCTCATTGCCGCCGCCTCGCGAAGAGCCGGTGGTCATGACAGCGTTAGGACCATATTCGTCAATTATGGCCTGCATCTTAGATGCGGTGAAATCCAGTGCCTCGTCCCAGCTTACGCGCTCAAGATCCGCGCCCTTGGTGCGGCGGATCATCGGGTGCAGTACGCGAGGAGTCAAGATCTTGGTGTCGTTGATGAAGTCGTAGCCGCTCATGCCCTTAAGGCACAGCTCGCTCTGGTTGGTGATGCCGTTGAGCGGTTCGGTGCCCACGACCTGGCCGTTTTGGACCAGGAGGTTAAACTGGCAACCGGCGCCGCAGTACGGGCAGATCACTTTATGCTTCTCCATGACACCCTCCTTCCTTTTTCTGCTACCGAATACTCGGTACTTATTTGACAATCATTGGGCCTGTCGCCCGACGCTTACGCCTCGTTTTCGATGGTGGCGCGGGCACGCTCGGCAGTCAGTTCTGCCAGACGCTCCTCGTCTACCAGGGTGAGGCCCTTGGTCGGGCACGCCTCGGCACACGCCGGACCGCCGGGACGGTCCACGCACAGGTCGCACTTGAGCACGAAGCTCTTAGTCTGCGAACCCACGCGAACGTCACCCATCAAGACGGGGACCTGCGTGGTCGCCACGCTCACGGCGCCAAAGGGGCATGCCATGACGCAGCTCTTGCAGCCGATGCAGTTGTCCTCGTTGACGCCGATACGATGGTTCTTTGGATCAAAGAACAAGGCGCCCGTAGGACAGGCCTTGGCGCACGGAGCGTCCTCGCAGTGGTGACATGCCACCGGCGCGGAGATCTCGTAGGTGCGCGTTACGCGCAAGCGAGGTGCGGCGATGTTGCCGGGAATATCGTGTGCCTCGATGCACGCCGCCATACAGGTTTGGCACCCAATGCAGCGTGAAGAATCAGCCACGACTCGTTTATTGCCCATGTTGTTCACTCCCTCCTGAATCCCATGCCGAAGAGACCCTGCCGACGTTGCCCCGGACCGCCCGTGGTCCGGCATCGGCGTATCGAGCGCATGCGGCGAAACAGGCACTTCGATAGAATTCCTCCAACGATATACAGGTTAAATATACGCAGTTGCAGGGGGCAAACTTGAGCATAGGCCCTGCAATACGGGTGTATTGCAGGGGTTTTGGCAGGTTGGAACTATTCTCGGATAGCTATAAAGGTGAGTGTATTACATGCGTACGTTCGAGAGAGATTTCACGCTCATATTCTGAAGGATGTAGTACGTTTGTAATATCGTTTACACTCAATTACTCTAGTGCAATAAAGTAGTGGTTGTAAAATTGGCTATTATTAGCCGATGCTGTATTTGACTATTCAAATTGCACGCTCATTAAGGGAGGCCAGTGATGTCATCGACTCAAAAACGAGCCATCCTGCAGGTGCGCATTCGCGAGGAAGACAAGCAGCATGCCGAGCGTCTCTACGACGCCATGGGCACATCGCTCGCCGAGGCCGTGCGCCTTTTTGTCGCGCAGAGCATTTTGATGCGCAAGCTTCCCTTTCAGCCGGTCGCCGTGCGCTCAAAGGACGGCACCGCCGCCTATGGATCGCTCAAAGCATATGGTGACCCCAATCGCCGCTCCGAGGAGCGCAATGCCTGGATTGAGTACCTTGCCACAGAAAGCGACGATTCGATTTTGGGTCCCGAGGAAGTAGATATCCATGAGTAGCACCATCATCGACGAGACCGTCATACTACGTTACCTGCTGGACGACGACGAAGTTCTGTCACCGCGCGCCGCCAAGGTCATCGCCACGCGCACCGCTCGTGTCTACCCCGAAATCATCACGCGCGTCGTGGTCACGCTGCGCGACGTCTATAAGGTCCCCCGCGTTGAGATTGCCGCGGCCATGAAAAGGCTGCTCGATGACGTCATGGTCGACGAGCCCACCGTTGTCGCCCTTGCCGTCAAACTCTTTGGCAAGACCCATATGGACTTTACCGACTGCCTCCTCGCAGCCCGAACCGCCATCTACAACGATGATGTCGTGAGTTTTGGCAAACCCATCATCCAAGGCATGATCGATTACCGCCACAAGCGCCAAACCGCAGCCGAAGCCCGCGACCGCGCCGCCGACGTCCGCGGCCGCGCCGCCGAAGCCCGCAGCCACGGCACCGATGCCACCATCGACAAGCTCCGCCACCACGGTCGCCACTAACCGACAGGCAACGGCATCGCCCGTCCCTCAACCCCATCCCCTCTTAAGTTGCGGTGAAATACGGACTGTTTCATGCCTTTAAAGGCCTCAACAGTCCGTATTTCACCGCAACTTATTGAAGGTTGGCTGCGAACGATTTCGCTATCGGGAGTCGACGTAGGGTTTTGTTGTCGGAATGCCGTAACCGCGCATCATGGCACCGAACGATTCTACGTCGTAGGTGTCCGAGAGTTTGAAATGAATGACGTTGTGGCCCATGGCGCGAAGGTTCGCGTCGCGCATGAGGGCCGCTCGATAGGTTTTTGCCGCTGCTTGCTCTGGATCATTTTGAGCTTCGTCTTCAAACTTACCTAACCCATGCAGCTCTGCCAGCGTCCACGAGCCGTCTGACATTTGCCAGCCATAATCTGCTAGATAATAACCAGCGTTTCCCGGTCGCGTTATCTCAACTTGAAGCTCAGGCGCGGCAACCCCAGCGAGAATCATCGCTGCTCTCGCCTCGGACTCGCCGCCATTGTCTGACCTGCCATCCATATAATCAAAAACGTCAAAAGCACGCGCGATGCCATGCAACCCTCGACAATTTGCCTGCGCATATGCTCGCAGCTCTTCGCGTTCGACATCGTACTCACGAGCCAAGCCATCGACATAGCCCAGCGCATAGCGAAAGGCGCTCGTTCGGGCGATATCAACAACCGTTCGATACGGACCCGTCAGCGTAAACAGACCGAGCCGCCACACTTCGCCCGCCCGCCAGCGCTTGTATTCAACGAACTCATACGTATCACGCCTTGTAGACCGCGGCAGCAGCACTTGCACTTTATCCAGTAGCGTATACGCAGAGCCGATGCCGTAGAGCAGCGCTGCCGTCGATCCGCAAAACACAGCATCCGGTTCAACGACCGCAATAGCGGATGCCAGCTGAAAGATGCGATCTTCAACCCCAAGATTATTCCAATAGACCGGATCCGCATACACATGGTTGTAAAGACGAAGCATGAGCTCTTCCTGCATAAGCTCGCGCGCACGGCGTTCATCCCAAGGATCAATTGTTATAAGCAGCTGTCCATCTTGATGAATTCCAAGGGCCGAGAATAGCATCCTTGCATATGACTGCGGAATATGTTTGCCTTTATCGAGCATGGCCAACCCCATAACCGTCACGGCGGAGAGAATACCATTACGCTATCGCATGCTTCCGTCCGTAGGCCTTGCCAAAAGCTGACCAAAAGCTTGACGTCGCAGGTCAGAGGTTCAAAAAATATTTACACTCTCGGTAGACGGTCGCTACGACCCTCCCAACGGCATCGGAATCCAACCTTACAAATAGTTGCGGTGAAATACGGACTACATGGGCCATAAAAGCCGGAAAACAGTCCGTATTTCACCGCAACTTAGGTGGGGCGCGGGGCGGCATCGATTCCCGTCACCCCGTACACTTACGAAAATGGCTCTGGTCCCAAAAGGGACTAGAGCCATTCATCTATCTTATGGAGCGGGCGACGGGAAGTCTAAGGGTTTGCTTCGCAAACCCTTGTTTCGCTGCGGGCCATTGGCCCTTGCGTGCTGCGCTGGAAAATGCTCACGCATTTTCTCAGCTTCGCACCCTGCCGGGTTCGATTCCCGTCGCCCGGCTCGCTTATGAAAACGGCTCTGGCACCAAATAGAGCCAAAGCCGTTAAAACTATCTTATGGAGCGGGCGACGGGAATCGAACCCGCGTCATCAGCTTGGAAGGCTGGGGTTCTACCATTGAACTACGCCCGCAAGATATGGTCGGGACGACAGGATTTGAACCTGCGACATCCTGCTCCCAAAGCAGGCGCGCTACCAAACTGCGCCACGTCCCGAAGGTGTTGAGCAGCTAAGGTCTAAACCTTGCGTGTCCCAAAGCGAAGGAAATTATAGGGGAGACTCCCCGCCTGTGCAAGCGCAGAAACCCTAGCTCCTCGAATGTGCGACAAAACGACTATGGAGCAGACCGATCGCAAATGCCACCACGGCGACCGGCGCCCACGCGGCACCGATATCTGCCAGCGGCAACGCATCGAACGGCAGCCACGCGCCAGCAAAGAACGCATCGCGGACCGAAGTGATTACGCTCTGCACTGCGACAACGCCGCCGACCCAGACCCACACCTGCGGATGCGCGTCGCAAAAGCCGTGCACCAGGCCCATAAGTACCAGCACAATGGCAACGGGATACAAGGCGTTGAGCATAGGCACCGAGAACATAAGAATCACGTCGAGGCCCACGTTGGAAAGCACGCACGAAAACGCTGCGAACACAAAGGCGAGAACCGCAAAGGGACGGCGCATGGCCTCCTCGGAGGCCTCTGTTCCCCCTTCGACCACATACGTCTCGCAGAAGTAGCGCGAGCAGCAGCTGATAAGGCCAATGCACACGTTCATGCAGGCGAGGAAGAAGATCGCAAAGACCACGACCGTGCCGGCAAGCCCAAAATGCATGGAGGCCGAACGGGCGAGGATGGCGGCGCCGTTGGTAGCGTCAGGCATCACGGTACCGAGCTGCATACCGGCAAGGCCCAAGCCGCAGTAGATGATGGCCATAAGCACGCCGGCGATCACACCGGAACGCGAAATCTCAAAGGCCACGCGCTTGTCATCGGTAACACCCAACTCGTGGATGGTCTCGGCGATGATGATGCCGAAGGCGAGCGACGCAAGCAGGTCCATGGTCTGGTAGCCGGTCAAAAAGCCCTGCACGGCAGCACCGGCATTATAGGGAGCCTGCGGCGCGGCAGCGGGACCCAACGGCGAGACCACGGCGGCACCCACGACCAGCACGATGAGCGCAATGAGCGCGGGTCCCGTAATGCGACCGAGTACGCGCGTGATGACACCCGGGCGCAGCGTGAGCACAAACGCGACGACGAAGAACCCGATGGCAAACACCAGACGAGCCGTGCCGAGCGAGACGCCCTCGGGCAGCAGCGGCACCAACATCTCAAAGGCCGTGGAGCTCGTGCGCGGAATAGCCAAGCACGGGCCGATGGCCAGATACACCGCCGCGACAAAGAACTCACCAAACTTGGGGTGCACGCGGCCGGCAAGCTCGCGCGCCGTTCCGGCAAGCGCGACGGCGATAAATCCCATGACGGGCAGGCCGATGGCGGCAATCAGAAAGCCGATCATGGCAAGCGGCGTGGCAGAGCCTGCCTGCAGCGCCAGCAACGGCGGAATGATGAGGTTACCGGCGCCAAAGAGCATCGAGAACAGCGCAATGCCGACGGTAACGACATGGTCGGAGCGCAAACCGCGCGGAGCGGATGAGGCCATATGCACACCTTTCGGGTCGAAACAAAAACGGGACGGGCAAAAACACCCGTCCCGCAAGTATATACGCTCTAGCAGGCTAAATCGCGCAAAGCGTCAATCGCGGTATCGACTTCCTCGTCCGTGTTGAAATACCCAAACGAGAAGCGAACGATACCCTGGCGCTCGGTCCCGAGCGCGCGGTGCATGAGCGGAGCGCAATGGGCGCCGGGGCGCGTCGCAATACCCCACCCTTGCATGAGCGCGTCCGAGATCTCGGCAGAGTCGATATCGCCCACGTTGAGTGAGACGATTGCCGAGCGCACGGGCTGGTCAAACGCACCGTAGAGCGCAATGCCGGGGATTTCGCGAACACCGGCGAGGAAGCGCTCTGCAAGCGAGCACTCATGCGCCGCAATCGCCTCGACCCCGCCTTGTGCCTCGATAAAGTCGAGACCGGCGGAAAGGCCTGCGATGCCGTGACTGTTGAGCGTGCCTGCCTCAAGGCACGTGGGCCACTCGAGCGGCTGCAGTGGGTCGAAGCTGTGCACGCCCGTGCCGCCCATGGCCCACGGAGCCACGTCAATGTCCTCCGCCACGGCCAGGCCGCCGGTCCCCTGCGGACCCATGAGCCCCTTATGGCCGGTAAAGCACACAACATCGAGCCCCATGGCATCCATGTCAATCTTCGCCGTACCGGCAGACTGCGAGGCGTCGACGATCACCAGCGCACCGGCCGCATGCGCGATGGCAGCCACACGCGCAATGTCGACCGAGTTGCCGGTCACATTGGAGGCATGCGTCACCACCACGGCGCGCGTACCGGGCGTGACCAACCGCCCGAGCTCGTCGTAGTCGAGCACGCCGCTCGCGTCGCAGCCCGCATGCTCAACGGTCACGCCCTGCTCTGCCGCAAGGCGGTTAAGCGGACGCAGCACGGAGTTGTGCTCGAGCACCGTCGTGACCACACGGTCGCCGGGGCACACCACCCCGTTGATGGCGGTGTTGAGCGCCGCCGTGGAGTTGGGCGTAAAGCACACATGGTCCGCCCTCGGGCAACCCAAAAGGCGCGCGAGCTTGGCACGGCAAGCGTGAATCGTACGAGCGGCATCGAGGGCACCCGACGTGGCGCCGCGCCCGGCATTGCCGAGCGAGCACATCGCCTGCGTCACGGCATCAATGACCGTTTGCGGCTTGTGCATGGTCGTCGCCGCGTTATCCAGGTAGATCATCGCACGACCTCCCACATATCGATCACGGTAAAGCCCTCGGTGGGAACGCCCGCCGCGGCAAGCTCGCCGCGCAGCAGTTCTTCATCGGCAGGCAACGCCTTCCACGCCAGACCGCAGCCGGCAGCGACCTCCCCGGGCACGGGAATCGTTCGCCCGGGAAGGCCGCGCTCGATGCATAGGGACTCGCAGCCCATGGCGGCCGCCGTGGTGGGAAACGTGATGACAAGCGCCGGGCGCTTCTCCCTCATGGCAACTCCAACCAAAACGCTACGGGCGCACGACGCGCACGGCCTGCTCCATCTTCTCCACGATCACGTACATGTTGGTGACCTCACCTACTGCAAGCTGGTCCTTAATGCCATAGTGGTCGAGGCAGGTGCCACAGGTGAGAATCTCGACACCCTGCTCGGCCAGACCCTTCAGGTCATCGAGCACCGGCGAGCCCTCGACGGTGAGCTTGGCGCCGCCGTTGTAGAACAGCATGGTCGCGGGCAGCTCCTCCTGCTGCGTCACGGCAAAGATGAAGGCCTTCATGAGCTTGTGGCCCAGCTCGTCGTCGCCACGGCCCATGCAGTCGGTGTAGACGGAAATGACGAGCTTGCCCTTGCCGGCGCTGGCATCACAGAAGGCAGCGCCATCCTGCTCGGGATCGGCCACGGCAACGGCGCCAGAGGTCGCCACGGTCACGTGCCACTCGGCGTCAGAAACCTTCTCGACCGAGGCCGTGCAGCCCTTCTCCTGCGCCATCTTGGAGATGTTCTTGACGGCGGTCTCGTTATCGACCGAGGTCACGACGGTGCCCTCGCCATCGAGCTGCTTCAGGGCTTTGAGCGTCTTGACGACGGGCAGCGGGCAGGCATCGCCCATGGCATTGACTTCAATTTTGGTAGACATAGTTTTCCCTTTCGAATAAATCGTTTTAGGACAGTACATAGCTCAATAAACGTGTCGTTAACGGACAACGTGGACGGCAGGACCGTCCGGCACCGGCTCGCACACGCGGCCGATTGTGGCGGCAACACGCCCCTCGGCATGCAGGCGACGCGCAAGCCCATCCACATCGGCAGCAGGCGCCGCGATGAGCAAACCACCCGAGGTCTGCGGATCGTACAGCGCGTCAAGCATGCCCGGCTCCAGGTCCTCGCCGGCAGCCACGCGCGGGCCAAAGAAGTCCTGGTTGCGGTAGGAGCCCGCGGGGATAATGCCCAGACGCGCCATATCGAGCACCTGGTCAAAGAGCGGCACCGCCCCCGACGCAAGTTCGATCTGCACGCCCGAGCCCTCGGCCATCTCGCACGCATGCCCGATCAGACCAAAGCCCGTAATGTCGGTGCAGCCGTGAAGCTCGAGTCCCTCGGCCAAACGAATCGGGGCCTCGTTGAGGGTGCGCATCGAGTCGAACATCGGACCAGCCTCGTCCTGCTCGATAAGCTCGCCCTTAATGGCCGTGGTGATGATGCCCGAGCCGATCGCCTTGGTCAGCAGCAGGACATCGCCCACGCGCGCACCGCTATTGGCGAGCATGCGATCGAGCGCGACAAAGCCGCTCACGGACAGGCCGTACTTGGGCTCGTCGTCGTTGATGGTGTGGCCGCCCGCGATGGAGCAACCCGCCTCGACGCACTTGTCGGCGCCGCCCGCCAGAATCTGACCGGCAACCTCAACGCCCAGGCAACTGGGAATGCACAGCAGGTTCATGGCATGGCTCGGCCGCCCGCCCATGGCGTAGATATCCGACAGCGAGTTTGCCGCGGCAATCTGGCCAAACAGGAACGGGTCGTCGACCATCGGCGGGAAGAAGTCAATGGACTGCACGAGCCCCAGGTTCTCCCCTACGCGGAAGACGCTCGCATCGTCGGAGGTATCGAACCCCACGAGCAAGTTGTCGTTATGCACATTGGGTAAATCGCCCAGGACCTGGGCGAGGGCTCCAGGAGCCAACTTAGCGGCTCAACCGCTCGCGGCCGTCATGGACGTGAGCCTCATGGTGTCCTTAGCCATACGAACCCCCTTCCAACAAATCAACGACTTTAAGTATACGCGCCAGGCACGCTTTCCAAGAGACCGCCGACGGCTCGAACGTCGAAGGCGGCGCCGCAAGCGCCCGCGCGATAGCATCTGCCAGTGCGCGCTCAAACAACGGAAGATCGGCCGCCACGGGCGTGTCGACATCCGTCATACGCGGCGACGCCACCCACGTCACGGGAGCACCGGGAAGCATCGCCTCCATCCAGGGACGAACGCCGGGCAAATCGGTCGCCACAACTTTGCAGCCGCACGCGAGGGCCTCGATCGTCACGAGCGGCAGACCCTCGTAAAACGAAGGCAGCACAAAGACGTCGGAACTGCGGTAGGCACGCACGAGCCCATCGCTATCCAGGCGCCCCGCCAGCGTCACCGGCACATCCGAGGCCGCGGCCAAGCGCTCGATACGCGCGTACTCGGCATCGTCCCCGCGGCCGCCCACAAGTACCAAGCCAGATGGGCGGACGTCATCGTCAATCGGCAATGACACGGCTCGAACCAGCGACTCGACGCCCTTTTTAAAGCAAATCTTGCCCACGTACACAAGCGATCCCGGCTGCCTCGCCACGCTTGCGTCGCGGCAGAAGACGCGATGGTCGTAGCCCGTCCCAATCACGTGGATGCGATCGGCATCGACGCCGCACACCAGGCCAATCTGCTCAGCCTGCTCAGCATGGAGCGCAAAGACGGCATCGAGCCGACGAACCGCACTTACGATGCGATCGCGCTCGAGCGCATGCGAACGCAGCTGCCGCAGGTCGGTCGAATGGCACACGGCAACAACCGGCACGCCCCGGACGCACTCGCGCGCCAATGCGGTCACCAGATACAGGTGATGGCAGAGCACCAGATCGGGCCGAAACTCAGCCACCGCCCGATCGATTGCAGCAGCAAATGCCCGCTCAAACGCCTTGAGCATCGAAGGCGTCAGGTCACGATAGCGTGTGGAGGGATAGGGCATGACATCGGACATACCACAGATGGGAAACGGCAGCTCGGGCGACTCGAACGGTACGGCAAACACGGCAGCACGCCGGTCCAGCTCGCCTTGGGTATCACCCGGTGCCGCGCCGCAAAGCACGGCGGCGCGATGACCCGTCTCGATCTGTTCGCGCACGAGCGCGGCAAGGTAGGTGCCGCTACCGGTGCTATCTGGTTTTTGTGCCGAGATATTGAGGATGCGCATGTCGCGGTACACCCCTAGGCCAAGGCGGCGGCGCGGACAGCCGCGCCGATCGCTCCGGCAAAGCGAGCCTGGGGCGAGGTGGTCACCGGCGACCCCAGTAACTCGCCCAACCGCTCCACTACGAAGGCGTTCTCGCACAGGCCACCGGTCAGGTAGTACGGGGCGCCCGCGGCCTGCCCGGCCATGGTCGCCACACGCGAGACCACGCTGTCGATCACGCCACGCGCAATGTTCTCGCGCGGCTCACCGCGACCGATCAGGCTTATGACCTCGCTTTCGGCAAACACCGTGCACATGCTGGAAATCTTGGTGGGCTCGCCGGAACGCGCCAGGTCGGCCATCTGCTGCTGGGAAATGCCCAGACGGTCGGCCATGATCTCCAAAAAGCGCCCCGTGCCGGCAGCGCACTTGTCGTTCATGGCGAACTTGGCCACGCGACCACCTTTAAGCTGGATGACCTTGGTGTCCTGACCACCAACATCGATTACGGTACCGTGGTCGCCAAACAGACGCACGGCACCGGTACCGTGGCAGGTGATCTCGGTCACGACCTTATGCGCATAGGGCACGGCGACACGGCCGTAGCCGGTCGCGATCACACGCACGTCGTCGGCAGCCACGTCATAGCCGGCGGCCGCGAGTTCCACGCGCAGGCGCTCGGCCGCATCAACCGACGAATATCCCGTCGGTATGACGCAGGTCCACGCAATGGCGCCATCCGTGTCCACCACCGCAGCCTTCGCGGCCGTCGAACCGATGTCGATACCAATGCCAACCACGGCATCCTCCTTCTATGCGGCAAAGCAGCTATCCCTTTGCCGCATTTGTCCTACAGGGTCTCGATAAAGGCGGCGATGCGCGTCTCGATCTGGCCCATGTCGCCGTTGCTGTAGTCAGTCTCGATCTTCATATACGGAATACCCGCACCCTCGACAGCCTCTTGCATGCGTGCGCTCTCAACGTTAAAGGTATGGCACGCCTGCAGCACGCTCTCCACCACGCCATCGACGTGATACTTCTCGCACATGGCCAGCGTATTTTCCATACGGCCGTCGTTGGGCGTCATGACCGAGCAGTTGATATCCAGGTAGCGGTCGGCGATAGCGCGCAGAATGTCGGGCGCGTCGGGGTCGATCATCATGGCCGCCGCACGCTCGCCCGAGCAGTCGTCCATACACACGACCACGCCGCCGTTGGACTCGATGGTGCGGCCGATCTTGTTAATCACACCGCCCACAGGGCAACCGGTGATCAGAATGCGCTTGGCATCCGCCGCGACCGGGCGCTCGCCCGCGTCGTAGGCCTCGCGCAGCTTGGCAACCTTTTGCTCCAGCTGCTGCGTATAGGCCTCGATATCAAAGCTGAACGTACCGGCGAACATGGTGCTCATCAGGTCGACGCCGCTCATAGCCGCCGGCTGATTGGCCTGCAGGGCGAACATCTCGAGCTGGGCGGCACGCAGGCGGTTGCGACGACGGACAGCGGCGCGCAGGTCGTCATCGGTGATCGTGATGCCGTAGAAGTTCTCGAGCTCCTCCTTGAGCAGGCGGCACTCCTCGTACCAGCCCTCGCGCTCGTAGGCGCGGTCGCGGCCCTGCGGCAGGTGCAGGATGTGCGTGCGCTTGAGCTTGTTGAGCAGTTCGTACATCTTCTTCTTGCCGTCGCAGGTGGTCTCGCCGATGATCATGTCGCTAAAGTACGTAAACGGGCACTTTTGCGAGTAGGCAAAGCCGTACGTCGACTTGATGAGCGGGCAGAGGTTTGCCGGCAGCACCTTCTCGGCCTCGGGAACCACCTCATCGGACGTACCGCACAGAGCGACACTTGCGGCCCCCGCGGCATCGATAATCTCGAGCGGCGTGTAGCTGCACAGAAAACCGATCAGGCGATTACCGGCCTGCCTGTAATCCTTGACGCGAATAAACGACGCCTTGCGCTGCTCGTTGAACTCCTCAAACGTGGACGGCAACGGCCGCTCAATATATTCCGACATATAACTCCTTAACAAACCTTTTAGCCAACCAAGGGAACGGCTTTCCCAAGTGCCCGAGGTTGCCGTGAAAGAGAAGCGCCGCATACTTTGGTACGCAAGCGACGGTTTGAACGGCAAGATCGGGTGCCTGGGGAAGCCGCCGGGACGGATAACCCTAAATGGTTTCCAAGAAGGCCTCGATCCTGGTTTGCAGTTGACCTGCATCCTCGCCGGCGTAGTCGGTCGTGATGTGCATAAACGGAATGCCTGCCTCCTCGGCAGCCTTCTCCACGGCAAACGACTCCATCTCGTAGAGCGTGCAGAACTGCAGGGCCACGTCGACGATGCCGTCGGCATGCAGGTCGTGCGCCATCTGGACGATGTCCTTCATACGCTGGTCGTTGGGCGTAAAGACGGCGCAGTTGATCTTAAAGTAGCGCTCGGCGATAGCATCGAACATCTCGTCGACCGTCTCACCGGACTCATCGACCAGGTCCTTGTAGTAGCGCGAGCCCGTGCAGGACTCCTCGCCCACCACGACGCCGCCGGCCTTTTCGATGAGGTTGAACAGCTTCCAGTTGGGCACGGCCATGGGCGTGCCGGTGTACAGGATGCGCTTGGTCCCCTTGGGCGCCACGCCCTCGCCGGCCTCGACACGCCACTCGCACTCAGCCGCCATAGCGTTGATGGCTCCGGTCAGACGCGGTGTGTCGTCCATAAAGGCGGCCTGAACGGTCAGCAGGCTGTCGAGACCGCTGATGGGCGCGGGTCGGCAGCGCGGGTCGCAGCGAGGCGCTGCAGGGCGCGACGCTTCTCATTGACGGCGTGGATGGCGGCCTTCAGACGCTCGGGCGTAATCTTGACGCCGCACTCGTCCTCGATCTTGGCGGCGAGCTTCTTGACCTCGGCCTTCCAGGTCACGAGCGTCGACTCGTCGTGTACGTTGGGAATATCCATGACGTACATGTTCTTTTGCGTGGCAAAGAACTCGTAGGCTTTCTTCTTGCCATCGCAGGTGTTCTCGCCTACCACCAGGTCGCTCGACTCGATGTAGGGGCAGACCTCGCCCAGCTTAAAGCCGGCAAAGCTCTTGATAAGCGGACAGGTGTTGCGCGGCAGGTGCTCCTCGACCTTATCGGTTGCCCAATCGGCACCAGAGCACAGGCCCACGGGAATACCGTCACAGGCAAGTACGATCTCCTCGGGCACGTACACGCAGAACGAACCGACGATCTTGGTGGCCTCGCCGGCCTCCTTCTTGTCGAGCATCTCCTTAATACGGCCGCTGTGGATGTTGGTGGCCACAAAGTCCAGGTAGGACGTGGACTTGGGGCGATTGTTCTGCGTCAGGAACATGTCGCCGTACATCTGGCCCACGGCGCCCAGCAGCATGTCGTGATCGGCAAGATTCATGCCGAGGCTCTCCCACATCGGATGAAAATCGAATTCTTCAGCCATGACGGTTCCCCTCTCGAACCAAAAATGGATAACAGCGGTATCGATGCACGACGGACGGCGATTGCCCGGCCGTGCTCAAACCCGGAATTTTAGGGAACCTGCTTTGCGGTCGATTATTTAGTTGTGCGTCGTCTCTCCCGGAGCCGTGAACATACCTGCTCATATGCGACTCCGAGCCATATACAGGGCGCGCGCGGCAACGCAGCGAATGTATGTCGTCTGCGGCATGTGCGCACCCTCCTTTACAAGTTGAGGTCAACTATATCAGCGGTCATCGTCCAGACGAACACCGTTGACATTCGTACGACAGCCTCGTGTGCCGTCGTTTAATAAATTATTATCTTGATTGATAAGAGTTTGTCATTCCTCATTCGGCAAGCGGCAAGACAAAGCCGCCGAGGCTTATATCCCCGACGGCATTACCCGGCGCTATCGACAAACCAAATGGATCCTGCTGGCATCAAAATGCATGCGCACCGTCTCGCCTGCTTGCGGCAGCTCGTCGACAGGCACGCCCACCTTGTTGACCTTCCACTGCAGACGCGTGGGCGCATCGCCGCGCGGCACGTCCAGCAGCACCAGCCGCTCAAAGCGTGAATCGCTCACACGGGCCACGTGCAAATCGTAGCTGTTACGGCCCCGCTCCGCGCGATTGTCAACATGGAAGTAGCTTGCGCGAATGCCCAGGAACGCCACATTATCGGGAACCTCGCGACCCACGTTAAAGGTCATGCCCCAGTCGAGGGCCTCAACTTCTTCGTCGCCGATCTTGCGCGCGCGGCTCGTGTTCTTGCAGCCCGTCAGGCGCAGCGCCGCCAGCGTCTGCGGGCGGCGAACCACGTCCTCAACAGAACCGATCTCCTCAACTTGCCCATCGTGCATCACGCAGATGCGCTGGCACAGGCGACATGCCTCGTCGATATCGTGGCTCACGTAGAGCACGGTGCGGTTGCACACATCGAACAGGTCGAGCATGTTCTGCTCGAGGGCGCTCTTAAGATAGGAATCGAGTGCGCTCATGGGCTCGTCGAACATAAAAATGCCCGGATGCGCCGCCACCATGCGCGCAAGCGCCACACGTTGCTGCTGACCGCCCGAGAGTCGCGCGGGATAGCGGTCGGCAAAGTCGGTCAGACCGAAAATGCCCAGATAGCGCTCGGCCAGCCTTTTGCGCGCCGCGGCGTCGCCCGCATCCTTTACGCCAGCGCACACGTTATCGGCCACCGTCATGTTAGGAAACAGCTGATAGTTTTGGAACAGCAGGGCGCATTTGCGCGCCTGTGGCGACAGGTTGATGCCAGCCGCCGAGTCAAAAAAGGTCACGCCGTTGACGACGATCTTGCCCTCGTCGGGCGTCTCCACGCCGGCAATGCAGCGAAGTGTGCAGCTCTTGCCGCAACCCGAGGCACCGAGCAGCGCCACACGCTCCTCGTCGGCCTCAAGCTGCATGTCGAGCACAAACCCGGGATAACGTTTCTTAATATCCAGAACGAGCGACATGGCCTATCGACCTCCCTTCGAGACGGCGTCATCGCGCATGAGCTCGGCCAGCGCCTCGCGATCGATACGCAGCGCATCGCCGCCGACTGGGTCGAGCGAATCGCCCTGTCCGGCGAGATCTTTGGCCTGTTTGCGCTCCGCACGGGAAAGGCCACGTTCGCGATACTTTTGCGAATGCGCCGTGTACATATTGATGAACAGAATGACCAGGAAGCTGAACGCAATTACGACAACGACCCAAAAGAGCGCCACCGACGTATTGCCACCCATCCACTCAAAGTAAATCGCAATGGGAATGGTCTGCGTAATGCCGGCGTAGTTGCCCGCAAAGAACAAGGTGCAACCAAACTCGCCCATGGCACGCGCGAAGGCGAGCACCGTGCCGGCGGCGATGGAGGGCCAGCCGAGCGGCATCATAAGCTTGGCAAAGATGCGACGTTCGGACCATCCCAGGGTTCGCGCCGCATCGAGCATCTGCGTGTCGAGGCTCTCGAAGGCTCCGAGCGCCGTGCGGTAGACCAGCGGAAACGACACAACGACGGCCGAAATGACCGCCGCGGGCCAGGTAAAGACGATCGAGATGCCGTGTGCGATCAGCCACTGGCCCACCCCGGTCGAGCGGCCAAACAGCATGAGGAGCAAAAAGCCGCAGACCGTGGGCGGCAGCACCATAGGGATGGTAAAGACCGAATCGAGCAAACCCTTCACGCGGCTCGTGGTACCCATGGTCTTCCACGCGGCAAACAGGCCCAGCGCAAACGCGATCACCAGGGCAAGGCCGCTCGTTTTTATGGACACCCAAAACGGGCGATAGTCGATGCCGCCCAATAAGGAGGCCAGAGAGGCCAAGGGGCCCTGCTCATCCCGCAACACGACAGACGATGCCTCTACCATTTGAGCGCTATCAAGCCAACGCGCGCCGCCCTTGGCATCACCCGAGGCCGATGCAATCACCACATAGCGGTCCCCATCCGCACCGCGCTCGTCAAAGCCATAGGTATACCCGCCGGCATCAAACGTTGTTTCCGCCGTGACATACCAAGGGAGATCCACGTCCCCTAGCTGCGCGCCTCCCATGCAGTTTGCGCTGTCGAGCTCACAGACGAGGGCCTTGAGACCCGATACGCACTCGTTGTCCTGCGGATCCAATCCATACTTCTCGACCGCCTTGGGCGATATCCACACAACAACGCGATCGGCAGCAGGCGCCACTACAAGGTCCACGTCCTCGTCAACGGGAAACCGGTAGCCCTCAGGCTGACCCTCCATGTCACGAGCGGTCCCCTTGGCCAACCGCTCAAAACCCTCGATCCCATAGGAAAGCCCATGAGCGGTCGCAGCAACCTGGGCCCCGTTCTCAGCGTCCCCAGCAAACGCAAATCCCGGCACCCAGCAAAGCGCGAAGGTCAAAGCACAGGCGACAAGCATGCGGAATCTATTAAGCACGAAAAGCTCCAAGTGAATACAAGGACGGAGTGAAACACAAAACGATGGAATTATCGCGCCAAGCCGCACTACGCGGAAAGCTCAAAGCCGTACTTAGCCCAAATCTTCTGAGCCTTCTTGTTGGACAGGCAAAAGTCGATAAACGCCTTGGCCTCGTCGGCGTGCTCGGAGCCATCGGCGACAGCGCCCGGGTACACGATGGGCTTATGCGAATCCTCAGGGCACACGAAGGCCTCCTCGATGCCGTCGTAGCGGAAGATATCGGAGCTGTAGACAAAACCGGCCACGCAGTCGCCTGTGGACACATAGGCGGCGGCGGTGCCCACCTTATCGGCCAGTGCGACCTTGTCGGCGATCTCGGAAGCATACTCGCCGTCGTCGCCCTCGGTGCCGGTGTAGAGGCCCACGGAAGCCAGCGCCTGGTTGGCGTACTTGCCGGCGGGGACGGTCTTGGCGTCGCCAATGGCGATCTTGCCGTCCAGGTTCGCGACGTCGGCGATGGCCTCGATCTTGGTGTCGGAGCCCTCGGCGCGAATGATCACAAGGTCGTTGACGAACATGTCCTCACGCGTGTCGGCGTCGACGAGCTCGGCGGCCTCGGCGTCATCCATGGTGCCCTTGGAAGCGGTGATGAGCACGTCGACCGTGGCGCCGGCACGCATCTGCTCGACGAGGTCGCCGGACGCCTTAAACTGCGTGTCGGCAAACGTGGTGCCGGTCTGCTCGGTGTAGAGCTCCTGGACCTCGGGCAGAGCCTTCTCGAGCGAGTTGGCGGCAAAGACCTGCAGCTCGACAGCATTCTTGGAAGATGTCTTAGCAGAACCGGCATCGGATCCGGCCGGCTCGGACGTCTTTTTGCCCGAGCAGCCGGCAAGGCCAAGGCCGGCAGCGGCGACAGCAGAAAGCGAAACGAATCCGCGGCGAGAAACCATATCGAACATATTCAACCCTTTCGGACCTTGTGCCCGGGTACCCCACCGCGGGCTTTAATCTGCAATCAGATTATACTTTTACGCGAATAATGATAGTGAGAAATTATTCTCGTCAGAGAATATAGTTTCGAATTACCGTGCACCTCGGCGTCGCTTCGGCGGAAAACAAAGGCGGAGCAGCCGTTCAGGTCGCCCCGCCGCAGGTAAACCGCTTAGTTGGTATGTCCGCCGCCCGCTGTCATCTGAGCCGCATGCTCCAGCTGGTCTGCTATGGCCTCCCAGCTTTCGCGGGAGGCCTTCGTAGAACCGGGAAAGTTTACGACAAGTGTATGACCTCGTTGCATGCAAATAGCGCGCGAGAGCATGGCGCGGCGCGTCTTGGTCATCGAATACGCGCGGATTGCCTCGGCAATACCCGGCACATCGCGGTCGCAGACGGCACGCGTCGCCTCGGGCGTCACATCGCGCATCGAAAGCCCCGTGCCGCCGCAGGTGAGCACGACATTGGCGTGGCACTCATCGGCGGCCTCCACGATGGCATCACCGATCTCGCTGACGTCGTCGCGCACGACCACATGTGAGGCGACCGTCCAGCCCTGCGCCTCGATAAGTTCCTCGAGTGCGGCCCCAGCCTCGTCCTGGGCAAGGTCGCGCGTATCCGAGCACGTCACGATCGAAATCTTCAACTCCATAGCGATCCTCCTATAGCACCGTGCCCTCAGGCAGGTCGACACGCACGACATCCACGACGTCGCCCGCCGCAAGGTCGCACGGTCCTTCGTCAATACGCAGCAGGCAATTGGCCCGCTGCATCGTGCCGAGCAGCGCCGAATTCTGCGTCTTGGCCTCGGTCACCAACAGCTCACCGGTCTCGGGGTCGCGCAAAACCGTGGCGCGATCGAAGAAGCGGCGATGCTGTCGCTTTTTCACGCCATGTGTGAGCGTCGCCTGCTGCACGGGGCGCACGCCCTCGGCAAAGCCGCGCATCTTGCGGATCGCCGGACGGGCAAGCATCTCAAAGCCTACATACGCCGCGGCCGGATTGCCTGAAAGCCCTAGGTAGGGCTTACCTGCGAGCAAGCCAAACGTGATGGCCTTGCCCGGACGCATCGAGATGCGGTCAAACAGCACTTCGCCCTCGCGCCGGACGAGCGCCGTCACATAGTCGTAGTCGCCCGCCGAGGCACCGCCGCTCGTAATGACAAAATCGCACTCCTGCACGGCACGATGCACCAGCTCGGCAATCGCCCGCTCATCGTCGGGCGCAATACCGTAGAACACGGGCTCGGCGCCGGCATCGAGCGCCTCGGCCATCAGCGCCGAGGAGTTAGAATCGCGAATCTGACCGCGCGCCGGTACCTTACTCGGTGCGACCAGTTCCGTGCCCAACGAGATGATGCCCACACGTGGGGCGGCGTGCACCTTCACGCTCGCGTATCCTGCGCTTGCCAGCAAGCCGGCGCCCGCCGGAGCCACGACCTCGCCGGCATGCATCACAACATCGCCGGCATGGGCCTCTTCGGCGGCAGAGCGAACGTTCTCCCCTACCTTGGCAGGCACCGAGAAGCGAACGTGCGAGCCCTCGTTGCCATCGCCGTCGAGCACCTCGACGATCTCGTATTTCACCACGGCATCGGCACCTTCGGGCACCGGCGCGCCCGTCATGATGCGGACCGTCTCGCCCGCGCCGATTACGCCCTCAAACACATGTCCCGCAGCCTCGTGTCCGATAACGTCGAGCGTCACCGGCGCCTCGCCAGACGCCTGCGCCAAGTCCGCCGAGCGCACGGCATATCCGTCCATAGCACTGTTGGCAAACGGCGAGATGTCGATGTCGGCCACCGCGTCCTCGGCCAAGGGAAGACCGGTGGCCTGCCACACGGGAATCTCGACGAGATCGGTCGGAGCAACGTGCGACAGAACAATCGACTGCGCGTCCTCCAGCGGAATGAGTTTCTCTGCCATATGCACCTCTTAATGCCACGGCGCACAACAGGGGCGCCGATTCTTTATGCTTGTCTCAGTATAATCCCCAGACGCACGACCGCGACTTGGCCTGTACCCGCAAATACACCTGTCGGCCGCAAGCCACGAAACAGAATCGAAACCAACCCACCGGCTCGTCGCGTTTACCGCGTTTTATAATGCTTGCGTTGCAACCTAAAAGAGGAACGTATGACTCATAACGACAAACCCGAAAGCGCAAACGAGGCGCAAGACCATCCCCAGCCGCTCGACGACGGCGGCTTTTTCTCCCTGAACGACGTCATCACGGCAGGCAGGCATCAACTTACCCGCTCCGAGCATCTCTTGGCTGCCGACACGCGCCGCAACGCCCGCAACCTACTCGCGAGCGCCAAGTTGCTCGTACTCGTCGTCATCGTCTCGCTCGCCATGGGCGTTGCCGCTTGGGCGTTTTTGGCCTCGTTGAATATCGCGACCGACTATCGCGAGCACCATGCGTGGATTTACGCGCTTCTTCCCGTTGTGGGCGTTGCCACCGCATGGGTGTACAAAAACCACGGTCTTGCCGCCAAACGCGGTAACAACCTGGTCATCGACTCCGCTCTGGGCACCCGCCTCATCCATATGCGCATGGCCGTCCTCACCTTCGTCTGCTCCACGCTCACGCACCTAACGGGCGGATCGGCCGGTCGCGAGGGAGCTGCGGTGCAGATTGGCGGCACCATCGCCAGCAACATCTCGAGCCTCGCCCACCTCAAAAAGCATGACCACCACGACCTCATGCTCGCCGGAATCTCGTCGGCCTTTGGCGCCGTATTCGGCTCGCCCCTTGCCGGAGCTTTCTTTGGCATGGAGATGTGCTTTATCGGCAAGATCGACTACACCGCGGGCATCTATTGCCTGGTCGCGTCGTTTACCGGCTACTTTACATCACTCGCCCTGGGTACCGAGTACGAAGTGAATGTCATCGCCAGCGTTCCCGCTATGACGTCTACAACGGTCGTCATCGTTGTTATCAGCGCCATCATCTTCGGTCTGACGGCACGCCTCTTTGCGTGGTCGGTTCGAACCGTCAAGAGCCTGTACGGTCGCTTTATCACCAATTACCTCGTTCGCGCACTTATAGGCGCACTCGTGGTTTTGGCCGCCTATGCCCTCCTCGACGCCTGGGACTATGCCGGCCTTTCCACGTGGCTTTCCGGCGCCGGATTTGCGGGCAACACCACCCTGGCGGACGCAGCCATCAAGTTGGTCGTCACAGCGCTTACCCTGGGCGCTGGCTTCCAAGGCGGCGAGGTCACGCCCCTGTTTGGCATCGGTGCGGCACTCGGTGGCTGGATCGGTTGCCTTACCGGGCTCGACCCCAGTTTTCTGGCGGCTCTCGGCATGCTCGGCGTGTTCTGCGCCGGCCTCAACGTACCCATCACCACCTGCATGATGGCCATCGACCTGTTCCACGGCACGGCCGCCGGGTTCTTTGTCATCGTGGCCTTTATCAGCTACCTAACCGGCGGGCACCGCGGCGTGTACCCCGCCCAGCGCATCATCTCACCCAAGCGCCGTTCGCTTATTGTGGATGAGGGCGGTACGGTAGCGGATGCTATCGAGCGCCACAACGACCTGATAGAGTAGATGTAAAAATCGCCGTGCAGCCACAATCGGGGGCAATTCGACCTGAGCGCGACCGCACTGTCATGTCACACGCCGGGAGTCGCCCCATGCACGCAACTGATTTTGGTCGCACGCTCATCATCGCCAACCCAGCCGCCCAGTCGGGCGCCGCGCACGAAGTTGCCGAGCGCCTGCAACGCTTTTTGGATATGACCGCGCGCGCATCCCAGTTTGACCTTGTGCTAACCGAGCGCATGGGACACGCCAAGGAACTGGCCGCCCAGGCAACGGGCTATCGCACCGTTATCGCACTCGGCGGCGATGGCGTGATCCACGAGGTCGTCAACGGGCTTATGACGCAGGATGAGGCGGTCCGGCCCGCCCTTGCCGTCCTGCCCGTGGGCTCCGGCAACGATTTTGCCCAAACGCTCGGTATCGATGATTTCTCCGGCAAGGATTTTGGCGCGCTGCTCACCTGTGAGCTGCAGCGTCAGGATATCGGGCGGATTCGCTCATGGAACCCCGCAAGCGGTAGCGGCGAGGCTTCCGTTGAGTACTACGACCAGACGCTTTCGGTCGGCATCGATGCCGCCATCGGCCTTGGCACCACCGAGCTGCGCAAAAAGACGGGCTTGACGGGCGCGCCGCTCTACACTCTCTCGGGACTTGAGCAGTTTGGCCTACGCTATCGCAACTACCCCATGACGGTCAGCTTTGACGGGGCGTCCGCCGAACGCGTGAGGGCGATCATCATGGCGATTCAGCTGGGTCCTACCTATGGCTCGGGTTATCGCATCTGCCCCGATGCCGACCCCTGCGACGGCGTACTCGACGTCTGCTACGCCTGCGGCCCCGTCCCTCGCGCGGTTGCCCTGCCTATGTTTCTTTCGGCCAAGGAAAGCCACCATACCAAGTTGCCGCCGGTTCGCATGCGCCGCTGCCGCCATGTCGAGCTCACCTTTGAGGAGCCCGACTACCCCATCCAGGCCGACGGCGAGCCCGTTGTCGCCTCGCGCATCGAGGTCGACATCCTCGCCGGCGCCCTCCACGTCTGGCACCCCACCCGCTAACCCCACCTAAGTTGCGGTGAAATAGGGACTGTTTATACATCTAAAGCCGCAAAACAGTCCCTATTTCACCGCAACTTATTGATAAGATCATTCCTCCCCGCCCAGCTTGCGACGGTTGGCCTTTTTAATCGCATTGAAGTGTTTGTCGTTGAGCCTACGCTGGCGCGATCGCTGTGGCACTTTGGTCTTGACGCGACGGCGCGGCGGACGGCCACGACGCTCGAGCTCCGCCCTCAGCTTACGCAGACAGCAGCTGCGATTCTGAAACTGGCTACGGCTCTCGCGCGCCGTCACGACTATCCCCGTGGGCCCATGTTTCATGCGCACCGCAGAGTCTGTCGTGTTCACACCCTGGCCGCCCGGGCCCGTCGCGCGAAACACCTGCACCTCGCAATCGCGTGCCAACTCGTCGGCCGACATCTCGGCATAGCGCGCATACTCACGCCATCCCATCTTGTTCTCGTCCATATCAGCACCTCCCCTCATACAAAAAATGTGACAAAGGGACAGTCCCTTTGTCACATCGCATACCAATCGCTTGTGCTGCGCGCCTAGGCGAACGTGATCTCGCCGTTCTCACAGTCCATTTCGGCGATACGAGCCAGGCTCTCAACGCGGAAGCCGCGCTCGCGGAGCTTATCGCCACCGCCCTGGAAGCCCTTCTCAACGGCGATGCCGATGCCGGCAACCTCGGCACCCGCGGCCTCGCAGATCTTAATAAGGCCCTCGAGCGCGCAACCGTTGGCCAAAAAGTCGTCGATAATCAGGACCTTATCGCCCTCGGACAGGAAGCGCTTGCCAACGATGACCGGATACTCCTTCTGCTTGGTAAAGGAGTAGATGGTCGTGGCATACTGCTCGCCGTCAAGGTTGATGGACTGGGCCTTCTTGGCAAAGACCACCGGCACACCGCCAAAATGCTGAGCTGCGATGCAGGCCATACCAATGCCCGAAGCCTCGATCGTCAGGATCTTGTTAATCTCGACGCCCTCGAACAGACGGGCCCACTCGGCACCCATGTGGTCAAACAGCTCAACGTCGCACTGGTGGTTGAGGAAGGCATCAACCTTAAGGACGTTACCGGCCTTTACGATGCCGTCATGGCGAATACGATCCTCAAGCTCCTGCATGGCGCAACCCCTTCTCGCGGCAACGATACCGCGCGATTAATAAACGTTGTTCGATAGTCTACCACGGACCGACCCCCGCCCGCCCCACAAGCCGCATCGCACTATAAAGCTGCAAGACCAGCAGTTGGGCCCGATTCGTGGCAGACAGCCTCCCAACACGCTAATGCCGGGTGCGCGTCCTCGCCAAACGTACCAATGTGAGCGCAAAGCCCACGGTAGCAACGGCCATCAGCACGTAGAATACCAAACGGAAGCCAAAGAGGAACACGTCCGGACGACCCGCCACATAGCTCGTGACCGTCTTGCCCATCGCCGCGCTCGTCTGTCCATACAGGATGCGCGACGCCGCCGTAATACCCAGCGCTATGCCCGCATAGCGCGCCAAGCTGCTCAAGCTGCCCGCAAAGCCAAGCGCCTCACGCGGAGCCGAACCCATATACAGCGAATTATTGGGACTCTGGAAGATCGACGTGCCGCACGACATAAACGCGACGCAGCACACAATCATCAAGATGGAAGAGTGCTCGTCAAGCGTGCTCACCGCAAAGAGACCGCACACGTACACGCCCAGGCCAACGGCCGTGGGCGCTTCACAACCAACACGGTCGGACACCGAGCCCGAAAGCGGGCCCACAAAGGCATTCACGACCGGCATCGCCAAAAACAACAGGCCGGAGATATCGGAGCTAAAGCCGTGGGCATCCTGAAAGTAGAACGGCAGCACAAACTCGGAGGCACCGATACCCACGAACACGATAAGCATGCAAGCCAGGTTAATCGTGAAAGCCGAGCTCGCAAAGCAGCGACGCGCCGCCTCTGTCAACGGCATAGGGCGTTCGCCAGCCTCCGGCTTCACATGCGGCAGCGTATAGAGTCCCACGATAAACGAGATTACGCCAATGGGCAGATTGATAAGGAAGATGCTCTCCCAGGGAAAGCTCGCCACCAGCACGCCGCCGAGCACGGGGCCGCACATCATGCCAAGAGCCACAAAGGTCGCCAGAATGCCCATGGCACGGCCGCGCTCACGCGCCGGAAACGACTCGGTGATGATGCCCATATTGTTGGCCATCGCGGCGGCACAGCCAATGCCCTGCACGAAACGCGCCAAGATAAGCACCTCGAGCGAAGCCGAAAGCCCGCAAAGCAACGAGCCACCCGTAAAGACGATTACACCAAGCTGGAACACATTCACCTTGCCGCGCACATCGCCCAAGCGGCCAAACGGCAGCATGGCGACGCACGTCGCGAGCAGATACACCGAGCTCACGAGCTGAATGCGGTCGAGACCCACCCCCAGCTCCTTTTGCATCACTGGGAGCGCCACCGTCACGATGCTCGCATCCAGACACGCCATAAAGGTCATGACGAGCACGGTGAACAGAATCGCCCATTTATTCTTACCGTGGGTGTCGCCCTCTAGGGCAATGTGTTCGCGGCGCAGCTGCTCGGCAGTTTTCTCCATGTATATCCTTTCTATCGTGCAACGCAAAAACGGGACCCCAATCGCCTACAAACGGACACGATCGGGGTCCCGCCTACGGAATCGGAACTATGAGGACGTCGTCAACCGAAAAGCCGTCCCACGCCTCGCACGCACGCTAGCCTAGCACTGCTCGAGTGCCTGCTCAAGGTCGGCAATCAGATCGGCCGTGTCCTCGAGGCCGCACGACAAGCGCACCATGTCGGCGGAAATGCCACAGGCAATGAGTTCCTCATCGTTCATCTGGCGATGCGTGGCATTAGCGGGATGCAGGCAGCAAGTGCGGGCGTCGGCCACGTGCGTGGCGATCTGGGCGAGCTTGAGGCTCTTCATAAAGGTCTCGGCCGCCGCACGGCCACCGTTAAAGCCAAAGCTCACAACGCCGCAGGTACCGTTGGGCATGTACTTCTGAGCGAGATCATAGTACTTGTCGCCCTCCAGGCCCGGATAGCTCACGAAGCGTACCTTGGGATGACTCTGCAGGAACTTGGCAACGGCCAGGCCGTTCTCGCAATGACGCGGCATGCGCACATGCAGGCTCTCGAGCGAGCTGTTCAAGAAAAACGCCGCATGCGGGTTCTGCATGGGACCAAGATCGCGCATAAGCTGAGCGGTTGCCTTGGTAATGAAGGCACCCTCGCGACCGAACTTCTCGGCATAGGTCACGCCGTGGTAGCTCTCATCGGGCGTGGTAAGACCCGGGAACTTGTCCGCATGGGCCATCCAGTCAAACTGGCCGTGGTCGACGATCACGCCGCCCAGGTAGGCAGCATGTCCATCCATGTACTTGGTGGTGGAGTGCGTAACGATGTCGGCACCCCACTCAAAGGGACGGCACATCACGGGCGTCGGGAAGGTGTTGTCGACCATCAGCGGCACGCCGTGGTCATGTGCGGCCTTGGCAAAGCGCTCAATATCGAGCACGGCAAGGGCGGGGTTTGCGATCGTCTCGCCAAAGACGAGCTTTGTGTTGGGCTGAAAGGCAGCCTCCAGCTCCTCATCGGTGCAGTCGGGGGCGACGAACGTGCAGGTCACGCCCATGCGGCCCATGGTGTGGGCGAGCAGGTTATACGTACCGCCGTAAATGGCAGAGCTTGCGACCACGTGATCGCCGGCACCGGCAACGTTAAAGATCGCGAGGAAGTTCGCAGCCATGCCCGAACTCGTGAGCATCGCTGCGGCGCCGCCCTCCATCTCGCAGATCTTGGCGGCAACCAAATCGCACGTGGGGTTCTGCAGACGGCTGTAGAAGTAGCCAGACTCCTCCAGGTCAAACAGCTTGCCCATGTGCTCGGACGTGTCGTACTTCCACGTGGTGGACTGGTAGATGGGCACCTGGCGCGGCTCCGCATCTCCCGGGTGATAGCCGCCCTGAACACATGTAGTGCCGATAGTCTGCTCGCTCATATCTAGCTCCCTTGCCTGGGTTACGTTTTATTCGGTTCACGATACCGCTACCCTGCACCCCTCTCAACCCATCCCCAAGGTAGGTTATGGGACAAATTGATTAGGGGTATTTATCTCAAGCCTTGGGCATTTGCTCGATAGATAAAAATGAGGCATCCATGAAGCTCTTGATGATTACATACCCCGTCACGGGTACCATAGTCGGGTACACCGTAACCAAGGAGACAACGATGAAGCAAATCGATACGGCCCAGCTCGACATCACCGCCTGTCAGGCTCAAGCTGCCGAATACCACGCCCGTGGCTTTAACTGCGCCCAGGCCGTTGCCTGCACGCTCGCACCTGCCGTCGGGCTCGACCCCCAGACCGCCTTTACCCTCACCGAGGGCTTTGGCGCCGGCATGGGTGGCATGACCGAGACCTGCGGCGCCATCTCGGGCGCCGTGGCCATCATGGGGTTTGCAATGAGCGACGGCATGGAAAACCCCAAGACTAAGGGCCAGACCTACAAGCTGTCGCGCGAAATCGCCAAGCGCTTTGGCGAGAAGAACACGACGACCGTCTGCGGCACGCTCAAGGGCATCGGATCGGACAAGGGTCCGCTCCGCAGCTGCCCCGGCTGCATCGACGATGCCGTCGAAATCGCCTGTGATGTGCTAAAGCAGCTCGCCGAGTAAACGGCAGCGACATAAAACGACGGCCGGCGCGCTTGGGATATATCCAAAGCGCGCCGGCCGTCGCCGTTAGAACTCTGCAAATTCGGGAGCGCCGACCTCAATCTCCTCACGCCCCGCCATAAGCTCGCGCATCTTAGCGCAAAACGGCTCCTGCTCCCCCGCTTTAAACACCAAGTGAAGTGTCACGGCATCCGCGTAATCGGTATCCGAAACCTTGGCACCCGAATCCTGCGCCAAACGAAGCACCTGCTCATACTGCGGATAGGCCACATGCACGTCAACAGGCACGACACTCGTCATCTCGACAATCTGCCCGGCCTCCTGAGCCGCGGCCACCGCCGCCTGCGTCGCCGCGGTATAGGCGCGCACCAAGCCACCAGGCCCCAACAGCGTGCCACCAAAATAGCGCGTCACTACGCAGCAAACATTTTTGAGCCCCGCGCCACGCAGCACCTCGAGCGTCGGCATACCGCTCGTGCGGCTCGGCTCACCGTCATCGCTCTGGCGCTCGCGTCCATCGACCAAAATCCACGCGGGAACATTATGCCGAGCGTCGTAATGACGCTTGCGAACCATCTCGATAAAGGCATTCGCCTCATCCTCGGACTCAATATGGACCAGCTGGGCAATAAACCGACTCTTGCGGTCCAAAAACTCGCCCGAAGCCTCAATATTCGATTGCAGAGTAAAATAGCTGTCCAACAAAGCCCCTCAACAGAATAAAGTGCAGCAACAAACAGCCTCAATAATACGGCAAAGACAGCACCGTTGCCCTCTAACAAGAACGGAAACGCCAATGATACCGTCACCAACAGCGAGAACCCGTCAGCGCGAGCAAGGTGCCTTGAAAGACGAGGGCATTGACCTTATGGTCATGCCCGAAGGCTTGAAAGGCAGATTGCCGCGCTGACGGGTTCGCAGCGTCAACAAAGTGCTGAGTGGGCCTATAAGCCGGGTTCTGTCGTGAACGGTCATTTATCTTGTCTGCACGTTACCGTGCAGCTCCACGCACGCTACCCGAACGCGGACCGGGCCGGCCCATAGCGTTCCTATTCGCGCTTGCTCCGGATGGGGCTTGCCAAGCCGCCGTGTTGCCACGACGCTGGTGGTCTCTTACACCACCGTTTCAGCTTTTCCCTTTACGCCTTGCGGCGCAGGTGGGAGTCTTCTTTTCTGCGGCGCTTTCCGTCGGATCACTCCGCCCGGCCGTTAGCCGGCATCCCGCCCTCTGGAGCCCGGACTTTCCTCACGCGTACTGCAAGCAGCACATCGCGCAACCGTCTGGCCCACTCAGCAGTGCAAGAGTGTAGCACACCGTTGCCACAGGCAATGGCACAACGCAAACGCTCGACACGATAAACCAAGAACCGCCATGCGTTACAATGGTCCTGTCGATGGGCAACGTCGTCAGTCGAGACGCGACCGCGCTCCGCACCCCTCCGTCTACTCGGTGTGTTCCCGCCTCCTCCCCGAGGCGGGATGTCGGCATTTTTCACGCACCGACAACCCAATAGCCTATGGACAGCCCGGGCAGCATTACGCACGGGCAGCATCGCACATCTCGGCAGCAAAAGCAAAAAGGGACCCGTCCATTACGGACGGATCCCTTAAAACAAGTGATCGTCAAACCGATTTACTCGGCGTCGGTCTCCTCGTCCTTCTTCTCGGAAGGAAGCGGGGTAACCTCGATCTCGACGCCCAGAGTCTCAGCAGCGGACTTCATGGACAGGGAGATACGACGACGGTCGAGGTCGATCTCCATGACCTTGACCTGAACCTTGTCGCCCACGTGGGTGACCTGAGAAGGCTGATCGACGTGCTTGTTGGCCATCTCGGAAATGTGCACCAGGCCCTCGATGCCCTCGCCCAGGTCGACGAAAGCGCCGAACGGGACAAGCTTGGTCACAGTGCCCTCGACGATAGCGCCGACGGGGTACTTCTTGACCAGTGCACGCCACGGATCCTCGGTGGTCTGCTTGAGACCCAGGGAGATGCGCTCGCGGTTGAGATCGACGTCGAGAACCTCGACCTCGACCTCCTGACCGACCTTGACAACCTCGGAAGGATGGTTGACGTGGTTCCAGGAGAGCTCGGAGATGTGGATGAGGCCGTCGATACCGCCGAGGTCGACGAAGGCGCCGAAGTCGACGATGGAGGAAACGGTGCCCTGGAGACGCATGCCAGACTTGAGCTTGGACAGGATCTCGGAGCGCTCAGCCTTACGGGACTCCTCGAGCACGACGCGACGGGAGAGGACGACGTTGTTGCGGTTGCGGTCCATCTCGATAACGCGGGCCTCGATGCGAGTGCCCATGTAGGAGGTGAGGTCCTTGACACGACGGAGGTCGACGAGGGAAGCGGGCAGGAAGCCACGCAGGCCGATGTCGAGGATCAGGCCGCCCTTGACAACCTCGATAACCTCGCCCTCGACGTTCTCGCCGGAGTTGAACTTCTCCTCGATGCGGTTCCAAGCACGCTCGTACTCGGCACGCTTCTTGGACAGGACCAGACGACCGTCCTTGTCCTCCTTCTGGAGAACCAGAGCCTCGATGGGATCACCGAGTGCAACGATGTCTGCAGGGTTAGCGTCCTTGCGGATGGACAGCTCGCGGACCGGGATAACGCCCTCGGACTTGAATCCGATGTCAACGAGCACCTCGTCATGCTCGATCTTAACGACAGTGCCGTTAACGAGATCGCCCTCATCAAAGTCGGTAATCGTACCGTCGATGAGGTTGTTCATCTCCTCCTCGTTGACATCGTCAAGAGAGAAAATGGACGAGTTCTGAATCTCACTCAAAGGTGGACCCCTTTCGAACTACGGGGCCCCGATTGCTAGGACCTACAGAAGGGTGCGACAAGCACACAACGTTTAGGAACACTCGGGAGCCGACAGATACTAATGTGACGCTTATGCAATCACGTTCGTATAGGTTACGGGGAAATGAGTTCGATTTCAAGCGTGAACTGCGATTTTTTACTCGTGTGGAGACTTTTTCGTAATCTTATGAACACACGTCTCCGCAACTTGACGATAACCAGCCAGGCATTCGGCTTTGGGGTAAAGTATCCGGAGCCAACGATTCTAGATCGATTTTTCGAGAAAGGTGCCCGCGTGCTCAAAGCAGTCGTTTTCGATATGGACGAGACGCTTCTTAGCATCAACCTCAACGCGTTCATCCTTCGCTATTTTAAGGATGTCTCTTCGATGCTCGCGGATATCGGGCACCGCAGCCGCGGTGGCACGATGGCACGCCTCGGCACCATCCTGGTCGACCTCAACGCCAATCGCCGCAGCGGCACGGACAACCGCACCAATCTTGAGTTTTACCAAGAAGAGGTCGAGCGCCGATGCGGGATCCGCCTCTCCGATCCCCTCATCTACGAGGCGTTTACCTACTATGACCGCGAAGTTCTTCCGTACAAGAACGACGATGTCATTAACGCCCACGCCATGCCGGGCGCACACGCCGCGCTCCAGGCCGTACAGGACGCAGGGCTGCGTTGCGCGCTCTTTACCAACCCCAGCTTTCCCCAGGGGGCCATCGAGTGCCGCATGGGTTGGGGCGACCTGGCCGACGCTCCCTTTGAGCTCGTCACGCACATGGGAAACACCACCCGCTGCAAGCCCGATGCCACCTACTATCTAGAGCAGCTTCAGGTGATGGGGCTCGAGCCGCACGAGGTCCTTATGGTGGGCAACGATCCCAAACGCGACTTCCCGTCCCCCGATTGCGGCATCCAAACCGCCTTTGTGGGCCAAGGCAAGCCCAGCCGAGCCACTTGGCGCGGAACCATGGAAGACTTCGCCCGCGACTTTAACGCCGTAGTAGAAGCCTTCTACGAACACCAAGTAGCCGACGAACTGTCATAGGACCCCTCACTCCAAACAAAATATCGCCGCAGGTTGAGCATAAGTCAGCGAAAACGCCCCTAAGCGAGCAATGTGCCTTGAAAGAGGAGGGCATAGGCCTTCTGGCCATGCCCGACAATTGAAAGGCAGATTGCCGCTTAGGGGCGTTTGCAGCGTCGAGCCGTTACGCGGTTTGGTAAAACCGCGTAACTAACAAACCTGGGTTTTGCCGATCATGATGTTGAGGATCTCGACGTCGGTATCTTTCATACCCACACGGCCCACGTAGCCCATGCTGGCGATTGTCTGCTCAACAGTATCTTGGATCAGGCCCTCGCCGGCGCGGAAGCCGCGGCCTTGCATGGCCATATCATGGCCCAGAATCGCCGCATCGACGGCAGCGGAAATCTTGGCGGCGCAGCTTGCCTTGGCGCCATCGCACACGATGCCGCCCACGTTGCCAAGCGTATTCGAGACCGTCGCGCCAATCTGTTCGCGTGTGCCACCGCACAGCCAGGTAATCGCAGCGCCGGCGCCGCACGCGGCGCAAATAGCACCGCAAAACGCCGAGAGCGCACCAATATAGCTCTTGATATGCACGGCGATAAGATCGGACAGCATCACGGCGCGCACCAGGCGCTCGTGGTCGCAGCGCAGGAACTCAGCATACTCCATGACGGGTAATGCGCAGGTAATGCCCTGATTACCCGAGCCGCACACAATGGCGACCGGCAATGCGCAGCCGTTCATGCGGGCGTCGGACCCGGCGGCTGCACGGGCACGGGCACGGCAGGCGACGTCATCGGCACGAGCGCCCAGCAGCGTACGGCCCACCTCGGCACCCCAAGCGTGCGCGAGACCCTCGGCACTGATCGCGCCATTCAGCTCAATCTGACGCTCAACGGCAGCGCGGGCGTCCTCAATGTCACCGTCCTCGATAAAGTCGATGATGGACTCAATGCTCATAGGGGTATCGGCGTTATCTGCCGCGCGCTCGGCCACCACGCGCTCGGCGCAGGCTGCACACTCCCCCGCCGCCTTGCCGCATACCGGAATACCGTCGAGCGTATGGCACGTAACATTGGTGTGGTGGTCGGTAATCTCGACGACCGCGGTATGGCCCCCGGCCGTCGCAGTCACCTTGATGTAGAGGTTGGGCACACCCTCGACAAGCGACACATCGCAGTAGCCGGCGTCGGCGAGGAGCTCGGCCACGCGAGCGCGGTCTTCATCGTTAACGCTCTCGAGCACCTCGAGCGCGCTCTTGGCGTCGCCGCCCACGGCACCCAGCACGGCCGCGGCCTCAATACCGTGCATACCGCCCGAGTTGGGCACGGTCACGCTCTTGACGTTCTTGATGATGTTGCCCGAGCAGGCAACATCCATATGATTAGGCTCGCAACCGAGCGTCTGGCTCGCCAGCGCCGCTGCATAGGCAACGGCAATGGGCTCGGTGCAGCCGAGTGCACTGACAAGTTCGCGGTTTAAAACATCGCAAAACGCGGCATCACGGATGGAATCGGTGGGCATAGGTATCTCCTGCTTGCATAACGGGCTGGGCTCTCAAAAAAGTTAGCTCCTTTATTTGATAACAATGCATCAAAAACCGCAACCATGGTTCCGGCGGACGGAGCTCAAGCACAAACTGACAGCATTCATTCATGAGAAGCCGGTCTTGTTGCATGCTAAAGCGTTTGACCAAAAAACGCCCGAGCGTTTACACAAAAGTCGCGCTATCATGCAGTCGAACGCGGTAAAACCTTTAGCAATTCCGCCGCACGGACCAGAGAGGAACCACTCATGAAGATTGGTATCGGCAACGACCATGCCGCCGTCGAGCTCAAGAACATCATCTCCGAGCACTTGAAGGAGCGCGGCTGCGAGGTCGTGAACTTTGGCACCGACACCTCCGAGAGCTTTGACTACCCCATCGCCGGCTACAAGGTGGGTAAGGCCGTTGCCAACGGCGACGTCGACCTGGGCATCCTGATCTGCGGCACCGGCGTCGGTATCAGCCTGGCTGCCAACAAGGTAGAGGGCGTACGCGCCGTCGTGTGCTCCGAGCCCTTCAGTGCCAAGCTCTCCCGCATGCACAACAACACCAACGTGCTCGCCTTTGGCGCCCGCGTCGTGGGCTCCGAGCTCGCCAAGATGATTGTCGACGAGTGGCTCGACGCCGAGTTTGAGGGCGGTCGTCACGAGCGTCGCGTTAACCTCCTCAACGAGATCGACCACACGCGCGGCCTCAAGGTCGTCGACGAGGCCTAAACTACTCAGTGCCACAAGCTAACAGCAGGGGCCCGCTCGGAACTCATGTCCGAGCGGGCCCCTTCATAGATTTTGGAATAAAAGGGCGCCGCGGATGGAGTTCCGCGGCGCCCAAGCCACACGCTAACAGCTTTAAGGAGTCAAAGCTGGTTTAGCCAAAGAAGCGCTTAATCTCGATCTCGGCGTTCTCCAGGCAGTCGGAGCCGTGAATCACGTTAGCGTTTACATCGACAGCGAAGTCGCCGCGAATGGTGCCGGGGGCAGCATCAAGCGGGTTGGTAGCGCCCATAAGGGTGCGCATCTTGGAGACAGCGGAGAGACCGGAAACGACCATCTTGACGACAGGACCGCTCGTCATAAAGTCACAGAGGCCGCCAAAGAAGGGCTTGTCGGCCAGATGGGCGTAGTGCTCCTCGACGGTAGCGCGCTCGAGCGTGGTCATCTCCATGCGCTCGATGACAAGGCCGCTGCGCTCAATGCGAGCAACAATCTCGCCGATCTTGCGGTCGCGCACGGCGTCGGGCTTAATCATGATGAAGGTCTTCTCGATAGCCATAAGGTAGCCTTTCAAGTAGGTTCGCGCGTGCCCAAGTCCCATTCCGGCACCCGCCTGGACTGCATCGTAACAGAGTTTTAGCTGCAGTTAAACAAAAAGCTGTTTATTGAAACGTTGTAATTTATTGAAGCGTTCCATATGTGTCACTTCTGTTTCGAAGCCCGATTAGAGTACCATCCGGCTGTCCATCAACCGCATCGAGCAGAGCAGACGGTCGGTTGCCGCCCGCGAACGTACCCCCTTCACAACCTGCCCAAAGGTCCTACAGAAGTTCTCGACAAGCCCCTCCCCCATAGAAACAAAAATACGAAAGCCCACATCAGCAGGCGCCCGTAAAGCAAAGACGATTTACCGATACATGGCCAAAACGGCTTCAGCCAAACCTCTACTTTGCCCCGTGGCCCATCTCGACGACCTTGGTCAGCGACCCAAACACGCCCTCGTCGGCCACGAGCTGCGCTTCGGCGCGCTCAAGCTGCACGGCAACGGCGGCAGGAGCGGTACCGCCCTCGGTCGTGCGCGCGGCGACAATCGAGGGGATGTCGAGCGCCTCGGTAATATCGTGCTCAAAGAGCGGGCTTGCCTCCTGGAACACCTCAAACGGCAGGTCTTCAAGATTGCAGCCGCGCTTCTCGCACATCAGGACCAGATGGCCCACCACGGCATGCGCCTCACGGAACGGCAGGCCACGCTTGGCCAGGTAATCGGCAACATCGGTAGCGGCAAGGTGCCCCACGCCGCACTCGCGCGCCATGGCATCCTCGTTGACGGTCCAAGTCGAAATCATACCGGCCATAACCGACAGGCACTGCATGAGCGTGTGGGCGGTATCGAGCGCGCCCTCCTTGTCCTCCTGCAAGTCCTTGTTATAAGCAAGCGGCAGGCCCTTCATGGTCACGAGCAGCTGCACCAAGTTGCCATACACACGGCCGCTTTTGCCGCGGATAAGCTCGGCAAAGTCGGGATTCTTCTTCTGCGGCATGATGGACGAGCCGGTGGAGTACGAGTCGGAAAGCGTGATAAAGCCAAATTCGGAGCTCGACCACAGCACGATCTCCTCGGAAAGACGCGACAGGTGCATGGCCATAACGGAGCCGGCGTAATGCAGATCGAGCAGGAAATCACGGTCGGAAACCGCATCGAGCGAGTTGGGAATCACACCCGCAAAGCCAAGTTCGGCAGCCGTCATCTGGCGATCGAGCGGATAACTCGTACCGGCAAGCGCGGCAGCACCCAGCGGACAGTTGTCGGCGGCATCAAAGGCGGCCTTCAGGCGTGTAAAGTCGCGAGCGAACATCCAGGAATACGCCAGCAGATGATGCGACAGCAGCACGGGCTGAGCATGCTGCATGTGCGTATAGCCCGGCAGAATCACCTTGTCGTACTTCTTGGCCGCATCCACCAGCACATGGCGCAGCTCAAGATTGGCCTCCATGAGCTCCTTGGCCAGCGCCTTGACGCCCAGGCGCGTATCGGTCGCCACCTGGTCGTTGCGCGAACGCCCGGTGTGTAAGCGCTTTCCGGCCTCGCCGATGCGGCGCGTCAGTTCGCTTTCGATGGACATATGAATGTCCTCGTCGTTGATATCGAAGGTGAAGTTGCCGGCATCGATGTCCTGTTCGATTCCAGTCAGGCCCTTGGCAATCGCTTGCTCGTCCTCGGCACTGATTATGCCCTGGGCCGCCAGCATCTTGGCATGCGCCTTAGAGCCGGCGATATCCTGCTTATAGAGATGTTTGTCGACCGGCAGCGACGCGCCAAACTCCTGCGTGACCTCGGCCACGCCCGCCTCAAAACGACCGCCCCAAAGAGCCATGGAACCGTCCCCTTTCATCAAATACCAAAACAAGCGCCCAAAGTAATGCGCCATGTCGCTAAAGCGATTTTTCAACCGCTAGTTTTGCACATTCCCCACCGTGCACGGGGCCATGTAGCTAATTTGCAAAGAAGCGACGCGCCATGCACTTGGCGCCCAACATCTCCCTCCGAATGTTACCCTGCGATCCATCGATCCAGGCTTTCAGGCTCGTAGGAACGTCCTCGACCTTTGCAGCATCGAACTCGGGCGCAAGGGCAAGCAAAGCATGCGCGATAGCATTGAACATAATGGATACTCCTCATATATATAGGCACAGAGCCGCCAAATTGATAGAAGGAGCCCCGCCGGACAACCCCGGCGGGGCTCGGACTCAGCCGCAGACGCGGCATCATATATGCGGGCGGAACGTAGGGGCCACCGATGTTAAGAAGTGTCAGCAAGCATAACGAAAGGCAGGGACCCCGTGCGCCCGTTTTGTATCACGCGGATGGGCCGCGCGGATACCAAGGGAAGGAGGCGCTAGGCCTGGGCGGCAGCGGAGCTGGGACCCTGGACCTTTGCCCACGTCTTGAGCGACAGCGTATCGATCTCGATAAAGCCGGCGCTGGCCTTATCGTCAAACGTGGTGTCGCGGTCGTAGGTAGCCAGACCGTAGTCATACAGGCTAAACGGGCTCTTGCGGCCAACGACATGGCAGTTGCCCTTAAAGAACTTCAGGCGGACGGTGCCGGTCACGAACTTCTGGGTATCGGCCATAAAGGCATCGAGCGCGTTCTTGAGCGGGCTATACCACTGGCCGTTGTACACGGCGGTGGCCCAATCCTGCTCGAGCTTGATCTTGGTCTTGAGCAGGTCGCCCTCGACGCAAATGTCCTCGAGCGCCTTGTGGGCGGTGATAAGCGTCAGGGCTCCGGGAACCTCGTAGCACTCGCGGCTCTTGAGGCCCACCAGACGATCCTCGACCAAATCGAGACGGCCAAAGCCGTTGTCGCCGGAGATCTTGTTGAGGGCGATGACGATCTCGGAGAGCTTCATCTTCTTGCCGTCGACGGCAACGGGCTTGCCGGCCTCAAACTCAATCTCAGTGTAGGTCGGGGTGCCCGGCGTGTCCTCGGGGTTCTTGGTCATAACCCAAGCGTCGTCGAGCGGCTCGTTCCAGGGATCCTCCAGGTGGCCGCACTCGATGGCGCGACCCCACAGGTTGTCGTCGATGGAGTAGGGGTTGTCGTTAGCACCCTCGGGAACCGGGACGTTGTGAGCATGGGCGTAGGCGACCTCGTCGGGACGGCACTTCAGGTCCCACTCGCGAACCGGGGCGATAACCTTAAGCTCGGGGTCGAGGGCCTTGACGGCAGCCTCAAAACGAACCTGGTCGTTACCCTTGCCGGTGCAGCCGTGGGCGACGTAGGTCGCGCCAAACTCGTGAGCGACCTCAACAAGCTTCTTGGCAAGCAGCGGGCGAGACAGGGCGGAGAGCAGCGGATACTTGTTCTCGTACATGGAGTTTGCGGCGATGGCCTTAGTCAGGAACTCATCAGAGAACTCGTCGCGCAGGTCGAGCACCTGGCAATCGAGAACGCCCAGGTCGAGCGCCTTCTGCTTCTTGGCATCCAGGCCGGTCTCCTCCTGGCCCACGTTGCCGCAGACGCAAACGACATCGAGATTCTTCTCGTCCTGGAGCCACTTGACACATACGGATGTATCGAGACCACCGGAATATGCGAGAACGACTTTTTCCTTGCTCATGGCTGTTTCCTTTCGCCCTTGGTAGCTAGTTAGAACATCGGTCAGTTGCAAGTCACCTTGAGGTCAAAAACCGTGCAATATCAGGTTATTCAGCAGAATGCATCACAGGCATGCCCTAGAAACATGCGGCTATGTCGTGCTTAAACCCAACGACCTCAAAATGACTCTGTTGAGGCATTGCGCCCCATGCGGACAGAGACGATTGTTATCGTCGTCGGGAAATTGCGCGCTGGCGTCGGATGGCATTGTCTGCAGTGGTGATGATCTTTACGAACTGCATCTGCCTCTCCTTTCACGTATCGCCGGGCGCAATTCTAATATCGTAAACGGTACCTTTTCCTCGGTAAGCGGTTGTTTTTCCGTCTCCGTTTTCGACGGTCGCTATATTACGCTAAAGTGCCCGCAGCACAAGCGATAAATTCAAATTTCTGAAAAGTTTTTTCATTACTTTGTGAAGCGTGGTGCAAATACGCTCCGTTCCTGCGAAAATACGCCCGACTACGAATTGATGGTTATAACGTCTGAAACAATCTCGAAACGAAAGGCTCGCTTTTATGCAAACTTACGAATCGGACGCCAATATCGGAAACATTAAGATTCTCGCCGTCGACATGGACAAGACGCTGCTGACCGACGAGCGCGTGCTGCCCCAGGGTCTTGATGAGCGCCTGGACAAGCTCGCCGAAGCCGACATCGTATTCTGCCCCGCCAGCGGACGTCCCGCCCCCAAGCTCGAGGAGATGTTCGAGGGCGTCAAGAACCGCCTCGCCTTTTGTCCCGACAACGGAGCGTGCGTGATCTATCGCGGCAGCTATATCTATAAGAGCACTATCGACGTGGAGCTGTATCAGCAGGTCTTGAGCCGTGCCTCGGAGGATCCGCGCGCTGTCCCCGTCCTTTGCTGCTTCGACGAGTTCTACGTGCTTGCCCGCGACCATCAATACCACGACGAGATCAGCGTCTACTACAACACAATCAACTACGTCGACAGCTTTGATGGCATTGATTTCGAGTCCAACAAGATTTCGGTCTTCTTCCCCGGCTACGACGCCGAGCCCGCTTTCCGCGAGACCTATAGCCCCGAGTTCTCGGACAAGCTCTACGTCACCAACGCCGGGCGCGAGTGGATCGACTTTATGAACCTGGGCGTCGACAAGGGCGCCGGCGTCGCTCACCTGTGCGAGCACCTGGGCATCGATATTGCCGACGCCGCCGCCGTGGGTGATACCTACAACGACATCCCCATGCTGGAGCGCGTCGGTCACAGCTTTATCGTGGACAATGCCGAGGAGCACATGAACGCGCACGCCAAGTGGCGCATTCCGAGCAACAACGACGGGGGCGTACTGACGCTCATCGACGCCATCTTGGCGGCTCGTTAAACTCGCCGCCATGCCCGGGGCCGGCCGTTTGATTTTTGTTCGGTCAGGTCCTGGGCTCGCTCGAAGAGCACATTAAGTGCTCTTCGGCTCGTGCGGAATCTACAAAAATCAAACGGCCGGCCCCGGGCATGGCTACGTTGACTTGCTTGCCGCATGGATGGCGTCTTGGCGCCTAGATACTTTGGCTGATTTTTATTGAACGAAGGACGCTCCTTGTTGATGAGGGGCGTCCTTCTGGTTTTGGTTACTTTGGAATTGTGGTCGTGCCCTTACTTGGCGTCTGCCCAGGTCACTCCAGTCGAAGCTTCGGCGATTAGGGGGACGCGGAGGTCTACTACGTGTTCCATGACGTCGCGGACCATGGTGGTTAGGCGCTCGACTTCGTCGATGGGGCACTCAAAGTCCAGTTCGTCGTGCACTTGCAGGATCATGTGAGCGGCAAAACCTTCTTCTTCCAGGCGGCGGCTTACGCGGGCCATGGCGATCTTGATGATGTCGGCGGCGGTTCCCTGCATGGGGTGGTTCATGGCCGTGCGCTCGCCAAAGCCGCGGAGCTGTGGGTTTTTAGCCTTGAGCTCGGGAATATGGCGTCTGCGGCCATACATGGTCTCGGCGTAGCCCGTCTGCTTGGCGCGCGCCACCACGTTGTCGAGGAACGTGCGCACGCCCGGGTAGGCCTCGTAGTAGCGGTCGATCATGTCGCGCGCCTCGGCCATCGAGATATGCAGCGACTGCGACAGACCGTAGGCCTGCTGGCCGTACACGATGCCAAAGTTCACGGCCTTGGCGCGGCTGCGCAGGTCGGGCGTCACCTCGGACACCGGCACACCAAACACGCGCGCCGCCGTCTCGGCATGGAAGTCCTCGCCCTCGTTAAAGGCGCGCACCAGGTGCTCGTCACCCGAAAGATGCGCCAGCAGACGCAGCTCGATCTGCGAGTAGTCCACCGCCAAAAAGACGCTTCCCTCGCCTGCCGAAAACGCCGTCTTGACGGTGCGGCCCAGCTCCGAGCGCGTCGGGATGTTCTGCAGGTTCGGGTCGCTCGAGGACAGACGCCCCGTTGCCGTGATGGTCTGGTTGTACGTGGTGTGCACACGACCGTCACCACGGCGCAGCGGGCCCAGCGTGTCCAGATAGGTTGACTTGATCTTGGACTTCTCACGCCAGTCCAAAATCAGGCGCACGATCTCGTGGTCGCGGGCAAGATCGCTCAACACCTTGGCATTGGTCGAATAATAGCCGCGCTTAGTCTTCTTGAGGCCCTTGGTCGGAAGCCCCATCACATCAAAGAGCACGTGCGACAGCTGCATGGGACTGCCAATATTAAAGGTCTCGTCACCCGCCAGGTCGCGAATACTGCGCTCAACCTCGGTAATCTGGGTCGCCAGACCCTCGGACAGACTGTGCAGACGGTCGGGGTCCACGAGCATGCCCGCGCGCTCCATCTTGGCAAGTACCGGAACGAGCGGCATCTCGATGCCATCGAACACGTTGGCGGCATTCTCACGGGCCATGCGGTCGCGCAGCGGTGCGACCAGCGCCAGCGTCAAGGCCGCCGTGCGAGCGGCGGGCGCCGGAGCGTCCTCACCGGCACCCTCTGCGCCGCGCGCCGCAGGCAGCGCCATCTGCAGATACGTATCGGCAAGATATGCCTCATCGAACTCGGAGCGATCGGAATCCAGCAGATAGGCAGCGACCACGGTATCGAAGATACGCGTGGAATCGGTAGCGAGCGGATCCATGAGCTCGGGCTCAGAAGAATCGATGGGCGAAAGCTCGTGCAGCAGCGCCTTCGTATCCGGGCTCGCCACGCGGCCCTCCATAAACAGGCGCGCAAGCACGCCGGCGATCACACCGTGAGCGAAGTTGAAGCCATCGACTACGGCAGTGGAGGCGCCGTCGCCCTCCTCGAGCGCGAACAGGCCCTTGGACGTCGCCAGCCACAGCGTGCGCGTCAGTCCAAAGAGCGCGCCCTCTTCCTTGTCGTCGTCCACCACGGCGGCGACCCACTCGCCGGCATCAATCGCGCGGGAGACCTCAGCCGCAACGGCACCAAGCGCGTCAGCATCGCCGGCGGCTGCGCGAACCATAGCAGGTATCTCAAACACACTGGAGGCAGCAGCCCCGCCCTCGCCGCCGATCAGCGCCAAGAAACGGTTCTGCATGGCGGTGATACCAAGCGTACCCAGCGCCGCGGAAACCTCATCGGCAGAAAACGCCGGGAAGGACGTCGCCTCAAAGTCGAGCTCGACGGGCGCATCGGTGCGAATTGTCGCAACCTTGCGGCTCAGTAGTGCGTCATCGATGTGTGCACGCAGGTTCTCGCCCATCTTGCCCTTGACCTCGTCGGCATGCGCGATGACTTCGTCCAGGCTACCGTACTTCGCAATGAGCGCACTCGCCTTTTTGGGACCGATGCCCGGTACACCGGGGATGTTGTCGGACGTATCGCCCTTTAGACCGTAAAAATCGGGCACGAGCGCCGGCGTAATGCCGTGATACAGGTCGTCCACGCTCTCGGGCGTCATGATCGCCACGTCAGACAGGCCCTTGCGGGTCGAGACCACGTTGACGTGCTCGGTCACGAGTTGATACATGTCGCGGTCGCCGGTCACCAGTAGCATGTCGCAGCCGGCCTGCTCGCCCAGGCGCGCCATGGTTCCCAGGATATCGTCGCCTTCCCAGCCCTCGGACTGCAGAATCGGCACGTTGAGCGCGGTGAGCAGCTCCTTAATCATAGGGAACTGCGCGTGCAGATCGGGGTCCATGGGCGGGCGTTGCGCCTTATACTGCGGCAGCATCTCCATGCGCACGCGCGGCTTACCCTTGTCAAACGCCACGACCACACCGTCGGGGTTAAAGGCATCAATCATCTTAAGAAACATGTTCAGAAAGCCGAAAATCGCGTTGGTGGGGCGACCGTCCGGCGCGTTCATGGTCGGCGGCACGGCGTGAAAGGCGCGGTGCATGAGCGAGTTGCCGTCGATAACGGCAAAAGTGCGGCGCTTGTCAGACATATTAAATACCTCGCTTTGGGCTGGGCACGGTTTGCTCACTCCAGTTTACACGCTCCCCGCCCCGCGGCCACCTCACATCAAGCTCCCCCGCCACCGTGAGCCCGCGCGTGATACGATGGCTCACGGTACATCAACCAGCACGATCGATCCGAAAGGAGCCTGCGTCATGGAGCGTCCCTGCGCATGGAAAAAGTACACGCCACAGCAAGTCGAGGAGCTCGAGGAGCTTTGCCGCGGCTATAAGCAGTTTTTGAGCGAGAACAAGACCGAGCGCCTGTGCGTCAAGACCGGCATCAAGATGGCCGAGGAGGCGGGATACGTCGACCTGGAGACCGTGATCGCCGAAGGCCGCGAGCTCAAGGCAGGCGACAAGGTGTACGCTGCCAATCACGGCAAGGACCTCATGCTCGTCAACCTGGGCAACGCCCCGCTCGAGCAGGGCTTTAACATCCTGGGCGCCCACGTGGACTCGCCGCGCCTAGACCTTAAGCAGAACCCCGCCTTCGAGGCCGGCGACATGGCCTACCTCGACACGCACTACTACGGTGGCGTCAAGAGCTACCACTGGGTGGCCTCCCCGCTCGCACTCGTGGGCGTCATCTGCAAAAAGGACGGTACCACTGTCGACATCAATATCGGCGACAAGGCGGACGACCCGGTCTTTACCATCTCCGACCTGCTGATCCACCTCTCGAGCGAGCAGATGTCCAAGCCTGCCAAGGACGCCGTCGATGCCGAGATTCTCGACGTGATCGTGGGCGGCCGCCCCGTCAAGTTTGACGAGGACGACAAGGACGCCCCCAAGGAGCCCGTCAAGCAGATGTTCCTGGATATCCTCAAGGAGCAGTACGACGTCGAGGAGGAGGACTTCCTCTCCGCCGAGATCGAGGTCGTGCCCGCCGGCCCCGCCCGCGACATGGGCCTCGACCGCTCCATGATTTTGGGCTATGGCCACGACGATCGTGTCTGCGCCTATCCGTCCATGCTCGCCCAGATCGACGTCGCCAACGTGGAGCGCACGAGCATCACGCTCATCGTCGACAAGGAGGAGATCGGTTCCGTGGGTGCCACCGGCATGACGAGTCGCTTCTTCGAGAACACCGTCGCCGAGATCATGATGCTCGCCGGCGAGGACAGCCCGCTGGCTCTGCGCCGCGCGCTCGCCCGCAGCCGTATGCTCTCCTCCGACGTGTCCGCCGGCTTCGACCCGGGCTATGCCGGCAAGTTCGAGACCAAGAACGCCGCCTTCATGGGTCGCGGCCTGTGCTTTAACAAGTACACGGGCAGCCGCGGCAAGGGCGGTTCCAACGACGCCGATGCCGAGTACGTGGCCCTCGTCCGCGACATCATGGACGAGGCCGGCGTGGACTTCCAGACCTGTGAGCTCGGTCGCGTCAACGCAGGCGGCGGCGGCACCATCGCCTACATCATGGCCAAGTACGGCATGAATGTCATCGACTCCGGTGTTGCCGTCCTGTCCATGCACGCCCTGTGGGAGGTCGCCAACAAGGCCGATATCTACGAGGCCTACCGCGGCTACAAAGCCTTCATCGAGCGAGCCTAATCCACCCTTCATCAGTTGCGGTGAAATACGGACTAAACTGGCCCATAAACGGCCAAAACAGACCGTATTCCACCGCAACTTTTTTGGCAGAGGAGAGTCCATGCTGCAGGTCATCATTTCGCCCGCCAAGCAGATGCGCGCGGCCCAAGATGCTTTTGAAGTCCTGGGCATCCCACCCTTTGTGCGCGAGACGGCTCGCCTCCACCGCGCACTGCTAGATATCGAGCGGAATGAAGGCAGCGGCGGCCTGCAGGCGCTGTGGAACGTGAGTGACAAACTGCTGGGACCTTGCCTCAACACACTGCATGAGTTCGGGCCCATCCTGAAAAGCGGCGATCTCGACAATCCCGCACTCGCCCGTCACCTCTCCCCTGCCGTCATGTCCTATCACGGCATTCAATACCAGAGCATGGCACCCGAGGTGATGGATTCCACGCAGCTCGCATGGCTGCAAGACCATCTGTGGATCCTCTCCGGCCTCTACGGGTGCGTTCGTCCCTTTCATGCCGTCGAACCGTATCGGCTGGAGATGGGCGCGAAGCTTGTCGTCGACGGTGCCCGAGACCTCTACGCATTTTGGAGCGATAAGCTCGCGCGGGCTATCGCCCCGGCAGGCTCAAACACCACGATCGTCAACCTCGCCAGCGTAGAGTATGCCAAAGCCGTTCTGCCCCACCTCGCGGGCGACGCCACGGCCGTCACGTGCCTCTTTGGCGAGGGTATCCGCAACGGGAAGCCCATCCAACAGTCGACCGCCAGCAAAAAGGCGCGCGGCTCCATGGTGCGGTGGATGGCAGAAAACAAGCTCGAGGATGCAAGCGAACTTACCGCATTCAACATCGGCTATCGGCACATCCCCGAGCTTTCAGACAAAAACACCCTGGTATTCATGAACGCGCAGGCACAATAGGCCCGCCGTTTCCAAACACCCCGTTACTCCGCCAAGCCATCGGCCTTTGTAATCTCGCTCGTCGAGCCATCTTGGTAGGTAATCTTAACGTGCTCTACGTCGGATACCGTAACGCCCGACGGAGGTTCCAGACGCCACTCCGTCAGAGCGATATCCATGGTCGTGGGCACATCGCCCTGATCTTTGAGCTTCACCATGAGTGTTTTGAGTGCCTCATCAAACGTCACGCGTTCGATTTCCTCGCCAGGAATAGACCCACCACTCAGCTGCAGCTGCACAAACTCGTCGCGCGGATACCAATAGTCGCCCGGTGCGGCAACCGTGTTGCCACCAGAAACTTTCATGGTCATAATCGGCAGGCCCTCGTCGGCTTCAAACCCCCAGGTGGCGCCGCCACGACCGCCGAACGTCCAAATACAAAAGGCAATCACCAACACGGCAAGCACCGCAAAACCAATCGCGACAAGGCCATGGTGCGCACGGCCCTCCTCGGCCGATACATCCCATTGTGTCTCTCGATATAGATGCTTGTCTTCCATGTTCGCCTCCCCACAGGCACGCTCGTTGGCCCAATCGTACCCATTCAGGCTATACTTGAGCCCACCACATAAACGGGGAGCTTGCAGGACAAGACGGCAGGCTGAGACTGGGCGCGCCCGCCCTGACCCGCAAACCTGATATGGGTAATGCCAACGAAGGGAGCCGTGCCAATGAGCACACAGACCGAGCCCAAGCTCGTCACGCAAATCGACTTCGCCCGCGCCGGGCAGATCACACCGCAGATGAAGGAGGTCGCCGAGCGCGAGCATCGCGACCCCGAGTACATCCGCGAGCGCGTGGCCGACGGCCGCATCGCCATTCCCGCCAACATCGTGCACATCAAAAAGGGCATGCGCGCCTTTGGCGTCGGTGAGGGCCTGTCCACCAAGGTCAACGTGAACCTGGGCATCTCGGGCGACAAGGCCGATGCCGCCGAGGAATGGAAGAAGGTCAAGATCGCCGAGGACTTTGGCGCCGACGCCATCATGGACCTCTCCAACTCGGGCAAGACGCGCCAGTTCCGCCAGCAGCTCATCGACGAGACGCCGCTCATGGTAGGCACCGTCCCCATGTACGACGCCATCGGCTACATGGAAAAGCCGCTGGTCAAGCTCACCAAGGATGACCTGTTCGAAGTCGTGCGCGCGCATGCCGAGGACGGCGTGGACTTTATGACCATCCACTGCGGCATAAACAAGTCGGTCACCAAGACCTTTAAGGAGACCGGCCGCCTGATGAACATCGTGAGCCGTGGCGGCTCACTGCTGTTTGGCTGGATGGAGGTCACCGGTAACGAGAACCCATTCTATGAGTTCTACGACGAGTTGCTCGAGATTTGCCACGAGTACGACGTGACGATTTCGCTCGGCGACTCCTGCCGCCCGGGCTGCCTCTACGACTCCAACGACGCCACCGAGACCGCTGAGATGATCGAGCTGGGCAAGCTGTGCAAGCGCGCTTGGGCCGCCGGCGTCCAGGTCATGGTCGAGGGCCCGGGTCACATGGCGCTCGACGAGATCGCCGCCAACATGAAACTGCAGAAGCGCCTGTGCCACAATGCTCCGTTCTATGTGCTCGGGCCGCTGGTGACCGATATCGGCGTGGGTTACGACCACATCACCGCTGCCATCGGCGGCGCCATCTCCGCCAGCTCCGGTGCCGACTTCCTGTGCTACGTGACACCGGCAGAGCACCTATGCCTGCCCAACGCCCAGGATGTGCTCGACGGCCTCATGGCCACCAAGATCGCCGCACACGCTGCCGATATCGCCAAAAAGGTGCCGCACGCCCGCGACATGGACGACAAGATGGGCCAGGCGCGCCGTAAGCTCGACTGGGACGCCATGTGGAAGTGCGCGCTCGACCCGGTTACGGGCAAGAAGCGCTACGAGGAGTCCCCCGCCGCCACCGAGGGCACTTGCACCATGTGTGGCAAGATGTGCGCCGTCCGCACCGTTAACAAGGTGTTCGAAGGCACGACGATCGACCTCGGCATGGAGGATTAGCCTGGTCTCGAAATCGCTTATTTCTCCATACCAACGTCCGTCAATTGTTGACATGTGAGCATTTGCTTACATTTGCGTAAAGATTGCATCGCCCGCCCGGGTTCGGAATACAGCCGGCCCGGGCATCTTTATAATGCGGGGTAAAAGACCCATTTGAATCCGACCGGACAAGGGAGCGAACATGGATCGCAGTAAGGTACCCGCCGTTCTATCCATCGCGGGATCCGATTCAAGCGGCGGTGCCGGCATTCAGGCCGACATCAAGACCATCACGGCGCACCGCCTGTATGCCGAGACGGCCATTACAGCCATTACCGCACAAAACACGCTCGGTGTCACCGCCGTGCAGAATATCTCCCCTGATATCGTCGCTGCGCAAATTGACTCCGTCTTTGACGATATTCGCCCGAGCGCCGTCAAGATCGGCATGGTTTCTTCTGTCGAGATTATCGATGTCATCGCCGACCGCTTGAGCGCCTGGAACGCAACGAACGTGGTCGTCGACCCCGTTATGGCCGCCACTTCGGGCGCTCGCCTCATTGCCGAGGATGCCGCTGAGGCGCTCACACGTCGCCTGTTCCCGCTGGCGACCGTCATCACGCCCAACATTCCCGAGGCCATGGCGCTGCTCGACTACGAGGTCGATTCCGAGTGCACGCAGCAAAACGCCGCCATGCTCCTCACTCGCCGCTTTGGCTGCGCATCCCTCGTTAAGGGCGGACATTTTGTCAACGAGGCCAACGATGTGCTAGCAGAGCCCGCGCCGCTCGATGACGAGGGTAACCACCTGGGCGATCCGCTCACCACGTGGTTCCGCCACAAGCGCATCGAGACCGACAACACACATGGCACCGGCTGTACGCTTTCGTCCGCCATCGCCTGCGCGCTGGCCCAGGGCATGGAACTTGCCGACGCCGTCAACGCCGGCAAGGCCTACCTAACCGGCGCTCTCGCCGCCGGCTTTGACATGGGCAAAGGCTCCGGCCCCGTCAACCACATGTGGCAGTACTGAGACAGTTTGCCGCAGCTCGCTATTGATGCTGACCATCAGGTAAAACACGCTGACGGTACCGCAACACGCTGACCATACCTAGGGTTTGGCGGCAACTTAGGATATTCGAGGGATACGAGAAAGGGGCCGTGGCAGTTCGTCGCCACGGCCCCTTTTGCTGTTATCGCCCGCTGTCGCTAGCGTCGGTTGATGCTCACGATGCAGAGCCCGATTGTCGCCACGGTACCGCCGAAAAGCGAGCCGAGCACGAACGTCAGCGCGATCATCGGCGAGTCCCGTCGGAGATGTAGACCTGCAGGCGGTCGAGCGCGTGGCTGTAATAGCCGGCGTAATCGTCTCCGCCATACGTGGCTCCGTCGTCGCAGACCTCGCCCCACCATCCGGCATGATCGACATCCTGAGAGCGGTAGTAGACCTGACGGTAGTCACCGCCAGGCGTTACGTAGTACATCTGGACACCATCGATAGTCTGGCCCCAGACACCCGCCATCCCGTTCACGCTGTCGCCGTAGGATGCGGCCTGCACCCAGTCGAGCCATCCGGATTCGCGGGTGTGGACGCGATAGCGTAGGGTGCCGGTATCGGCCCATGCAATCAACATGTCATGGGAGCCGTAAGGCATACCCGCGAAGCCGTTCTCGCTGGAGTCGTCGAAGTTCGTCACCTCGGAGTTCCAGCCGCCGCCGCGGTTGTGCAGCGCATAGTGGACATTCACGCAGGCGCCAGTCGATTTCGGGAAGCTGGCCGCCGGTGAGCTGTAACCGCCCCCCTCATAGGTCCCGCCGTTGCCGTTGGTCGGCGCGATAGGTGCTATGTAGCCGCTGCCCAAATAAGACGCGACCGCCTGCTTGAACTCCCACCAGCTCTTGCCGTACTGGGCAAAGTAGCCATTGGGGTCGGTATGATCGCTGCCGCCCCAGCGCTGAGCGGCCTCGTAGTGGCTCAAGAGTCGTGACGTGTCCCAACCGTGGGCACGCAGCTCGTCGCCAGCCCACTTGACCGCCTCGCCCCACTGCTTTGAGAAGTCGGCTGCATTGGTGGCATGGGCTAACTCGATGCCGATTGTATAGCCATTGCCGTTGCCCACGTGCCAGCAGAGGCGGTTCTCCGCGACCGTGTTGTAGACCGTGGAGCCGTCGAGCTCCATGACGTGATGCACGGCATAGGTGTCATCACGCGACCAAAGCAACGTGTGGTTGTAGGCAGATGCGCCGGGGTTCGCCGTCTCATGGATGACGAGGTAGGACGCATTGAGGTAGCCGTGGCCACCGCTCACGTACTTGTCGACGCTCTGATATGCCTCCGCGCCGCACGGGGCGGCAAGGGCGGCCACGAGGGCGAGGACGACGGCGAGGACGCTACGGAGCGGCAGCTTGCGCTTGGGCTCGGCACTAGTCTCCGTCATGCTCGCCTCCCGCCTTGAGTCGCGCGGCGTCCACGGCTTGCTCGGCCGCGGCATAGATGGCCGCACTCGCGACCCCGCACACCGTGCCGATGGCGGCGACGGTCTGGTTGTCCGTGGCGATGCCGGCCACGCTGGTGGCGACGGAGCCCAAGAATGCGGCCGTGCACAGCCAGAACTTTCGGCTCGTCACCTTGCGGATAATGTCTTCGGTAGTCATGATTCCTCCTATCTGTCGGATTCCTTGCTGTAGATCAGGTCGACTCGGTCGCAGATGTGGTCGACCTTTTGAGCCATGCCCTGGCTACGCGTCTGGCTGTGGACCAGGTCGGCGTGCAGCACGTCATTCGACGCGACGACCGACTCCATGAGGGTCTTCATCGCCTCCATGAGACTGTTGCTTCGCTCCATCTGCGCGGCGATTCGCCCTTCCATCTGCGAGCGCTCCCGATCTCGCTGCGCCCGCTCGTCCACTTCGGCCTGCTTTCGCTCCTCGCGCTTGAGGTCGATGTTCGCCTTGCGCTCGTTCTGGACCTTGTATTCGTCCAGAAATTGCCGCCCAAAATAGAAGGCGATCAGCACCAGCGCCGCGCCGCCAAGCCAGCCGGGTCCGTACGGCGCGAAGAGCTTGAGCACCTCCATCCGGCCTCCCTTCCGTTCTGCAGTGTGGTGGGGCCCATTCCCCGCCACATTGCAGGTTCGGGCCCCCGTAACGCCGGTCTACACCGCCGCCATCGTGCCGACGCACACGGCCAGCGGGCCCTGCGACAGAATCACGGCGCGGTCGGTGATGACGCACCCCGTGCAGGATCGCACCATCGGGACCGTCACGACCGCACCGCGAAGCATCACGTCCAGCGCCGTGCCATGGACGCCGACGACCGTGCCGAACTCCATCGTCAGCCGCTTGCCGCCCGACGGAATCGCCGCCGCCAGCCGCGCCGCCGCACCCTTGATCTCGACCGCCGAATCGCTCATCGCTCGTACCTCCTCGCCGTGTGCTTTATGACGCAGCCGGCGTCGAGCGTCAGCGTCTGCTTCTGGATTGCCAGCTTGCCGACCACCCCGCCGGTCCTGTAGTTCATCGCCACCGCCATGCACGGCTCGACGGGCTTATACACGCTCCTGAACTCGTCCGTGCGCGTCACTGAGCGCTCGGTGGCGAGAAGCTCCGCCGCCTTGCGGTCCGCAGCCGACTGCATGGCGTCCTGGGGCCAAGGCGTGGCTGTGGTACCCTCCTCGACCTTGTCGGCGACGAAGGTTGCCTCGCCGCCGTCGATGTAGCAGTAGCCCCAGCTGACCTTGCTGTGGTTCTCCGTGGCGTGATAGGTGTAGCTGACCTTCTGCCACTCGCCAGTCAGAGTGAAGCCCTCGGTCACCGGGCCAAGCGCCCTCTCCTGGTCCCAGAAGGACTGTATGATGCCCGTCGCGCCCTTGGTGCCCTTGACCCACACGCTCTGCGTGTAGTCCGTGTCCTTCTTGACGCTCGGCCCCTCGTCCTGGCAGAAGCCGACACGCCCGCCAGTCGAGACGACCTTGATGCCGAAGAGCACGCCCGTCTGCGGCGAGTCGGGGACGTAGACGGTCTGGATGCTGCCGTGTGAGTCGCTCTTGCGGAAGTTCTTCTCAGACTTTTTTCCGATGCCGATGAGGGCGTTGGCGGCGCCCTCGATAAGGTTGGTATCCTCGGTGTCCACACCTGGCAGGCTGTCGTAGCTGTAGCTCTTGACGATGCGGCGCCCGACCGAGACGGTCGACAGGTCGGAGTCGGGCGAGTCGTCCACCGCCGTGCCGCGCACCGATGCGTCCTGCGTGCTGAAGTCCACGTGCACGACGTTGCAGACCTCGGCGCGGTTGGTCGATTCGGTCATGTCCGACATGAAGCGCGCGTCCCTGCCCTCGGTGAACTCCGCCGAGATGGGCATGTCGGCAGGCTCGACGTAGCGCCTGTAGATCACGTTGCCCATTCGGTCGGTCGCTGGCGAGCGGAACCCGGCCGCCTTGAGGAGCAGGCCCACCGCGTCCAGCTTGTTCTTAGCGTCGTTGTCCCTGCCCACGCCGAAAACCAAGGTGCTGCCCAGAAGGAGGCTGCTAGGGTCGGCGTAGACGGTGAGGCCGACCGATTCGGCTATCTTGACGGCCTCATCAACCAGATTGCTGCCCGCAACGATCACGTACGGCCCGTCGAAGTCGTCGTCTTTGAGCCGCTTCAGGAGGCCGTAGGCATTGATCTGTCCCTCGCGGTAGGCGCCGTCGATGTCCACCGAGTCCACCACGGGCATGAACGTGCCGAGGCACTCGCGCCTCTCGCTGCCGTCCGAGAAGGAGGCGTTGAGGTACACGCGCAGAAAGTCGTTGCCGACGTCGAACTTGTCGGCGAAGTCCAGGGATGCAGTCTCATAGAGCGCCGTGTTTGCGTTGCGCTCGATGGAGCCGCCGTTCTCGATGTCGCGCACGAAGTCGAGTTCGAGTCCCGTCTCACGTGATACGCGCACGAAGTCGTAGGAGGCGTCGAACGGCCTTATCCAGCTATCAGTCATTGGCGGGCTCCTCCCACGTCTCCCACGTCGGGTCGCACGAAGCCACCCACGCGCCGTCGGAACGCTTCACACTACAGCTGAGGCGGGCGCGGAACCGCTCGCCGTAGAGATCGCGCACCCAGAAGCGCCCCGCCATGTTCATGACCTCGAGGAATGACTTGTAGTCCTCCTCGTCGAGCAGCAGGAAGTCCATGCTGTCCTTGACGTCCCGTTCGTTGATGCCGTACGAGACGGGCAGCCCTTCCCCGCCGTCGGCGAAGTGCAGCATCTTGTATCCGTGCGTCACCTTGCGGCTCGAGCCCTTCTTGAGATAGCGCCCGAGCCATGACCTCTCAGCGCCGGCTCCCCAGTTGAGAGCCACCTCGCGGCTCGCCACGGTCGTTTTGACCCTCGTCGCCGTGCTCACGCCCGTCGCGGCGTAGGCAACCGCGACGTACTCGAACTCGCTGTTGAGCGGAGGCAGCGGGTCGCTCGCGCCCTCGCCCGCCGCAAGGTGCGAGCCGAGCTGCAGGGTCGAGCCGTCGGGCAGGACGCGCGACACGGTGAAGTGGGACGTCTCGGGCGTGTCGCCACTGTCGGCCTTGCCTGGAAATACCGACAGCTGGCATCCCAGCCTCTCGTCGACGAAGATGTTTAGCGACGGTTTGGCTGGCGGTGCCCAGTCGGTCTGGAAAACTCTCGAGGCGGCGACCGACAGCGACGAGCCGGCTGTGACCGTGAGCACGACCCTGTAGACCGTGTGGTTGACGAAGGCGTGCTGCGCATAGCCCAGGCGGAAGGAGCGCGCGTCCTTGTCCACAGTCCCGCTCCACAGGAGGTTGCCCCTGATGTCGCACAAAGACAGGTACTGTCGACTGACGCCCGTCTCGTCGGCCACCTTCCACGTGAAGGTATGCGGCACCGCGCGCAGGGTCGCCCCGTCCGCAGCCGGATCGGTGAAGAATGCCTGGGGCGCGTCCGCCACGGTATATGCCGCCGCGCTCGACCATGCGCCCCAGTCCTCGTCGAGGCCCTTGGTGCGCACGCGCACGGTGTAGAGGCCCTTGGTGCCGGTCGGCAGCTTCAGGCTCGTACCCGGGCCATCAACCGTCGTGGTGGTGGGACCCGTCGGCGTCGTGACCTGCACCTCGGCTGAGGTCTGCGCCGAGCCGTCCGGATGGTTGGGCACCCATTCGAGCGTCGCGGTCGAACCTGTGGCGTAAGCCGCCCTGACGCCCCTGATGGACGGTGCGAGCGGCGGGCATATTGTCGTGACCTCGTTTGACTCGGTCCACGGTCCCTTGAGGCCGCCCTTGACCGCGCGGGCGCGGTAGCGCACCGTACCCGCCGGTGCCTCCTCGTCCTCCCAAGAGGCGTTTACATCCGTATCGACCCACGTCTTTCCACCGTCGGTCGTGAGCTGGAACTCCCAACTGTCGACGAAGGCCGGTGCGTCGTGCCCCTTGAGCACGACCTTCGCCGCCTCCACCTTGACGGCCTCGAGCATGCCGAGCGCCGTCGGCGTGGTATAGATCGCCGGCGCGCTCACGCCGTAGTCCGACGTGCCGCCGGGGCCCGTCGCCTTGGCCGAGAAGATGTACATGCAGCCCGGCTCGAGGCCGTTGTAGGTGTGGCTCGTGGTGTCCCAACTAACGGTGCCGACGTCGGTGAACTTCCCCGGGCCGTTCTTCGCCACGCCGACGGTCACGGTATCCCAAGGGTAGGCGCCGGCCCTGTCCGTGTAATCGGTGTCCCAGCTGACCTTCGCGCTGGTGTCGCTCAGGCGCTCCGCCCTGATGTTCTTCGGCGGGTGAGGCGTGCTGTAGGCGCGGCACGGGACCGTGACGGTATTGGAGGCGTTGGACGTTCCGTTGCCGAAGCCGCCCGTGACGTTAATCTGGCCCGTGAAGGTGTGGTCGTAGGCCTTGCCGTTGCCGCGCGCGAGCTCGACGTCGCGCGACGTGCACTGCACCCATACCCAGCCGGAGTTGTTCGTCGAGTAGACCGAGCCGTTCCACGAGCCGCCCGCCGACGAGCTGCCGTTTGCGTAGCAGTCGATGGCGTAGCGCGTGCCGTAGCCGTGCGTGACGCGGTAGGTCACGGTGGTGTCCGTGCGCTCAACCTCAGCAACGTCCACGTACGCGCACCAGCAGTACTTGCGATAGCCGCTTCCGCCTTGAACCCAGTTTCCCTGCGCCATCCTACGCGACCCCCATCGCCATGCTCTGCTCCACCGCCGCGACGAAGCTCCTGAAGGCGGAGGCCACGCGCCTGTCGACGCCCAGCAGGTCGCCGTTGAGGTAGAGGTTGTAAACGTTGCCGCCGCCCGCGATGCCCGCGGCTCCGCTGGCGGTCGCCCCGTATGCTCCGCCGCCGGTAACGCTCGCACCGAACACGGCGGCCTTCTCGACGTTGCGCACCGCCGACCTCATGGACTTCACGGGCTCGTCAGCTGTGTCGTCGATGCCGAGGGCCGCGCCCTGCATCACGTAGCCGAAAATCTTGCGGAACACGCGCGACGGCGAATGGATGCCCAGCAGGTTCTTGGCCGCGTCGATGGCGCCGCCCACCACGCCGGTAATCTTGCTCACGACCACGCCTGCCGCGCCGCTGATTCCGTTTGCGATGCCCTGCACGATCTGCGAGCCGATGGACACCACACGGCCGGGGATTGAGGACAGGGCACTCACAATGGAGCTGCCGATATTGGCCGCAGCCGAGGTCACGAAGCCGACCGCGCCGCTGATGGCGGAACCCAGGCTGCTGATTCCGTTGCGGCCGATGCTCGCCAGGGTGGACGGCAGATTCTGGATTGCGCCGCGGATAGCGGACACGATGTTGGTACCGCACGTGCTGACGAAGCCGGCCATGCCGGTGATACCGTTGCCCAGAAACGTGATGGCGTTCCTGCCTAGGCTCAGCCAGTCGAGCGCCGACCAAGCCGAGACGAAGGCCGAGAAGATGGCCGGGATGTTGGCGATGAGCGTCGGTATCGCCTGCACGATGCCAAGTGCCAGCGTCACAATTGCCTGGATGCCGGCACCGAGCAGTATTGGCGCGTTGTCGTTGATCGCGCTGGCGAGGTTCTGCACGATGACCGGGGCCTGCTCGATGAGCGTCGGCAGGCTGCCGGCGATACCCTGCGCCAAGCCGACGATGAGGTTCGCCGCGCCCTCTGCCAGAACGCCCGCGTTCTCGGCTATGGACTCGGAGAGGCCGGTGAGAATCTGCAGGCCGCTCTCCGTGATTGAGGGCAGGTTCTCGGACAGGTAGCCGCCGAGCGATGTCATGAGCGACGCCGCCGTCTCGGAGAGGAACGACAGCCCCATCTCGATTCCCTCGGCGAGCCTGGGAACGACCTCGCCGCCCACGTCGGCGAAGCCCTCGGCGATGCCGGGCAGCGATGAGGTGATGTTCTCCTGCAGCGTGGACAGGTCGCCCTCGAGCAGCGTCAGGCCGTAGACCATGGCGAGGTGCAGAGACTCGAGCGGGTTGTCCCCAACCGCCCAGATCTCGCCAAGCCCCTTGAAGCGCTCGCCGATCTCGTCCACGCCGTCCGACACGGCGGAGAGGATGTCGCCCATGGGCCCGGGCACGGCTGCCGCCGCGCTGTCGAGTGCCTGCACGAAGATGCCGACGAACGCCTGACCGAGCACGGGCCCGACCGACGTGACAAGGCTCGGCAGCTGCGACAGCGCCGTGCCGGCGATGGTCGCCACGCGCGGGATGACGTTCGAGGCCGCCGTCTCGACCGACTGTACCAGCTCCTCGGTGAGCTTGCCCATGTCGGCGTCGTCCTTGCCCAGCTCCGTCATCCAGTTCTCCCAGGCGGCCTTCGCCATGTTGCAGGAGCCCTCGATGGTCGTCGCGGCCTCGCGCGAGGTCGTGCCGGCGATCTGCATCTGCTCCTGCATCGTGTGGATGGCGAGCACGATGTTGTCGAATGAGAGACTCGACTCGTCCACGGCGGAGTTGACGGCGTGCGCGTCCTTGACGAGGCGCTGCATCTCCTCCTTGGTTCCGCCATATCCGAGCTTCAAGTTGTCGAGCATGGTGTAGTTCTGCTTCGCGAAGCCCTGGTAGGCGTTCTGGAGGTCCTCCATCGCCGTGCCGAAGGTGTTCGCGTTGTCGCTCATGTCGACCATGGCCGTGTTGGCGTACTCGGCCGCCTTGACCGTGTCGCCGCCCAGCGAGGAGACAAGCGAGGCCGAGAAGCCCGTCACCTGCTCCATGTACCGGTTGGCGCTCAGGCCGGCCGTTATGTAGGCGCGGTCGGCGTTGGCCAGCACCGTCGTCTGGGCCTGCTCGAGCTGCTCCCACTTACCGGAGCACTGCTCGACGGTCTGGCCGGTCATGGCGGCGTAGCCATCGAGGGACTTGCCCATGTTGCCGAATATCTTCTTAATGCCGCCGACGTTCTGCTCGTATGCGGCGTATGCGCTCATGCTCATGCCCGTGATGGCGGCGACGCCCGCCCCCACGGCGGCGACGCCAACGCCTATCGCCTTGGCGGCGGTCGCGCCGGCCTTGCCGAGCGTGCCCACGACCTTCGAGGCCACGCCCTCGGCCTTGCCACTGGCCTCGTCCTTGAGGCCGACCTTAATCATCAGGTCGAGAAGGTTCACCTAGACCACCTTCAATCCCATCCGCTCGATGATGTCTGCGGCGATCTCGTCGCCGCCGCGCGTGTCCTCCGCCTCGGACCCATCGCCCGCACCGCCGTTGACGATGCTCAGGAAGGGCTCCTTGAGCCACTTCCCCTGCGCCATGAGGCGCACCGACTCGCTCAGGTACACGCGGAACGCCTCCCGCTCGTCCCGCTCGCGCCACCGCGCGACCATGTACCTACAGAAAGGGCGAGCACGCCGTGGCCCGACGTACTCGCCCAGACAGAGCCATATGTGAGATGGGTCCTCGGCGGCTATCCAAAAAAAGGAGCCAGAATGTCCTTGATGCCGTCGATGCCGTCGATGGCATCCTTGATGTCGTTCACCCACTTCTTGACGGTGAAGTCGGCCTTGTACTCCTCGAGCGTCTGGCCGTCGAGCGCGGCGAGCAGCTTGTAGCTGATCTCGCCGCCCTGGCGCAGCACGTCGGGCAGAAGCCCCGCCACCATGTCCACGGCGAGGCCGTTGACCTCGGCGGTGGCGGCTGCTTTCGCGGCCTCGGGGTCGCCCTTCGCCTTGGCGGTCGCCTTGGCCTTGGCCTTGGCGGAGTCGGAGCGGAACTTGGCGTAGGAGGCCTTTGCCTTTGCGCCGAGTTCGCCGTTCATGACGTCCTCCGCCACGTCCGCCAACAGGCACATGGCATTCTGGAACTCGTCGGCGTTAAGGTTGTCCAGCTTCATGGTTAGGCTCCAATCTCCTGTTTGATATACAGCTCGTAGGGCACGATCTCGGGGTTCTTGATTGAGTAGTGGCCCGTGAACTCGAACGCGAACTGGCCCTTGGCCTTGTTCTGCGTCGTGATTTGCAGACCGCCCGTGTTGAGCGCGTTGATGAGGCGGATGGCGATATAACCGTTGCCGTTCTCGCCCGAGTAATCGCCGATGAGCCAGATGTCGGCGAAGTCGGCCTCCGAGAGTGCGGAGCGCGGGACGATCTTCCCCTCGGTCTCGTCGGCTGCGGCTGCGAGCTTCTTGCCGAGCGCGGTGTTCAGCGTCACGAAGGTGCCGCTCAGCTTGGCCTCGATGCTGTCGATACGCTTGAGCTCCATCGTGTTGGCGGGGCAGTTGTCGATGTCCTCGCCGTAGTCGATGAAGTTGGGCGTGGCGGCGAAGCTGGTTCCGCCGCTCGTCGCGCCCATCAGCTCGGACTCCGCGACCTCTGCGGTCTTGGGGTTGAAATTCGTGGCGAGCAGGCCCGCGTTGATGACGATCTCCTTGAACGTGTTCTCGGGGATGCGCGTGAACTTAGACATATGACCTCCTAGTAGCTGGTCATGTACTCAATGGTCAGGTTGATGATTCGGCGCTTCACGGCGTTGTCCTCGTCGGCCATGGCGTTGCAGAACGGCTCGCCCTGCATCACCCACATGCCGCCGCCGTCGCACGGCAGCAGCACGCCCGACAGCCCCAGCGCCCGGGCGATCTCTTCGGTCTTGGCGTTCGGCGCGGCCTCGGACGATGTACGGAACCAGAGGTTCACCTCGGAGTTGCACTGCGTGCCGAATGCCGCGGTCGGCAGGTCGTAGGTGATGTAGGGCATCTTCGCCTCGCCCGGCACAGCCGAGTCGCGGTACACGGGCAGCCCGAAGCCCTCGAGCCACGTCTGCAGTGCCGCCGCCTTAGTCGCCATCCGGCACCTCCAACTCCTCCGCGCTGCACTGGCCGAAGCCAAACGACGCGCGGCGCGGCGCGGCCCCGTCGTCCGTATTCGACGTGCACCGGAATACCTGCCCGTCGAACGCACGCTGGAAGAGGTCGCCGTACCGCAGCGGCTCGGCGGTCGTCACGGTGTAGACGTTCCTCACGCCGTCGTGCTCCGCGATGCGCGAGGCCGTCGAGCTGTCGCGCACGATTGCCGCCGTGAAGCCGTCGCCTACGGCGAGGACGGTCTTGAAGCCGCCCTCGCCGTCAGGCTCGGTCTTTGCGACGAGCCTCGCGCACGCCACCGCCATGCGCTCGTACAGGCGGCTCACAGCTTTCTCCAAGGGTCGAGACGCGCCTTGAACTGCTGCCGCCACGTGATGGGCGAGCCGTCGCCGCCGACGCGCGTGTAGCTGTAGCCACCGAAGCTCTCGCTCGCATAAGGGCTGTCCAGCTCCTTGGCGTGCTCGGTCTGCCACGCCGCGATCTCGTCGGCGAGGTCGACCACGGTCTGCGGGATGGCGAGCGCCCAGACGGTGCCGACGAACTCCTCGTCCGTGAGTCCGTTGTAGGGCCACGCGTGCAGCCCGTCGTTGAACGTCGAGCCCGTGATGCGGACGTACTGGCCCTCCTTGAGGCCGAGGGCCGCGGGCGGCACGAGGCGGCCGTCCTCGATGCGGACGCGCCCCGTGCGCTTGTCGGCGACGAACCAGTTGCGCAGCGACAGAAGCACCTGCTCGAGCATCTCTGCGCCTATCGCTTATCGGTGATGACGGCGGCGAGCTCGGGGCTGAGGGTCTTGACGCCGCAGAGCATGTCGATGGAGACGGTGTCGGTCTTGGTCTTCTGGTCGTAGCCCTGCACGACGCGCAGGCCGAAGCCGTCGTAGGAGGTGGAGAACGCCTTGGGGGCGCCGAGCGGCATCTCGAGCTGGCGGGTCACGAGCGCGAAGGCGTTCTTGTGGAACGCGATGGACGGCGTGTAGTTGGCCGTCTCCGCCGTGGTCTTCTGCACATTCTGGTCGCAGTAGAAGTCGAGGCCGTACTTACGGCCAAGCGATGCCTCCTTGAGGGCGGTGCCGTTGTCGCCGACGGCGGACGCGTTGGTGAACGCCTCGGTGTTGAGCAGGTCGGCCTCGGCCTGGGAGCCGTAGACGAAGCGGCGCTCCGTGGAGGGCGCCTTGGCGTCCACGAGGAACTTGCGGGCGGCGATGATGTCCGCCACGGCGATGGCGCCCTTGGCGTGGTCGACGCGGTTCGTGACGTCCTTCTCGAGCTCGAGCAGGTAGCCGTCGATCTTGTCGGCGAAGGCCTGCATGGCCGGGACGAGGAACTGCGCGGAGAAGTCGACAATGCCCATCGTCAGCTCCTTGGACGTGACGGCGAACGTCACGTCGAGCAGCTTGTCCATCTTGACGGGAACCTTGCCCTCCGTGGCGTCCTGCACCTCGACCTCGGTAGTAAACTCCTTGGCCTCGAAGGTGGCGGGCTTGCGGACGGTGATGGTGTCGCCCACGCCGGCAACGAACTCGGAGGAGTAGTCGCGGTGGACGAGGTTGGCCATGACGGCGTTGGTGCGCAGAACGTCCAGCGCCTCGTTGGCGATGATGTTGGGTGTAAGGATGGTGTTCGACATAGATACCCCTTAGCCTCTCTGCTCCGCCTTGTACTTCATGTACTCGGCGGTGCTCATTTCGTTGATGTCCTTGCCGCCCTCGCCCTTGGGGGCGTGGGCCACGTCGGCACCCTTGACGGTCGTGGTTGCGATGAAGTCGGCCCAGTCGGCCTTGATGCCCTCGGTGAGCTTGTCCGCGCCTTCGATAGCGCCGTCCTTGACGGTCACGCCCTCGAGGTCTGAGACCTTGAGAACGGTGTCGATGCGCTTCGGGTCAACGCCCGCCGACTCGAGCAGCTGTCGGTACAGGCCGCGCTTCTCTGCTGCCGCCTTTTCCCCAGCGACCTCGGCCTTGTAGTCGTCGAGCTCCTTGCACTTGGCCTTGTACTTTTCCTCGTACTCGCCCGCGCCTTCGCCCTTGGCCTTGAGTGCGTCCAGCTCCTTCTTGTAGCCGTCCGCCTTGCCAGCGGCCTCCTTGAACTCGTCGCGCTGTGCCTTGAGCGCGTTCACGCTCTCGGCATGCTCGTCAATGATCTGATCGATCTTCTCGTCCTCGATGCCCATTGCCTTGAGCATCTTTCGCGTAAGTGCCAACAGAATCTCCCTTGCTTCGGAATGGGCGGGTTCCCACCTATTGCCTCGGCGGGGCCCGCGCCGCAATACCTCGCGGCAAGGGTGAGTATCCAAGCGGAGTAACGCGGCCCTATGCGCCGCCCCTCAGGTGCTTCTCGAGAATCGCCCGGTACGTGTCTCCGTGGCCCGTCGCCGCCTTGCGCAGGAAGTGCTTGCCCTTCATGTGGGAGGTCCCCTCCTCGACGTACGGCGCGTACTCGACGTTGGTGCCGATGAAGCAGTCGTAGCCTTTGAGGAGGTGCGTGACGGAGTTGCGCAACCTGCCCGTGTCGACCGGACACGTCGTCTTGGCATAGCCCTCCGCAACGAGGCCTATCTCCTCCAGGCCTGTTTTATAGGCTCGCAGGAGGGCTTTCTCGACCTGCTCGATATTGTTCTGCCGTATCTCGATGCACTCGGCGGTATCCAGCTTCGCGGCGTTCACGATCTCCTCGGTGATGAGGGTGCCGTGCCGGCCGTGGTCGCCGACGCCGCCGACGAGCCCGTAAGCCATCAGTCGAGCACCTCGCAGCCGTAGCCAACGCGCCCGTCGACGTCCGCCTCGATGGCCTCGATGGCTTGCATCGGAACGCCCTCGCACCCGAGCGTGCAGCCGTCGTCGGGCTCGACCTCGTCGCCGCGCTGCGTGCAGATGTAGGTATCCGGAAACGTGAAGCCGAAGCCCAGCTTTACGGCGCAGTCTCCGCAGCTCGCACAAGTGAATAGCTCTTTCATGCCTGCCCCAATCTCTCTACGGGCAGTGTCGCGGCACGGTCACGCGGCATGAAAAAAGCCCCGCCGTGGCGGGGCTAGCTGTGGTCTATTTGACTTTTATCTCGTTGGCCTTGTCCATCTCAAGCTCGATAGCAGATGGACTCTCGCCTCTGAGGAAAAATGGAATCGGGAAGAAGTCAATCCTCCCCGTTTCCTTGTCGATGGCATACGGGGTGTCGCCCGGGGCCATCTTTCCATCGAAACCGAAACCGACGAACCAATGGTATTTGCCCTCGTATGCGCACACCGGGCCGTATCCGCCTACGGCCTCCTCTTCCAGAATCGGCTTTATGGCCTCTTCCAATGTGAGCATGTCAACCTCTTGTCGTCAGGCACTCGTCGATAAGATCGCCAAACTCGGCGTCGTCAACTCGCGCGAACTCCGTCTCCTCGGCCTTGATTATACCAAAATACCAGCTCACGTCCTCATCGCCGCTCTGTGGGTCTATGAACTTGATAGCGTTTCCCGTCTTTTCCGCAACGAAAACGTGTCGTCCACTCTTGCCGCAAAGCGCGTGGTCCCAGGAAACGGAGACCTCGGCCCTCGCGTCCCCGTTTACCGCAAGGAGGAATGACGTTATTTCTTTCTCCGGCTTATCGCCACCACGTTTCCAAGTGGCCCCCGGAAACACCTTTTTGTACGACTCGGCGCGCGCGAAGGGGTCATATGCCGATATTTTCCCCCACTTGTTCATCTTAACCGGCTTCGCAACGACGTCGAGCCCACGCCGTCTCGCCTCATACGCCGGAACGCACCTTTGGCAGTTGTACGAGTACCTGCCGTCTTTGTCCTTCTTTGTCTTAAAGTTCGGGTTGACCTTGGCAAGATCGGAGCCTGCGGAATGCTCGCCCTTGATCTCCTTGAAAACGCGCCGACCGTTGACAATGGGCGTCGAACCGGGCGCAAGCGCCGTGTCCAACACCTTCTGCTGGTCGCCGGCACTCATCTTGCGGAACGAGCCGGACGGTATGCCGTAGTCCTCGAGCTGCCGCGAGAGCCGCTTTCGCGCCTCGGTCTTGGACACGCCTGCCGCATCCAGCTTGCGCTTGGTTCCTGGCATTTCCATAAACTCGGAGATGGTGCGGTTCGCAGGCTTGATGCCGTTTACGGCGGGCTTGCCCGCCTTCCATTCCTCGTAGGTCATGCCCTCGGGCAGGCGGCTGAAACGCTCGCCGTCGAGCACGTCGAGTCCGTCACAGCACGCCACCAGCGTGCAGCGGCAGTTGCACGTCTCGGCATACGACGCCTCCGGATCGCCGGGATAGCGGCACCCGTTGCTGAACTTCTCGCCGACCTCGACCTTCTCGCGGTCAATCTTCCTGTGGGTCGAGCGCGTGCGCAGGTCGAGCGTCGCCACCCATTCCTTCTGCACCTTGATACCGAGCCCCTTGGCCCTCTTGTAACTGTCGACGCGCCCGGCGTTCTCCGCCGCCGTCGTCGAGGTCCGCGCCAAGCGCACTGCCGCCGCGCGGTTCGACCCCGCCACGTCCTGGATGCGCTTCGCGATTTTTGGTATCGACTCGCCGAGCAGCACGCCCTGCGTGATCTGGTTGGCGATGAGCCGCCGGTTCCACGCCACGTCCTTGACGACGTTGACGGACGGCTTGGGCAGGTAGCTGTCGTGGTCGGTGAGCAGCCTCTGCACGGTCGACGCGTCCTGCAGCGCGTAGGCCGTGTCAACGCCCACGGCGCTCTCGACCTGCCACGTGCCGTAGTTGTAGTTCTCGGCGTAGACCTCGGGCAGCCTGCCCTCGATGGCGGCGGCCGCGACGACGTTCGCGTGCGTCATGGCCTCGGCGCACTGCTTGAGGACGATTCGATAGCGCCTGCCAGCCGCTATCTTCCCGCTTCGCCAAGACCTGTATTGAGCCTTGGTGATCTCGCCGGCCCCGAGACGCTCGCGCATCTTCTCGTCGTCGGCCTCGAACTGCGCCAGATAGCGCTTGAGGTTGGCGTAGGCCGTCTTGCTCGCCTCGCCGTACACTCCCGCCACCTCGCGCTCGAACGCCCGAATCTCGGCGTCTGAGAACTCGTGAGCGCTATCCTTCGCCATGCGCCGCCTCCAATCGTCGGCACGCATGGTCGCCCGCGCATAACGGAAAAGGGCCCCGACCGAAGCCGGGGCCCTTCCCTACTCGCCGTCTGCCTCTAGCATCTGGCGTACCTCGTCGCGCCAGCGCTCGGGAACGCTCTCGAGCGTGCGCTTGCCGCTTTTCACGGCGCGGTAGTAGATCTTCGCCAAGCTACTCACCTCCAACGATGTCGCCGAGCTCGAGAAGGGCCGCCTGCGAGTCGGCGACCTGCTGCTGGAGCGATGCGATCTGCTCCTCCATGCTCATGCCGTCCGCCTCGTGTGCCGCCCAGACGGTGTCAAAGTCGGCCTTTGCGCCCTCGACCGTCATCTCGCCCGTCGGGTCGGTGAAGTGCAGCTCCTCGTAGGTGAACACCTTCACCTTGACGGAACCGCCCTCGCCTCCCTGCTCCTCGCGCTCGCCCTCGGCGATGCCGCGGCGCAGCCAGACGTCGGTCCCCGCGATCTCGACCGTCTCGGGCCTCTCGCCCGTTCGCTCCGACTTCACAACCATATTTTTCCTCCTAACCCACGGCCCTCGCCGCGTTGAATATGCACCGCTTGACGTTCATCTGGTGCTCCATGACAGCCGTTTTCAGCCAGCCCCAGTAAGAGCACACGCGCCTCGCCAAGCGCTCGGTGCGCCTGCGCATGTAGCGCGCGAACGCGCGTCGCAGTCGTTTCCAGAGCCTCTTTCGCAAGTCGACCCGGCGCCCGCGAGCGCACCAGATGCGATAGCCCGCGAAGTCGATGGGCTCGGCGCCGTTGCGCCTCACCTTCCACGGTTTCAGCGACAATCCTAGCCGCCCCAAAACGCGCGCGGCGATGGCCGCGGCCTTCCTGAGCGAACGCTTTGAGTTGCCGAGAAAATAGCCGTCGTCGGCGTACCACACCTGGCATCCCGCGAGCCTCACGCGTTTGCCGCGCCGCTCCTTCGCCGCCTCCTCGACCGCGTGGTACGCGAACGAGATCACGAGCGCCGCCAACCGAAGCGACAGGTAGCTGCCGAGGATAAGGACGCCGTTCATCGTCGACAGCAGCGAATGGAGCAGGTAGAGGACTTGGCTGTTCTTGACGTAGCGCGCCACCAGACCCTCCACTATCTCCGTCCGCATCGAGCCGTAGCAGTTGCGGATGTCGACGTGTACGTGGTAGGCGAAGCGGTGAACCTCACGCCTGAGCTTGCGCATCCCCAGCGCCGCGCCCTTGCCCTTGACGCCGCTCGACACCTGCCAGAAGCCGACCTTGGCGGCAAGGAGCGGCTCGAGTGCCCCAACGCACAGGTAGTTGCAGACCTGCCGCTTGATGCTCTCGACGCTTATCTCGCGCAGCTTGCCGTTGTTTGGGTCGTGCTTCAGGTAGGTTCGAATCGGCTCGAACGTAAGCGTCTCGGTCGAGAGCTCTAGCCAGATGCGGTCGACGAACGCCGTCTCGGTGCCGTATTCGTCGGCGACGCGCCAGCCGTTCTCCTTGCCGGAGTCGCTTTTCTTCCATCGGTGCAGGGCCTCGACGACGCTCTTGCGCGTGAACTCGAGGCCCTTGCAGTAGGTTTTCATAGATCAAAGCTCTTTCTGTCTGTCATACGAGCGTTCGCCTTGCGGCTACCAGCCCGTGAGCCTTGCGGACAAATTTCACTCAAAGGAGTCAGGCTGAGCCGCGTCCCGCCAGAAAGCGGCGGGCGCGGTAGACACGGTGCGAGTAGAGATTTATAGACAGATTGCCGGGAGACGAAGCTCCAAGCGGCCCTACCGGACCTGCTCCACGAGTTCGCGTAACGAAGACCGGCATTCGAGCCGTCCCTCAGGTTGCCGAGGAACTGAACCAGAAACCAGCGCCGCCCTCACCGTGAATCCCTGTTTGGAGTTAGGAGGGGGCCAGCCCCCTCTCAGGGCTACGCCATGATTCACCCCCGGCTACGGCCCGTAGCAGAAAGCCGGGAGACGAAGCACCAAGCGGCCCCACCGGACCAGCGCCACGAGTTCGCGCAACGAAGACCGGCACTCGAGCCGTCCCCCAGGACGCCGAGGAACAGAACCAGACGGATTGTGCCTTTGACTTTGCCGCCGGAGGTGTCGAAGTAGAAGTAGTCGCCGACACCGGTCGTCGCCGAGCCGCCGAGCCCCTTTCCCAAGATAAGGCCATTGACGAACTGGATGTCGAGCATGTAGCCATCTGCCGTCGGCATGCACGCCGCCGTCGGGGTCACCCCGTCCGCCACGGCATTCTTCTTCTCATTGCGAGTGTCGGGGTTGACCGCGATGCCGAAGCCCGTGCCGTCGGAGACGAAGAGCGTATCGCCCATGAACTCCCACAGGCCCAGCCCCGTCTCGACGCCGCCGACCTTGAACGGATGCTTGCCGTCCTTCGCCACCTGGCCGTCGCCAACGAGGGCATCGGTGTTGCCCGTGCACCACGGCGCACTCTGGAGCCATGTGTTCACGGTCGTGTCGAACGCCTTGGCGACGTCCATGAGAAGCGCCACGTTGCCGTCTGCGAGCGTCTCCTTGCCGCCGACGACCGCGCCGTCTAACACGTCGTACGCCGCCGCGGCGCCTCGGTCTGGGCACGTGGTGCCCGTGTCGGTGCCGTACATCATCGACGCACCCACGGGAATCTTCGCCGCCTGCTCGGCGGTGACGACCACACGCGTGACGCCTGTCTCGGCAAGCGCGGGGTGGATCTGGATGTTGAAGTCCGTGCAGCCCGGGAAGTCCACCTGGGAGGACTTGCAGAGCGTCTTGGTCAACTGGTGGAAGTTGATATACCACTGGTCGTAGACGCTCATGCCCGAGTAGCCCGTGGTCGCGGTCTTGCAAAGGTCGACGAGCGAGTCGTGCGACGTCGTGCGGTTGGCGACCTTCGCGCCCGAGACGGAGCGCGGGCGCCCTTCAGCGTCGATGCTCATGGGATACGTCGGCGTCAGCATGTACGGTCGCAGCGTGCCGTCCGGCAGCAACGCCTTGGGGTTCGGCTGCGAGCCGCTGAATCGGCTGTCGGACCACGAGACGAGCAGGTTGCCGTTCGCCAGCACCTCGACCGCCTGCCAAACGACCGGCGCGATCTCGTAGACGTTGTTGCCGTGTCCGTTGTCCACGCGCGAGAAGCCGTAGTCGACGCCGTCGATGGCCTCGACCCACGGCACGCCGTCGGCGTCGGCACCGGCGTTGGCGGACACGTGGAACCACGGGCCGCCCTCGGCGTCGAACGGGTCGACAGCCGCGCTCGTCGCCGTCGCGGGCACGAACTCGGTGGAGGCCACGCGCTTCGCGGCGGCGCTCATCGGCTTGATGTCGGTGGGGCTGCCCGCCGGGATGAGGAACGTGTACACCAGCCCCGTCTTGTGCTTGTCGACCATCGCGGCGACGCTCTCGTTGACGTAGCGGCCCGTAGAGGCGTCACGCTCGAGCGCCTTATGGTCGCCCAGATTCTTCACCGCGCCGACAAGCGCCCACACCGCCTTGTCCGATGCCAGCGGGTCCGCGTACTCGAACCCCTCGGTTGCCTGCTCGGTTGCCTGCATATCGGCCATTTAGGCACCTACCTTTCGCATCTGGCAAATCTTGCCGTTTACCTTCTTGAGTCCCAGCGCCGTCACGGCAGCCGCCGAGTCGATAATCGACTGGTAGTTCAGGGCTGCCGTCTTGGCGTCCTTGAGAGCCGCCTGCGCGTCGGCGAGGGCCTTGGTCGAATCCTGCTCGCGCTTCTGCTCGGCAGCCTTGCGTTTGGCCTCACCCTCCTTGCGCTCCGTCTCGTTCTGTCCGCGCTCGGTCTCTTTCTCCTTGCGCCCCGCCTCGGCGTCGGCGCGGCCCTTCTCCGCCGTTTCGACAGAAGCCTTGAGCTGCTTGAACTCGTTGTTGACCTTGTTCACGCCAGCCGCCGCGTCCGTCGCGGGCTTCTTGAGCTCCGCGATCTGCTCGGCGGTGAGGTCGCTGTACCTCAGCGCGTCGCCCTTCGGCACGCCGACGACCAGCACGTTGCCCTCCATCGCCGCCGTTGCCTCCGAGCCCGAGGCGAGCGTCGTGGCGCGTGCCCCCTTGACCTCGGCGGCGACAGCCCTGTCGCGCGCGGCCTCCGCCGCCTTCTGCGCGGCCTTGGCCTCGTCTCGCGCCGTTTCCGCGTCCTTGATGGTGCGCTGGTCGCTCGGCTCGTAGATGTACTCGGCGGGCTTGGCTCGCCTCTTTACGTCCCAGAGCGCCTCGATGCGCGTGCGCCCGCCATAGGACTCATCCGTGATATAGGCCCAAGCGTACACGCGACCCGCTGCCTGAAGCAGCTCGTCGGGAATCTTCGCCTTGTTGCCGGCGACCTCGACCGTGTAGCACATCCCCGTGGTCGACTTGGCGAAATGCACCTGCTCGCAGCCGACAACCTCGACCTCGCGCCCGGTGTCCCACTGCCACAGCTCGCCGTCAAGCACCTGCAATGCCGCCATCACTCATCACCTTCCTCGTCCTCGTCGTCCTCGTCGCCCTCCTGGGCACCCTTCGCGTTCGCCGCCAGGGCGGGCGGCAGCGCTGCCATGCGCTCCTCCTGCTCCCGCTGCTTGCGCTCCAAAATCTTCGCCCTCTCGTCGGGCGTGATGTTCGGCAGCTTTCGCAGGATCGTCTCCTCGTCCAGCCACTCGGCCTCCAGACACACGGTCTCGACCTGCTCCTTGGTGTTGCTGATGCGAGTGCGCGTGAATACAGGCGTGTCCTCGATGCCCTGCAATGCGAGGATGTCCATGATACCCTCGCGGATGTGGCGCTCAAACTCGGCGGCCTCCTCGTCCATCGGCTGGTATGCCGCGTCGATATGGTCGTTGGTCGCCCCAGCCGCGATGGTGTGGACGTCCAGCGCGCCGAAGTCCTCGTAGATGTCGGCCTTGATCTGCGCCAGCGTCTCCTTGCGGCCCTCGACGGGCACCTCCTGCGTGTACGGCGTCACGGACTGCCCCTGCTCGGCGTCGACCTCGGCCACGTGCGTCAGCTTGAGCTTCGCCCGCCACAGGTCGAGGTCCCTGTCGTCCATGCCGCCGGCTCCGTTGATGAGCCAGTAGATCTGTGCGCAGTCGCGCGTGTCGTTCACCAGGCCGCTCTTGATGAGGTCGTAGGCGTCGATGCTCTCGCGCATGCCGACGAGCGTGCTCTGGTGCGCGTCGCTGCCCCAGACCGCCACGATTGGCAGGCGGGAGTAGTTCTCCGCATCGACGGCCAGCTTCATCCCGTCCGCCGGTATCTCCCGATACGTGACCTTGTAGGCGCGCTTGGCCTCGGCCACCTCGAAGTCGAAGCCGCTGCCGCCCGACACCATCTCCGTGTAGCCGTCCTGCTCGTAGAGGGTCGCGTGCCACGGGTGATCGGAGTCGAGCCGCCAGAACCTCACGCCGGCGTATAGCGCCCCCGAGTACTCGTCCCACACCGGGCAGAACTCGTCGGCGGTGAACACGTCGATGTGGTCGAGGTTCCAAAACGGGAATGACACACCGTGGATGAGCGCCTTGAGCCCCATCTCCATGACGTCGTCGTCGAAGCGGTCGCCAAGCCCCTCCTTGGTCGTGTCCTTGCCGCCCGCCGAGACGTCCACGAAGCTCACGCCCTTACCGAGCGAGTACGTGCAGCGCTGGACGTTTAGGCGCTTGAACAGGTTACTCGCCAGCCTCAGCTTCGAGGCCGTGAAGTCCTCGGCCTCGGCACCGGAGCACGAGTAGATCTTCTGCACGAAACGGTTGATCGTGACGTTGTGCTGGCGGTAGTACTCGTTCGCGGTGACGGCGTTGCGGTACATCTCGCTCGACATGTGCCGCTCGATGGCATCTGCCGCGAACGCCGTCGCCGACGCCGCCTCCTTGAGGTCGCCATCGGTCACCAAAGGCCCCTTAGACAAGCCGCTACCTCCCTTCAAAAAATGGGTTTACCTGCCGTTTCGCAGGCTTGTACATGCGCAGTGTTGCCACGCCGTAACGGAGCGCGTCGCAGCTGTGGTCCTCGACCTTGACGGGCCTGTCGCCGTCCGCCTTGGCGTCCCAGCAGTAGCCGCCGAGCTCGCCTATCAGCCCTGCGCAGGCGTCGGAGATGCGCACCGTGCCGTTGCCCAGGCACACCCCCGTCTCTCGTATGCCGTCCGCGACGTCGTTGCGCCCCTTCTTGGTCTTGAACCCGGCCTGCCGCATCGCGGCGATGAAGCTCGTGGCGCTCGGGTCGATGATGAACTTGGGCGGCTTGCCCAGCCCGCGCACGAAGTCGGCCATGTCGGCCACATAGTCGGCGTCCGTCTTCTGGTGCCCCGTGTCGCGGCCCGAGTAGCGGTACTCGTCCACCACGTGCCACACCTTGCCGTCAAACGCCCACAGCAGCGCCGCGAAGGCGTTCTGCGTGCCGTAGTCGCAAGACACCGCGTACTTGACAGCGCCGCCCGTATACCGGCTCTCGAGGGCACCCTCCCACTCGGGGTAGACCAGGCCCTCGGCCAGCGTCCACTTGCCCAAGATGTAGCGGTCGTAGTACACGCCGCTGCCGTAGTCCTTGATGAGGGCCTCGATGACATCCGGTGCCAGCGCGCCGTCCCAGATCGTGTAGTCCTGCCTGTAGATGTCGCTGTCGCCGTCGAGGAACCGCTTGAACCAGTGATTCGGGCTGTCGGGGTTGCAGGTGCCGTCGAAGCAGCTATGCTCGCAGCGCAGGCGGCTCTTGAGCATCTGGAACACGTCTTCGCTCCACGTGGCGACCTCGTCGCCGTAGACCCACTCGAACGTGGCGCCCTGAATCTTGGATACGCTTGTCTTCTTATCCGCCCCGAGGCAGTAGACTTTGCGCCCGAATATCTGGGCCGTGTTGTCCCGCCCAATCTGGCTGACGACGTCTTCGCTGTAGAGTGAGCGCATCGGCTCGAGGATGTTGCGCTCGAGCGTCGAGCGGGTGTTCCCGATCATCACCGCCAGCCCCTCGCCCCTCATGGCGAGAAGCCTCTGCGGTATGGTCACGGCTATGTCGACGTAGCTCTTGCCCGAGCCCGTCGCCCCGCACTTCACGTTGTAGCGGTGCGTGCAGTTGGCGAGGTACTCGCGCTGCATCCTCGTGAGCGGCATCGGCTACTCGTCCCCGCCGATTGAGGACGGCACGGACAGCACCAGCTCCTTGGCGGCCTTGAGCACCGCCGTGTCGGTGGTATCCATGATGCGCTGCGCCTTGGCGTACTCCTGCGGGTACTTGCGCTCCAAAAGCCACGCCGCCGCCTGCCAGCTGTCGCCGCTCGCGTCCATGATGCGGCGCACGAGCGTCGCCTTGCGCTCGACCTCGGCCTTTTTTAGAACGTGACACAGTTGACGCTGATTGTCTGTTCGGGGGTGGTTGATCCAGCGGCTGTATGTCTCGCGTGCGACCCCGAGATACGCGGCGATGTCCCTGTCGGTCATTCCGGCACGGCACAGGCGGACGGCATCCTCGATGCCCTCCTTGGTCAGTTTTTCACGCCCTTTTCCCGCCACAAAATCACATTTCCGCTGGTAGATAGCCATATGGAAACGCGAACGTTCCCACCTTTTTACGCACGTGGACAAGCGCGTGCGTTTGCCCACGAGCGTAAAAAGGGGGTAACGTTTAAAGAAAAGGCCCCGGGAAACCGGGGCCTTTCGGCTACTCGACCTTGGTCGACTTGATTCTGATTACCTCGGCCAGCCTCTCAAACGTCTCCGTCCAGCTTCTGCCGTCTGTGCGCGGCCTGTCGTATGCGGTTGCTCTCCGCCTCTTCCTCGAGCCGCCTCTTCCGCTCCGCCAGATAGCACCCCTTGCACAGCCTCCACTTCTTCGCCTGCGCCGACGTGTCGAACACGGGCCGCGCGTCGCACACGATGCACAGCCCATCCGTTCCGGTCGAGAAGCGCCCGTACCGCTGCCGCGCGTGCCTCACGGCGCTCGGCGTCACCCTCAGCTCCGCCGCGATCTCCGCCGCCGTCCGCTCCGGGTGCGCCTGCATCCGCCTTATCATCTCGTCCGTCCACAGGACGTAAGAGGAGCGCCCCTTCCGGAGCGCCCACTCGTCCCTCAACGGATGTGCTGACTTTGTGGATGGGCCTTTTGGCCCATCTCCTGCAGGTGGCCTACACGCCATTCGCATACCCCCTCGCGCTCGGTTTGCTTCGGCTACCATACCAAGCGCCGGGGACCACCTCACGCACGGCGCTCGATTATCGCCCCGCACTTCGGGCAATGGACGGCCTCATACGCCAGCATGTCCCCAAAGCCGATATGTTCCCAGATCTGTCCATCCCATCCGCAGTCGGAGCAGTGGAAGTAGCCGTCGACCATCCGCTTGCCCGGGATGAACGGATCCTGCTTGTGCTCGACAAGGTCGAGGCACGTCGGGCGGTCGATTAGGTCGGCAATACGCTCGAACACGTCGTTCATCTCGTGGTATCCGGTGTCGGGTTCCATTACCGTCTCGTCCAGCAGTTCATAGAACTCTTCTTTGTAGCGGACGCGGTTCATGTAGGATAGGCAACGCAGATTCTCTATCGCCTCGCGCCGCTCTTCGTCAGTCACCATTTGGCTCAACCCTTCCGTTCCAAAGTTCTGCAGCGTTCTCCTCGCCGTGCTCATAGTCCGACCGCGCACCGCAATACAGGCAGCCCACGAAGTAGGTGCCGGGGTCGTATCGGCTGTTGTCCACTATCTCGGCAGGCCCGCCGCAGAACGGGCATTTTTTGAGCTTCAGCTCGCTCATTCGTCCTCCTTGGATATGGCCAGCGCCACGTACTTCTGGGCGAGGCCCTCGAAGTCATCGAGGATATAGTCGATTCGGTAGGTCGCCCCGTTGAGCGGGTGCCTTACTGCCTCTTCGAAGGAATGGCAGTCGTCCGCGACGACGTTAAACACAATACTGTCGCCGACCTCGTAATCCCGGTCGTTCTTGCGAATCTCGTATGTCTTGGCCCCGCTCATGATTGCGTCGGCGTATTTGACAAAGATCTTGAGTCGGTGCGTTGTCATTCGTCCTCCTTGCGCATGACCCCGAGTTGCTCGGTTATGTCGTTCTCGTTGAACATCCACGCGTACATATCGAACACTTCATCTGAGTCGTCGATGACGACCCTCGATACGTTCACCTCACGCAGCCGGCCATCCTCTTGCATGACCACGGCAACCGGCTGACGGGTTTTACCCGTATCCCTGCTGCTCGAGGATATGCAGCAGTCGAGGTCGGTGGTCGTCTTGTCGAAAACGCCGACGAGCAGTGCCTTCTCGTAGCCGGTCTTTGAGTCCGTCTTGAACGACTGGACGAAGCACGGCACAAGGTTGCTAGTCAACATCAGTCCTCACCTTCTCCAGCTTGCGCCCGCAGAACGGGCAGAAGTTAATCGGGATGCTCCAGCTTCCATAGTTGTCATGAGGGTGGTCAACCATGATTACCGGGTATCCGCTGAACATCCAGCGGATGAGAATCTCGTCCGGGCCGCCCTCGGCGGCATCGAGGCCGTCGTAGCCCCTGCAGTAGTCGCACATCAGTCCTCACCCCTCAGCTTGCGGATGCGGTAGGCAATGTCGCGCATGGCAATTCGAGCGCAGCCGTCCTCGCCACCGGGGCACGATGTACAGCCATCTTCGTCTTTGTCTCTGTGGAAGTAGGCGCAAGCCTCGTAATACCGCGCGTCACCTGCCTCGCCCAAGTCTTCAAGCAGCTTCTCCCAGCTGTCGGACGGGGTGAGGTACATGAGCTCGGGGTCGAGCCTTGTAAACTTATCGGTGAGCGCTCGCCACTGACCTGCCATGCTGTTGCTCAGGTCGAAGTCGGTGACATATATCCAGCCAGTGATGTTGTAGGCATTACTGTTGCCGCCGAACAGCACCACGGTATCAAGTGGAATCTCTCGACCTTCGGCATCCTTGGGCAATTCGACGCTCATCACTCAACCTCCTCGTAGTCGCGGCACTCGCCACACTCGTCCTCGCAGTACAGCAGGTTCTCCATGAGCCACGCCACGGCCCACTTTGCCAGGCGCCAGAACCCTTCCTTGCGGTCAGGCGCCTCTGCGTCGTAGGCGCGCTCGAACCCGAGGTGGCAGTAGCCGTAGTCGACGTGAATGTCGCTGCCGCAGAAATGCCTGCAGTTCCCGCACATCCGCGGCTCCACGGGCTCACCAAAGCAACGCTCGATGGCGGAGTCCGTCACCCCCATCGGGTAGCCGCCGACCCTCGAGTCACTCATCGCAGTCCGCCCCCCCTACGCTCTCGTCGAGCAGGTCGATAGCATCCCCGACGGTCGCCTCGATGCTCGTCAGCTGGCGGCGCAGGTTCTGCACGAGGTTCGCGCCGGCGACCTCCGCCCTTCCCGCCTCGTAGGCGCGCTCGATCATGTCGGTCACCGCGACCTGCATCGCCGTGTCGTTGTAGCCGCGCCTGACGCGGTACTTCCCCAGATAGGCGTGCGCCCTGTCCTGCGGCCTGCACTCGCGGTCGAAATGGAACACCTCGACCGCGTCGGCCTTGATCTGCTCCAAAGTCTCCATCACAGACGTCCTCTCTCTCGGTTCCTCTCGTTGCAGCGCTCGATTGCCGCGTCCACGTCCTCCTGCGTGAACCCCTCGGCGTCGAGCAGGCTGACGACCGCCTGGACCACGTCCATACACTCGTCGATAAGGTGCTGGCGGTACTCCCTGCGCGCCGTCATGATCGGGCTGAAGCGCATGTCGTCGCAATCCTGCCAGGCGCCGTATACCTCGGCCGCCTCCTCGAGCGGCTTGAGCGCCTGCACCTTGGGTACGTCCGGCTCATCGAGCGCCCCGAACTCGAACCTGTATCCGTCGCGCATCAGATGTGCCTCCCTTCCGCCAGCGCCGCACGCATGGCGTTGACCTCTCGGCCCGACTCACTCCTCGTTCCGAGGTACACGTCGACGGGCCGCTTGCTCGCGTCCCTGTGCGCCACGTTCTCGCACCATCCGCAGCAGTACCTCTGGTTCCTGTACGCCGTGCGGAACCGCCTGCCGCACTGCCCGCACACGAGCACGTAGCCCCCGCGCCTGTCCAGCGACTCAGCCCTCATGTCGCGCCTCCCAGTAGTTGCACCTCGCGAGCCCCTGCGTGGCGTGCACGAAGTCGGGGCAGCGCATGCACGTGTACCGCTTGCGGCCCTCGCCAGACGCCGTCATGACCGCCTCGCTCACGGCGCAGAACCCGCACGTCTCGCAGCGGGCGCTGCGCGGCCCGTCGTCGTAGATGCTCGCGGACCCCTTCGGTCTGCCCATGTTCTCGCTCCTCTCGGCGTCCAAGCTCATGACGCCCTCCTCTCGCATGCGGCCCTCGCGTCCAGCAGACGCCGCGCGTCCTGGTACGCCTTGAGCGCCACCGGGTCGGCGGTCGTCCCCCTCGGGGCCTTCACCTTCGCCGGGTCGATGCCCGGATATTCCTCGCGCCACCTGCGCTCGAGCTCCGCCCTCGTCTGCTCGGGCGTCCTCGTCGGCTTGAACGTGGCAGCCTCGACCTCCGAGGCGGTGGGCTTGCCCCTCGCCCGGTCGTCGGCGTCGATGCGCTTCTGGCGCCTGGACCAGTCGAGCGCGAGGGCGCCCCAGTTGCTCACCGGCTGGCCGTTGCCCTTGACCCAGCCCTGCGACTCGAAGTAGGCCCAGAAGGCGTCCGGGTCGCCGCTCAGGCAGTTGGCGCCGAAGTAACCGCGAGCCTCGTCGAGGGTCGGCGGCTCGAACTCGGGCGGCGCGGCGGGGGCATCGCCCCCATCACAGGACAGCTCAGCACAATCCAGTTCAGGACAGGACAGGCTAGGGTAGGTTAGGTTAGGGTTTTCACTTTCCGAAACCGGGGTTTCGGGTTTGTCGGAAACTGGTTTCCCGTTTGAAAAACCTAGGTTTTCACTTTCCGAAACCGGGGTTTCGGGTTTGTCGGAAAATGGTTTCTTGCGCGGGCGGCCGCCCTTGCCGCCCCTGCCGCGCGCGTCCTTGGAGTTGTCGATGGCGTTCTTCATCGCCTTGAAAACGCGGCGGAGGTGCTTCGGAAGGTCGGCCTCGACGCCGTGCAGCCCGTACATCATGATCGCGTCGGCGAGCATCGCGCGGTCGCGCAGGTCCTCGGGGTCGCTCGCGTCGAAGTCGTCGTAGACCTCGGCGAAGCTGTCGAACACGGTGAAGGCCATCAGAACCACCCCCATAGAAGCGAAGAGAAGAACAGGAAACCCGCGGAGAAGGAGGCAGCGAACAGGGCCGCCTCCCAGTGGTCGCGGATGATGTCGGGTACGTGCCTCATCAGAACGGCACGTCCTCGTCGTAGAACTCGGACTGCGGGACCGCGGCGTAGGCCTGCTGGGCGCTCCACTGCGGCGCGGCCTGCGCCTGTGGCTGCACGGGCACCGTGTCCGCGAGGCTCTGCTGCGGCTGGGCCTGCGTCTGCCCCTCACGGCGCACCATGACCTCGATCTCGTCGACGATAACCTCGAGCTTCGAGCGCTTCTGGCCGTCGCGCTCCCAAGAGCTGTAGCGCAGCTTGCCCTCGATCGCGACCTTCATCCCCTTGGCGAGGAAACGGCCAACGGCCTCGGCGCGGTTGCCGAACATGGTGCAGTCGACGAAGTTGGGATAGTCCTCCCACTCGCCCGTCTGCGCGTTGCGGCGGCGGTCGTTTACCGCCACGCCAAAGGACAGGACCTGCGTGCCGCCGGCGGTGGCGCGAAGCTCGGGGTCGCGGGTGAGGTTGCCGCTGATGTTCACTCGGTTGATGCTCACTGCCCGTCCTCCTTCGCGGTCATGTTGTTCTTGATAAACGCGACAAGGCGCGGCCCCTGCATGTAGCCCAGGCCGCTCACGCGGCGACCATCGGGGATGTCAAGCGCCTTGACGATCACCTTCGCCTTGACCGTGCCGATGCCCGGGAACGAGCGGACGAACTCCTCGACCTTGAGCCTCTGCGCGATGGGCGCCTCGATGGCCGCCTCGGGCGGGATGTTGCCCGCCTTGCAGGCGGCCTTGAACGCGGCGCGCTCGCGGCGCGTGTGGACGGCCTTCGCCATCGCCTCCTTGCGCTGCTCTGGTGTTCGTGTCGGCGGCAGCTGGTTCTTCTCCTCCATGTCCTACATCCTCTCTACGTATCCGTGGATGCCGTTCTCGACCATGACGGCCCTCACGCGGCGCAGCTCGTCCGCCGTGGCGCACTCGATGACCACGCGGTAGCCCCTCTGCGGCGCTGGGGCCGCATCCTCGGCCGTATCCGGCTCTGGGCGCGACGGGACCACCCGCACGCACCTCGGCCCGCCAAAGGGGTCCTCAGGCTCGGGCTCGGGCTGCTCGACGGCCACCGGCTCGGGGTCGAGAGGCAGCGGCTCGGGCTCCGGCTCGGGCTGGGGCACCGTCGCCTGCTCGTAGGTCGACACGAGCGCGGCGGCCTTGGCGACCTCCTCGCGGTGCGCGGCGACAGCCGCCGCCACCTCGCCCGAGTCCATCGGCAGCGTCCTCGTCCACCACGCCACAGCCCACGCCTTCTCGTCCTCGTCGGCGTACTCGAGCCCGTTGACGAACTTGAACTGGTGCAGCAGCTCGCCCACGCGGCGCTCGATGATGTTCTTGGCCTTGACCTCGCCGAAGCTCGCGTTGAGCCACTTGTCGTCGGCGATGCGCTCGTAGGGCACCAAAGGCCCCATCTCGCCAGCGAGGTCGTAGTAGTGGCCCTTGAGCGCGGTGAGTCGGCGGGTCCTGCACTCGCCGTCGTAGCGGTCGATCTCGGCCTTGTACTCATCGGAGAGCGCGTCGATGGGCGCCGTGATCTCGCCGATGGTCTTGTCGAACGTCTTGAGCAGGTCGCTGTACTTCTTCTTCGCCGCCTTGCGCTGCGCCTCGATGGGCTTCTTCACGTCGTTGACCGCCGCGCGGTACTTCTTCGCCGCCTTGAAGTCCTCGTCCTTCTCGATGCGCTTGACGTCCATGTAGTCCGCCAGCTTCTCATCGACGTTCTTCTTGAGGCGCGCCAGCTTGTCCTCGAGCGTGTCGTCGATGGCGAGCGACGCCACCAGCGTGTCGAAGTCCTCCTCGAGCGGCACGGCCTCGACCGCCAAAACCTCGTCTGCCATTAGAAGCCTCCCAGCAGGTCGTCGTCGGTCGCATACTCGGCGGGCGCGGCCCCATAGACGGGCGCGGGCTCCGGCTCGGGGGCGGCGGGCTCGGGTTGCGCCTTGCGGGCCGCAATCTCCTCCTCCATCCACGAGGCCGCGCGGCGCGCCTGCATGAGCGTCATGTCGTGCATGTTGCCCGACGAGCAGCCCACGGCGGCGCAGATGGCCGCCATGGCCCCGGCGCTGTCGAGCGCGGTCGCCGCCATGAACGGCTTGAACAGGTCGCGCACGGGCTGCAGGTCCGCAACGGGCTCGACGCTCTCGGCCTTGACGGCACGGGCGCCGGCGCCCATGTCGCGCTCGACCTTCTGGTCCATCTCCTCGCCCGTGTACATCCCTCCGAACTCGTCGGGGTAGGCAAGGCGCCACGCGCCGGCCTTGGCGCACTTCTCGATCATGACGCCCGGCATCTTCGCCCAGTTGCTCTTGCCGGTGCTGTAGTCGGTGAGCGCCAGCTCGACGTATGCGGGCTTCTTGCCGTCGGTGAACGCGACCTCTGCCCAGCCGCCGATGAGCTGCTCCCCGATCATCTTGTAGACGGCGGAGCCCTTCTTCTTGACGACCTCGCCGTCGCGGAGCACCACGACGCCGCTCTCGATGCCGCCGTAGTTGGGCTGCTTGTTCGCGCGGCGGTTGAATACCTGATAGGCGGTGATGATGCTCGCCGGCGCGCTGCCGTACTTGACCAGGTACACCTCCTTGGTGAACGGGTTGAGATGCTGGCGGTTGCAAAGCTCCACGCACAGCGCCAGCTCGCTTTCGGTCGCGTTCGGGCACAGGCGCTCGCGGATGTCCTGCGAGGTGAACTTCACGGGCATGCCCGCATCGTCCTTGAACTCGATGATCCCGTTAGCCATTGATGGTCACCTTTCCGTCCTTGACCTCGACTTTCTCGACGTCCACGCCGCCCGCAAAGTCGGCGATAAGGCCGCGCAGGCCGTCCTCCTTGTAGATTCGCTCCGTGCGCGCGACCATCGCGACGAGCTTCTTCGCGATTCGCAGCTCCTTGTCGGCGCCGAAGTACTTGTTCATGGCGCACAGCTCCTCGATCTTCTCGTGGCACAGCAGACCGTAGGCGACGCCGCGCAGGCAGGCAGGCTTCACGCCCAGCGCCTTGATTTCGTCTCCGTCGCGATCGGCGATGGCGACGAGGGCAGTGGCGAACTCATCCAAGGCGTCGGGCTCGTTGCCGCCGCCGTGTACTTTTACGTGCATGTACTCCATTACTTAATCTCCGTTTCGTCCCTGCGCCCGGACCACCCGGGCGCTATCGATATGTCCATGCGCTCAGCCTGCCCGCGCACCCTGGGGTGCTTTACCACGTGCAGGTCGACCACTTGCGCGTCGTCGGCCCAGACGAGCCCGTTGAGCGCGTCCATGACCAGCTTTGCCTCGTTGTCCGCGTCCGGCTTGTAGGTGTCCGGCTCCGAGTACACGCGCTTTGGCCGGCTCTCCGGCAGCGGACGGTAGGCGTCGACGTTGAGGATCACCGGCTCGTGCGGGCCGAAGACCAGGGGCTGGATACCCGCCTCGGCCATCGCCTCCGCGCACGCCGCCGCGATGGCCCGCTCGGCCCTCAGCGTCTCGGTCGGCGTGTACATCCGTGCGTGCCTGCGGTCGAGCCTGTGGCGCTGCTTGCCCGCTGCGAAGCAGACCGAGAACTCGATGCGGGCCGTCATGCCGGCACCGCCCCGAACAGGGCGAGCACCGTCCACAGCACCGCCGGCATCACCACGTAGTCGACGAGCCAGCAGAGCACGACGAACCCAGCGCACCTAAGCAGCCTCGATGCCATGCGTTCCCTCCTCGATCCACTGCTCCACCCATTCCGGGCGCACCATGCGCCCCACCTTGCGCCCCTCGGGCAGCTGCGAGCGCAGGCGGCCCGCCTTGCACTCGATGCGCAGCGTGTCGTACGGCACCCCCGTCACCCTCGACGCCTCGCGCAGCGTGTACATCAGCTTGTGCCTGATGCCAAGCTCGTCGGCCATCTGCTGGAACGTTTTGGCTCTGCTAGAATCCATGAGTGACCTCCTTTCAGGTCAGGAGCCGTCCCCGCTTTCCACACCGGGCGGCTCTTTTTTTGTCGCTTGCTTTCGGGGCCTCGCCCCCGGCACGGCACCGGTAGGGAACGTCCCCGCGGATGGTTATGGAGAGCCGCGGGGCAACGGTGCCGCCCCGGGGATGGGGCCCGCGGGCTGCCTGAGCGGCAATACCCGCGTTGACGCGTTACACACGCGTTAGGCTTCGGGGCATGATTTGGAGACAGCCGACATACCGACCGAAGCACGTCCGACCAGCGGGCCCCTACTCGTGCGGCTCGTCGACTGGGTCGAGCGGCACCCTCGCATCAGCGCCGCGATCGTCCTCGCCGGGTTCATCAACGACGCCTGCGACCTGCTTGGGCGCGTCGTTGATCTCGCGATGTTTCTCATGAAGCTCGCGGGTGTGCTCTAGCACGAACGCGACCGCGAGAACGTCGAGGAAGACCCGGACGGCCGCATGGATAAGGTCCAACATCGCTACTCGCCACCCTCGAGAGTCCTGAGGATTGAGATGCCTAGCGTCGTCAACGCCCTGGAAACCATCCTCAAGAGGCACTAGACCAGCGCGAGCGCCGCGACGACCAGAACGAGCGGCGTGGTGACGACGATGGCGACCACGAGGCGAACCGCCTGACAGAACTTCCTCATCACTACTCGCCGCTCTTGAGGTGGTAGCGCGCCCACCCGCCCGCGGCGATGCCGACCTCCACCGGCTGGATGTCCGGGTCGATGGCGTCGGCGGTGTTCATTACCACCATGCGCTGGACGTAGGCCATGACCGCCTCGCCGCGCAGCAGGCCGTCCAGGCGTCCGCGGGCGTCGAGGAACGACTCGAAGGCCTCGTGGTGCCAGCCGTCGCCGGCATCGCACCAGCAGACGATGGCCTCGATGCCCGAGAAGCCGCGTGGGCACTCGATCTCGAAGGACTTCCCGCGGCCGTGCCGGATGTTCTCCCTCTTGGTGTTCATGTCGCCCTCCCCTACAGCTCGAAGTCGGAAAAGTCGCGGGCCTCGGCGGGCTCGGCCTCGACCGTGATGGCCTCGGGGATGTTCCAGCCGCCCAGCTCGATGTCGGTGTAGTTCTCGTTCATGGTTCTCTCCGTTTCGCTTTAGGGAACTTTAATTTCCCTTGATTGGTAAATAAAAATCTTCGACTTTGCAGCCGAGATAGTTGGCGAGCATGACAGCCGTGGGAAGTTTCATCTGGGACGGGTCTTTCTCATACGCTCGATACGTCTGAACCGTCACACCCAAAGCGGCAGCTATTGACTCCTGATTGAACTTCGCCGCCTCTTCAATAAACGGCTTCTGTCGGCTCTCTCGGATTGCCTTGAGCTCTTTCATCTGACCTCCTCCCTTTCGTTGACCTAATAGTACTTTATTTTCCCTAGCATGGCAATTACTTTTCTCTAGTTTGGGAAATTATTTTTCTGTAGCATGGAAAACTAAGGAGGTAGATGGTTATGGAGTTCTCTACCAGATTGAAGCGGATACGCTTAGATTCAGGCCTTACTCAGGCAGAACTTGCCGACAAACTCGGAATAACAAACAGGGCTGTAGGTGCCTGGGAAAGCGGCAGATCAAAGCCGCGCCTCGACAAAATGAAGGAACTTGCAGTTCTGTTCGACACCACGGTAGCTGACCTCATGGGAGAGGACGCCACCGAGACCGCGATCAGCGGCACCTCGCGCATGGTCCCCCTGCTGGGCTTCGCCCACATGGGCGAGCCGTGCGACGAGGGGAACCTCGCCGACGAGGTCGAGGTCCCCGCCTCCATCGCCGACGCGCACCCGCGCGGCTTCATGGTCCACGCCCAGGGCGGCTGCATGGACAACCGCTTCCCCCACGACGCCCTGCTGCTGGTCGACCCCGATATGGAGCCGGTCAACGGCCAGCCGGTGCTCGCCGAGACGGCCGACTACGGCGCCGTGGTGCGCAACTACACCCGGGGCCGCTCCACGGTCATGCTCACGGCCGACAGCCACAGCGGCGAGTACGACGACATCCTCGCCGGGCCGGGCGACGAGCCCGTGGTCTGCAAGGGCCGCGTCGTCTGGTACATGGGCGAGCGGGACGAGAGGTAGTAGGAACGGAAAAGAGGTGGGACGCATGAGGCCATTAGCTTTGGATGGCGTGCGGGCATATTACGAATCGGGAAACGGCGCTGCCTTCGGCGGCGAGGAGTTTAATGTCTACTGCGACGAGAGCTGCCATCTCGAGCACGATCGCTTCAAGGCGATGTCGCTCGGGGCGGTATGGTGCCCCAAATCGAAAGTCAGGGAGATAAGCAAGCGCCTCGTGGAGATAAAGGCGAAGCATGGCGTCGGGATGGGCGCCGAGGTCAAGTGGACGAAGGTGTCGCCATGCAACTACGACCTCTATGTCGACATCATCGACTATTTCTTCGATGACGACGACCTGCACTTCAGGGGTCTCGTAGTTCCCGACAAATCAAAGCTGGACCACGCCCGCTTCAACCAGGACCATGACCTCTGGTACTACAAGATGTACTTCACGATGCTGAAGACCATCTTCTCCCGCGACGCGCGGTATTACGTCTATATCGACATAAAGGACACCCATTCCGGGCGAAACGCCCAGAAGCTCGAGAACGTGCTCGCGAACGATGCGTACGATTTCAACCATGAGATCGTGAGGAGGGTGCAGCCCATACGCTCCGACGAGGTTCAGTTGATGCAACTCGTTGACATCCTTACCGGCGCCATCGCGTATCGCCACAACCACGACGCCATCATGCCATCGGATAGCGTCACGAAGATCAGGCTCATCAATAGAATTATCCAGAGGTCGGGCCTCTCTCTCGTCAAGACCTCGCTCCTCAGCGAAAAGAAGATGAACCTACTGGTCTGGCAGGCCGGGGGAATCACATCATGAACTGCTGTTGGATACCGCCCCTAGTCGAAAGGGACAGCTCGCGTCCCTGGAGCGAATACGACGCTCTTGTCTATAGCATCTTCAGGCGTGATTTCATCGAGGGCAGGCCCGTCTACCACGGGAAACCGGTAAAGATACGGTACCAGCCCATGCTGGAGGGACGGGCCGAAGCCTTTTGGCACCTTACCTGCAGGGACTACGATCATAAGTCGGGTCTGCCAGAGGACCGTGTGCCCGATCTCGAAAGGTGCAGGCGCATCAGATGGCCGAAGGCGTTCATCGAGAATGCTGAAAGATGCCCCAAAAGTCCCGACTGCGGAGGCGTTATAGCCTGGAAGGCGGAGCATCGCGCAAGGAAGAGCCGCAATGGCACCCAGATAAGGGAACGGATTAAGTTTTACCTTGAGGAAGAGAGCTACATTGTCGTATTTGAGCCGAGAGAGCACTACTGCCTGCTGATAACCGCGTATTACGTCGACAACGACCACAGCAGGAAGATGATTGAGCGCGAGATGGCGAGAAACCACGCCGAAAAAGCAGGAGGCGCTGTTTGGGCGCCTCCAGAGGACTCCTTCACACACACGGTGGATGAGCTATCCCGATTATCGCCCCATCGCAGCGAAATGTAAACCGAACACGTTGTGGAGATTGGGGGCCGGCAAGGGTGAGACCCCATGCGTCAACATCTAGGGAGGTGATGCCATGAAAGCGAAAAATCTCGGGACCGTAGGCTGATGCCGAGGTCCCGAGACTAAGGAGACGGCCCCTGCACTTTGGAACGTGAGACGGGGCCGGAGTCAGAACCGGGCGAAACGGAGAATAAGCCCGCGATCTGAACGGATCTGATTATATGACAAAGAAGCAGCGCCGCCGCGTCTGGGGCTCCGTGACCGAGATGAGGCGCGGCAAGAAGTACGTCCTGCGCTGGATGCAGAACACGCCGCAGGGCCGCAGGCGCAAGACCAAGACCGTGTACGGCACCTACCGCGAGGCGTGCGCGGAACTCGACCGCATCCACGTCGAGCACGCCGACGACGCGCCCGTGCCCACCATAGCCAAGGCCTACGAGACGTGGCTCGTCCCCAAGATGGCCGCACAGGTCGAGGCGGGGACCCTCGCCCCTAACACCCGCGACCTCGTGCTGCGCTCGTGGAGGAACTACGTCGGGCCCCGCTGGGGCGCAATGCCCGTCGACCAGCTGCGCGCCGTCGAGCTGCAGGACTGGCTGCTGACACTTCCCGCCGCCACCGCCGATACCGCCCTGCTCACCCTGCGCAAGGTCTACGCCTGCGTCTCGACCTTCATCCGCCTGCCGCTCGACCCGTTCGCCGCCAGCGTCAGGTACACCATGCCCACCCGCAAGACCCGCGAGCGCTCAAAGCGCGTCTATACCCTCGACGAGGCCCTGGGCGTCCTCGACGCACTGCGCGGCAATCCCCTGGAGCCCGCGTTCATCCTCGCGTGCTTCGGCTCCTGCCGCTCGGGCGAGTCGCTTGGCGTGCGCACCGAGGAGGTGCTGCGCTGGGAGCGTAGCGGCACCGTACTCGCCTCCGCCGACATCTGCCGCCAGATGCAGCAGTCCGGCACCGAGCCGGTGGGCGCCCTCAAGACCGCCAAGTCCGCCCGCACCGTCGTGATCCTACCGCAGGCCGCTGACCGCCTCGTCGAGATAGCGGCCACCCGCGCCGCCGAGGGCCGCGAGTGGCTGAGCGACCGCGGCGACGGGCTGCCCATGAACCGGAGCATTTGCAACGACCGCTGGCGGAAACTCTGCGCCGCCCGCGGCATCGAGCACATCCCGTGGTCGAACCTGCGCAACTCGTGGCGTACGATAGCGGAGGTCGAGCTTCGCCTGCCGTGGGACCTCATCGAGATGCTGATGGGCCACGCCCTCCCCGGCGTGTCGGGACGGCACTATATCCGCCCCACCGCCGAGCAGGTCGTCCGCGCCGCCTTCGACGCGCTTGGGATAAGTTAGGATATTCCCCCGCAAAGCCGCAGGTAGATGGCACGCCGTTAGTTGTGGCAATATTAAGATTCGCAGCCCAAAACCGCCGCAAAGGGGACAGGCACCTTTGCGGTGGCTCCCACAAACATCTCGATCTGTAACAGTTAGAGCCCATTTTTCGGCCCACCTGTTACAGATCGAGACATTCAAATTCCGCTGAGAAGATAATCTCAATCTGTAACAGTAACTCGGCAAAATCGACCCTAGATGTTACAGATCGAGACAAACGACCGATTTCGACCTAAATAATCTCAATCTGTAACATCTAGCCCGCTTTCGGCCTTACAACTGTTACAGATCAAGACAAACAAACGAATCAAGCCACCGCAAAGGGCCCCTTGTAATGGTTTGGGGTCGCGCTACTCACCGAGCATCTCTTGGAGCTTGGCTGCCACGGCATGTCCCAGGCTCTCGTGGCTTTCGGGCATCATGTGCAGATAATCGATATCGCCCGGCTCGGCAAAATCAGCGGCATTCAAAAAGTCGCAGCCAAACTGTTTAGCAGCATACGCATAGTATTCGGCAAAATGCTCCGAGGCCTCGACGGAGCGCTCGTCAAAGTCGGTCATGTACACATCGGCGATCTGCGGTTTAATCTTGATAGGCGCCATCAGCAGAATACGCGGGCAGGGCGCGGCTTCGGTCCAGGGAAACGCGCGGACGGTGCGAATCAGCGCCATGGCACCGTCAGCGATATCGGCAGCCCCCACGCTAAAGACCGTCTTGCAGTCGTTGGTGCCCAGCATAATCACGATCGCATCCAGCGGCTTATGAGCCTCGAGCAGCATCGGCAACGCGCGGATGCCGTTGAGATTAGTGTCCAGATGGCACATGTCGTCGCGTACCGTCGTGCGGCCGTTGAGGCCTTCCTCAATCACGTGCCAGCCCTCGCCCAGGTCGCGCTGGGCCACGCCGCACCAGCGCACATCGTGCGCATAGCGTACCGCGGTGCCGTCGCGCATGCCCGCCGGATCATAGCCGTAGGTATTGCTGTCGCCAAAGCACAGAACGTTTTTCATCGTAAGCCCTTCCTCTAGTAAAAAGAAAAAGTCGGCGGGAGCAGTCTCTCCCGCCGAATCGACCTATCTGTCAGCACGTACCGATTACAGGTACTTGCGCCAATCGTCATCGTCTTCATCGTCCTCGGCGGCAGCCTGGACCTGCTCGGCGGCGCGGGCAGCCGCAGCGCGAGCGGCAACCTGGGCATAGGACTCCTCGTTGCGCTCGGGGAAGTTTGCCAGCACATGCTCGAACTTGGCAAAATCTTCGTCCCAGCGCGTAGAGGGCACGGCAAAAAAGACCTGCTTGACCTTAAAGTCGCCCGATGCGAGCTCCTTGCGGAAGAGCTCGGCCACGGCCTCGGCGTCAAAGCCGTTGTTGTCGCAGCCCCAAGCGCCCAGCACGAGCTTCTCGCGACCCAGCTCGTCGCAGATGGCAAGCACAAAGCGGATGCGATCGCGCAGGGCGTCCAGCAGGGCATCGTCACCCACACGATACTCCTGGCGAGCGCGCTTGGCGTTGGGCGCGGCGGCCACGATCACGTCGGCATACGCATGCACGTGGTTGCGGTCGAAGCGCACCGCAGGCACCACCAGCGCACGGTTGCGGTAAAGCTCGCAGTTGATGTTGCGGCGACGGTTCTCGCCGTACCATTTGCGCTGTTTATCGAGCACGTTGTACAGGTACGAATCGGCACAGAGCGTGGCCTCCTGACCCAGATAGCCCTGGATGTAGCCGCCGCCCGGGTTGGTGAACGAGGCAAAGTCGAGCACGGCCATGTCGCAGAACTGCGCATAGCCTCGGCCGTTATCCAGAATGGCCTGCGTGGCAGAGGCGTCGAGCACGGTGACCTCGGGCAGGACCGGAGCGGGCTCCTCGGCGGCAGGCGCGGACTCGGTCTCCGTGGCCTCCTCTGCGTGTGCAGGCTCGGCCGTAACCTCGGTCTCGGCGCACGCAACCTCAGCGGTCTCGGCCTCGGCGGCCTCAGACTCCTCGGCAACCTGTTCCTCGACAGCGTCGGCCGCTTGGGCCTTGGCCTTCATCGCCGCGACAAAGCCGGCAGGCATACCGTCGAATTCGCGCACGCCGGCAAGCGAACGCTCGATGTCCTTGGCGCAGGCCTCGGACACAGCCGCCACATGGCGCTCGGCGGCCTTGGCACGCGCCTCGCGCTTGGGATTGGGCTGACCCGCTCGGTTAGACCTGCGGTTACGGTTCCTGTTGTCGACATCTGCCATACGTGGCCACCTTTCCTGTCGCTGCCGCTATCGGCTTTTCCCATCCATGATACCCCGCCGCGTACAAAAAAGACGGCCCCGAAGGACCGCCTTTCGCATCGATTTGCACGCACGGCAAGCACCGCCGCAATTCGCCACTAGTCGCGACGACCGAGAATGTTCAGGATGCGCAGGAACACGTTGATAATGTCCACGAACAGGTTGGACGCCATGAGCACCGCATTGGGCAGCGTGGGCGGCACCGTCGTGGCAACATAGGTGTCGTAGCCAATAAACCCGGCGAACACCACGATCACGATCAGATCGGTGATGGACTGCGAGACGCCCATGAACATCAGCACGATCTCGACCAGAATCGTGGCGAGCAGAATGCCAAAGCCGATGCCGTACACACGCTGGAAGAACTTGGGGAAGGTCACGCCCAGCGCACCGAAGACAAAGGTGATAGCGGCCGTGGCGATAAAAGCGGTGTTGATGGTGGGCAGGTCGTAGTTGGCAAGGCCAAACGACGCGGTCAGGCCAAAGGTACTCGCAAAGATTACGTAGCCCACAAGGGACAGGCCCACGGACTGCTTGCTGGCGGCGGCCGACATCATGACCATGCCGACGATGGTCAAAATAAACGAGCCAAAGACCAGCGGCAAGGCGGCGCCGCTCATCATCATGCGCGCAAACGACATGGTGCTCGTAAAGTAGGCGCCGGCACCCATGGCGCAAAAGCCCAAGAAGATCAGGGCAGACATGGCGAGATTGTACGCGCGCGGCGACATCTCCTTGGCGCGGCTTGCGCCGCTCTCGACGGGGCCGTTCTGATAGCCCTGGATATCGTTCATAGGTTCGTCCTTTCAAAAAGCGCCACAAATAACGGCGCAGTAGCTGACAAGATTCCTGTCATTGTACCCGAATGCCGTACGTCCTTACCCACGGCGCTCGCCCTCGAGCGTGCGATCAAAGGCCCAGACCCACCAACGCATCACGTGTGCCTGCGAGCCGTCCGCCCGCTCGCGCGTCTGGTCCTCCAGATACAACTCGGTCGCGTGCCCGCCAAAACGCACCTTATAGGTCGCCGTACGGATGCCGTGGACCGTCAGGCCAAACCCGGTGGTCGAGATAATTTCATCGATTGTAAAACAACGTCCGTCGACCCAGCAGACGGTGACCGGCACGACTTGTCCGCCCGCGAGGATGCGAGCCACGACGTCCACATACTGCTTGTGTACGCGCCGAGTTTTGCCGTCTGTCTGTCGATATTCCATGCCTCCTATTATCGAACGCATGTTTGCATGTTGTAAAGCGAACAGACTGTGGTTTTGGAGTGTCGTAGTAATCGTACGTGTCCGCATGGCGTGTTAGCAAAAAGAACACCCGCGGTCAACAGGGCTAATATTCAATTTTAGTGCCAAAAAGTTCACTTCTCCCATCAGAACTCGGTAAAGAGACCCGCAGGAGGTGATACGATTTATCATGTTTTTGTAACGTGTCTGCAAACTTCGAGAAAGCCCATATATGGACGTAACGTTCTCAACCTTCCTCGGCCAAATTGTGTCGAACCCAGTCCTTGCCGTTACCGTGATCCTCGCGTTGGGCGCCATCTTCGTCAATGGATGGACCGACGCGCCCAACGCCATCGCGACCTGCGTCACTACGCGTTGCATGCCCGCCCGCGCCGCCATTCTCATGAGCGCCGCATTCAACTTCCTCGGCGTGCTCATCATGACGCACTTTAACGCGAGCGTCGCCAACACCATCTCACATATCGTCGACTTTGGCGGAAACAGCACCATGGCGCTCGCCTGCCTATGCGCGGCGCTGTTCTCCATCGTCGTCTACGGCGCCACAGCGTCGCGTTTTGGCATCCCCACCTCGCAAAGCCACAGCCTTATCGCCGGCCTGACCGGTGCCGCCATCGCCCTCGGCGGTGCGAGCAGCGTCAACGTCCACGAGTGGATGAAGGTCATCTACGGCCTGGCGCTCTCCATCGGCCTGGGCTTTGTCATGGGCTGGGTCCTGTGCAAGCTCGTCTCGATTCTTTTCGCCGCCGCCAACAGGCGACGTGCCAATGTCTTCTTTAAATACGCTCAGATCGCGAGCGCTGCGGCCATGAGCTTTATGCACGGCGCGCAGGATGGACAGAAGTTCATCGGCGTGCTCTTTTTAGGCGTGGCCTTTGCCAGCGGCCAGACGAGCGTCGGCGATGCAGGCATCCCCATCTGGATTATGCTGCTGTGCTCGGCCACTATGGGTATCGGCACCAGCGTGGGCGGCGAGCGCATCATCAAGTCCGTCGGCCAGAGCATGGTCAAGCTCGAAAAGTACCAGGGCTTCTCCGCCGACCTGGCGGGCGCCGCAAACCTGCTGCTTGCCACCCTTACCGGCATCCCCGTGTCCTCCACCCACATCAAGACCTGCGCCATCATGGGCGTCGGTGCCGTCAAGCGCCTCTCGGCCATCAACTTCGGCGTCGTCAAGGACATGATGTTCACCTGGTTCTTCACCTTCCCTGCCTGCGGACTCATCAGCTTTGTCATGGCCAAGCTGTTCATGATGTTCCTCTAGTCAAACCGAACGTCCATCCGGACTGCATTACCTCGCCCGCCCATCTTCACCTCGAAAGGACCCACCCATGGCAAAGAAACCCGATTCGTTCTACTTCGACAACTACGTCGCCTGCGCCGACCTTGCCGTCCAGGCCGCAGAGCTGCTCACCAAGATTTTTGAGAACTTCGACCCCACGCAGATCCACGACATGCTCGATAAGATGCATGCGATTGAGCATGCGGCAGACAAGAAGCACCACGAGCTCGAAGACGCCCTGCTCACCGCCTTTATCACCCCGCTTGAGCGCGAGGATCTAGACCTGATGAGCTGCTCGCTCGACACCGTGCTCGACCGCATCGAAGGCGTCGTGCAGCGCGTCTACTTCACCAACATCCAGAGCATCCATCCCGATGCCATCGTGATCGCCCACAAGGTGACCGATGCCTGCCGCGCCATGAAGGACCTGATGGTCGAGCTTCCCAATTACCGCAAGTCCAAGACCCTGCGCGAACTCGTCATCCAGATCAACACGATCGAGTCCGAGGCCGACGAGCTCTACATCAACGCTATGCGCAACCTGCATGTCAACGGCAAGGATCCGCTCGAGGTCATCGCTTGGCGTGACGTCTACGCCTTCCTGGAGTACTGCGCTGACTGCTGCGAGAATGTGGCTGATGTCGTGGATTCGATTGTCATGAAGAACAGTTAATTGGGAGTACGTATCCCGGCGGCGAAGGGCCGGCCACGGTTTGCTTTCTCACTCCGGCTGCTTTGCAGAGTCGTTCGAAAGTAAACCGTGGCCGGCCCTTCGCCTTACGTATCACCATTGGAACTTTGGCTGATAGCTTTAGCGCAGTGGGGGTTTGGCTGAAGGGACCTTTGGTACCCGTTCGGATACTTTGGCCCTTGATGAGCGATTGGCTGATTGCTGCTTTGGGTACTCTTTGGGTTACTTTGGGTTTGTTTGATTTTACTTGTTGGAGGGCTTGTATGTCTTATTTGGATCTGGCTCGGGGTCGGTATTCTTGTCGTGAGTTTGAAGATCGGGCTGTGGAGCAGGCTGTGGTGGATGCCATTGTTGAGGCTGGGCGTATTGCTCCTTCTGCTTGTAATAATCATCCAACCCGTGTGATGGTGTTGGATACGCCTGAGCTTCTGGAGAAGGCTGCTGCTTGTCAGCCTCGGTTTGCTCGTGATGGATCTATCTTTGGCGCTCCGCTCATCTTCCTTATTTGTAGCGTTACCGAAGACGCTTGGGTGCGCCCGTATGACCAGATGAATTCCAGTGAAATCGATACGTCCATAGTGTGCGATCAGATGATGATGGAGGCCACCGAGCAGGGCCTGGGAACGTGCTGGGTATGCCATTTTAAGCCCGAGGTGGCACAGGAGCAGTTCAACCTGCCCGAGGGCGTCTATCCCTATCACATGCTCGTCTGCGGATATCCTGCCGACCACATCGCCGATCCCGAGCATCGCGAGGCCCGTACCATTCCCCTCTCCGACTTCCTCCTCAAGTAGATTTTGGGACATGCCCTAAAACCTATCCTTGACCGCTCACCGGTTCGCCGAGTTCTGCGCCACTATGTGCAGGGCTCGGTTTTCTATGTTGCGCGCCCCGGTACAGTCATAAAAAAGGACCCGCAAGCTGCGGGTCCTTTCTAGGCACTAAATTGTAGGCCGAATGTTAGTCCAGGTCGTCGGCAGCGAAGTTGTCGATCGGGGCGAAGGGATCGGCCACGGGGACAACCGGGTCAGCGACGGGCAGCGGCTCGGCGGGAACAGTCACCGCAGGAGAAGCGGCGGAACCGACCGGCGTGGAGGCCATGAGGTCGGCCGGGAAGGAGTTTTGGGCATCGTCCATGAAGTGCTGGATGAGCTTGAGGTACTCGGCCTTGAACTCCTCACGGGAAGCCTTGAGACGATCGATCTCCTCGAGCTCGGCCTGCTTCTCGGTCAGAGCCTGGCGGATAACCTCGCGTGCCTTGGCGTCAGCCTCGTTGCGGATACGCTCAGCGTTCTCATTGGCATCGTTGACGATGGTCTCAGCGGTCTGCTGGGCAGCGATCAGGGCAGCGGAAATCTGGCGCTCCTGAGCGGAGAAATCAGGGGCGGGAGCAGCCACGGGGGCGGCAGGAACGGCCTGGGCGGGGGCATCCTGAGCCTGGGCAAGCTGAGCCTGCGCATCGGCAAGCTGCTGCTCGGTAGCAGTCAGACGACCCTTAAGGTCGACGATCTTAGCGAGCATAGCGTCAACCTCGGAGGACAGCGTCTCCAAGAAGACGTCGACCTCGGCAGGATCGTAGCCACGCTTGGCCTCAGAGAAAGTCTGAGCCTGGATGTCTGCAGGGGTAATAGCCATAACAAGTCTCCTTTTTCATCGCCTCGGCGCTACACGCCCGACGTAAGTTACCAAGTCAGTTCTATACGAGTATACCTATAAGAAGCTGCAGAATCAGCCTCTGCACCAACTGCAACGCAATAATCGCAACGACCGGCGAAAAATCGATACCACCCATCGGCGGGATAAAACGACGGAACAGGTTAAGCCACGGACCGCACACGCTATCGAGCACCGCGGCAATATCCTGGAGCAAACCACCCTGCTTCATGGGAATCCATGTCATAAAGCAGTAGACGACAATGAGCGTGGAATAGAAGTTGAACAGCGTGTTGACCAGCTGGACGATAGTGTAGATGTTGATGGGAATCTCCTCGTCTTGTCTTTACTTGAGGTAGCCGTCGGCACGAAGCTTCTTGAGATCGGAATCTTTGACCTCGCAACCGGCGGGCAGCACCATGAACACGCGGTCGCCCACCTCCTTGACCGTGGCACCCAGACCGCAGGCAAAGCCGTAAGAGAAGTCCAAGACGCGCTTGGCAACTTCGGTGCGTACGCCCACAAAAATCAGTGCGACAGGCTGCTTGGTGCGAACGCGGCGCACCACGGTCTCCACGTCGTCATAGCTCTCGGGGCGCAGGACATAGGCCGGCAGCTGCGGCGTGGCGTTGATGATATTGCTTGCATAGGCCGAGGCATCGCTCGGCGCAGGCGCGGGCGCAGCGGCGGCACGGGCGCGGGTGTTCTCGGCGTAGCTCGACGGCGTGTCATAGGCACCAGGACGATAACCGCTCGCAACACTGTCCTGCGAGCGCGAAGGCGGGTTATACGTCGTGGCATGGCGGGAGTCATCGCCGACCAGCTGACCGGAGCGCGTGTACACCGCGACCGACTCGGCCTCACCGCGACGCGTCTGACCAAGCAGGCCGTTGCTCGGCTCGTCTTGGGTGTAGAAGCCCTCGCCCGAAGCACCGCTGTAGCCGTTGTTCTGATAGCCATCGTCGTAGCCGTCATCGTAGCCGTAGTCGTCGTCTTGGCCATAACCCTGGTCGTAACCCTGCTGGCCGCCCAGGTGCATCTTATTTTTAATCTCGTCAAGGAAGCCCATGGTTGTGTCCTCTCGCGGTTTAGTGCAGGCGCCCCGATAATCAGTGCGCACTTCAGAGCCTTATTTTACTGCAAACTCCGGGCTAAATACTACCCTGCCCAGGCGAACGAGCGTAGAGCCCTCCTCAAGGGCAGGCTCAAAGTCCTCGCTCATGCCGCAGGAAAGCTCAGGCAGGTTCAAATCGGGATGCGCTGCCTCCAGCTCATCCCTCAGCTCACGAAGCCCCGCAAAGGTGCGGCGTGCCACATCCTTATTCCCCCGGGGCGCCATAGTCATAAGCCCCTGCACGCAAATTCCCTCAAGTTCCGCAAGCTCACCCGCGGCGGCGCGAATCTCATCGGGCGAAAAGCCTCCCTTCGACTCCTCACCACTCACATTGACCTCAATGAGCACACGCTGGGGGCCGGCGAGCTCACCTGCCTCAATCTTGCGGACAGCACGGCTCGAGATCGCCTGCGCCAGATGCAGCGAACCCACCGAGTGAATCAGCTCGGCTGAGCCCAGCACCGCATTGATCTTATTGGTCTGCAGGTTGCCGATCATATCGAAGCGAACCTCGGGCAGCTCCGGATGCTCCGCCAGACCCGTGAGCTTGCGAACCAGCTCCTGCGGGCGGTTCTCGGCAAAATGGCGATACCCCGCCTGGATGGCGGCAACGGTCTCATCGACACCAACGGTCTTGGACACGGCAATGAGGCGCGCGGCGTCGTGGGGGCGGCCCGCGCGATCGAGCGCCGCATAAAAACGTTCCAGAATCTGCTCGCGGCGAGCGCGCATCAAGTCCAAATAGTTATCCATTGCTAATCGCCTCCGCTAACAGCCATACAAGTAGTCCCATGCTAACGCAAGAGCGCGGCCCTGCATGTGCAAGGCCGCGCCCACTTAGGTATTTACAATCTTTCGACGAACGGAGCTACCCTACTCCTCGTCGTCCTCGCCATCATCCTCGTCCTCAAGATGATTCAGCAAGTAGCGAAGACCCTCGCTCACCTCGTTAGCGGACACTTTGGCAACATAGCGTGCATCGACGGCAGGCCTCATGATGACGCCCTCGCCCGAAGGTACGCGCATGCTCTCGAGCTCATCCTCGTCCGTGCGGGCGATATCGCCGGCGTTCATGCGCTGGCCAGTCAAAAGGAAGGTCAGACGACAGGCGGCATCGATGGAAATCGAGGCGATGCGATCGAGGTAGCGCGAAACCATGATGGCGCGGCGCAGGTCGTCGTAGTTGCTATCGTCATCCATAAACTCGCCGGCATCCATGCGGTTGAAGGTACGGAAGAACTTCTCGTACGCCGCATGCACCGGCCCGTCCTCGACGGCCAGATTGCAGATGATGGACATGTCGTTGGTGACGAGCGCAGAAATCGACGAACCCAGCACCTGGTAAACAGCTTCGGCCTCGGCCTCAACCGTACCGACAAGCTCCTGAGGCAGCGAGATGTCGGCCTTGACCATGTGACGCGTGGCGCGGCAGACCTGGCGAACCTTATCGGTCATGCGCTGCAGGTTAAAGTCGACGTAGATGATTGTCTGCAGCAAGCGGAAGTCGGAGGCGACCGGCGACTGCGTAGCGATCAGGTTGTAGCACACGGCCTCCAAGTTGGCGCAACGCGCGTCAATCGAAAGCGTGCGCTTCTTGGTCTTGGTGGCGAGCTTGCGATCGTCGGTCACATAGGCCTTCACGGCGTCGTGAAGCGCCAGGTCTACAGCCTCGTAGATGCTCAGCATCTCGTGACGGGCCTCGATGAGCTGACGGGAAAACAGTTTACGCATGGTTCACTCCAATCAGTTGGGTGCGGTCATGCCGCCCGCACAGTGAATACGCACCGGACCAGGTCCAATCGGCTTGGGACTAGTCGCGCCGATCAGCCAAAGCGGCCGGTGATATAGTCTTCCGTCCGTGAATCCACCGGGCTGGTGAAGATCGCGTCGGTTTGACCATACTCGATGAGCGTGGCGGGCTCGCCGGCAACTTCCTGCAAGAAAAATGCGGTGTAGTCGCTAATACGAGCAGCCTGCTGCATAGAATGCGTGACGATGATGATCGTCATCTCGGGCGCCAGCTCGGCCATCAGATCCTCGACCTTAGAGACGGATGTGGGGTCGATGGCGGAGCAGGGCTCGTCCATCAGCAGGACATCGGGCTGCACCGCAAGCACACGCGCGATGCACAGACGCTGCTGCTGACCGCCCGAGAGCGCCAAACCATCCTTGTTGAGCTGATTGGATACCTCTTTCCAGAGGTTGGCGCGCTTGAGCGATTCTTCCACGATGTCATCGAGGTCGCTTTTGCTAGTCACGCCCTGCAGACGAGGGCCAAAAGCGACATTCTCGTAGATGGATTTGGGAAACGGGTTGGGCTGCTGAAAAATCATGCCCACGCGACGGCGAAGGTCGACCGGGTCGACGCCCTCGGCATAGATATCGTTGCCGTCGAGCGTCATGGTGCCCTCGACGCGCGTACCCTCGATAAGGTCGTTCATACGGTTGATGCAGCGCAAAAACGTCGATTTGCCGCAGCCCGAAGGGCCGATAAACGAGGTGATGGCGTTTTTGGCGATGTTGAGGTCAAGCCCCGTCAGCGCATGAAAGTCACCGTACCAGAAGTTGAAATCCTTGGCCGTGATGGCCGCTTGCTCCGGCGTGGGAGCGGACTGATAGACGGACATGGGACTCCTTAACTAGTGGCGCTTGCGCGACAGATAACGCGCAAACAGGTTGAAGGCTAGAATAATCGCCATCAGCAAAAGCGCGGTGCCGTAGGCTGCGTTCATGTTGATGCCGTCGTTGGCAAGCAGATAAAGGTGAACGGTCATGGGGCGGCCGGAATCGAGCGGCGAAATAGGCAGATTGATGGCCTGACCCATGGTGTAGAGCACCACGGCGGTCTCGCCGATGGCGCGACCGATGGCAAGGACGATACCGGTGGCAATGCGGCCGAAAGCAGAAGGAAGCACGATCTTGGAGACGACCTGCCACTTGGTGGCGCCCAGGCCATATGCGCCCCAACGGATATAGCGCGGAACGGCGCGGATTGCCTCCTCGGTGGTACGCATGACAATGGGCAGCATCAGAAGTGCCAGCGCCAGGGCGGCCGAGACCATCGAAAGGCCCAGACCCATGGCCTCGACAAACAAGGCATAGCCAAAGAGGCCCATAACAATGGAGGGCACCGAGGCCAGGGCATCGGCAGCATAGCGAATGATGTCGACGACCTTGCCCTGCTTGGCGTACTCGGCCAGATAGACCGCAGCCAGGACGGCAACCGGCGTGCAGATAAGCATGGCGAGCGCCGTCACGTAGATGGTCGAGACGATCGTGGGCCAAATGCCGCCCTCGGCGTTGACGCCCTGCGGCCAGCCAAAGATAAAGTCGAGCGAGATATGCGGCAGGCCGTTGATGACCACGTAGGCGATGATGGCGATCAGCACCAGCGTGGTGATATAGGCCGCGGCGCGAAACACGCCGAGCATGATCTTGTTGGAGAGGTCCTTGTTGATGCGGCCCTTCTTGCCATGGGAAAGGGCACGCTTGATGCGCTCGCGCGACGAGGTCGTATCGACCATCGTGTCAACGGAATCGGACATAGCCTACCCCCTCTTCTTGGAAATCAGGCGGACGATACCCACCAGTGCAGCGGAGATGATAAACAGGACAACGCCCATGCCAAACAGAGCCGAGCGGTGCAGGCCCGAGGAATAGCTCATGTCGAGCGCGATCTGGCTCGTGAGCGTCGAGATGGGGCTCGAGATGCTATCCGGAATGACCGGGGCGTTGCCCACGACCATCAGCACGGCCATGGTCTCACCGATGGCGCGACCCATACCCAAAACGATGGCGTCCACAATGCCCAGCTTGGCGGCCGGCAGCACGACTTTGTAGATGGTCTGCCACTTGGTGGCACCCATGGCATAGGATGCCTCGCGAATGCCCATGGGAATGGAATTGAGGGCATCGATGGTGAGCGTGGTGATGGTAGGGACGATCATGATGGCGAGTACGAACCACGCCGTCAGCGCGCCAAAGCCAAGACCGCCGGTCAGCTGCGCGATAAACGGACGGATGATGACCATGCCAAAGAAGCCGTAGATAATGGAGGGGATGCCCGCCAGCAGGTCGACGGCAGGGCTGATGAGCTTGCGCACGCGCTTGCTGGCAATCTCGACCAGGTACACGGCCGTGCCCACACCCAGGGGCACGCCCATGGCAAGCGCACCGACCGTCACCAGGCCAGAGCCCGCCAGCAGCGACATGATGCCGTAGTGACCCTCAGAGGGCGCCCACGTAAAGCTAAAGAAGTCCGCCAGGCCGATGTCGGTAAAGACCGGCAGCGCCGAGTACGTGGTAAAGACAAAAATCAGGATGACGGTGACGACCGCCAAGAACGCGCAGGCAAAGAAGATCCACTGCAGTGCCTTCTCCTTAAGATAGGTGCTGCGAGACACCAACGCCAACTCACGCTTTTTGGGCGCCTGAGTCTCCTGCCCAATCTGGGGGGTTTCCTGTGCTTCCACGCTACTCACTCCCCTTTCCGTCGTTGGTGACGGGAATAAAACCCGCCTCGCGAATCTGCTTGTCCATCTTTTCGGACGTCACGTAGTCGATGTAATCCTGCGCTTGCTGCGAAGGCGTACCCTTCACAAAGAAGTAAAGGTCACGCGAGATGGGATAGCCGCCACTTGCGACCGTCTTCTCGGATGCCTCGACATGGTTGACCGAAACGGCCTTAACCGAGGTCTTGGCATTGAGGCTCTCGACAAAACCCAGCGAGATGTAGCCAATGGCGCCACGCGAGCGGGACACGACATCGCGTACCTGGCCCGTGCCCGAAAGAACAGCCGAGCGGCGATCGAACGGCGTGCCGTCCATCACGATGGTACGGAAGGCCTCGCGCGTACCGGACGCCTCGTCGCGGTTGATAACCTGAATCTTCAGGTCCTCTCCGCCGACTTCCTTCCAGTTGGTGATCTTGCCGGCGTAAATATCGCGGAGCTGCTCGGTCGAGAGATTGTCGACCGGGTTGTCGTCGTTCACGATGACTGCGATGCCGTCGTGCGCGATAACGATGGGCGTCAGACCCAGGCCTTGCTCATCGGCGTTGAGGCCACGAGAAGAGCTGGCGATATCGGCGGTGCCGGCGCTAACAGCTTCGATGCCAGCAGATGAGCCAAGGCCGGAGACGAGCACGTCGATGCCGGTCTCTTCCTTAAAGCCCTCGGCCGCGATCTCGGCAATGGGAAGGCAGGTGGTCGAGCCGGCCACGGTAATAGAAGACGTAGAAGATCCCGAGGAGCAGGCGCACAGCGTGAGCGTGAGCACTGCTGCACTCAGGACCGATGCGATCTTTCTCATAGCATCACGCCGATCGCAGCATGACGCCCACAGGTGCCGCCCTCGTTGCGGTAGGAATAAAAGCGGTCGTTTTGACGCACGGTGGAAAGCTGGGTATCCACGATATTATCCGCGTCGACACCGACATCTACCAGCGCCTCGCAAATAGCAGCGGAAAGATTGAGCATGCGAGAGGTGCTCGCATCGATACACGAGAACTCGGCGGCAAAGCGATCCATGAGTTCCTTGGATACCTCATATTCGTCACCCAAGATATGGGGGCCGATATAGGCGGAAACGTCGCTCGTATCGCAGCCGACAGCATCGCAAAGCGCCTGGCACGCCTTGGCAGAAATACGTGCAATCGTGCCCTTCCAACCGGAGTGCACCACGGCAAATCCGCCGGGAGCCACCAGCACCACGGGAACACAATCGGCAAAGCAGAGCATCACGGGCACCTTATGCGCCGTGCAGACGATGGCATCGCAGCCCTCGGCAATCTGCTCGCGAATGTTCTCGAGATCATCGGCACCATTCGAGGTCACCGTCACGACATGGTCACCATGTACTTGATTGGGGACGAGCAGATTATGCTCACACTCGGCGGCCCCCATAGCCTCGAGTACGCGGCGACGATTTTCTTGAACAGCAAAGGGGTCATCGCCTACATGCGAACCCAGATTGAGCGAGGAGTACGCATCTTCGGAAACGCCACCGGTGCGCTCGGTAAAGGCAAAACGAACATCGGTCGTCGAACCCTCCACTAACGTAACTCCATCATGGTCGACACGCGAAACGTTGTCCGCACGTGCTGCCATACTAAAGCCTCCTATTACAACAAGTACCGCGGCATCGCCGCGCAGCCTGCTTTTATACGGCTGTCATACTTCTTCAAAAGGATACCCGCAGCGGTAGGGACCAAACGTAAAGGGAACGTAAGGAGATTGGAGGCTTTCGTTTACAAACGAGAAACAAAAAGGGCGCGTCCATACGGACACGCCCCTGTGCACAACAATGCAAAGAACGACTTAGAAGCTACCGCGCTTCAGGAAGTCGGGAAGCTCGAACTGATCGTTGCCGAAGTTAGGAAGCTCGGTGCCACCGACGTTGCGGGTCGGAGCGGCCTGAGCCGGGCTGGTGGCCGGAGCGGTGCGCTGCGGCTCAGCGGAGGCAGCGGCCTTGCTCTGAGACTGCTGAGCAGCAAAGAGCTCGTCCTGACGGTTGACGTTGGAGTCGGAGAAGCCCGTAGCGATGACGGTGATACGCACCTGATCGCCCAGGGACTCGTCGACAACGGTGCCGAAGATGATGTTGGCCTCGGGGTCGACGGCGTTGGCGACAACGTCGGCGGCGTCGCTGATCTCTTGGATGCCCAGGTCCTTGGAACCGGCGATGGAGAGCAGCACGCGCGTGGCACCATCGATGGAGCTCTCGAGCAGCGGGCTGGAAATAGCCTGCTGGGCGGCGTCGACGGCACGAGTATCCCCAGAAGCGGTACCGATACCCATCATGGCGGTGCCGGCCTGCTTCATGATGGTCTTAACATCGGCGAAGTCCAGGTTGATGATACCGGGAACGGTGATGAGGTCGGTGATGCCCTGGGTGCCCTGGGAAAGGACGCCATCGGCGATTGCGAAGGCCTCGAGCATGGTGGTCTTCTTCTCGGCGATGTCGAGCAGCTTATCGTTGGGGATGACGATCATGGTATCGACGCAATCGGAGAGAGTCTTAATGCCCTCCTCGGCGCTCTTCTTGCGCTTGCGGCCCTCGAAGGTGAAGGGCTTGGTCACGACGGCGACGGTCAGTGCGCCGACCTCGTTCATCGCGATATCGGCAACGATGGGAGCAGCGCCGGTACCGGTGCCACCACCCTCGCCGCAGGTGATGAACACCATGTCGGCGCCAGCGAGCGCCTCGGCAATGTCGTCGCGGGACTCATCGGCAGCCTTGCGGCCAACCTCGGGGTTGGCGCCGGCGCCCAGGCCGCGGGTAAGGTCGGTGCCGATGTGCACCTTGATATCGGCATCAGAGATCGCGAGTGCCTGAGCATCGGTGTTGATGGCAACAAACTCGACGCCGCGGATGCCCTCTTCGATCATTCGATTGACCGCGTTGGTACCGCCGCCGCCGACGCCGACCACCTTAATGACGGCAAGGTAGTTGTTGATCTCTGTCTCGTGCATGTCGGTCCTCCGAACAAAGGTTATAGCCATAGCATGGGTCGACCCCTGCGCACATTAACCTTCAGGTTGAAAGTAAATGCAAAGGTAAACCGTATTATGTTTGCACATTATGAACGTATCAGTCAAATAATTGACCGTGAAAACCAAACAAACCAGATAAACGGCGTGGTATGGCCCCTCAACAAAGCATCAACCAGCGCTACGAGGTCGGAGCATTCCTAAATGTGTAGTTGCCCGGAGAGCGCACATTGATATACGTTACGCCCTCTACCTGCGAAAGCAACTTGGTGACTACGCGCTCCTTCTTGACGATATCGTTCGAATCGCCCAGCGACACCTCAATGCCGTTATTGAGGTTTGCCGAGATGGCTTCGACCGAAGGCGTGGAAATATCCTTGACTTGTCCCAAGAACTCGCTCGAAAAACCACGCACATAATCCAAGCCAGCCTTAACGGCCTTGGAGCTCACCGCCTGGCCGGAAACCGGAGCGACATCCGCCGAGACATCAGTCAACAACACCGCGCCATAATGCTTAGCGAGCGCCAGCGCGGCATCAATGCCGGTCAGGGTATTTGAGCCCTGCCCCGTCGTGATGACGTTGCCCTGGTCATCCACTTCGACCGACGTCGACAGCGGGGCGATCCAGGTGTCATCATCCCCGATGGCCCAGGCAAGGTCATCGGAGCTGATATAGGCAATTGCGATGACCTTGCGCTCCATAGGCGTAATGATGAGCGTATGCGGGAACTGACGCTGGACATCCACGCCCGAGACCCACGGGTTCTGCTTGAGGTCCTCGGTAATCTGGTCGGGATCGACGTTAAAAAGCGACGTTCCCTCGGGCAAATCGATCAGCTGAATAGCATCGTGCTTCGTCACATGCTCGCTGCCTTGAATCTGAATATCAGTGGCGGTAAACAATCCAGAGTTGATCACCACGACGGCAACGACGACGAGCACGGCCAAGACGGCCAGAACGCCGCCCACGATTTTGCCTTTGCCTGTAACGAGAGAAGCGGCGTCTGATGTTTTATTTGCCATCGTCCCAAGTGAAGACAACGGGTTGACGCCTTTTTTACCCGAAGGCTTCTTGGCGGTAGCCGGCACCGATGTCAGCGAGCGCGGTTTCGATGCGCCCAGCGTGCGACCCGGACGCACCGCCTTAGTTCCTGTCGAGGGCTTAGGAGTTGCCATAGGACGGGCAGGCTTGGCGCCCATAACAGGCTTTGACGTCACCGAGGGACGCGAGGACTTTTTTGCGGCCGAACGATTACCGAGCTGCGAGCCGACAACCGGACGACTGGTCTGTCGAGCATGCCCGACAGACTTAGAGTGCGCGACGGTATTGCGTTGAGGTTTGGCAGGCGCGCCGGAACGCCCTCCGGCGCGGCGGAAGGTGGGTTTCGATGCTCTAGAAGCCGAGGAATTTAACTTCCGGTCTGAGCTCGATGCCATACGCCTCCCTCACCTTTCCGTGCACATGTCTGATAACCGCGGCAACGTCATCGGCCGAGGCAGTTCCGTTATTAACGATAAAATTAGCGTGAACGGGCGAAACTTCCGCGCCGCCAATCGAAAAACCCTTTAATCCACAATCCTCGATAAGCTTGCCCACACTCGCATCGGGCGGGTTACGAAAGACCGACCCGCAGGATGCGCGACCCATGGGCTGCGTACGCTTGCGCCTCGTCAGGTACCGTTCCATGCGCTCGCGAATGTCGGCCTTGGGCGCCGGTTTAAGCTTGAGCACGCACTCGAGGATGATCTCATTGCGGGGAAGGCTACATTCGCGGTAGCCCCAAGTGATCTCGGACCCCGCATAATGCTTGATACCGGATGCCGGGTCAAACGTTACGACATCCTCAACCAGCGAGCCAATCCACTCGGTCCGTGTGCCGGCATTCATAGATATCGCACCGCCAACCGAGCCAGGGATGCCAACGGCAAACTCAAGGCCCGAGAGGCTACGCGACAGGGCATCGTTGACCAGGCGCGCAAACATCACGCCCGCACCGACCGTCAGCGTACAACCGTCATCGGCAACAACCGTGCGCTGAAACTCACGTCCGAGCGAAATGACGGCACCGCGATAACCGCCATCGGCAACCAGCAGATTGGAGCCCTTGCCGATGATGACCCACGGCACCTGCTCGCGATCGAGCACCGCCACGGCGCGGCGAAGGGCATGATAGCTATGGCACGTCACAAAGAGGTCGGCCTTGCCGCCGATACGATAGCTCGTATGACGCGCAAGGCGCTCGTCCTCGATCACATCCGTGTCGATCATGCCCGAGAGCGCCATGACGGCGTTAAACAGACCCATTAGACTTAAGCGTCTTTCTTGGCAGTCAGATACTCAATGAACTCGGGACCGACGGTCGTAACGTCACCGGCACCCATAGTGAGCAGCAGGTCGCCCTCGCCCACCATCTGCTCGAGCTCCTGATTGAGCTCAAGACGGCTGGAGCAGTACACGACCTCCTTGCCAGGATGCTTGGCGCGCACGGTATCGGCGAGCATCTTAGAGGTAACACCCGGAATGGGCATCTCGCCAGCCGAGAACACATCAATCAGCAGCAGTTTATCGGCATTGGCAAATGCATCGGCAAAGTCGTCGCACAGGGCCTGCAGGCGCGAATAGCGATGCGGCTGGAACACGACGTCGACGTGCTTGTAGCCCAGCGAAGAGGCAGCAGCGAGCGTCGCCTTGATCTCGGTGGGATGATGGCCGTAATCGTCAACCACCGTGATGCCGTCGATATCGCCCACGTGGGTAAAGCGACGGCGGACGCCCTCAAAACTCGAAAGTGCCTTAGCGGCGGCGTCGATATCGAGGCCCAGGACATGGGCGACGGTCAAGACGGCCGTGGCGTTAAGCATGTTGTGACGACCGGGGTTGCTCTTAATCTCGACAGCGTGCTCGGTGCCGTCCTCAAAGCGAACGATAAAGTCGCTCTGGATGCCCTTGACATCCGGATGTACGCAGACGATGTCGTTGCTCTCGGCAAAGCCATAGGAAAGCACATGACGGCCCGTCGACTTGGCGAGCTCGACCAGGTGTGGATCCTCGCCGCAAACGATGACGGTGCCGTCCTCGCCCACCAGCCCCATAAACTTGGCAAAGGTGGCCTCGATCTCCTCGATGCCCGAGTAGTGATCGAGATGGTCGGCCTCGACGTTGGTCACGATGACCACGTTGGGGTTCAGGAACAGGAACGAGCTGTCGGACTCATCGGCCTCGGCGACAAAGTAGTCACCCGAGCCGTTCTTGCCGTTGGTGTCGTAGCCCTCGACGATGCCGCCGATCAAAAAGCTGGGGTCCAGACCCATGCGGTCGAGCATCGTGGCGCACATCGAAGAGGTCGTGGTCTTGCCGTGCGTGCCGGCGACGGCGACGGTGGTGTAGCCATGGCCCAAGGCCGAGAGCATCTTGGCACGGGGCCACACGGGAATACCGAGCTCGCGGGCACGCACGAGCTCGGGGTTGGACTCGGGAATAGCGGTGGAGACAACAACCACGTCGGGCTTGACCTCGTCGATCGTCGCAGCCTCGTGGCCCACGTGGACCTTCACGCCGGCGCGGGTAAGCTGGCGAATATAGCGCGACGTCTTAAGGTCGGAGCCGGTAACGGTATAACCGCGCTCGTGCAGGACGAGGGCGATGCCGCTCATGCCGGCGCCACCGATACCGATAAAGTGGGCGCTCTTGAACTCGGGCGCGGAGGTTGCAGTCTGGGAATCAGCCATGTGCTCGTGTACTCCTTGCGTAAACACTGCCTGTAACCCGTTAACTGTACCGCACCTACCGCATCCGCGCGAGGGCGACCGGCGATATCCCGTCTAACTAACGCAATCCCTCTACCGCGTCGGCCAAAAGTGCGGCGGCACGGTCCTGGGCCAAGCCGCGCGCCGCCTGACGCATGGCATCACGTGCCGCAGCGTCATCAATCAGGTGCAGCAGCTCGTCGGCAAAGGCAGGGGCATCGATATCGACATCGGCGCAAAGCACGCCGGCACCGGCATCGACCAGGTAACGGGCATTGGTGGTTTGGTGGTCGGCCGTCGCATGCGGGTACGGCACGAGCACCGAAGGCACGGCGAGCGCAGCGATCTCGGCCACGCTCGATGCGCCCGAACGCGAGAGCACCAAATCGGCAGCAGCCAGCATATCGCCCATGTTGTCGATGTAAGGCTGGACGCGGTAACGCTTCGCCTCCTCGGGCGTCAGCGCCAAAGCGCGCTCGGTCTCCTCAAAGCCGTCGGCACCAGTCGAATGCAACACATAGAGGTTCTTGCGCGAAAGCAGCTCGTTTTTGAGCGAGACCACGCGCTCGTTGAGGTGCTGGGCGCCAAGTGAACCGCCAAAGACGAGCAGCAGCGTAGCGTCCTCGGGAACACCAAGTGCCTTGCGGCCGCGAGCGCGATTGCCCCCGATCACCGAGCGACGTACGGGGTTACCGGTCATGAGCACGTGGTCAGGGTCACCTTCGCGCTCAAAGACCGAACGCGCTGCCGGCACCGAGATGCACACGCGGGCGGCGTGGGAGTTCATCATCTTGTTGGCCAGGCCCGGAACAGAGTTCTGCTCATGCAGCAGATACGGAACGCCCGCGCCCTTGCACCACCCCAGCAGCGGAACCTCGACATAGGCACCAAAACCGATGGCGGCATCGGGCTTGCCGACCTTTGAGAAATGACTGGCGAGCGCACGCTTGGCCTTGTTGACACGCCACAGCGAGGTGAGCGCCGTCCAAGGGCGGGAGCGATCGAAGCCCGTGACCGTAATGGGCACAAAATCAAACCCAGCGTCGGGGACCAGACGACCCTCGAGCTTGCGCGACTGGCCCACGAACACAACGTGGTGACCACGGTCACGCAGCTCTTCGGCCAAGGCGAGCGCGGGGTTGATGTGTCCTGCCGTGCCGCCGGCTGCAATAGCAACGGTCATTTTATCGGTCATGGTAGTCCCTTCGTACACGCGGTCCCTGGTCGTCGGTGCGCAGACGCGCCGACGGGTCCGAGTTCAAATCGATTCGATTATATCCGCCGCCCGCGTTGCGAGGGCTGGGGCGCTGCGGACGGCCTTGCGGAGCCGTTCGCGAGCGTGGACGAGCTGCCGGCTCGGATGCAGAACCATCCAGAACGGTAAAGCCGCTACGCGAAGGTCGTTCACCGCGCGCATGGGCTACGCCGGCGGTGCTCTCGTCCATAACGGCAAAGCTCTCACGGCGACGGTCATACTCATCGCGGCGGGCGCTCTCGTACGAAACGCGCAGGATCAACCCGGCAAGCATAAGCGACACAATGATCGACGAACCGCCGTAGCTAATAAACGGCAACGGTTTGCCCGTCATGGGAAACACGTTGAGGATGCCCAGCGCGTTAATCAAAAACTGCACCGCGAGAATGACCGCGGAGCCAGACGCCATGAGCGCGCCCCGGCGATCGGTCGCCTGCTCGGCAATGCGAAACGCCGAGTAGATCAGCATCGCAAACACCAAGAAGAACAGCACGGTTCCGACAAAACCGACTTCCTCGCCAATGATGGCCAGGATGTAGTCGTTGTGCGCTTCGGGCAGATACGAGTACTTCATGGTTGAGTTGCCGATGCCACGGCCAAACAGACCGCCCGAGGCAAAGGCCATGATGGCAAGCGTGGCTTGATAGCCGTCACCATACTCGTCGGCCCAAGGGTTCAAGGCAACCTGAATACGCACCATACGGTATGGCTCTGCGACAAGCGCAATCACGATCACGAGAATGCCGAAGATTAGCACACCGATGATAAATCTGGGGTCGAGACCCGCAAACAACGCCATGCACATGAGGGTCAGCAGGATGATCAGGACAGTACCGAAATCGGGCTGGATAAAGATCAGAAAGAGCGAAATGCCCAGGTAGATGCCCATCTTGCGAAGGAATTCGTTGATGTTGCCACCGGGCGAAAAGAAGCGATCAAGCATGATGGCCGAATACGCAATGGCAAATGGCTTTAAAAACTCGGAAGGCTGGAACTGAATACCGGCGATGTTGAGCCAACGCGTGGCGCCACGGCTGCCGCTGCCCACCAAGAACACCAAAAACAGTAGCCCTATCATGCCGATAAGGAAGATCCTGAGCACATCCTCCCCAAACCAGCTGTCCGGCAAAACGCGCACGATGGCAATCAGTGCCAGAACACCGACCACGGCAAACGCGGCCTGTCGACCCAGAAAAAACGTCGCCGAGCCATTCTCGTGCAGCGCCTCGACCGAAGACGCCGAGTACACCATCAGCAGGCCAAAGCATACCAAGGTAAACAAGCAGGCCATGAATATCAAACGGGGGCGCATGATACGGGCGGGAACGCCGGCAATATAGCGTTCGCTAAACGACTGCCCGCCGCGGCTGGAACGCGGTGTGATGCGACGTGAGGAAGCACGGTCCGAGTCGGGCCTCCTCATACCTTGTCGGGGGCTCTCCTCTCTCACCGCAACCCCTATTCCATTTGTGATTTCGCTGTAGCGGCAAGCTGAGCCACGTAGTCCTTAAACACGCGGCCGCGCTCCTCATAGCCCGAGAACTCATCGAACGAAGAGCAGGCAGGAGAAAGTAAGATCACGTCACCACGACTCGAAAGCGAACGGGCGACGTCCACGGCGTCGCGCAGGTCATCTGCCTGGGCGATATCCACATCGCCATCGACATCGGCCTCGTCCATTGCGGCGGTGAAGCGCTCGCGCGCATCGCCAAAGCAGACGACCGAGCGCACGTTGTCCATAACGACGCGCGCGAAGTCCGTGAGCGGCGTGCCCTTATCGTGGCCGCCGAGCAGCAAGATCACGTCGTCATCGGGAAATGCCGTCAGCGCCTTCTCGACCGCATCGGTGTTGGTCGCCTTGGAATCGTTGACGTAGCGCACGCCGTCAATCTCGCCACACGGCTCCACGCGGTGCTCGAGCGGCTGGAACGAGGCCAGACCGCGGCAGACACCATCGACATCGGCACCGACTGCCAGGGCAGCCGTGGCAGCGCACAGGGCATTGATAACATTGTGATGGCCCGAGATCTTGAGCTCGGACGTGGCGACAAGCTGAGTCTCGACGCCCTTCAGGCGCACGACCATCTTGCCGTCGCGCACAAAGGCGGCATCCTCGCCCTCAGGCTCGTCAAAGGCAACCTTGCAGATGCGACGACCCGGCGTGTAGATGTACTCATCGAACTCGTGAATGCCGGCGTCTTCGACGTCGACAACCGCCAGATCGTCATCGACCATATTGTCAAACAGTTTGATCTTGGCAAGCGCGTAGTTCTTATGGCTCTTATGCCAGCCCAAGTGGTCGGGAGTGATGTTGAGCAGCACCGCCACGCGGGGGTGGAGCTCGGTGGTCGTAGCAATCTGATAGCTCGAGAGCTCAGCCACAAACCACTCGTTGTGGGCTCGGCCGTCAATCTCGTTGACCGGCGGCTCGCCGATGTTGCCGACAGCAACGCTGGCCTCGCCGGCAGCCTTAAGCAGATAATCAGTCAGCGACGTGGTGGTCGTCTTGCCGTTGGTGCCCGTGATGGCAATCCAGTTATCGGGCGACAGGCGATAGGCAAACTCGGGCTCACCCATAATCTGGGCGGCATGCTCGCGCCCGGCCTTAAAGAAGCCCGAGAACTCCGAGATGCCCGGGCACGTCACGCATACGTCATAGGCGCCCTCGACCTGTTCGGTCCCATAGACAAACGACGCACCAGCAGCCTCGAGCGCACGCGTGGCGTCATTGGGCTCAGAGGTGCCGCCGCCATACACGGTAACGGCGCTTACGCGCTCGGGATGTGCCAGCGCCCAGCGGGCGACATCGAGACCGGATTTGCCCTGACCCAAAACGAGCAGGCTAAAGACATCAGCAAGAGGCATGAAAGACCACTATCCCAACTGGAAGAACAGGGCAAGGCCAACGGCACCAAAGGCCGCAGCGATAATCCAAAAACGGATGACGACCTTGGTCTCGGCCCAGCCCTTCTTTTCGAAATGATGATGGATGGGCGCCATAAGGAAGACGCGCTTGTGCGTAAAGTGGAAGTAGACAACCTGAATCATGACCGACAGGGTCTCAACGATAAACAGGCCGCCGATGATGAGGGAGACGACCTCGGTGTTGGTCATGATGGACGTGCAGGCAAACGCGGCGCCCAGGGCAAGCGAGCCGGTATCGCCCATAAAGATGCTCGCCGGATAGCAGTTGAACCACAGAAAGCCCAAGCAGGCACCGGCACACGCGGTGCAGAAGATGGACAGGTTCACGTCTCCGTGCAAAAACGCCATGGCAGCCATGGCGAGCATGGCAATCATGGAGGTGCCGCCGGCAAGACCGTCAAGGCCATCGGTCAGGTTCACGGCATTAGAAAGACCGGCGATCATCAGCCAGCAAAAGACAATGTAGAGCCACGGGAACGAAAGGCCGCAGATGGTGGTCGAAAGCACGCCAAGGTCAATCGTCAGGCCGCCGGGAAAACGAATCTCGGGGGCGACGCCGCACCAGTTGACGGCAAGTACCGTAAAGGTGACACAGATAATGGTTAGGCCGATCATCTTGGCATGAGGCGTCAGACCGAGCGAGCGCCCATGCGTAACGGAGGTCAGGTCGTCGATCAGGCCCAGCACGCCGGTCGCCAGCGTGGCGAGCAGCACGAGCACGAGCTCGGTGGTGAGCTTGCCCATCAGCAGGCAGGTCAGCGAAATCGCGACGAGAATGACAACGCCACCCATGGTGGGCGTTCCCTGCTTAACCAAATGACGCTTGGGGCCGTCGGCACGAACCTGCTGGCCGATACCCTCGACCTTGAGCAGCTTGATCCACCACGGCATGAGCAGCAGCGCAATGGCAGCGGCGATGCCAAGCCCCAAAAAAGCCTGATACGTTGGATACGAGGGATTGCCGAACATGGGCTAGCACACACCTTCCACAAAGCGGTCGAGCTCAACAAAGCGGGAACCCTTGACCAGTACAACATCATGTTTTTCAAGCGCGCCGCCCATGCGGTCGAGCACCTGCTGATAATCGGAGAACACCTGGATGCGGTCCTCGTCCATGCCCATCATGCGCGCGGCATCGGCCATAAGCTGGGCCAGCTCACCACCCACGCACGCCAGCATGTCGAGCTTCTTGGCGGCGGCATAGGCGCCCACGAGCTCATGCATGCGAGGAGCCTCATCGCCCATCTCGCCCATCTCGCCCAGGATCGCCATGCGAGACCCCGTGCACGAAAGCGAGCACAGTAGATCGAGACCAGCAGCCATGGATTCGGCGCTGGCGTTATAGGAATCGTCGATGACGCGGGCACCGCTCTTGGCGCGCTTGATCTCCTGGCGGTGCCCGGTGATCGTGAGGCCCCTAAAGGCAGCATCGATCTGCTCGGGCGTCACGCCCAGGCGATAGGCAACCGCGGCGGCCTTAACGGCATTTGGAACGGACTGCACGCCGGGGATGGCAAGCATGGTATCGATCGTCTCACCCTGGCCAAAATCGAGCGTAAAGACCGGACGGCCCTCGTCATCAACACGAATGCCGCGGGCACGGACCTCATCGTCGTCCGAGACGCCGGCCAGCATCACGTCGATACCAGCAGGCTGGGCGAACGTATCGCGAATGAACGGCGTAAAGTCGTCCTCGCCGCCCAAAACCAGCAGCGGCAAGAAGTCGCCGGCGGCGCACATGCCCTGGACAATCTCGGCCTTAGCGCGGGCGATGTTCTCGCGGCTGCCCAAAATGCCGATGTGAGAGGTACCAATCTTGCTCACGATGGCAAGGTTGGGATTGGCGGACTGGGACAGGCGCTCAATCTCGTGGAAATGGTTCATGCCCATCTCGAGCACCAGGACCTCGGTATCGGCCGGAGCGGAAAGCACCGTGAGCGGCATGCCGATCAGGTTATTGAAATTGCCCTTGGTGGCCCAGACACGATAGCGCTTGGCGAGCACGGCGGCGAGCACGTCCTTGGTCGTCGTCTTGCCGATGGAACCGGTAATGCCAACGACCAGGCAGCCAAGCTCCAGGCGATACGTGTGCGCCAAACGCAGCAGAAACTCCTCGGGATCATCGGTCAGCAGGATGGCGCACCCCTTGTCCTGCGCCATCGAGACCAGCTCGGCCTCGGGCTCACGCGTCATCACGACGGCGCCGGCACCCGACTGGACGGCACGGGAAGCAAAGTCATTGCCGTCGACGTTTTCACCGGGAAAGGCGACGAAAATCGTCCCTTCCTCGACCTGGCGCGAGTCGATAACGCACCCGCGGCATACCCGATCGGCTTCTCCCGTCACGGTTCGGGCCCCTGTTGCGGCCGCGAGGTTGTTGACGGCGATCTCTATCATTGCAGCTCCCCTGTAAACCTAATAATGCTATCGGCGTATTGTATCCCAGCGCCGCGCATGCGTGGTGCAGGGCATGTGAACACCCCTCATATGGGACAACAAACCACGCCCCAAAGATTGTAACCCCCTACCTCGTGCGCGGGATACCCAGCACGTCGAGCGCGTTGGCCATAATGGACTGGAACGGCACCGCAGCGGCATCTGAACCGCTCGGCGTTCCGTCGAGCGTGATATAGCACAGTACCTTGGGCGATTGTGCCGGCGCAAAGCCCATAAAGGACGACATGTAGTTCTCCTTGAGGTAGCCGCCGTTCTCGTCGGCACGTTCGGCCGTACCGGTCTTACCCGCCACGTCATAGCCGTCAACCGCGCCGCCAACGCCCGTTCCCTCGGACACGACCGTCTGCATGCACGATGTCACCTGGGATGCGGCGTCCTCAGAAATCGCGCGTTCGCCTTCGCCCCAGTCCTTCTCGTCGCCTTTGCTGGACTTATAGAAGTGCGGGGTCATCATCACGCCGCCGTTGGCGATGCCGCCCACGGCACGTGCAATCTCAATCGGCGAGACGGACAGCGCCTGTCCAAAGCTCATCGAGCCCAGCGTGGCGCCGTCATACTGGTCACGCTCCTTGACGATGCCCAGGCTCTCGCCCGGAAAATCGACACCGGAGCTGTGACCGATGCCCCACTTGTCCACATAGGCGGCAAAGTCGTCGGCACCGATCTTGCGCCCCACCAGGACAAAGCCCACATTGGACGAACGGCGCATCATCTCGCGCACATCCATGGTCATGCCATAGTCGCGCTTGTCGGCATCGGTAACGGTATCGTCGCCCACCTTGATGCTCGCCGGCACCTCAAACGACGTACTCGATCGCACGACACCCAAGTCGAAGCCGGCGCCCGCCACGAGCGTCTTAAAGACCGAGCCGGGCTCGTAGGCGTCGGTGACCAGGCGCAAGTTCATATCCTCGGTCTTGGCGTTTTCCAGATCGGTCTGGTCGTAAGTCGGATACGAGCAGGCTGCCAAGATCTCGCCTGTCGTAGGATCGGTGACCAGCGCCGAGCCGTTCTTGGCCTTTGTCTTCTCGACAGCCTCTGCCAGAGCATCCTCAGCCGCTCGCTGGATATTGACGTCGAGCGTCGTCACGATGTCAACGCCGTCGACCGCCGCCACCTTTTTATAGGCACCGCCGGCGATATAGCTGCCGTCCCTCGCGCGCTCGCGCACAAGAGAACCGTTCGTGCCGGTCAGAAGCTTGTTGTATTGCTTTTCGAGACCCGTCAAGCCGTCGTTGTCTACATTCACTACACCCAGCACCTGCGATGCCAGATTGCCGTATGGATATACGCGCTTCATGGCCTGCTCAAAAAGCACGCCGGGCAGGTTCTTTTTCTCCAGCGCCGCAGCATCGTCTTCGTCCACCTGGCGCTTGATATACACCCAGGTGCCATCGGACTCGACGAGCTTGCGGCAGGTCTTTTTATCGATTCCAGTTGCCTTGACCAGCGCCGACACCGTCTTGTCAACATCATCGACAAGCTGCGGGTTCACGGCGATGTTGCGACATTCGACCGACGACGCCAGCACGTTACCGTTGCGGTCGTAGATGGTGCCGCGTTTGGCATAGAGGGTCTGCGCAAGCAGGCGGCGCGCATCGGCACGCTCGCGCAGTTTATCGGCTTCGACAATTTGATAGTCGGCAAGGCGAAAGACGCCCAAGCCCAAGCCAAGCCCAATGAATCCCATGACGGCTTTGCGGCGAGGCAGAGGCGCGCCTGTGAGCCATTCGGTCGACGAACTCTTGCGCGACCTGGTGTTATGCACTTGAGGGCCGCCCGAGCCGCGAAGTCGCGACGCCGGGTCGTTGCCACGGGACTGCCCGGCGTTGTAAGATTGCCGACCCGTTCCTTGATAACCAGAACGTCCCCGCGACGAGGGACGTCCAGAACCGCGGCCGCCATCGGAACCGCGGCGATAGTCATTTGTCATACTCAGCTACCGTCTTGCTACTGAGCGGTCGCGGTCGCGTTGGCGCCCGCGGCTGCATCCTGCGAAAAGTCAAGTGTAACGCTCTCGCTGGGCTCCACCATGCCATAAGCGCCCGCAAGGTCGCGAATGCGCGTGTCGGCGCCATAGACCGAATGCATGACCTCCAGGTCGGAGCTCTCATCGGTCGCCTTTTCGAGCGTGTTGGTAAGCTCGGCGTTGCTGTTGAGCACCTGGGCCGTAACGCCGGCGAGCGCCACGCGGGCGACGCCGATCGTCATGAAGATAGCCGCAATGATGCAAAACGTTTTAAGAACGCTCATGAAAACCGGGCTTACCGCCTGGTTTGCCTGACGGCCCGCGCCCGTGTAGACATCAAAGCGCGGCGTGCGCTGCTCACGGGGAGCAACGGGGGCCTGCGGCGTCTCACGATAGGCGGGCATGGCGTTCATATCATAGGCGAGTGCTGCGCTTGAAGTGTTGTAGCCCATGATATGCCGCCTCCCATCCCGAGTACGTTGGTAGTGTGTTTAAGCTTCGTTTATGGTGCGAGCGGGAGGTCCAATATCGCGCGGTCGCGCCTACAGACGCTGCGCCACGCGGATTTTGGCTGATCTCGCCCGAGGGTTGCGCTCAACCTCATCAGGCTGGGCAACCAAGGGTTTGCGGGTGATGACCTTGAGTATCGGCACGTTGCCGCACACGCACACCGGAATCTCCGGCGGACACGTGCACCCCTGGCTCATCTCCTTAAAGTGGTTCTTTACGATACGGTCCTCGAGCGAGTGATACGAGATGACGCAGATACGTCCGCCCGGGTTGAGCCACCTGGTGGCAGCATCAAGCCCTCGTTCGAGCACATCGAGCTCGTGATTGACCTCGATGCGAATGGCCTGGAAACTTTTCTTGGCCGGGTGTCCGCCATGCCGACGAGCGGCAGCCGGGATACCCGCCTTGATGATCTCGACAAATTGGCCGGTGGTTTCGATCGGTTCTTGCTCGCGGCGGCGCACGATCTCGCGCGCGATCTGCGAGGCGAACTTCTCTTCGCCGTAGACGCGTAGAATCCGGGCGAGGTCGTGTTCGTTATAGGTGTTGATGACCTCAGCTGCGTTTAAGGTGTTATTACCCGGATCCATCCGCATGTCCAATGGGGCGTCCTCGTTATACGAAAAGCCCCTGCCAGGGATATCGAGTTGCGGTGACGAAACGCCCAAATCGAACAGGAAGCCATCGACCCCGGGCACCTCGGCCGAGCAAAGCAGCTCGTCCAAGTCGCCGAAGTTGCCCTTCAGCAGCTGGTGCGGAACGCCGGGAACCTCGCGGTCCAGACGGGCGCCAGCGGCCTCGAGGGCCATGTCGTCCTGATCGACGCCGAGCAAAAGGCCCGTCTCCCCCACCTGCGCGGCCATCTTTACCGAATGGCCGGCACCGCCAAGGGTGCAATCGCAGACAACGGAGCCGCTCTTTAGCCGCAGCGACTCAAGCACTTCGCCGAGCATGACAGGTTCATGCCGATATTCTTGTGTCAAGATCCCACGCTCCATCCGTTACCCGTGCCTTGCCCTTACGAGAAGAAGAGGTCCAGCAGGGCCTCATCGTCATCGTCCTCATCGGCCGCGGCGCGATCCCAAACCTCAAGGTGGTCGTAGTTGCCCACAACCGTAACCTCGCGGTCGAGGTTCGCCTGCTTGCGGAGAGACTCGGAAAGACCGATACGACCGGCGCTGTCCACGTCCATCGACGTGGTGCGCTTGTTGATCGCCCTCATGAGCTTCTGGTCGTTAATGTCACGCGGGTTAAAACCCTCGTGGCCCTCACGACCCGCGAAGAGTCCTTCGACCCACTTATCGAAGGCCTCGGCAGAGAACACGTACAGAGCATCGACATCCAGGGCTTTGAACACGCGAACGTGCTCTCCAAGCTCCTCGCGAAGGGGTGCAGGCAGGGACAGACGACCTTTTGCATCGAGATTGCGCTCGTATGCACCAGTCATTCCCATGTGCGCCCTCCCCTCGGTTACTCAGATGGCACGTACGCGGGGAACCACCCCGCCTGTCGACGTCATTAATAATATGGGGAACCGCCCCATTTTTCAACACCTTTCCCCACCCCTTCCCCCACCTCGCCCCACCACTCCACCCACCATATATTGCAAAACACCCCCAAGCATATGTTCGAAAACACAATATGTTGTGTTTGTAGCAAAGGCGGAATGCCAGCTGTAGAACCACGCCCGCGAACCTCAACCTTCAAGTTGACCTTGAGGCGATTTTTACGTCCCTTTACACGCCGTTCACATCGCCCCCAAACTCCCCCACCCACGGTACAAACGGCCCACCACCGCGTCGGTGTCTGGCGAAAAATGGGACGGGCCCCAGATTGCCCATGCGCGCAAAAGT